>RCUS01000020.1_pt1 | contig 166796 bp, 152 predicted proteins | sample 2166221 | NCBI WGS metagenome assembly RCUS01 (sample SAMN09932758, study PRJNA488358) | compost metagenome | isolation source: compost soil in cyclohexanecarboxylic | place: Germany: Experimental Botanical Garden
ATCTCCCAGCACGCCCACTCGGAAATCGTCGGCATGCTGCCCGAAGGCAACTGGGTCACCCGTGCCCCCAGCCTCAAGCGCAAGCTGCAGCTGATGGCCAAGATCCAGGACGAAGCCGGCCACGGCCTGTACCTGTACAGCGCCATGGAAACCCTGGGCGCCGACCGCGATGAAGAAATCGCCAAGCTGCACAGCGGCAAGGCCAAGTACTCGAGCATCTTCAACTACCCCACCCTCAGCTGGGCCGACATGGGCGCTGTGGGCTGGCTGGTGGATGGCGCCGCCATCGTCAACCAGGTGGTGCTGCAGCGCACCTCCTACGGCCCCTACTCCCGCGCGATGATCCGTATCTGCAAGGAAGAGAGCTTCCACCAGCGCCAGGGCTACGAAATGCTCCTGACCATGATGCGCCAGGGCACCCAAGCCCAGCGCGACATGGTTCAGGACGCCATCAACCGCCTGTGGTGGCCGGCGCTGATGATGTTCGGCCCGAGCGATGAACACTCGCCCAACAGCGCCCAGTCAATGGCCTGGAAGATCAAGCGCCAGACCAACGACGAACTGCGCCAGCGCTTCATCGACCAGACCGTGCCGCAGCTCGAGCTGCTCGGCTGCACCGCCCCCGACCCCGAGCTGAAGTGGAACGCCGAGCGCGGCCACTACGACTTCGGCGAAATCCAGTGGGACGAGTTCTACGAAGTGATCAAGGGCAATGGCCCATGCAACCAGGAACGTGTCGCCACCCGGCGCAAGGCCATCGAGGACGGTGCCTGGGTACGCGAGGCCGCCGTGGCCTACGCGCGCAAGCAACAGAACAAGAACGCCGCCTGAGCGGCGATTGATGCGGAGATCGAAAATGTCTGTCTGGACCCTCTATGAAGTGTTCGTGCGCAGCAAGCACGGCCTTAACCACAAGCATGTCGGCAGCGTGCACGCCGCCGATGCCGCCATGGCCATCGAGAACGCCCGCGAGCTCTACACCCGCCGTAGCGAAGGTGTGAGCCTGTGGGTGGTGCCTTCGGCGCTGATCACCGCCTCCTCCCCCGACGAGAAAGACCCGCTGTTCGCCCCCTCGGACGACAAGGTCTATCGCCATGCCAGCTTCTACGAACTGCCCGACGAAGTCGGACACATGTGAGGTGGGCCATGCATAAAGAAGCCCTAATCCCCTATCTGCTGTTGCTCGGCGACAGCGCCCTGGTCCAGGGCCAGCGCCTCTGTGAGTGGTGTGGCCGCGCCCCGGCCATCGAGGAAGAGCTGGCCCTGATGAACGTCGGCCTCGATCTGGTCGGCCAGGCCCGCAACTGGCTGGAGTATGCCGCCGAGCTGCTCGACGATGGCCGAGATGCCGATGCCCTGGCGTTCCGCCGTGACGAGCGCGCCTACCGCAACCTGCTGCTGGTCGAGCAACCCAACGGTGATTTTGCCGTGACCATGACCAAGCAGTTCCTTTACGACGCGTGGCACTTCGCCGTGCTGCAGGGGCTGGTCGAGTCCAGCGACGCGCGAATCGCCGGGATTGCCGCCAAGGCCCTGAAGGAAGTCACCTACCACCTGCGCCGGTCCAGCGAATGGGTACAACGTCTGGGCGGTGGTACCGATGCCAGCCGCCAGCGCATGCTCGCCGCTTTCCCGGCACTGTGGCGCTTCACCGTCGAACTGACTGCTGCCAGCGACAACGAAGTCCGTCTGGCCGAATGCGGTATCGGTGCCGATCCAGCTACCGTCGGCGCCACCTGGCTGAAGCAGGTCACCGCGACGTTTGCTTCGGTCGAACTGCCGCTGCCCAAGGCCGCCAGCCACTTCTACCTGGATGGCCGCAAAGGCCTGCACACCGAGCATCTGGGCCTGCTGCTGGCCGAAATGCAGTTCCTGCCAAGGGCCTACCCCGATGCAACCTGGTGAACTGATTGCCGGCGACCGCGGCGCGCGGGCACAGCAAGGCGACGACCTGGCTCGCGCCTGGGCGGTATTGGGCCAGGTCATGGACCCTGAAGTGCCGGTGGTCAGCGTTGTCGACCTGGGGATCGTGCGCGATGTCGATTGGCGCGCCGGCCACCTGCACTTGGTGGTCACCCCGACCTATTCTGGCTGCCCGGCCACCGAAGTCATCGAAGGGGATATCCGCCAGGCGCTGGAACAGGCCGGTTTCACCGCGCCAGACCTGGAGCGCCGGCTGACCCCGGCCTGGAGCACCGACTGGATCAGCGAACTGGGCCGCGAGCGCCTGCGCGCTTATGGCATTGCGCCGCCGCAAGGCAGCGCCAGCAAGCGCAGCCTGCTCGGCGAAGCGCCCCAGGTGTGCTGCCCGCAATGCGGCAGCGCCCATACCGAATTGCTCAGCCAGTTCGGCTCCACGGCCTGCAAGGCGCTGTACCGCTGCCGCGAGTGCCTGGAGCCATTCGACTATTTCAAATGCATTTGAGCCGTGGAGACCACCATGAGCCAGTTTCACAGCCTGACCATCAAGCAAGTGCGCAATGAGACCCGTGATGCGGTATCGATTGCTTTCGATGTGCCCGAGCACCTGCAGGACCAGTTCCGCTTCACTCAGGGCCAGTACCTGGTCATGCGTACACAGCTGGACAACGAAGAAATCCGCCGCTCCTACTCCATCTGCAGCGCCTTACAGGACGGCGAACTGCGCGTGGCCGTCAAGCGCGTACCGGGCGGGCGCTTCTCGGCGTTTGCCAATGAAGTGCTCAAGGCCGGCCAGCAACTGGAAGTGATGCCGCCATCGGGCAGCTTCTTCGTGCCTCTGGACCCGGCTCGCCAGGGCAACTATCTGGGGGTAGCTGCCGGCAGCGGCATCACCCCGATACTGTCGATCATCGCCACCACGCTGGCCAGCGAGCCGCACAGCCGTTTCACCTTGCTGTACGGCAACCGCTCCAGTTCGGGGGCGCTGTTCCGCGACAAGCTCGAAGACCTGAAAAACCGTTACCTCGACCGCTTGAACCTGATTTTCGTGTTCAGCCGCGAACAGCAGGATGTTGACCTGTACAACGGCCGCATCGACGCCGACAAATGCGGCCAGCTGTTTTCGCGCTGGCTGGACGTTGCCGGCCTGGACGCAGCATTCATCTGCGGCCCGCAGGCGATGACCGAGACCGTGCGTGACAGCCTGCAGGCCAACGGCATGGCCAAGGAACGCATCCACTTCGAGCTGTTCGCCGCCGCCGGCAGCGAGGCCCGCCGCGAAGCCCGTGAGGCGGCACGCCAGGTGGATTCGGCGCTTAGCCACATCACCGTGATCAGCGACGGCCGCGCCCTTGCTTTCGACCTGCCGCGCAACACCCAGAACGTGCTCGACGCCGGCAACGCCATTGGTGCCGAGCTGCCCTACTCGTGCAAGGCCGGTGTGTGCTCCACCTGCAAGTGCCGGGTGATCGAGGGTGAAGTGGAGATGGACAGCAACCACGCCCTCGAAGATTACGAAGTGGCGGCCGGGTATGTGCTGTCGTGCCAGACCTACCCGGTGAGCGACAGGGTGGTGCTTGACTTCGACCAGTTGTAGACCGGGTCGACTGCTTCGCGGGTAAACCCGCTCCTACAGGGCCTGCGCAGGGCCTTGGGGCAGCATCCTTACCTGCGAAGAGGGCCTAAGCAACAACGCAATACCCCGCGTGACCTCAACACAACAATTACAAAACCAAGAGATCGCTTGCCATGACACCCGAACGCATAGAAAGCATCGCCAACCACCCCGACTTCCAGCACCTGGTGCGGCGTAAACGCCGCCTCAACGGCAGCCTGACCCTGGCCATGCTGGTGATCTACTACGGCTTCGTCCTGCTGGTGGCGTTCTCGCCCAGCACCCTAGGCCAGTCGCTCAACGGCGGCGTGACCACCGTCGGCATGCTGGTGGGCGTGATCATGGTGCTGTTGTCGTTCGCCCTCACCGGCATCTACGTGCACCGCGCCAACAACGTGCTCGACCCGCTCAACGACAAGGTCAAGCAGGAGTGCGCACAATGAACTGGACCGCCATTTCGATGTTCATGGTGTTTGTCTGCTTCACCCTGCTGGTCACCCGCTGGGCGGCCCTGCGCACCCGCTCGGCCAGTGACTTCTACACCGCCGGCGGCGGCTTGACCGGTATGCAGAACGGCTTGGCAATCGCTGGCGACATGATCAGTGCCGCTTCGTTCCTGGGCATTTCCGCGATGATGTTCATGAACGGCTACGACGGCCTGTTGTATGCCCTTGGTGTCCTGGCGGGCTGGCCGATCATCCTGTTCCTGATTGCCGAGCGCCTGCGCAACCTGGGCAAGTACACCTTTGCCGACGTGGTCAGCTACCGGTTGGCGCAAACCCCAGTGCGCTTGACCTCGGCTTTCGGCACCCTGGTGGTGGCGCTGATGTACCTGGTGGCGCAAATGGTCGGCGCCGGCAAGCTGATCGAGCTGCTGTTCGGCATCAGCTACCTGTACGCCGTGATGCTGGTCGGGGTGCTGATGGTTGCCTATGTCACCTTCGGTGGCATGCTCGCCACCACCTGGGTGCAGATCATCAAGGCGGTAATGCTGCTATCAGGCACCAGTTTCATGGCCTTCATGGTGCTCAAGCACTTCGGCTTCAGCACCGAGGCCATGTTTGCCAGTGCGGTGGCCGTGCATGCCAAGGGCCAGGCGATCATGGCCCCAGGCGGCTTGTTATCCAACCCGGTGGACGCCATTTCCCTCGGTTTGGGCATGATGTTCGGCACCGCTGGCCTGCCGCATATCCTGATGCGCTTCTTCACTGTCAGTGATGCCAAGGAAGCACGCAAGAGCGTGTTCTACGCCACCGGTTTCATTGGTTACTTCTACCTGTTGCTGATCGTTGTCGGCTTTGGCGCCATCGTCATGGTCGGCACCGAGCCGTCCTACCGCGACGCCACTGGCGCCATCATCGGTGGCGGCAACATGGTTGCCGTGCACCTGGCCCAGGCCGTGGGTGGCAACCTGTTCCTGGGCTTCATCTCAGCCGTCGCCTTCGCCACCATTCTGGCTGTGGTCGCTGGCCTGGCGCTGTCCGGCGCATCGGCTGTGTCCCACGACCTGTATGCCTGCGTGATGCGCAAAGGCAAGGCTACCGAGCAAGAGGAAATGCGCGTGTCACGCATTGCCACGCTGGTCATCGGCCTGCTGGCGGTGATCCTGGGCCTGATGTTCGAGTCGCAGAACATTGCCTTCCTTTCCGGCCTGGTGCTGGCGGTGGCCGCTTCGGTCAACTTCCCGGTGCTGCTCCTTTCCATGTTCTGGAAAGGCCTGACCACCCGCGGCGCGGTGTGCGGCAGCATGGCCGGGCTGGTCTCGGCGGTGCTGTTGGTAGTGCTGGGCCCGGCGGTGTGGGTCAACGTGCTGCACAACGAAACGGCGCTGTTCCCCTACAGCAACCCTGCGCTGTTCTCCATGAGCCTGGCCTTCCTCAGTGCCTGGGTGTTCTCGGTTACCGACAGCTCCGAACGTGCCGTTGAAGAGCGTGGTCGCTACCTGGGCCAGTTCATCCGCTCCATGACCGGTATCGGCGCGGCTGGCGCCAGCAAACACTGACTTCAAGGACGAACAGACATGTCGGGTAAAACAACAACAATGAACCGCACACACTTCATGTCAGCTGCCTGGCTGGCCACCCTCGCCCTGCCCATGCCCGCGCTGGCCGACTTCATTGGCGACAGCCATGCACGCCTGGAGCTGCGCAACCACTACATCAACCGTGATTTTCGCCAGAGCAACGCCCCGCAGGCCAAGGCCGAGGAATGGGGCCAGGGCTTTACCGCCAAGCTGGAATCGGGCTTTACCGAGGGCCCGGTCGGCTTTGGCGTGGACGCGCTGGGCCAGTTGGGCGTCAAGCTCGATTCCAGCCGCGACCGTCGCAACACCGGCCTGCTGCCTTTTGGCCCGAACAGCCACGAACCGGTCGACGACTACAGCGAGCTAGGCCTGACCGGCAAGGTTCGCGTGTCCAAGAGCACCTTGCGGCTGGGCACCTTGCAGCCGATCCTGCCGGTGGTGGTGTACAACGACACCCGCCTGCTGGCGTCCACCTTCCAGGGTGGCCTGCTCACCAGTCAGGACCTCGATGGCCTCACCTTCAATGCCGGACGCCTGACCAAGGCCAACCTGCGTGATTCCTCTGGCCGCGACGACATCGGCTATGGCGCTGCCAGCAGTGACCACCTGGACTTTGGCGGTGGCAGCTACGCCATCACCCCGCAAACCACGGTCAGCTATTACTACGCCAAGCTCCAGGACATCTACCGTCAGCAGTTCGTCGGGCTGATCGACACCCGCCCACTGGTAGAAGGTGTGAGCCTGCGCAGTGACCTGCGCTACTTCGACAGCCGCAACGACGGTGCCGAGCGTGCCGGCAACATCGACAACCGTAACTTCAACGCCATGTTCACCCTGGGCGTGCGGGCGCACAAGTTCACCGCCACCTGGCAGCAGATGTCCGGTGACAGCGCCTTCCCGTTCGTCAACGGCGGCGACCCGTTCACCGTCAACCTGGTCACCTATAACACCTTCACCCGGGCCGGGCTGGACTCTTGGCAAGTGCGTTACGACTACGACTTCGTTGCCATGGGCATCCCCGGCCTGAGTTTCATGACCCGCTACACCGACGGTCGCCACGCGGAAACTGCCACCGTGACCAATGGCCGTGAGCGCGAGCGCGACACCGACATCACGTATGTCATCCAGAGTGGCCCGTTCAAGGACGTCAGCCTGCGCTGGCGCAATGTCACCTTCCGCTCCGGCAACGGCCTGACCAACGCCGTGGACGAAAACCGCCTGATCATCGGCTACACCCTGGCGCTGTGGTAACAGCGCCCCTCACATTTTGAACAGCATGGAGAACAGCATGTCTGCCGCCCCTACTCTGCAAAGTTTCATCGCCGGCCGTTGGCTCGGCCAGCACGGCGCCCAGGCCCTGCGCAGCGCCCTCGACGGCCACATACTGGCCTACAGCCATGAAGAGCGTGCGGACTTCGCCGAAGCTGTGGACTACGCGCGTGCACGCGGTCTTGCCTCGCTGATGGGCATGGATTTCCAACAACGTGCCCAACGCCTCAAAGCCCTGGCCCTGTACCTGGCCGAGCACAAGGAGCAGCTCTACGCCCTGTCGCACCACAGCGGCGCCACCCGGGCCGACAGCTGGATCGACATCGAAGGCGGGAACGCCACGCTGTTCTCCTATGCCGGCATCGGCAGCCGTGAGCTGCCGTCGGGTAACCTGGTGCACGAAGGGCCTGCCATACCGTTGGGCAAGCAAGGCCATTTCGCCGGCAGTCACATCCTGGTGCCACGGGCAGGCGTTGCGGTGCACATCAACGCGTTCAACTTCCCTATCTGGGGCATGCTGGAAAAGTTTGCCCCGACGTTCCTGGCTGGTATGCCCTGCATCGTCAAGCCGGCGACCTCGACCAGCTATTTGACCGAGGCCGTGGTACGCCTGATGAATGCCTCCGGCCTGCTGCCCGAAGGCAGCCTGCAGCTTGTTATCGGCAGCACCGGCGACCTGCTCGACCGCCTGCAGGGGCAGGACGTGGTGACCTTCACCGGCTCCGCCGATACCGCTGCCAAATTGCGCGTGACGCCCAACCTGATTCGCAACTCGGTGCCGTTCACCGCCGAGGCCGACTCGCTCAACTGCGCCATCCTCGGCCCGGACGTGACACCGGACAGCGAAGAGTTTGACCTGTACATCAAGGAAGTGGTGCGTGAAATGACCACTAAAGCCGGGCAGAAGTGCACCGCCATCCGCCGTGCGATCGTCCCGGCCAGGCACCTGGATGCCGTCGCCACCCGCCTGCGCGAGCGCTTGAGCAAGGTCGTGGTTGGCGACCCGTCCCTGGAAGGTGTGCGCATGGGGGCCCTGGCCTCCCATGACCAGCAGCGCGATGTCGGCGAGCGGGTGCGCAGCCTGCTGCAGAGTTGTGATCAGCTGTTCGGCGCCAGCGATGGCTTTGCCCCGCGTGGCGAAGGCGTGGCTGAAGGCGCGTTCTTTGCGCCAACCTTGTTGCAGGCCCGCGACCCACATGCCGAGGGTGGCGCCCACGATATCGAAGCGTTCGGCCCGGTCAGTACGCTGATGGCCTATGACGACCTCGACGAAGCCTTGGCACTGGCTGCCCGTGGCAAAGGCAGCCTGGTGGCGACACTGGTCACCGCAGACCGCAGCGTGGCCGCCAAAGCTATTCCGGTGGCTGCTGCCTGGCATGGACGACTGTTGGTGCTCGATAGCCAGGCTGCCAAGGAGTCCACTGGGCACGGCTCGCCGCTGCCACAGCTCAAGCACGGTGGCCCGGGCCGCGCCGGTGGTGGTGAAGAGCTGGGTGGCCTGCGTGCGGTCAAGCATTACCTGCAGCGCGCCGCCGTACAAGGCTCGCCGAGCATGCTCACGGCGGTCACCGGCGAGTACGTGCGCGGCGGCGAAGTGATCGAAACCGAAGTACACCCATTCCGTCGCTACTTCGAGCAGCTGCGTATCGGCGAGTCGCTGCTCACCCATCGCCGCACCGTGACAGAAGCTGACCTGGTCAATTTCGGCTGCCTGTCAGGCGACCATTTCTATATGCACTTCGACGAAATCGCCGCCAAGGCGTCGCAGTTCGGTAAACGCATTGCCCACGGTTACTTCGTACTGTCGGCAGCGGCCGGGCTGTTCGTGTCGCCCGGTGCCGGACCGGTGCTGGCCAACTATGGGCTGGACACCCTACGCTTCATCAACCCGGTGGGCATTGGCGATACCATCCAGGCGCGCCTGACCTGCAAGCGCAAGATCGACCAAGGCAAGACCAGCCCGCTGGGGCAGCCGCAGGGGGTGGTGGCGTGGGATGTGGAGGTGACCAATCAGCTGGGTGAGTTGGTGGCCAGCTATGACATCCTGACCTTGGTGCTGAAAAAGCCAGAATGATGGGTTGAAGCTACTGGCCTCCTCTCGGGCAAGCCGCCTCTGATCGGCAGTGCACAGCTCCCTTGTAGGAGCGGGTTCACCCGCGAAGAGGCCGGTAGCTGCTCAAGCCGTTTAAGGACAGTTCACGGTATCTACGTACCCTATAGGAGCGGGCATCTCCGCTCCTGCAGTTTCTTTCACCGGTTGCCGGCGAGCTATTAAACCATCGCCGCCGGATCGCCCACCGACTGGTTGGGCTTGCTCCCCGAAATCCGCCAGCTCACGGCGGTAATGCCGTAACGCTCGGCCATCGGCCGACTGACCTTCCTGATTTTCTCGCGACCGAACTTGGGAATGATGCCGATGCCCGCATCACAACTTGCCCAATGCCAGGCCTCGGCATTGTCCAGGCGTTCCAGGCGAATGATGAAACTGCGCGGCTGGTCATGCAGTTTGTAATCGATTATGTACAACTGTGGGCTAGGCATCGCAGGGGGCCTCCTCTTCTCCATGGATGACATTTTGATTGATCGGGCGGTGGCCAGAAGATTCAAAATTTTTGTCGACCTTTGTTACCAGTGGCCGAATGTGTGCCCCTGCCTAGGTTTCGAGAGCCTGTCTTATCGCTGTGCTTGATCGCTTTGCTGCTGACCGTCGGTACGAAAAGCTGCACACAATATATTTGCGTGACGGATATGACCGTTCGTCAGCTTCAACGCAACGTTTATTGCCTGCCAGGGCCGAAACCTCATGCAATGAAGGAATCGCCCAGGAGCCGGAATGAAGCCAGTCAAGCATCGCGCCACCATCATTTGCCGGCATGGCAAGCAGCGCCATAAATGGTTGTGGGTGAGAAAGCCCAAGGCGCCTTGGACCCTTCCAGGCGGCAAGATCGAGCCCGGCGAGACGCCGATGCAGGCCGCGCAGCGGGAGTTGCTGGAAGAGACTGGGCTACAGGCTGAATCGCTGGTTTTGTTGATGCGCTATGAAACGCCAGAGCGTGTGCATTACGTGTTCGCAGCGGAGTTTGCCGAAGCACCGCAGCCCAAGGCCCGGCACGAAATTTCCGACTGCCGCTTTGCTCACCTGGATCAGGTGGCTCTCGTGAAGGGCGAGATCAAGGCCCTGATCCGCTCCTTGCTGGCTTGTGACGCGGGCATGGCGGCGTCCGTTCGATAAGCTAGGCGTGCACACTCCACTGAACGGTGTCTGACGCGATCGGCATCTCGTCGATTGCATGGATCATTCCGTTTTCCAGCGCCTCCCGCGGCGCCAGTATCCTTGGATAGGCCATTAGATAGCGCGGTACATCCAAAACCTCGGCCGCGCCTTTCGTGCGCTCGGCCACGATCTGCGCATACAGGCGCAGGTCGTAATCCAGGCTCATCGCATACTCGGACATCCGCGAATGGTCCACCGACCCATGCAAGGTCCAATGAAACGGGTGGAAAAGAAACTTGCTGAAACTGCAAGCCGTGCGTCGCTCCCCGGCAAGGAAGAGGATATTGCCCATGGATTCCACCGTACCCAGATTGTGGGTGTGCACCTCCACGGGTAACGCCCGCAGAAAGTTGTACAGGGTAAACCCATAGCTGCACTCGCCGCCCATGGTGGCGATGTTCAGTTGCAGAAGCTCGGCACCCTGTTGCAATGCCCGCGAGCAGGTCGTGATCAGGTTGCCGCAGGTAGACGAATTGATCGGTCCGGTGAAGTGGATGATATGTCTGGCCATGCTTGCCTCCACGGGTGGCAGGTCATTGCTTGTTCTTTTGCCCATCGTCGCCCAGCCCGGCCATCTGGCAGTGGGAGAAACGCTCGAATGTCATCCTGGCACCCTTCCATGAAACGGGTATGCGGTGGAAACGCCAGCTGCCGCAAAGTTCAACTCGGCGTCAGCATTTCCGTTGGTCAAGCGTTGTGAACCCTCGCTGGCCTTTGCCGGTCGCACCTTCAGAGCGACCGAACAAGGAACCGGCAGTGAGGACGGCAGCGTGAGCGATATTCGCATCGGTATCTCCGGGTGGCGCTATGGCCCCTGGCGCAAGGACTTCTACCCCAAAGGCCTGAGACAGGACGATGAACTGGCATTCGCTTCACGGGCGGTGAACAGCATCGAGATCAATGGCTCCTTCTACAGCCTGCAGACGCCCGAGCGCTATCTGGGCTGGCGTGAAGCAACGCCGGAAAGCTTCGTGTTCGCGGTCAAGGGGCCGCGCTATATCACCCATGTCCGGCGGCTGAAGGAAATCGAAGAGCCAATGGCCAATTTTTTCGCCTCCGGGCCGCTGCTGTTGGGCGAAAAGCTCGGGCCGTTCCTGTGGCAGTTCCCTCCCAACATGAAGTTCGATGAAGACCGTTTTGCCCGGTTTCTGGCGCTGCTGCCACATACCCGCGAAGCGGCCCGTGAACGCGCCCAAGGCTGCGCCGAGCGCCTGAAGGGTAATGGCAGCCTTGCCATCAAGGGCAATGCGCGCTTGCGCCACGCCGTGGAAATCCGCCACGAGAGCTTCCTCTGTGAAGCCTTCGTCAAGCTGTTACGCAAACATCGCGTGGCGCTGGTGGTTGCCGACAGCGCCGGCAAATGGCCCTGTGTCGAAGATGTGACCGCCGACTTCGTCTACATGCGCCTGCACGGGGATGTGGAGCTGTACAGCAGCGGATATACCGCACGCGCGCTACGGCGTTGGAAGCAGCGTATCCAGCAATGGAGTGAAGGTAACCAGGCGGACGATGCCCACCTGATCGTGCCGGGGCCGCCGCCTCGGTGTGCGGCGCGGGATGTGTACTGCTACTTCGACAATGACCAGAAGGTTCACGCGCCATACGACGCCAGGCGCTTGCTGGAAAAGCTGTCCTTGGACCATGAGCTGATGACCGAGCCAGGCGTGGTGCCGGAGGTGGCCTTGTGAACAAGCCCCTGCCCGCCCCACGCTGCATCATCGACAAGGTGACCGCTGTTCGTCGGCTGAATGTGCTGACGCTGAACGTGCACAAAGGCTTCACCTTCTTCAACCGGCGCTTCATCCTGCCCGAGTTGCGCGAGGCGGTTCGCGCCACCGGCGCCGACCTGGTGTTTTTGCAAGAGGTGCACGGCAGTCATCAGCAGCATGCCCTGCGCCACCCTGCCTGGCCAGAAACGCCGCAGTACGAGTTTCTGGCCGACAGCATGTGGCCGCAGTTCGCCTATGGCCGCAATGCGGTGTATCCCCATGGCGACCACGGCAACGCGCTGTTGTCGAAATTCCCCATCAGCCGCTTCAACAACCTGGATGTGTCGGTGCAGGGCAATGAACAGCGTGGCCTGCTGCATTGCCAACTGGAGGTGCCGGGCCATGACGAGGTGCATGCAGTATGCGTACACCTGGGCCTGCGCGAAGCACACCGGCAGCGCCAGGTGAAGCTGATGCTAGACCTGCTGGCCAGCCTGCCGCCCAACGCGCCGGTCATCATCGCCGGCGATTTCAACGACTGGCGGCTGAAGGCGGACGCGGTGCTCAGTGAACACCTGACAGAGGCCTTCGGCACCCCGGCGCGCAGTTTCCCCGCGCGCCTGCCTTTGTTGCGCCTGGACCGCATCTACTTGCGAAACGCGATGCCGGGCGCTGCCCAGGTGCTGTCCAAATACCCGTGGTCGCATTTGTCCGACCACGTACCACTGGCTGCGGAGATCAACCTGTGAACCGACCTTGGGTAGATGGCAACAGTGTGCAGTTGCTGATCAATGGCGAGCAGTACTACCCCCGCGTGTTCGAGGCCATGGCCCAGGCGCGGGAAGAAATATTGCTGGAAACCTTCATCATCTTCGACGACAAAGTGGGCAAGCAATTGCAGCAGGTGTTGATCGAGGCGGCCCGGCGCGGTGTACGCGTGGAAGTGGCCGCGGATGGCTACGGCACAGCCGAACTGCCGGCTGAATTCATTTCAGCGATGACCGACGCGGGTGTCAGCTTTCATGCGTTCGATCCACAACCCCGCTTGTTGGGTATGCGCACCAACCTGTTTCGCCGTTTGCACCGCAAGATCGTGGTGGTCGATGGTGAGCGGGCCTTCATCGGCGGTATCAACTACAGCGCCGACCATTTAGGCGACTTTGGTGCCATGGCCAAGCAGGACTATGCCGTGGAGGTCACTGGGCCGGTAGTGGCGCAGGTACATGCAGCCAGTAAGCGCCTGATGTCTCCCGTGCTGCAGCCACCCAGTGCGGTACGCCCGGTTACCGAGCCCGCCGGTAGCAGCAGTGCTGTGTTGATCGAGCGTGACAACGGCATGCGCAGCACCGATATCGAGGCACACTACCTTCAGGCGTTTCGTAAAGCCCGGCAACGTATTGTGGTCGCCAATGCGTATTTCTTTCCAGGCTACCGGCTGATGCGTGAGCTGCGCAACGCAGCCCGGCGTGGCGTGGAGGTTCGGTTGATTTTGCAGGGCCAGCCCGACATGCGCTGGGTACGCGCACTGTCGCGCCTGCTGTACAACTACCTGTTGCGCGACGGCGTGATGATTCATGAGTACTGCCAACGGCCGTTGCACGGCAAGGTGGCACTGGTGGACGACCAATGGGCCACTGTTGGCTCCAGCAACCTCGACCCCCTGAGCCTGTCGTTCAACCTGGAGGCCAACCTGTTCATTCGTGATCGGGCCTTCAACCAGCAACTGCACCAGCATTTGCAGGCACTGGCCAGCGAGCAATGCAAACCGGTCACCCTGGAGCGCATGATTCGCGGCTACTGGTGGCGAGCACCGTTGATCTTCGTGTGCTTCCACGTGATCCGCCACTTCCCCCGCATTGCGGGATGGTTCCCTGCGCACCGGCAGCGTTTGCGCTCGGTGCAGCCGGAAGCCGAACCCCAGGGCAACTTGCACGAGGGTAACTCCTGATGGCGCGCAAAAGCTGGCAGACCTGGGGCAAACGCCTGTTCACGCTCGCGTTTCTGATCCTGATCCCTGTGCTGTTGTACCTGCTGGCGCGCAACCTGGACTGGAACGAAGTGCGCCAGTCTTTGCTGGCCTACAAGCCTGGCACCCTTGCCATCGGCTTGGCGATCGCGTTGAGCAGCTACCTCGCGTTCGCCAGTTACGACCTGCTGGCCCGGGCTTACACCGGCCATACGCTACCTGCCCGGCAGGTATTGCCAGTCGCGTTCGTGTGCTACGCCTTCAACCTCAACTTCACGACCTGGGTAGGCGGGGTTGCCTTGCGCTACCGACTCTATGGTCGACTGGGCCTGGATACCGCGACCATTACGCGAATCCTCACCTTGGGGCTGTTGACCAACTGGATGGGCTATATGCTGCTGGCCGGTACCGTATTTGCCCTGGGCCTGGTCGAGATGCCCGGCAACTGGGCGGTGGGCACTACAGGCCTGCGCCTGATCGGCCTGCTGTTGCTGGCGATTGCGGGCGGCTACCTGCTGGCCTGTGGTTTTGCCAAGAAGCGCACCTGGCGCTGGCGCGACCACGAAGTGACCCTGCCCTCGCTGCGTCTGGCGCTGTGCCAGGTGGCGCTGGGTGCCAGCAACTGGGCACTGATGGCGCTGCTGATCTTCTGGTTGCTGCCGGGCGAAGCGTTCTACCCGTCGATTCTCGGCATCCTGCTGATCAGTTGTGTGGCCGGCGTGGTGGCGCATATCCCTGCGGGGCTGGGCGTGCTGGAAGCAGTGTTCCTGGCCCTGCTGCACGGGCAGATGGCCCAGGGCACGCTGGTGGCGGCCCTGCTCGGCTACCGCACGCTGTACTACCTGATTCCGCTGCTGTTGGCAGTGGTGACCTACCTGATCCTGGAAAAGCGCGCCAAAGCCATGCGCCGGCGTGACAAGCCTGCTCAGACCTGAAAGGGGCCGTGTGCGCTGGAGGTGGGAGATGCGACGCGTTGCGTGGCACCGGCTTTGCCGGTGTTCGCGGGTGAACCCGCTCCTACGGGGGACTGCCAAGAAACCAACCCGGCCCAAGACACTCGCCATAAATGTAGGAGCGGGTTTACCCGCGAAGCAGGCAACGCAACACCCTAGGCCCAAAGGACTGGGCGATCGGGTGAAAAGGCAGCCCGCCTACTGGCTTCAGGGCGATATCGGATCACTCGCTGGAAAAGTTTCATCCAGCGCATTGTCCACCGCGCTCTCGCCCGGCTTTTCACCACAATGGCAGTCCTGCATCCGGCATGGCTCACCCTTGCGGTGGCCGCTGGCGCAGGCCTCGCAGCAATAGGCCTTGCCGTCGCGTTGCAAGGCATTGGCATCCACCGTGCAAGAACAGTGCGTGCAGGCGCAGCGTTGTTCGTTCATGGCTTGCTCTCCTCGTCGTCTATCACATCATCGGTCCAGGGCACCCCGTCCAGCGGCGCGGATCGGGCCAGTTCGGCCTCGTCCAGGCCAATGCCGCCACCGATCTCATCGGCATCCACCTCGCGCAGACGCTGGTCTGCCGGGCCGTCACTGCCGCCCGGTTCGTGGGGGTCGCGGGCACCGGTTTCGTCCAGCAGGGTGTCCGGGCTCAAATCGTCGTAGGTGACATTGTCCTCATGCAGGCTGTCACTCAGCGCCTCGCCGCCGGTCATGCCACTTTGCGCCACGCGCCGGGGGGGGAACTCACGGTCGACCTCGGCGGCCGGTCGCTCGTCGCCCACCCGCCCTTCGCGCTCATCCAGGCGTTCATCGAAATCCAGCTCATGCACGCTGCCCATGCGGTCTTCGGTGTCATCGATTTCGGTGGGGGTATATGGCTTAGGTTCATCTGGTCGGGCCATGTGCGTTCTCCATCAGGTGGCTTCATTCGGTCGACTCCGCCAGCTCACGGAAGATTCAGAGTTTTTTGAACTACCGCCTCGGCCGGCACCTCCCACCTTAGAGACTGTGATCTGCCCGGAGCCCGCCATGGCCAAGCCCCTGCAGGAATATGCGCGCAAGCGCGACTTCAACGCCACACCCGAGCCCAGCGGCAAACGCAAACGTGGCAAACGGGCCCATGCGCTGCAGTTCTGCATCCAGAAACACGACGCCAGTCATTTGCACTACGACTTCCGCCTGGAGCTCGATGGCACCCTGAAAAGCTGGGCGATCCCCAAAGGCCCGTCGTTGGACCCCAAGGTGCGCCGCCTGGCAGTGCATGTGGAGGATCACCCGCTGGACTATGCCGATTTCGAGGGCCGTATCCCAGAAGGCCACTATGGTGCAGGGGACGTGATCGTCTGGGACCGCGGTATCTGGGAGCCTGAAGGCGACGCGCATGAAGCCTACGCCAAAGGCAAGCTGCGATTCCGCCTGCAGGGTGAGAAGCTAGGCGGCGTGTGGAACCTGTTCCGCACCCACCTGGCCGGCAAGAAAGAGCAATGGATGCTGGTCAAGTCGCACGACGCCCAGGCGCGCAGCGAAACCGAGTACAGCATTGTCGAGGCCCTGCCCGAAAGCGTGCTCAGCGAGCGCACGCTGGTGCCACGCAAATCCGCTGCAAAAAAAGCCACTGCCTCGCGCAGCAGCCGTAAACGCGCCGACAGAGCTCAGGCTGCACCCTTGCCAGCACAGCTACAGCCACAGCTGGCAACGTTGGTGGATTCTCCCCCCAGCGGCGACTGGCGCTACGAAGTCAAGTTCGATGGCTACCGTATCCTGGCCCGCATCGAGGGCCAGGACATCCGCCTGTTCACCCGCAACGGCCATGACTGGAGCAGCAAGATGCCCCGGCAGGTTGCCGCCCTGCGCGCGCTGGGCATCGACTCGGCCTGGCTCGATGGCGAAATGGTGGTAGCTGATGAGAATGGCATGGCTGACTTCCAGGCGTTGCAGAACGCCTTCGATACCGAGCACGACGAACGCATCACCTATTACCTGTTCGACCTGCCATTTCTGGGCGGTCAGGACCTGCGACAGCTACCGCTGCAGAACCGCCGCGATACATTGCGCCAACTGCTTGAGCACAACCATTCCGACGTCATCAAGTATTCCGCCGACTTCGACCAACCTGTCGACTCACTGCTCGACAGTGCCTGCCGGCTGAAGCTGGAAGGCCTGATCGGCAAGCGAGCTGACAGTGTCTACAGCGGCCGCCGTAGCCCAGACTGGATCAAGCTCAAGTGCAAGCAACGCCAGGAATTCGTGATCGTCGGCTATACCGACCCCAAAGGCAGCCGCAGCGGCTTCGGTGCCCTGCTGCTGGCCCTGCACGACAACGACAGTGGCGAGCTGCGCTATGCCGGTAAGGTCGGTACCGGCTTCAATGCCACGACACTGGCCAGCATCCACGCGCGGCTCAAGCCCCTGGAAATCGCCAGCCCTGCCCTGCCCTCGCCGCCTGCCGGAGCCGAAGCGCGTGGTGTGCACTGGCTGCGGCCGCAGTTGTTGGCTGAAGTCGCCTTTGCCCAGATGACCCGTGACGGCATCGTGCGCCATTCGGTGTTCCACGGCCTGCGCGATGACAAGGCGGCAACCGCCATTGACCTGGAGCGCGCCATGCCCGCCAAAACTGTATCCAGCCGCAACAAGCAGGCCAAGGCGTCTGAGAACCTGGGTGAACTGCGGCTGACCCACCCCGACCGGGTCATCGATCCCACCACGGGTGTGACCAAGCGCGAAGTCGCCGAGTATTACGCTGGCATCAGCCAGTGCATCCTGCCCCAGCTCAAGCACCGCCCGGTGGCATTGGTGCGCGCCCCGGACGGCCTGGGTGGCGAGCTGTTCTTCCAGAAAAACGCGGGCCAGCTGCACATACCCAACGTGCTCAGTTATGAAAAGGCCGAGGCAGGCCAGGCGGCGATGGTCATCAATCGCCCGGACACGCTGTTGGGCGCGGTGCAGATGAATACGCTGGAACTGCACACCTGGAACGCCACGGACAAGGATTTCGACAAGCCGGACCGTTTTGTCCTCGACCTGGACCCTGACCCTGCGCTGCCCTGGATGGCGATGGTGGAGGCGACCCAACTGGCCCTCACCCTGCTAGACGAACTGGGCCTGAAGGTGTTCCTGAAAACCAGTGGTGGCAAGGGTATTCACGTGGTTGTGCCCTTGACCCGGCGAGCCGGGTGGGACGAGGTCAAGGACTTCAGCCACGCCATCGTCAGTTACCTGGCCAAGCTGTTTCCGGAGCGCCTGAGCGCGGTGTCGGGGCCGAAAAATCGTGTGGGACGCATCTTCATCGACTACCTGCGCAATGGCAAGGGCGCTACCACGGCGTGTGCCTATTCACTGCGAGCCCGTGACGGGCTGCCTGTATCGGTGCCTATCTGGCGTGATGAACTGGCGCACATCAAAGCCGCCAACCAATGGAACATCACCAACCTGCGCGAGCGCCTGGCGGAGGTCGACGACCCTTGGGCCGACATGGGCAAGGTACGCCAGTCGATCACCGCGCGCATGCGCAAGCAGCTAGGGCTCGAATGATGACGCCCCTGCGATTGGACACGACCCGGGAGCCACGCCCATGAGCATCGTTCAGGACTTCAACCTGACCACCCTTGACCGCCTTTTACGCGCCTTTGGCGAACGCCAGCTACCGCTCAACCTCGATACCCAATTGCCGCAACTGATCCAGGCGCTGCAAGCTGATCACCTCGACCTGCTGCCGCTGCCGGGGCAAGGCAACACCTTGCGTCGCTGGCAGACCTTGGCACGGGTGGCCGGCTGTGACCTGGCACTGGCCAAGCTCTATGAGGGCCATACCGATGCCTTGGCGATCCTGGCGGAATGTGGCGCAGCGCACCACGCCAACGACGGCATTTGGGGCGTGTGGGCGGCAGAGCCGCCCGATGCACGGGTCCACATCAGTGGGCGTGAAGGCGATCAGGTGCGCCTGAACGGCACCAAAGCCTGGTGTTCAGGTGCCTTGCAGATCGATCGCGCGCTGATTACCGCCTGGGATGAGGCCGAGCAGCCGCAATTGGTGGCAATCGAGCTGTCACAGCCAAGCCAGGGCCTGAACATCGAGCACTGGCAGGCCGTTGGCATGGCCACTACCGCCAGTGTCGAGGTGGCGTTCAACGATACCCCAGGCACGCTCATCGGCGCGCCGGGCCAATACCTCTCGCGCCCTGGCTTCTGGCAAGGCGGTGCAGGTATCGCTGCCTGCTGGTACGGCGCGGCCGAGGCGCTGGCGGATTACCTGCGTGAACATTGCCGCAAACCCCGCCCAGACCCGCATGCCGATGCGCATCTGGGCGCTGTGGATGCTGCGTTGCATGGCGCCCGTGCGTCATTGCGTGAATGTGCTGCCTGGATCGATCAGCAGCCCGGTGTGGATGCCAGTTTCGAAGTTCGCCGCACCCGCGCCCAGGTAGAACAGGCCGTAGAGCAGGTTATCAGCCACGTCGGGCGTGCCTTGGGGGCCACGCCGTTCTGTCGCAGCAGTCATTTTGCCCGGCTGAGCGCCGACCTGCCGGTGTTCCTGCGTCAGAGCCATGCCGAGCGCGATCTGGCGATGCTGGGCCAGCAGTTGGCCCACTTGCCAGCGGGGGTATGGCAGCTATGAACCAGAACCTGATCCAGTCCGCCGGTGGCACGCCCTGGACAGCCTGGCAGCATAGCGCGCACCTGGCGCGTGCAACCTGGCTCGATTCACGCCAACTGTGCCCGCCGGGGCGCCGGCTGGTATTGATTGCGCCGCACCCGGATGACGAAATTCTCATGGCTGGCGGCCTGCTGGCAGGCTTCAAGGGGCGCGAGGACGAGCTGGTGCTGATCTCCGCCACCGACGGCGAAGGCAGCCACCCCGGCTCCAGCCACTGGACCGAACATCGCTTGCGCCGCCAGCGCCCCCAGGAAAGCCGACAGGCCCTGCAACAGCTCGACCTTGACCTTGAGCGCCTGGACTGGCGCAGGCTCCATCTGAAGGACGGCCAGTTGCCGCGCGAAGAAGCGTTTCTGGCCAGTCACCTCACGCAGTTACTTCGCCCCAATGACCTGCTGATGGCCACCTGGCGCAGTGATGGCCATTGCGATCACGAGGTCGTCGGCCGCGCCGCTGCGCAGGCGGCTGCAGCCCGTGGGGTGCAATTGGCTGAGGTACCGGTCTGGGCCTGGCACTGGGCCGAGCCTGACGACCCGCGCCTGCCATGGCCCCGTGCGCACCGCGTGCAGCTCGATGAAAGCCGTCTGGCACGCAAGCGCAAGGCGTTGGCCGCCCACGTCAGCCAGCTGCAGCCGGACGGCGAGCAGCCGCCGGTGCTACCGCCGCACCTGCTGGATTGCCTTCTGCAACCTTTCGAACTGGTGTTCCTTTGAGTGGAGCTGTCATGAGCCTCGATCCACAGTATTTTGCCGAGCTATATGCCACCCATGAAGACCCTTGGGCCTTTCGCACCCGCTGGTACGAGAGGCGCAAACGCGAGCTGGTGATGGCCAGCCTGCCACGCCAGTGCTATCAGCGCGTGTTTGAGCCAGCTTGCGCAAATGGCGAGCTCAGCGCGCTGCTGGCCGAGCGTTGCGCCGAACTGCTGTGCCAGGACCTGGACCCGACGGCCGTAGGCCTGGCCCGTGAACGCCTGGCTCACGTGCACAATGCCTCGGTCGAACGGGCCCGGTTACCGGGGGACTGGCCCGGCGGCCGCTTTGACCTGATCGTGCTCAGCGAGGTGGGTTACTACCTTGATCCCACCGACTGGCTGCAGGTGATCGAACAATCGGTGGCCAGCCTTACCTACGACGGCGCGTTACTGGCCTGCGACTGGAAGCACCCTATCGCGGGTTGCCCGCAGGACGGTCGCGACGTGCACCGCCTGTTGACCCGGCATTTGCCGTTGCATCAGCAGTTCCGCCATGAGGAGGCGGACTTCTTGCTGGAGTACTGGTCATGCCAGCCAAGCGTTGTCGATCTCGACGAGACGTGCCCATGATTGCCGTTGTCATCCCGGCACACAACGAAGCCCGCCGCCTTGGGCGATGCCTGCGGGCAGTGCTGATCGCTGCCCAGCAGGCGCAGTATGCGGGAATGCACGTGGAAGTGCTGGTGGTACTGGACCGCTGCAGTGACGGCAGCGCCGCCGTGGCGCGGCGTTTCGGCGTACACCTACTGGAGGTGGATGCCGGTAATGTCGGCATGGCACGTCGCGTGGGCGCGGCGCACATGGTCGAGCGGGGCGCCACGTGGTTGGCGTGCACCGATGCGGACAGCCGGGTCCCGGCGCACTGGCTGCTGTCGCAGCTGGCCTGCAGCGCCGAGGTGGTTTGCGGCACCGTGCATGTCGAGTACTGGCAACCCTGGCAGACAGCCGCGCTGCGCAAGCTTTACCAGAGCCGCTACCAGGCGTGTGAAGGGCATCGGCATGTGCACGGCGCAAACCTGGGGGTATGTGCCGATGCCTATGAGCGTGTGGGTGGCTTCCAGCCCCTGGCGGCGCATGAAGATGTGCAACTGGTCAGTGACCTGCAGGCCAGCGGCGCCCAGATCGTCTGGACCGCCAGGCATAGTGTGGCCACCAGCAGTCGACGTGACAGCCGCGCCCGACAAGGGTTTGGTGACTACCTGGCTGGGTTGCAGGCGCAGTCTTGAACTTAATGGCGTTGGCCGTGTTCATGAAGCCTTTCGCGTCTTCTTCACCGGTTTCTTGCCACCCAGGCTGCGCTTGAGCAACTCGGTCAGATCGAGGATGTCCGCACCTTTCTCGGCCCCCCCCGCGTCGCCCTTCTCCACCGCCTCGATCTTGCCCTTGCTGGCCTTCTCTTCCACCAGGTCCATGATCGTCTGGCGGAAGGCGTCATGATAATCCTCAGGCTTCCAGGGCCCGCTCATGTCCTCTACCAGGCGCTTGGCCATCTCCAGCTCACGCTTCTCCACCTTGCTGTCGGTCACGCTGGCATCGAGCTCCAGCGTTTCCAGCCCGCGCACCTCTTCAGGCCAGCGCAAGGTGATCATCACCAGCGCATGGTCCAGAGGCCGCAGCAGCGCCAAGTGCTGCCGGGTATGCAATACCACGGTGGCCAGTGCCACCTTGCCGGTCTTTTCCAGTGTCTCGCGCAGCAAGGCATACACCTTGCCGCCACGGCGGTCCGGGGTCAGGTAGTACGGCGTATCAAAATGCTGCAGCGGAATATCGCCAGCTTCCACAAAGGAAAAGATATCGATCGTCTGGGTCGCTTCGGGCCGGGCCTTGCGGATTTCCTCCTCACTGATCACCACATAGCGGCCCTTCTCGAACTCTACGCCCTTGACGATATTGTCCTTGTCGATTTCCTTGCCGGTCACCTTGTTCACCCGCTTGTAGCCGACCGGCTCCATGCTGCGTTTGTCCAGCCAGTCGAAGTCCACACGCTCGGTGCGCACGGCGGTGTTAAGTGCCACAGGGATGTGCACAAGGCCAAAACTGATGGCGCCTTTCCAGATTGCCCGAGCCATGAGGGTGCTCCCAGGGTTGCCTGCTGATACCAGAAGTGACTGCGCCGAGCGACAAAGGTTTAGCTGGCCTGCCCTGCGGCGACCGTCACGCCTGGCTGAACAGCACCCGCTTGAACGCTTCGGCCGCCAGGTGCACTTGCACCGCCCAATCCCCCGCGGCTTCGCTGCCGGCATCATCGGAAATGTATTTCAGGCACACGAACGGAATACCTTCGTCACGCGCGATCAATGCCAGCACATAGGCTTCCATGTCGACCACGTCGTAAGGCGCGTCGCCATGGTTGATCTCGAAGCTGTCACCGCTGCCACAGGTTTCCAAAGCCAGGCCGGGTATTGCCGCCCCGTGTTCGAGTACCACCGGGGTGTCGGACAAGGGTGTTTCATAACGGGCAAAGCCCAGCGCGGTCACATCCATGTCGCGTTGTACGAAGCGGTTACAGCACACGACTTCGCCCTTGCCATGACGCTGGCTGCCAGCCGAGCCCAGGTTGACGATAAGTTTGGGCCTGCGCGTTGCGATCGCCTTGGTCAGGGCGATTGCGGCATTGACCTTGCCAATGCCGGTGAACACGGTGTTCACCTCGGTAAAGACATCGCCAGCCTCGGCCTCAAGCGCAAAGACGAACAGCGTGTCATTCAGGGAAATGTCGGGGAATTGCTTGATCAGCATCATGGAGCAGGTGTTTCCGAGTGGCTGCAAAGGGCGCGGCCATTGTCGGTCAACACAGCCTAAATGCAAGTCCTGCCTACACCGTCACCTTTGGTAAGCGGGTGCTGCCCTCGATCGTCGTTCACCAACGGCTATTTGCCGGCGGCGGCCCACTGCGGATCCGGCCCTGAGCCTGCAATGCGGCACCGAATGCGGGCTACGCAGCGCTTGCAGCATTGCGGTTCATCACCGTCATGCCGTGCTCCTTGTCTACTTACTGGCTCGGCTTCTGCCCCGGCATCGGCTCGGGGTCGGGCGCAGGCTGCGGTGCAGGCTTGGAATCCGGTTGCTGCATCTGCAGCGAAGGCTTGCTGGGGTCGGAATCTTTACCAGGGTGGTCATTGTCGCGGTCGAAACAGCCGCCGACCAAGCTCAGCGCCGCCATCAGGATGATCAGTGGAGTCAGTCGCATGGAGTACCCCCTTGGATAATTGCAGTGCCAGGTCGCCCCGGCACTGCGCCTTGGTCAGTTACGAACGGCCGCCCTTGTGGCCCGACTCGCGGTCGTGGGGCATGTTGCCGCCCGAGGACTGGCCGCCCTTGCGACCGGCTTCGGAAGCTTTTTCACGGTCATTGGCGAAATTGCCCGGGTTCTTGTTACCGCCTTGGCTGCCTTGTTGATTGCCGGTGCGGCTGTTGTCTTTAGTGGCCATGGTGTTCAAACCTCATATGACTTCGGAATGCACGGCAAGATGCCGTACACAGATTCGGAGTTCGGCGATATCGGCAGATTCGCTTTATTACGAGAGGTTCGGACCGGTGGCGTTAAATAAACGGCATCGCCGTATTTGGTGCGCGTGTCAGTGGTGCGGCGGGCGATCCATGCGCGCCTGGCGCCGGCCCAGCCAGCCACCCGTCGCGGCCCAACCCACGGCAAGCAGCGCGCCGATCAGCATCGCCAATTGTGGGTGCTCGCCCATGACGTCCAACCCACGCTTGACCCAGCCGCTCAGCGCATCGCCACCACGGTAGACCACCGTGTCGATGAAGTTCTTGGCTTTGTACTTGTCCTCGGCGGGCAGCACGGTGAACAGCATCTCCCGCCCTGGCCGTACCAGTGCGTATTCACCTGCCCGGCGCACCACCATCACCACCACGAACAGGGCAAACACCGGGGCCAGTGCCAGCCACAAGAAGCCGACAGCCATGACCAGCGGCACTGCAACCAGCAACACACCGACACCCAGTCGACGGGCCAGGCGCCCGGTAAGAAAGACCTGGGTGAGGATGGCCAGGGCCTGCACAACCGTGTCGATCAGGCCGAACACCTGTGTCTGCCGGGTGCGGTCAGTGAAGGTTTCGCTGACAATACGCGCCTGCTCGAAGTACAGGAATGTGCTGACGCTGGCCAGCAATACCACGAACAAAGCGATGCCTAGCAGATAGGGCGAGCGCAGGACGGCGGTGGCGCCGGTAAACGGGTTGCCACCCAGTGGCCGCGCGTCCTGATGTTCGGTTTGCATCGCAATGGGTTGACGGGCTCGCCAGCGTTGCAGGAACAGTGTCGCGCCGATACTGCCCAGCAGAAATACCGCCGCCAGCACCAGTAACCCGGCATGGCCGAGCGGCGCCACCAGCAGGGTGCCAAGCAGGGGGCCACTGAGCCCACCCAGGCTGGCCCCGGCTGCCAGCAGGCCGAACAGCCGCTTGCCTTGGGCGGTAGAAAACAGATCGGCAAGCACGCTCCAGGCCAGCGAGATCGTCAGCAAATTGAACACCGACAGCCAGACATAGAACGCCCGGGCGGTCCAGAGATCGTCAGGGTTACCGGCCAACAGTGCCGCGAACAGCAACAGGTTGCTGGCGAAAAAACCATAAGTCCAAGGCAGGATATGCCTGCGCTGCACCCTGGATGCCAGCCAGCCAAACAGCGGCAGGCACGCCAACGTGGCAATGAAGGTGCCGGTGAACAGCCACTGCAGATTTTCCACGCCACCGGCAACGCCCATGGTTTCGCGCACCGGGCGCAGCATGAAGTAACCGGTGAACAGGAGGTAGAACAGCAGCAAGCCGGCGATGACCGCCGGCCCCTCACCAGGCTGAATGTTCAGCCCTTGGTCCAGGCGCCGCCGCCAGGCTTGCATGGTGTCAGGCAAACTGTGTGATCAGCGCCTGTTGCTGCGCTTGGGTGAGCATTGGCTCATGCCCGGCCTTGAGCTGATCGAGCTGGCGGTCAGGTCGACTGGTAGCGGGTATGACCGTGGTCACTGCCGGGTGGCTGATGGCGAACTTGAGAAACAGCTGTGCCCAGCTGCCGATGCCTGCTTCGGCAGCCCAGCCCGGCAAGGCCTGGCCTTTGACCCGGGCGAACAGCCGGCCATCGTCGAAGGCCCGATTGATCAACACCGCAACGCCCTTGTCCTGGCACAGCGGCAGCAGTTCCCGGGCAGCGTCCGGCGCGTTGACCGAGTAGTTGATCTGGATGAAGTCCAGCGGCTCGCTGCGCACGATACGGGCGACGTCGTCGTGACCACTGTTCAGGTAATGGGTGATGCCGACATAACGCGTCCCGCCCTGCTGCTTCAGCTCGCGGGCATAAGGCAGCTGGGTCTGCCAGTCGCGCAGGTTGTGAATCTGCAGCAAGTCGACCTTGTCGGTGCGCAGGCTCTTGAGGCTGCCGGCCCACTGCGCTTGGGCTTCAGCCCGGCTATTGGCGGCGATCTTGGTGGCAAGGAAGCACTGGCGGTGCCAGCCGCCCTCTTCCAGCAACTGGCCGAGAATGCTGTCGGCGCCCCCGTAGTTGGGCGAGGTGTCGATCACCCGGCCGCCGCCTTCGAAAAATGCCTTCAGCACCGTTTTGAGCTGAAGGTACTGGGGCGAACCGCTTTCTACCTCGAAACTGCCCGACGTACCGGCACCGATCACCGGCAACGCTTCACCGGTGGACGGGACTTTGCGCGCAAGCAAACCCGCCGGCGCGGCAGCGTGCAGCCAAGGGCTGGCGGCGGCCAGCAACCCCAATGTTGCACCTGCGCGTAGGACTTCACGACGTGCGTACATGGAAAATCTCCCGTCATGAATCGGAAACTTTCAAGCCTAGCCGCTCTGTCCCTCGCCTGCGGGTGTTTCTGTATCTGGATGTTTAGAGATCAGGCCCGCAGCAAGGGGCTCAGATCAACACCCGTCTCGCTCATTGGCGGGCACCAGTAGTAGCCCCCCGTCAGCGGGCGGCTAAAGCGGTACAGCCCGTCGATGATGCCGTCTTCCAGGCCACTCATGCGCCGCAGCTGCACCTCGAATGCCTCGAAACTCTTGCCCAGGGCGACGAAAGCCAGGCCGGCGCCGCGTTGGTCGGCCCAGGCTACCGAGCGACGGACCATGAACGCCTCGGGTTCAAAGCTTTCCTGGGCGGTGCGCTTGACGTGCGCGGACTCGGGGGCGTCGTCGAGTTCTTCGTTATCGCTCAAGCGACGGCCGATGATGTTGTCCTGGTCTGCCTGGGGCAACGACTTGAAGTATTGCAGGTCGTGCTTCCACAGCTGGAACGCGGCAAAGCTGGAGCCATCTGCGGCAATGGCCGCTTGCACCGCTTCTTCGTCTACCGGGTTTTCGGTGCCGTCTTCATAACCGGTAAGGTCATGGCCGCCCCGGTGCAGGAAGCCATCAACGCTGTCGGCCAGGCCCAGGGCGGGTGCCAGCGCCTGCTCCAGAGCCTGGGCGCGCAGCAGCAGGTCGCCACGTTCGTCGCCACGCAGCCACAGCCACAGGGCGTGTTGGGTGCTGGGGTTCTCCACCGCGGCATCCAGCAGCGGGAACGGGCGCAGGCCTGGTATATCACGGCCCAGGGCCTTGGCCAGCGGGGCGCCTACACCCAGCAGCAACTGTTTGCCATCGACCTGCGGCAGCAAGGCATCCAGCGCGGCAGGCAACGCCTCGGGCGACTGCAGGGTGAAGAACAGGTGACGGGCGTGGGCCGGCACCGGGGTGGCAAGCAGACCTTGCTGGAACGGCATATCAGGCTAATCCTAAGGTAAAAACGGAATGCTACTTCGCCTGCATGCCTGCTGCAATGCGGCATGCAGCCTCGCCAGCCGCTGCACGTGGTAACAAACGGTTACCAAGAGCTGGCCCTTTGCAATTAGCTATCGATCAAGGCCGACCTACACTGCTTCAGATCCTTCGCCCGAGAGACCACTCATGACCGCCTCGCCCCTGCTCACTGCGTTTCTGCCGCTTGCCCTGGGCATCATCATGCTTGGCCTTGGGTTGTCGCTGACCCTGGCTGACTTCGCTCGCGTGGTGAAGTACCCAAAGCCCGTGGTGGTGGGCCTGGTGTGCCAGATCCTGCTGTTGCCGCTGGTGTGCTTCCTGATCGCCAACGGCTTTGGCCTGGAATCTGCCCTGGCAGTGGGGTTGATGCTGCTGGCTGCTTCGCCGGGCGGTACCACGGCCAACCTGTTCAGCCATCTGGCCCACGGTGACGTGGCGTTGAACATCACCCTGACGGCGGTCAACTCACTGATCGCGATCCTGACCATGCCGTTGCTGGTGAACCTGTCGCTGAGTTGGTTCATGGCCTCGGACCAGGCTATTCCACTGCAGTTCGCCAAGGTCATGCAGGTGTTCGCCATCGTCTTGCTGCCGGTGGCGCTGGGCATGCTGATTCGCCATTTCGCCCCGGCGTTCGCTGCGCGCATGGAGAAACCGATGAAGCTGGTGGCCGCGCTGTTCCTGGCCTTCACCATCGTCCTGGCACTGGCCAAGGACTGGCAGACAGTGGTCGAGTACGCACCGGTGGTGGGCCTGGCGGCGCTGCTGTTCAACCTGCTGAGCCTGACGGTGGGCTATTGGGTGCCGCGGTTGTTGAACATTCCCAAGCGCCAGGCGATTGCCATTGGTATGGAAATTGGCATCCATAACGGGACCTTAGCGATTGCCCTGGCGTTGAGCCCTTCGCTGCTGAACAACGCGACCATGGCGGTGCCGGCTGCGTTGTACAGCTTGATCATGTTCTTTACTGCGGCCGGGTTTGGCTGGTGGGTGAGCCGCGGGCATGTGGCGGCAGAGCCCAAGGGTGAAACCGTGAACTGACGTCACCCAATGCCCGGCAGGTGCCGGGCGTGCCAGGGATGCGTCACGATTGGCTGCGCCTGCTGCGCAGCTGCTGCTTCAACACCTTCAGCGGCGGCGCATAGAAGAACCCGAACGACACGCTCCCCGTGCGCCCCTTCACCGCATGGTGCAGGCGGTGCGCGCGGTGCAAGCGTTTCAGGTAGCGGTTGACCGGCCGCGGCTTGCGCGGCCAGTGCCGGTGAAAGAAGCCGTCGTGGGCCAGTACATACAGTGCCCCATACCCTGCCACACCACCGCCCACCCACTGCAAAGGCGCATAACCACTTTTGCCCAGCGCCACCAGCGCCGTGGCGATCAGCCCCAGGGCCACCAGGTACAGGTCGTTGGTTTCGAGCATGCCCAGGTGTGGCTCATGGTGCGATCGGTGCAGCCACCAGCCCCAGCCATGCATGATGTACTTGTGAGCCAGCGTACCAACGCCCTCCATGGCCACCAGGGTGCCGAACAATATGGCGAGATTGAACAGCATGGAACGGTCCGGGTGATGGCAAAGGAAGGCGCAAGGTTACCGGCTGCCCAGGGTTTTTTCCATGTGGGCGTGACCGGCAGCAGGCCGTTCCCGGATGAAGCCATTGTCATGTTTTTGCCCTTGACCTGCTCTGCCCTGCGGCGTATGGTCCGCGACGCAATTTTGCCTTCCTCAACAGGAGACCTGCCTTGGACAGTAGCCCCAGTCGCTTGCGACAGGCCCGCGTGGCGCGCTAGCCCGGCAGTGTTCTGCACTGTCTGGCCGCTCTGGCAAGACGGTGGTTTCCTGTAACCCCCGCTTCTCCTTCCCTCCGCGTGGTCCTGCGCAATTTCTGGTTATTTCAACCGCGCCAACTGATGGCGTTCATGCAGGCGTGTGCCTGCGGAAGAGGTTTGCTATGGATTGGAAAGTATTTCTGCTGCGCGTCAGCATTGCCCTGGTGCTGGGGGCGCTGATCGGTGCCGAACGGCAATTGCGCCAACGCCTGACCGGGCTGCGCACCAATGCGCTGGTCAGTACCGGTGCCTGCCTGTTCGTATTGATGACCCAGGCGGTGCCAGGCATGGCGCCTGCCGATGCGTCGCGGGTCGCAGCCTATGTGGTGTCGGGCATCGGCTTTCTCGGCGGTGGTGTCATCATGCGCGATGGTTTCAATGTACGTGGCCTGAACACCGCGGCCACCTTGTGGTGCACGGCTGCGGTCGGCGTGCTGTGCAGCCTCGGGCTGATGATGGAGGCGGCACTGGGTAGCCTGGTGGTGCTCTGCGCCAACATCTTGTTGCGTGATATCGCCCAGCGCCTGGACCGTCAGGACGTGGTGCCGGCCAGCGAGGTGGAACAGCACTTCGAAGTCCGTATCGTCTGCCGCGGCGAGGACGAGATCCAGGTGCGTAGCCTGATGCTGCACAGCCTGGGCGATCCACAACTGCGCCTGCAGTCGTTGCAGAGCCAGGACCTGGACAACCCTGCGCGCCTGGAAGTGCGCGCCGAGCTGTTGGGCACCGCGCAGGCGCCGGCGCAACTGGAGCGCCTGGTCAGCAGGGTCAGCCTGGAGAAAGGTGTAAGCTCGGTGCGCTGGCAACTACAGCCGCAGGTGCTGGCGACGGATTAGAACGACAGGAGTGACTCATGCTTATCCGCCCTACCCTTGAACGGGACATCACGTGGCTGCCGGACGTCGAGCGCTCGGCAGCCCAGGCTTTTGCCAGTTGGCCGGCACTGGCCTGGCTGGCGCAAGGCGAAGTCATGGATTGCGCAGCGCACAGGGCTTTCGTCGAGGCAGGTGGTAGTTGGGTGGCGCAGGACCCGGCTGGGCGCATTGTGGGTTTTGCCTGCGCGCGGCTGGCGGATCAGGCATTGCACCTTCATGAAATATCGGTTCGCCAGGAGGCCCAAGGGCAAGGTGTTGGGCGCCGGTTGCTGCAGCAAGTGGTCGATGCAGGGCGCTGCGCCGGTGTGCGCGAGCTGACGCTGACCACCTTTGTGGATGTGCCGTGGAATGCGCCGTTTTATGCCCGTTTAGGGTTTGAGATGCTTCAGGAAAGCCGGCTTTGCGAACGACTCCAGAGCATCCTCGCAAGCGAGCATGCTCACGGTCTCAGCGGGCGTTGTGCAATGCGTCTGGGGCTTTAGCGTTTCATCGCGACGCATGGCGCCTGCGCAATCTCCATCCAGGTCAGCAACCCTACCCCGCCGCCACATTTCCCGCCACGCAATACCCATCCCGCCCCTGCTGTTTGGCCTGGTACAACGCCCCGTCCGCCGCCGCGACCAGCGCCTCGGCAGTGACGCCCTCCCGCGCCAGGTCGACCACCGCGATCCCGGCACTGAACGACACCCTCCCCAATGGGCTAGCGGCATGTTCCAGTGCCTGTCGGCGCACCAGCTGCTGTAACTCCTGCACCAGCATTTCCGCCCCGCGGCCATCGGTATCGGGCAGCAACAGCGTAAACTCCTCCCCACCATAGCGCACCGCCAGATCGGCCGGCCGTTTCAAGGCCTGCTGCAGCACTTCGGCAAAGCGTCGCAAGCACTGGTCGCCAGCTGGGTGGCCGTAGCGGTCGTTGTAGGCCTTGAAGTAATCCAGGTCTAGCATCACCAGCGCCAGGGGGTAGCCTTGGCGCCGTGCACGGCGCAGCTCAGGTTCGAACACCCCATCCAGCCGCCGACGGTTACCCAGCCCGGTAAGGCTGTCGGTCAAGGCCAACGCTTTCAGCGTCTGGTGAGCCTGGAGCAGCGCCCGCTCGATGGCGATCCGCTCGCGCAGTTGGCGCAGCACCACCCCGCCAAACGCTGCCAGCCCTACCAACAACAGCAGCAATACCGCCACCGACTTGATCGCATCGTACCGCCAGGGCGCGACAATGGATTCACGCGACAGCCCCGCCTCCACGACCAACGGGTAGCTGGACAACGCGCGGTAGCCATACAGCCGAGGGGTACCATCGACGACCGCTACCGCCTCGGCTACCCCTTCTGTGGCATACGGTAAGTGGTTGCGGAAGATCTCACTGTTGGCAAGACTTCGGCCTATCACCTGTTCCACGAACGGGCGCCGCACCAGGAGGGTGCCGTCGCGCTTGGCCAGCACCAGCGCGCCGCGTTCGTCGATCTTGAAGTCGCCGTAGTAACGCACGAACCACGCCACTTTGATGGTGCCGAGCAATACGCCGGCGAAGCTGCCGTCGGCATACTCCAGGCGCCTGGAAATAGGAATGATCAGGTCGCCGGTGGAACGGCTGCGCACCACCGAACCGATACGTACACCAGGGTCGGTATGGCTGCGGTGATAGGCGAAGTAGTCCCGGTCGGCGTTATTGGCGTTGGGCGGGATGGCCGCCTGATCAGTGACGATCCAGCTGCCGTCCGGGCCGTAAACGAAAAGCCCGTGCAACTGCGGCATGATGCTTTTTTGCTGGGCCAGCAAGGCGTGCAGGCGGGGCCGGTCGATGTGATCGAAACCATCGCCTTCCAGCCGCTCGGCCAAGGCTGCGGTAATGGCGTCGACCTGGCGGATAGCGTCCTCGGCGTGCTGCGCCGTGGCTCGGGCCAGGTTGCTGACCATGTTCTCGGCATTGTTATAGGCAAAGCGGTAGTCGCGCCAGATGCGCCAACCTTCCACCAGTACAAATGCCAGCATCACCACCAGCATGAACGCCAGTACCAGGCGGAACAGCGCCACCGCGCGGCCCTCGCCACTTATGGCGTAAAGCCCATCGTCGTCCTGTTTCCTGGCTGCGCACATTGGAATCCCTGGCCGTACCGCGTTCGCCGTCTTCACTATAGTTCAGCGTCGCACGGTCGGAACCGGCGGCAAAAAAGATTAAACCTTTGCCCCGCCTTCCCCCTCAACCGTACGCGACATTGAGGTCGCGCCACGGTTTAAAGGAGTGAAGCATGAAGAGTCTCTTCATCAGACGCGTTGGTTTTTCCATGGTGTTGGGCCTGGCATCGGTGCAAGCAATGGCCGCGACTTCCGATGATTTCGTCGATGCGGCCACCGAAGCCGGCATTGCCGAAGTGGTGACTGGCAAGCTGGCTCAGGAGAAAAGCCAGAACGCCGAGATCAAGACATTCGCCCAGCAAATGGTCACCGACCACACCCAGGCCAACCAGAAACTCGGCGACATTGCCCGCAAACTGGACATTTCGGTTCCGGATGAAGCCGCGATGACCGACAAGATCAAGAAAATGATCCTGGAGTGGCGCGATGAGTCCTTCGACAAGTCGTACCTCAACAACCAGGTCGACGCTCACGAAAAAGCGGTGGAGCTGTTCAAGAAAGAGGCTGCATCGTCCGACAAGGCTGAACTGAAGGCCTTTGCCAGCGAAACGCTGCCCAAACTCGAACAGCACCTGGAGCAGGCCAAAGCCCTTCAGTCCAAGCACGGCAAGTGAGGCCGCACATGAGTAACGATGCATTGAAGACCGAAGTACTTACCCGCCTGCTGCATGCGCACCCCGAAGGGCTAGGCAAGGAAGTGCTGGACAACTACCGCGGCGAAAAGGCGGTGGCCGGCATGCTCAAGACGTTGCAGGAAGCCGGCTTGATTCACGACGGTAGCGTGGCGATAAGCAGTGATCATCAGATCAGCGTGCACTACCCGATCAAGCTGTCGGCGGCAGGCGTAGAGGCCGCCAGGCGCGCTGAAGGCTGACAGTCGTCTGTGGTGACCGTCGCCGGCAAGCCGGTTCCCGAGGGATCGCACATGGCTTGCCGGCAACGAGACCAGTAATCAAGGAAGAAACCACCCACCAGGAAACGCCTGATTAATCTGCGACCGGGGCCAACTGTGCGCGACACTGCGCCAGCGCCTCGTCACGCGCCTTCAACTGCTCCTCAAGCCACTGCAACTGCCGCGCCTGCTCGGTGCACACGTCGCGCCTGGCTTCAAGGCTCTGGGCTTGCACATCCAGCTGCCGGCGCATCTCTTCGCTGGCGCCTTGTGCCTGGGCCAGGATTGTGCGCAGGCCTTGGATCTGCGCATCGCGTTGTTCCAGCAACTCATCCTGCGCCCGGCATTCACTGGCCGCCTGACGATGCTCTCCCAGCAAACGCTCATTGTCACGGTGCAAGCGGGTAAGTTCGTCCTGCTTGACGATCATGCCCTGCTGCATCTGACGTAATTCCACCTGCATCTGCTGCAACTGCGCTTCGTGGCGGCGCTGTTCCTGCTCACGCTGTTCACGGCTGGCATTGCGGTAGTGCTCCAGGGCGTCGCGGGCATGGCGGTGCTTGTCTTCCAACGATTTGACCTGCTCGTCCTTGTCAGTCAGGCGCACCTGCAACTCACCCAGCGACTGGTTGAGGCTGGCACTGCGCAGCTGTTCGGCTTGCAGCGTGCTCTGCGTGGACAACAGTTTTTCTGTCTCTGCAGCCAATGCCGCTGCATCGATCTTGTGTTGCTGGTGCGCTGCAGCCAGTGCCTGCTGGGCGATTTCCAGCTGCGCCTCAAGCGTCTCGCGCTGTTGCGTGAAGGTGCTCTCGGCCTGCTCGATCTTCAGGTCGGCCTCGTCCTGCAGCTGGGTTGCCAGTTGCCCAACCAAGCGGCTCAGCACATCGCTCAGCGCAACCCCGCCTTCGGAAGCCACCGGCTGCTGGCCGTTCAGTTCCTTGAGGTAGCGGTGAATCGTGGTTTTGGAGCCGGTATTACCCAACTCGATACGTATGGCATCGATGCTGGGGTTCTCACCCCGGGCGATCAGTGCCTGACGCGCCTGCTGCACTACCACCTTGTTGATACCGCCACGGGCCATGCTTGCTCCTACGATTTTGTACTGTGTTATGTAACATGTAATTACGTACCAATTATGGCGATAGCAAACCTCTCCTGCAAACATTTCCTCAGGTGGAATAATCACGGCTTATCGTATGTGAGCATGCAAATTGCTCGAATGAGTGGAGTCAGCAAGTGGTGATGAGGTATTGCGGGGTAAGCACGACGATTCCAGTCACTGGAGCACGCGGAGAATGAACTGTGAGTCCGGTTTGTCGAGGAGGCTCAAGGCATCGTTGGGTTGTGCTGGATCCACCCGAGAAGGCGGCGCCCGCGCGGTGCGGGCACTGCAGCTGATTTTCAGTGGTACTTCTGAAACACCACGCTAGTTGCTAGGCGGCTGATACACGTCCACCGCACTGGTATCCACCGCCTTGGGTAACAACCCCTCGCGATAGAACGCGTCGGCAATCCGTTGCTGCTCGGTCAGGTTGTCCAGCTTCACCGGCTGCACATCGTAACTGCGCCGGGCGTTGGCCTGCTGCACCGTGGCGCTGTCCAGATTCCCCCACAGCGGGCCAAGGATGCGGGCAGCGGCCTCGGGGTTGGCCTTGGTCCAGGCACCGGCTTCACGCAATGCCAGGTACACCTGCTGCAATACCTCAGGATGCGCCTTGGCATAGTCGCTGCCGGCGAGGTAATAGCGCTGGTAACTGGCCAGTTCGCTACCGTCGGCCAGGATCCGTGCGTTCTGCTGACGCTGGGCGCTGGCCACGTAAGGGTCCCAGGTTACCCAGGCATCGACCTTGTGGTTCTCGAAGGCGGCGCGGCCGTCGGCGGGGATCAGGTACGCCGGGGTGATGTCCTTGAAGGTCAGCCCGGCCTTGGCCAGGGCCTGGATCAACAGATAGTGGCTGCCAGCGGCTTTGGTCACCGCCACACGCTTGCCTTTGAGGTCGGCCAGGGTCTTGAGCGGTGAATCCGCCGGCACCAGGATCGCCTGGGCGGTCGGCGAAGGTGCTTCCCGGGCGAAATAGGTCAACTGGGCGCCTGCCGCTTGAGTGAATACCGGCACGGTGTCGGCAACGTCCGCCGAGAGGTCGACATTGCCCAGGTTCAGGGCCTCCAGCAGCGGCAGGCCGCTGGGGAACTCGTGCCAGGTCACACGAATGCCCTCGGCCTGCAGGCGCTGTTCGAGGCTGCCCCGGGCCTTCAGCAGGGTCAGCAGGGTCGACGACTTCTGGTAGCCGATGCGCAAGGTCTGCTCGGCGCTGGCAAGGCTTGGCAGCAAGGCGCTGGCGAGCAGCGCCAGGCCCAATTGGCGCAGGGGTTTAAAGGTCATGGGTACGTCTCCGGGATCAGGGTTGCGCTGCAAGCTTGGCGGCGGCGGGAAGGGTGAAGCCGGTGGCAAAGGTCGGGGCCACATCGAGGCGCTCGGTCATCAGGCCGTGGGCGTGGTAGAAGTCGGCGGTGTCCTGCTGCTCGGTCACGGTTTGCGTGTCGATCACTTGCCAGCGCAGCTGCCGACGCTCGAATTGCAAGCGGGCGGCCTCTACCGGGAAGCCAATGATCGCTGCCAAGGTTTTCGAGTAGGTATCCAAGTGTTGGTTGGCCCACACCTGCGCTGCGGCCAGGCGGTTGAGATAGTCCTGCAGCGCTGCACGACGCCCAGGCTCCTCCAACGCCTTGTCGGTGGCGGCAAGGAAACTGTTGCCGGTGGACAGGCCACGACCGTTGACCAACACACGGCCTTGCCCACTCAACTCGGCCAGCGCTGTGTAAGGCTCCCAGGTCGACCAGGCATCCACCGAGCCGTTGGCCAGGGCGATCTTGGCGTCCACCGGCCCAAGGAAACGGAACTCCACATCCTTCTCGGTCAGCCCTGCCTGGGCCAGCGCCTTGAGTGCCAGGTGGTGCCCGATCGACCCTCGCCCGGTGGCGATGCGCTTACCCTTGAGTTCGGCCGCACTGCGCAGCGGCGCCTCCGGCCGCACCAGCAACGCCGTGCCATAAGGGTCGGACTTGTCCACTGCGATGGCCTTGACCGGTGCTCCGGAGGCCAGCACGAACAGCAGTGGCGCATCGCCGATGATGCCGGCATCGATCGCCCCAGCGTTGAGCGCTTCGGCCAGCGGCGCGGCGGCAGGGAACTCGGCCCAGCGGATGTCGTAGGGCAGGTCGCGCAGGGCGTCGGCGGCCTCCAGCTGGGCGCGCATGTTACCCTTCTGGTCGCCGATGCGCAGGGTCAGGCGCTCGCTGGCGCCGGCATGACCGGCCAGCAGCAGGGCAACGGCAACGGTCAGCAGCTTCGTTCGGATGGACATGATGCTCCTCGGTGTCTTGGCGGGCAGCATCGTGCGGCCCGGGTCAAGCGACTCTAGCGAGATCCTTTAAATAAATTAAATTGATTTTAGGAATAACCTAATATGCGTTTTTATCTTCTAGAATCATCCCGACGGCACTACCCTCCAGTGCGATGATGCTGATGCCTGATTTTTTCCCGTTCGACCCAGAGAGCGCCGATTATGAAAATCGATGATATGGACGCCTTCGTCGCCGTCATTCGTTGCCAGTCCACCAACCTTGCCGCCGAGGCCCTGCAACTGACGCAGCCGGCCATCACCCGGCGGGTGCAGAATTTCGAGGAAGACCTCGGCGCCACCCTCCTCGACCGCAACACCAAGCCGCTCAAACCCACCCCCATGGGCTTGCGGGTCTACGAGCAGTGCAAGGCGATCCTGCGCGAAATAGACTCACTGCGTGAACTGGTAGCCAACGATGGCGCGCCATCGGGCACCTTGCGCCTGGGTGTGCCGCAGACGTTGGGCGACGTTGTGCTGCTCGACGCCCTGGCACAGATCCGCGAGACCTACCCTCAACTGCGCACCCAGGTCACCAGCGGCTGGGGCAGCAGCCTGATCGCGCGTATGGAAAATGGTGAGCTGGACGCTGCGGCGGCGCTGTTCCCGCCAGGCAAGATTTTCCCCGAAGGGATCGCCAGCCAGTCGATCGCGCGCATGCCGCTGAAGGTGGTCACGGCCAAGGGCGGCGCCGGCAAGCGCAGTTACAAACTCAAGGACTGCTACACCCGCGGCTGGGTGCTGAACCCGGATGGCTGTGGCTTCCGCGCCGGGTTACAACGGGCATTGAGTGAGCAAGGGCTGAGCCTGTCGATCAACCTGGAAACCTTCGGCACCGAGTTGCAACTGGGGCTGGTCGCCAATGGCCAAGGCCTGGGACTGGTTCCCGAGCCGCTGCTGCAGACCAGCCGGCACCGCAATGCGCTGGATGTACTGAATATCAGCGATTTCAAGCCGCAGGTGGATCTGTGGCTGTTCCATCCGCGCTACCTGGGTAATTTGCAGGAGCCAGTGGAGCTTTTTGGTGAGGTGGCGGGACATCGATTGCTGGGTTGAGATCACTGGCCGGTGCAGCCTTGTGTGGCGAAAGGGCTGCAATACGGCCCTAACTCTAAATGCAATATGCGCATAACCAGAAAGATACTAAATTAGAAAAACTAATAATTAGCATAGAACTAAAAAGACTTTTACAGCCTTCATCCATACGAATACGGTCTTAAGCAGTACACCGTCATTCAGGGATGAGCCTCATGAGTCAACCGTCCGACAGCGCGCTCGCCGAGCTGACGCAGGCCCTCGCAGCTAACGCCGAGCGCTACGACCGCAGCGCCCAGTTCCCCCACGACAACTTCCACTTGCTGCACCGCCACGGGCTGCTCGCCCTCACCGTACCCCGTGCCCTCGGCGGAGGCGGCGCGGACCTTGCCAGCGCCCGCCGGGTGATCGGCGCGGTCGGCAAGGGTGACCCGGCCACCGCGCTGATCCTGGTGATGCAATACCTGCAACATTTTCGCCTGCAGGACGAAGCACGCTGGCCCCAGCCTCTGCGCCAGCGCGTGGCTTACGATGCCGTGCGGCACGGCGCGCTGATCAACGCCCTGCGCGTCGAACCTGAACTGGGCACCCCGGCCCGTGGTGGCCTGCCCGCCACCGTGGCGCGCCGCACGGCCGAAGGCTGGCGCTTGAACGGGCGAAAGATCTACTCCACCGGCAGCCACGGCCTGACCTGGTACCTGGTGTGGGGCCGCAGCGACGACAACGACCCGTTGGTCGGCGGCTTCCTTGTGCACCGCGACACGCCTGGCATCACGATCATCGATGACTGGGACCACTTGGGCATGCGCGCCACCTGCAGCCACGAAGTGCGCTTCGACGATGTGCTGATTCCCCTCGACCACGCCGTCAGCGTCAGCCCCGCCAGTGCCCCGAAGGCCGAACTCGACGGCGAGAGCCTACTGTGGATGGCGGTGCTACTGCCGGCCGTATACGACGGCGTGGCCCGCGCCGCGCGCGACTGGCTGGCGGGCTTTCTCAAGCAGCGCACACCTTCCAACCTGGGGGCGCCGCTGGCCAGCCTGCCACGCTTCCAGCATGTACTGGGCCGCATCGACACCCTGCTGTTCGCCAACCAGAGCCTGCTCGACGGTGCCGCCGCCGGGCACATCTCACCCCAGCATGCCGGGCAGCTCAAGCATCTGGTCAGCGCCAACGCCATCCAGGCCGTGGAACTGGCCATCGAGGCCGCCGGCAATCCCGGGCTGTCGCGGCGCAACCCGCTGGAGCGCCACTACCGCGATGTACTCTGCAGCCGGATCCACACCCCACAGGACGATGTGGTGTTCGGCCAGGTCGGCCGTGCCGCGCTGACGGAGGTACAGGCATGAACCACTCGATCATCGCCAGCCAGCTCGACGACCAGGCCAACCAGCACCTGCGCGAACACTTGCCAGGCCATGAAGTCATTGATATCGCCCCCGACCAGCTGGCTGTCGAAGCCCCCGCCGATGTGTTCATCCTGCGCCCGATCAATGTGCGTGGGCGACGCGTAGGCACCCCGCCACCCGGGTGGCCCTGGGGCCTGAAGTGGGTGCAACTGGTGTCTTCGGGCATCGACTTCTACCCCGACTGGGTGTTCCAGGGTGCAACGGTAACCAGCGGCAAAGGCGCCAATGCCGAACAAGTGGCCGAGTTTGCCCTGGCTTTGGTGTTCGCCGCCGCCAAGCAACTGCCCGGTCTGTGGGTCAAGGACGCCGACTGGCGCCTGACCCCGCTGGCACCTTTGCGTGGCCGCACCCTGGGCATCCTCGGCTTCGGCAGTATTGGCCAGAGCCTGGCGCGCAAGGCCGTGGCCCTGGGGCTTCGGGTTCTGGCCCTGAGCCGCCCCGGCCAGGCCATCGCCGATATCCCTGGCGTAGAACGTGTGGCCGACCTGCGACAGCTGTTCGCCGGCAGCGACCATCTGGTGCTGGCCGCCCCGCTCACTGTGGCCACCCGTGGCCTGATCGACCGCCAGGTCCTGGCCTATGCCCGCCCCGGCCTGCACCTGATCAACATTGCCCGCGGCGGCTTGATCGACCAACAGGCCCTGCTCGACGCCCTGGACAGCGGCTTGATCGGCCGGGCCAGCCTGGATGTCACCGAACCCGAGCCACTGCCGGCAGGCCACCCTTTGTACCACCACCCACGGGTGTTCCTGTCACCACACACCTCGGCCATTTCCGAGGACGGCTACCCGGCCTTCCTCGACGCCTTCATCGCCAACTTCCACCGCTACCGCGAGCAGGCGCCCTTGGCCAACCTGGTCGACACGGCGCGCGGCTATTGATTACCGGAGAGCACCCATGAGTCCACTGTCTGCCGTCACCACCAGCACCTACAACGTACGCGACCGGGTCAGCGCCGAAGAGTGGGAGGTGCGGGTCAAGCTGGCCGCCGCTTACCGTCTGGCTGCGCTGCTGCGCTGGACCGACCACATCTACACGCACTTCTCGGTCCGCGTGCCGGGGCCGCACGAGCATTTTCTGATAAACGCCTTCGGCTTGCTGTTCGACGAAATTACCGCCTCCAACCTGGTCAAGGTCGACGTCGACGGCGCAATCATCGACGACCCGCTGGGGCTGGGCATCAACCAGGCCGGCTACGTCATTCACAGCGCCATCCACTGCGCACGGCCTGATCTCAAGGCTGTGCTGCACACCCATACTCGCGACGGCGCGGCGGTATCCGCCCAGCGCGACGGGTTGCTACCGATCTCCCAGCATGCCTTGGCCTACTACAGCCGCGTGGTTTACCACGACTACGAAGGCGTCGCCCTGGACCTGGACGAGCAAGCACGGCTGGTGGCCAATCTGGGCGACAGCAACATTCTTATTTTGCGCAACCACGGGCTGCTGACCGGAGGTGTCAGCGTGGAACACGCGTTCCGTGAGCTGCATGGGCTGGAGCGGGCCTGCAACATCCAGGTCGCCGCCCAGGCCGGGAGCAACGACCAACTGTTACATGCCTCAGAGGCGGCGATTGCCAAGGTGCATGAGCAGTCCAAACGGTTTTCCGATGGTCAGGGGGAAGGCATCCAGCGGCATTGGGATGCGCTGATTCGGCAGTTGGATCGCGAGGGTCGCGATTACCAGGACTGACTCCAAGGCACCTTTTGCCTGTTCCTGAATTGGCCGGAACAGGAGAGCCCCCATTCATTGAAGGACGAATCCCATGCCCCCACTGCACCAGCTGTTCGCCATCGGCACCCTGGCCCTGGCCCTCACCGCCTGCTCGCCGGCCGACAACACCTCAACCAGCAAGACCCTCAACATCGCCTTCTGGGGTGACAACACCACGCTGGTCAGCGTCGACCCCTTTCAGGTCTACTGGCTCGAACACCGCGTGCTGCTGCGCAACGTCGCCGAGTCGCTCACTGACCAAGACCCGCAGACCGGCCGCATCATTCCGTGGCTGGCGAAAACCTGGGAGGTCGGTGCCGATGCCCTGAGCTACACCTTCCACCTGCGCGAGGACGTCACCTTCAGCAACGGCGAACGCTTCGATGCTCACGCCGTGAAAACCGCCTTCGACAGCAACAAAGCGTTCGCCAGCCAGTTGCCGGCCACCTTCGGTGCCACCTACCTCGCCGGCTACGACCACGCCGAGGTGATCGACGACTTCACCGTGCGCCTGGTCCTGGCAAAACCCAACGCGGGCTTCCTTCAGGCCACGTCCACCACCAACCTGGCCATTCTCGCCCCGGCCTCGTACCGGCTGAGCGCGCAGCAACGCTCGCTGGGCAAGATCATCGGTACCGGGCCATTCATCCTCGATCACTACACCCCGGAGGTCGGCGCACGCCTGGTCAAGCGCGCTGATTACGCCTGGCCATCGGCCAACGTGCGCAACCAGGGCCCGGCGTACCTGGATGCCGTGGACATCAGCTACATCCCCGAAGAGAGCGTGCGCAACGGCCTGTTCCTGCAAGGCAAGGCCGACATCCTGTGGCCACGCAACCCGTTCTCGGAAGTCGACCTGAAGCTGTTTCAGTCCAAGGGCGCGACCATCCAGAGCCGTTCGCTGCCGGGCCCGGCGCTGAACCTCTACCCCAACACCCGCAACGACCGGCTGCTCGGTGACCGCCAAGTCCGCCTGGCGCTGCAGAAGGCCATCGACCGCACCAGCTACGCGCACACCGTCTACAACAGTGCGTTCCCGGTGGTGAGTGGCGTATACGACGTCACCACACCGTTCTTCAAAGCCCAAGCCGACAAGCTCGCTTACGACCCCAAAGGCGCCGAGCAACTGCTCGACGCCGCCGGCTGGCACAAAGGCGACGACGGCTACCGACACAAGAACGGCCAGCGCCTGACGCTGCGTTACAACCTCACACCCGCCGAAAGCGCCGGTGACGTGCTGGTACAGGACCAACTGCGCAAAGTGGGTATCGACCTCAAGCTGAACGTACTGACCCGCGCCGAGTGGGTGACCGGCAACTCGGCAGGCACCTACGACCTCACCTCCACCTACATGACCCGCGCCGACCCGATCATCCTGCAGACCATCCTCGACCCGCGCGCCGCCAACAGCGCCACGCTCGCCACCAACACCTACGAGCCCACCACCCTGGCCAAAGCTCAGGCGCTGTTCGACAGCGGTATCACCGCCACTGCCGACACGCAACGGGCCCAGGCCTACGGCCAACTGCAGGACCTGCTGGTCGACGAAGCGTCGGCGTTCCCGCTGTACGAGCGCGTCTGGCAGGCCGCCACCGCGCCGCGGGTCAAGCACTTCCACTGGACTGCCGAAGGCTTCGCCCTGCTCAGTGACATCCAGGTTGGCCAGCCATGAGACGCTACCTGATCGGCCGCGTCGGCCAGGCCCTGTTGGTGCTGTGGGGGGCTTATACCATCACCTACTTCATCCTCTACCTGCTGCCCGGCGACACCTTGGCGATCATGCTAAGCGCCTCCGGCATGGAAGCCGACGGCCTGTCGCCTGAGGACCTGGCCAAAGCACGCACTTACTACGGGCTGGACAAAGGCTTGTTCGAGCAGTATTTCGACCTGCTGTGGCGGGCCCTGCACGGCGACCTTGGCCAATCGCTGTCGCTGGGCCGACCGGTCACGGCACTGTTGGCCGAGCGCCTGCCGCAGACCCTGGCCCTGGCCGGTGCCGCCATTGCCCTGTCGCTGTTGGCGGGTGTCGGCCTTGCCTGCCTGACCGCCTACCTGCAATGGCGTCCACTGAAGACTGCACTGGCGCGCCTGCCCTCGCTGGGCTTCTCGGTGCCGGTGTTCTGGATGGGCCTGCTGCTGCTCCAGGTGTTCGCTTTCGCGTTGGGCTGGTTTCCGGCCACGGGCAGCCAAGGCCTGGCCAGCCTGGTGCTGCCGGCTATCACCCTGGCGATCCCCAGCGCTGCGGTGTACGCCCAGGTGCTGCAACGCGGCTTTCAGGTCGTGTGGCAGGAGCCGTACATCACCACCGCCTTCGCCAAGGGCCTTAGCCGGGCCCAGGTTCAGGCACGCCATGGCCTGCGCAACGCGGCGCTGCCGCTATTGACGCTGGTCGGCCTGCAAGTCGGCAATACGGTGTCCGGGGCCGTACTGGTGGAAACCATCTTCTCGCGCAACGGCGTCGGCCGTCTGGCCCAGGAAGCTGTGCTGCGCCAGGACATCCCCGTAGTGCTGGCGATCGTCGGGGCGTCGGCTGCGGCCTTCGTGGTGGTGAACCTGATTGTCGATCTGTTCTATCCCTACCTCGACCCGCGCATCACCCACACCGCGAAGGTGAACTGAGATGACCCTCGACATACCCCTGTCACCCCTCGACACCGCGCCCTCCGAGCCCCGCCCTGCCGCCACCTGGAAGCGTCGCACGCGTTGGCAGCGCGCATACCAGAAGTTGGCCCCGCTGCTGCGCCGACCCGGTTTCAGCCTGGCGCTGCTGATCGTACTGTTCGCCCTGCTTTGCGCGCTGGCCCCGCACTGGCTCAGCAGCTTCGACCCCTACGCCACCGCGCCCGCCGACAAGCTCAGTCCACCCAGCCTGGCGCACTGGTTCGGCACCGACGAACTGGGCCGCGACCTCTACACCCGGGTGGTGCATGGCGCGCGCCTGTCGGTGCTCGCCGCCCTGCTGGCGGTGGCCATCGCCTTGCTGGGCGGCTTGGGCCTGGGCGTGCTGGCCGGTTTTGCCGGCGGGCGCGTCGACGCGGCGCTGATGCGCCTGATCGACGTACTGCTGGCCCTGCCCGGCCTGCTGTTGGCCCTGGCCATCGTCACCGCCATTGGCTTCGGCACCGTGCCGGTGGCCGTCGCCGTGGGCGTCGGCATCCTGCCCGGTTTTGCCCGCACCACCCGAGCCGAAGTGCTGCGCATCAAGACCCTGCCCTTTGTGGAGGCCGCACGCCTGTGCGGTGCCAGCTGGGCACGCACCCTGCTGCGCCATGTACTGCCCAATGCCTGGAGCCCGGTAGCGGTGCTCGCCACCCTGGACTTCGGCGCTGCCATCCTGGCCACGGCCGGGCTGAGCTTCCTCGGCTTTGGCGCGGCACCACCCGCCGCAGAATGGGGCACGCTGATCGCCAACGGCCGTCACTTCCTCATCACCGCCCCTTGGGTATCCCTGCTGCCGGGGCTGTTCGTGGTGGCCGTGGTGTTCAGCCTCAACCACCTGGCGCGCAGCGCCGAGGAGCATGCCCGATGAGCCAGTCCCCCCTGATCGAGGTCCGCGACCTAAGCGTCAGCTACAGCTTCGCCGGGCAACGCAGCCAGGCCCTGCGCCAGCTGTCGTTCAGCCTGGTCCAGGGCGAGACCCTGGCGGTGGTGGGCGAGTCAGGCTCGGGCAAGTCGACCCTGGCCAACGCCCTGCTTGGTCTGTTGCCGGGCAATGCACGCATCGACCAAGGCCAGTTATGGGTCGATGGTGTCGATATGGCGCAAGCCAGCGAACGCGCCAGGCGCCAGTTGCGCGGGCGCACCATCGGCCTGGTGCCGCAAGACCCAATGGTCAGCCTTAACCCCACCCAACGGATCGGCCAGCAAATCGCCGAGGCGCTGCAACTGGCGCGTGGACGACGCTATCCAGGCCAAGAGGCCGAGGTGCTGGCGCTGCTGGACCAGGTCGGCCTCGACGAGCCGGTGCTGCGGGCGAGGCAGTACCCCCATGAGCTGTCCGGCGGCATGCGCCAGCGGGTGCTGATTGCCATCGCCCTGGCCGGCGAGCCACGGTTGATCATCGCTGACGAGCCCACCAGTGCGCTGGACGTGACCGTGCAGCGGCGTATTCTCGATCACCTGCAACTGCTGGTCGCCGAGCGTGGCATCTCGCTGTTGATCATCACCCATGATCTGGGCATGGCCTGTGACCGCGCCGACCGCCTGCTGGTGATGAAGCAGGGTGAGCAGGTCGAACACGGCTCGCCCCGGCAGATCCTCTGGGGCGCCCAGCAACCCTACACCCGCGCCCTGCTTGATGCCGCGCCGGCCTTCGTGCCACGGCGCAGGCCAGCCGCACCGCGCGGCCAGACGCCTCTGTTGCGTCTGAGCCATGTCGGCAAACGGTTCGAGCTGCCCGGCAACAACGCGCACTACACCGCCCTGCACGACCTGAGCCTTGAACTGCATGCCGGGCAGACCCTGGCGATTGTCGGCGAATCCGGCTCGGGCAAGAGCACCGCCCTGCGCATCGCCCTGGGCCTGGAGAAGCCCAGCCAAGGGCAGGTGGTGTTCGCCGGCGAGGACGTCACCGATTACAGCTGGAGCCAGTTCCGCCCCTTGCGCCGGCGTATTCAGCTGGTGCAGCAAAACCCGTTCGCCGCGCTCGACCCGCGCTTCACCGTGTTCGACAGCATCGTCGAGCCGCTGGTCGCTTTCGGCCTGCTCCGGGGCGAGGCACTAGAGCGCAAGGCCCGCGAGCTGATCACACGGGTGCAATTGCCAGTGCAGTTCCTCGATCGCCTGCCCAGGGAATTGTCGGGTGGCCAGCGCCAACGCGTGGCGATTGCACGGGCGTTGGCACTTGAGCCAGAGGTGCTGCTGCTCGATGAGCCAGTCAGTGCACTGGACGTGTCTGTGCAGGCGCAGATCCTCGCCCTGCTGGACGAATTGCAGCGCGAGCTCGGCATGGCCTATGTGCTGGTCTCCCATGACCTGGCGGTGGTGGCGAGCATGGCAGACCAGGTGCTGGTGCTACGGCGCGGGCAGGTGGTCGAGCAAGGGCCGGCGCTGCAGGTGCTCAGCAAGTCGGCCAGCGCCTACACACGGGCGCTGATCGACGCGATACCAGGGCATTCACGCAGCGTGTTGCCCGTGGCGATTTAACGGTTGTGCCGCGCGGCACTGACGTGTTGCACGGATCGACCCTTGGTGCACATCTGAAAAGAGGTATTGATCATGAGTAAACGGCAGGTCCATCTCGGCGCCATGATCCACGGCGTCGGCCACAAAAGGAGTTCCATTGCATGAGCCTCGAATTCATTGGCCTGATTGGCCCCCATGAAAGCAGCGAATCACAGGCGCCGCGCGGACCGCAGGTTGACCTGGGCTTCATCAAGGCCTTCGCCCAGGCCCAGGAGTACGCCGGCTTCGACAAGGCCCTGCTGGCGGTGAATACCAGCGCGCCAGACTCGATGATTCTCGCCAGCTACGTGGCCGCGCTCACCGAGCGCATCGGCCTGCTGGTGGCACACCGCCCCGGTTTCCAGGCACCGACCTTCGCCGCCCGCCAATTCGCCACCCTCGACCAGCTCAGCCGCGGCCGTGCTTCGATCAACGTGATAACCGGCGGCGACAGCGGTGACCTGCAGCGCGACGGCGACTTTCTCGACAAAGAGGCCCGCTACGCACGCACCGACGAATACCTCGATGTGCTGCGTAACACCTGGACCCAGACGTCGCCCTTCGACCACCACGGCGACCACTACCGGGTAGAGGACAACCTGACCTTGGTCAAACCCGTGGGTAAGCTGCCGGTGTACTTCTCCGGCGCCTCGGACGCGGCGGTAGAAGTCGCGGCCAAGCATGCCGACGTCTACATGATGTGGGGCGAGCCGCTGGAGCAGGTGCGCGAACGCATCGCCCAGGTGCGCAAGGCCGCCGCTCGCTATGGGCGAGAGCAGCACATTCGCTTCAGCCTGTCGCTGCGGCCGATCCTGGGGGCCACCGAGGAGGAAGCCTGGGCCCGCGCTGAACGCATCCTGGCCGATGCACAGCAGCGTATTGGCATCCGCCAGGGCAACCGCCGCGAGAAGAATTTCGGCAAGAGCAACGTGGGGTCCGAACGCCTGGTGCAACTGGCCAGTCAGCGCAAGGTCCACGACACTCGGCTGTGGACAGAGATTGCCGCACTGGGTGGCGGGGCCGGTAATTCCACCTCGCTGGTCGGTACCGCCGAACAGGTCGCCGAAGCGGCGCTGGCGTACTACGACCTGGGCGTGAGCACGTTCCTGTTCCGTGGCTTCGATCAGTTGCGTGATGCCGTGGAGTATGGGCAGGCGCTGATTCCGCGGATTCGGGCGCTGGTAGCAGACCAGGAAGCCGGTCGCAGCACCCGCAGCGCCTGATCTGCACCGGCCTCTTCACGGCGAAGGCCGATCCTTCAGGTGATTGAAGATCCCTGTAGGAACGGTTGTTAGCCGCGAAGAGGCCGGCCCAGGCGATCTAGCGGCCAGATCGCGGTATCGGCAACCCCAAACTTTCCCGAAGGGTCGTGCCCTCATACGCCGTGCGATACACCCCACGCGCCTGCAGCAACGGTACCACTTCTTCGGTAAACCGCCGGAACTGGCCAGGATGACCAATGTAGATATTGAACCCATCCAGCGCCCGCGCTTCGAACCACTCGGCCATCTTCGCCGCCACGGTTTCGGCCGAACCAACGAAGGCCCCTGGCCGTAACTGACGGCCAAACTCAACAGCCTGACGCAGACTGAAGGCCTTGTCCCGCGCCTGGTCGGCAATACGCTTGGCATTCGTGAAAAAGCTGCTCCGTGCAAACGCCAGGCTCTCTTGCGGGAACGGGGCATCCAGGTCGTACTGGCTGAAATCATGCCAGCCGAAGTTGCGCCCGAATTCCTTCAACGCCAGTTCAAAACTGTGGTCGGCCTGATGGTAATGGCGCTCGATCTCACGGGCGTGTGCGTCGTTGTCACCCACGTAGATCTCCGCGCCGGGCAATACCAACAACTGCTCCGGATCGCGGCCCAGGCGTGCGGCGCGGTGCTTGATGTCGCGGTAGAAGGCCTGGCCCTGCTCGATGCTGGCAGCGTGGGTGAACACCACATCAGCCGTGGCGGCCCCGAGCGCTCGGCCTTGTTCGGAATCGCCCGCCTGGAAGATCACCGGCTGCCCTTGGGGCGAGCGCTGGATGTTGAGCGGGCCGACGACCGAGAAATGCTTACCCTTGTGGTTGAGCGCATGCAGCTTGGTCGGGTCGAGGAACCGGCCGCTGGCCCGATCACGGGGGAAAGCATCGTCTTCGTACGACTGCCACAGCCCCTGCACGACGTGCACATGCTCCTCGGCACGGGCGTAACGGGTGTCGTAGTCATAATGCTCGTCGAGCCCGTAGTTACCGGCAGTGCCGGCATCGCCGCTGGTGACCACGTTCCACCCCGCACGGCCCTTGCTGATCAGGTCCAGCGAAGCCAGGCGGCGGGCGACGTTGAAGGGCGCGTTGTAAGAAGTGGTAAGGGTACCCACCAGGCCGATATGGCGGGTGCTGACCGCCAGAGCCGAGAGCAGGGTCAACGGTTCCAGCCGATTAAGATAGTGCGAAGGCGAGCCGGGGGTGATGAACTGGCTGTCGACGATGAACATCAGGTCGAACAACGCGGCTTCCGCCTGCCGGGCGATGGCGATGTACCAGTCGATGTTCACGCTGGCGTCGGCGGGCAGTTCGGGGTCGAGCCACAGGTTGTGCCGGCCCGGGCCGCCACTGCCCATGGTCAGGGCGCCAAGTTTGATCTGTCGTTTGCTCATGGGGAATTCCTGTTGGAAGGTCCATATCTGAATGCCGCCGCGGTCCTTGCGCAGCGGCCTAGTTATTGCCGAATGCTGCGTTGAACGAGGTATCGAACAGGCTTTGCGCCGGGTATGCCTTGATCAGCCCGAGCCCGGAGAAGAAGTCCACGGTTTTCTGCGCATCGGCGATCACCTGCGGGTCCAGCGGCGCGAGGTCGGTGCGTGCACGGGCGAACCAGGCACGGGCGATGTCCCGATCAGCACGGGTGAGCTTGGCCCACGCGTCGGCGTAGGCCTCGGTATTGGCGGGGGCGCTCAAGGTCCAGTCACGGGCCTTTTTCAGGCGCTGGAGGAAATCGGCGATCTGCGCACGCTTGAGTTCCACCGCCTTGCTGTTGGCGACCACGAAGCTCTGCGCCGGGATTACCCCATCGGCGGTGACCAGCACCCGGGCGCCTTGCCGCTCTCCCAAGTGGCGATCACATCCACCGAACCACCGTCCAAGGCGTGGGATGCATCCAGCGCACTGAGGTAACGCAGTTCCACGGCATCACGCGGCACGCCGGCCTTGTCCAGGGCACTGAACAGCAATTGCTGGCTCCACGAGCCTTTCCAGATGGCCGCGCGTTTGCCGCGCAGGTCCTGCAGGCTGCGGATCGGCGAATCCTTGCGCGCCAGGATGGCCACGCCTTCGAGGTTCTGCCGGCTGACCGCAATCACCTTGATCGGCGCCCCCAAAGCACCGAGGAACAGGGGCGGCGCGTCGCCCAGCAGGCCAATATCGAGACTGCCGACGTTGAGCGCTTCGGCCACAGGGGAGCCTGCGGTGAACTGCTTCCATTCCAGGGTGTAAGGCAGTTGTTCCAGCACGCCGGCGGCTTCCATCACTGCACGCGCGTTGTAACTCTGGTCACCGACCACCAGGGTCTGGGCGGCGGCGGCAAGGCTGAAAGTGGTGGCCAACACGGTGGCGGCCAGCTGTTTGAAGTAACGCACGTTCGTCTCCAGATACCCGCTTGGGGCATGTGAGGCGATCCGCGCGTGCGGTCTCGTCTGTGGTTGTTTATAGCCCCGAGGAATTAACGGGGTACTTTTTATAATCTAATCGGTGTTACGCATCCTGTGAAATGCTCGTTGGGCATATCCTCATGCCTTTCACTGCGGCAATTTCAAAACAAACGGTCAATCCTGTAAATGCATTATTTGCATATTAGCTTATGTTTATTTTGCATTTTGAGAATAGAAAAAAGGTTTGCTAGGGTTAACTGAAACCTGAGAGCAGAGCCTGAACCATGACCGAACACCTGCGCCCGCAGCGCTTGCGCCACTTCATTGACCACCTCGCCGCGCTGCTTGACCAACAGCCTGACGAAGCCACCCTGCTCGACGCAGGCCAAGGCCTGCTGGCCGAGCTGGTCGCCCATGACGACTGGCTGCCGGACGACCTCGCCCAGCCCGACCCACAGCGCTATCAGCAATACCTGCTGCACTGCGACTCGCGCCAACGTTTCTCGGTGGTGAGCTTCGTGTGGGGCCCGGGGCAGCAAACACCGATCCACGACCACCGGGTCTGGGGGCTGATCGGCATGCTGCGCGGTGCCGAGCACGCTCAGGGCTTCGTGCGTGACGCCAAGGGCGCTTTGTTGCCAGAGGGCGCCCCCCTACGTCTGGTACCCGGCCAGGTGGAAGCGGTGTCGCCGCGCATCGGCGACATTCATCAGGTGAGCAATGCGTTCGCCGACCAGGTATCGATCAGCATTCACGTCTATGGCGGCAACATCGGCGCCGTCAAGCGCGCGGTGTACGCCTTGGACGGCAGCGAAAAACCGTTTGTCTCCGGCTATTCCAATACCCGCCTGCCAAACATCTGGGACCTGTCCAAAGAGAACCCTGCCCCATGAGCACCGTCACCACCCGCCGTTACCATGACATCCGCCGTGCTTTACTGGCCAAGGAGGAGCTGGCCCTGATCGACGTACGCGAAGAAGACCCTTTCGCCCAGGCCCATCCGCTGTTCGCGGCCAACATACCCCTGTCGAAACTGGAGCTGGAAATCTTCGCCCGCGTTCCCCGGCGGGACACCGCCCTCACCGTCTACGATGACGGTGAGGAGCTCGCCGCTGTCGCCGCGCAGCGCTTACTGGCCTTGGGCTACGTCAATGTTGCCGTGCTCGATGGCGGCCTTGCCGGCTGGCGCGCTGCGGGCGGCGAGTTGTTTCGCGATGTCAACGTGCCAAGCAAAGCTTTCGGCGAACTGGTGGAGAGCGTGCGCCACACGCCTTCGCTGGCTGCCGAACAGGTCAAGGCGCTGCTTGATGGACAGGCCAATGTGGTGGTCCTCGATGCCCGCCGCTTCGACGAATACCAGACCATGAGCATCCCCGGCGGCATCAGCGTGCCTGGCGCCGAACTGGTGCTGCGCGTGGCCGAACTGGCGCCTGACCCGGCGACCCAGGTGATCGTCAACTGTGCCGGGCGCACCCGTAGCATCATCGGCACCCAGTCGCTGATCAATGCCGGCATTCCCAATCCAGTGGCGGCCCTGCGCAATGGCACCATTGGCTGGACCCTGGCGGGGCAGCAACTGGCTCATGGTCAGGACCGCCGCTTTGCCCAGGTCACCACGGGTACCCGGGCCAACGCCGCCGGCCAGGCCCGGGCGGTAGCAGACCGCGCCGGCGTGCTGCGCCTGGACCGCGCCGGGCTGGGCCAGTGGCAGGCCGACACGCAGCGCACCCTCTACCTGTTCGATGTGCGTACGACCGAGGAATACAGCGCCGGTCATCTGCCGGGCAGCCGCTCGGTGCCAGGCGGGCAACTGGTTCAAGAGACCGACCACGTCGCCAGTGTGCGCGGGGCGCGCATCGCGCTGGTGGACGACGATGGCGTGCGCGCCAACATGAGCGCCTCGTGGCTGGCACAGATGGGCTGGCAGGTCGCTGTGGTCGACGGGCTGACTGCAGCGGACTTCAGCGACCGGGGTGAATGGCAACCGCCGCTGCCCGAATTGCCGGATGCCAGCGAAATAACCGTCGAGCAACTGGCCAGCTGGCTTCAGGAAGACGGCACCGTAGTGCTGGACTTCACCGCCAGTGCCAATTACGTCAAGCGCCATATCCCGGGCGCGTACTGGGCGATCCGTGCCCAGCTGGCCGACGCCCTGGAACGGCCGCCCGAGGCCCGCCGTTACGTGTTGACCTGTGGCAGCAGCCTGCTGGCACGTTTCGCCGCGCGCGACCTGCAGACGCTGACCCGCACGCCGGTTTACGTGCTCGCAGGAGGCACCGCACGCTGGATCGCCGCCGGTCTGCCCCTGGAAGGCGGTGAGGCCCGCCTTGCCGTACCGCGCAGCGATCGCTACCGGCGCCCCTATGAAGGCACAGACAACCCACACGAGGCGATGCAGGGCTACCTGGACTGGGAATTTGGCCTGATTGCGCAGCTTGAGCGCGATGGCACTCATGGTTTCAGGGTGCTTTGAACCGTATCCACGGTGGTATTTGAAACGACGCGCTGGATCGAAAGCGGGCCTGGACGGCCGAGCGCTTTCGAACCAGACGCGTTACAAGGGAAATAACCGTTGCTGGTCGGCCCTCGTCGATACACAACGCTTGATGAATGATGATCAACGGAGCCTGGACCAGATACTCAGTGGTACGTCTGAAACATCACATTAGAAATGCACCTTGATCAATGCACTCAACGCGTTCTGATCGGTCGGAAAACCGTGGCTGTCTTCGATGCCATATTTGTCGGACCAATAGTCCCACTCGATTCCCGCATAGAAACGCGCCGGCGCTTGCCCCATCGCCTTACCAACGTCGTACTTGATCTGGGGGTTGAAGTGGAAACTCTTGGCTACATAGTTCGAGGTACCCTTCGTGCCCACATCATTGACGTACCACTCCAGATAACCGTCGAACAAAATGTCTGAGCGCCCGAGCGGTATCGTCATCGCCCAGGTCGGGTTGATCTGCCACTGTCCAGACGCTTTGCCGGTTATCCCATCGGGCTTGCGGTAGTAAGTGTTCAGTGAAAAACGATCAAATCCAGGCAGGTTCAGGTCAACAGCGGGCCCAAGCAGGTACTTTCGATTGCGCCCTTCTCCGCGCTCATAGGTGGCAGCGATCAACACATCCTTGACGATGCCATAGCTGAGACGGTGGCCACTGATTTTGCCGAGCGACAGTCGCGGTGAAAACTCGCCGTAATAGGTGTAGCCATCGTTGCCGGACAAGCCGTTGGACCACTTGTTATCGACGAACAAGAACATGTCGCCCCACGTCCAGCCACTGGCGTGCTCGAAGGTGATGGTTTGCTGGATATCGTTGCCGGTGCCATCGACTTTATAACCATGCCCGTAGAGGTAGCTGAGGCTGTTGTTGCTCCACATCAGCGGATTCGCCTGGGCACTGCCAGTGGCCAGCGCGCAGAGTGGGACGACGCTGTGAAGCAGCCAGGAAAGAGCGTTCGGTTTCATTTGCATCCCTTGGGTCGTGATTGTTGGTTTTCGCCAGCAAGGGTATGCAGCAGCGGACGACCTCTCCTCTGGCCCCGGCTCATGCCGAGGCGCCACCCTTGCCGGGGGAGCGGCGCGAGGCCGCCAGAGCAATGTCCCATGCCAACTTTTGGCACTGACCGCTTCTACTCGAGTTAGCGCAAAGCAGGGCGCGTGCCAACTAATCGGATACACGTAATTTGCTTATTGTGAGCAATCCTCAGGATCAATGAACACCATCCAATCAGAACATTGCGCACTTTATTAGTGCTCAATCGGTACGTTCTGCACCTTCTCAACTCACGCGTCAGTCCCGGCCCCCTCGGATGCGGGTCGCTACACCGCAAAGTCAGCGGCTTCATGTAATTGGCATGCTTCTGGCTTCTTGTATCAGCGAGTAGAAGCGGTCAGTGCCAGGCATGGCATGGGGCATTGCTCTTGCGTCCTTCGGGGCGTACATCCGAGCGGATGTTTGAACGAGGCTATGGCAGCCCCGGGCAAGAGAGCAATGTCAGTCGCCAGTTCACGCCCTTTTGCTTCGCGACGCCATTCTCTTCCCACGTTCTCTCCGCCCGGCTCCTTCGCTGTCGCGCTATCCGGCGCACGGCGGTTTTTTGAATCGGGGTGAAGAACACATGATGAAAACGCGTTTTGCCTTGGCTCGCCCGCTACGCTCGCTGTTGGCAGCAGCATTGCTCCCCACCACGCTGACCATCGCTCCGCTGGCGATCGCTGGCGACAAAGTGGTGTTGCTGACCTCTTGGTATGCTCAGGCCGAACAGGGCGGCTTCTACCAGGCACTGGCCGATGGGTTGTACGAAAAGGAAGGCCTGGATGTGTCCATCCGCATGGGTGGACCACAGGTCAATGGCATGCAACTGCTGGTCAGCAAGCAAGCTGATTTCATCGTCAACTATGACCTGCAGATTCTAAAAAGTGTCGAGCAAGGCCTGCCAGTGGTCGCAGTGGCTGCGCCCTTCCAGGGAGACCCGCAAGGGTTGATGACCCACGCGGACGTCAGCGGACTTGATGCTCTCGGCGGCAAGCCTGTGCTGGTGTCCACCTCGGGCCAGCAAACCTGGTGGCCTTGGCTGAAGGGTAAATATCAATTGGCTGACAACCAGGCGCGGCCTTACACCTTCAACCTGCAACCCTTTCTAGCCGACCCGCAAACCACACAACAGGCGTATGCCAGCTCGGAACTGTTCCAGGCGATAAAGGCAGGCGTGACGCCTAACTTTTTCCTCTTCGCAGATGCCGGTTATCCACCCTACGGATCCACCGTGGTCACCCGTCAAGACATCATCGCTCAGCACCCGGAGCGGGTAGCAGGTTTCGTGCGCGCCTCCATGGAGGGTTGGAAGCGCTATCTGGATGACCCCAGCGCCGGCAATGCACTGATCAAGCGCGACAACCCCAACATGACCGATGAACTGCTGGCCTGGGGCGTCTCGACCCTCAAGCAGTACCGCCTGGTCACCGGTGGAGAGGCCGCAACCCAGGGGATCGGCACCATGACTGACAGCCGCTGGCAAGCGACCCGCGACTTCATGGTCGAGGCGGGTCTGCTCGGTCCCGACGCACCTTGGCGCAACGCTTACACCACGCGCTTTGTGCAAGACCTGAAGGTACTCCCTGAGGCCGAGCAGGTCGGCAGCCGCTGAACACCATAACAAGCTCAACGCTGTGAGGAATCCTGATTATGTTGGTTACCAAACAACCTGTATTGCGCCGTTTCTGGTATGCCCTGCTACCTATGACAGCCCTCGAAGACGGCCCCAAGCCATTCACCCTGCTGGGTGAAGCGCTGGTGTTGTGGAAGCGTCCCGATGGTACCCCGGTGGCAATGCGGGACCGCTGCTGCCACCGCACCGCCAAACTGTCCAAAGGCTTCGTCAGTGCTGAGGGCAATATCGCCTGCGGGTATCACGGCTGGGAATACGACTGCACCGGCACCTGCGTGAAGATCCCGCAGAATCCCACCGGCGCTATTCCTCCGGGTGCCGCGGTGAAGGCTTATCACTGCCAGGAAAAGTACGGCTATGCCTGGGTCAGCCTGGACGACCCGCTACAATCGATCCCTGAGTTCCCGGAAGACGGCGCCCCCGGTTACCGACGCATCTTCCAGTTTTACGAAGAGTGGAAGACCAGCCCGCTGCGGGTCATGGAGAATTCCTTCGACAACTCGCACTTTTCCTTCGTGCACAAGGCCAATTTCGGCTTGTTCGACCAGCCGCAACCGGCCAGTTACGAGTTTCGCGAAACCGATTATGGCTTCGAAGCCGAGACCCGCGTGCCGATCCGCAACCCCGAGGCAAGCTTCCGTATCACCGGTACCACCGAGCCAATCACCCAGCGGCACCTGCTCAACCGCTATTACCTGCCCTTCTCTCGGCGCTTTGGCTGCATGTATCCGGACAGTGGCATCCATCACATCATCTACAACTGCGCCACGCCCATCGACGACAACCGACTGATGCTCGTGCAGTGGTTGTATCGCAACGACAGCGAAGAGCAATGCTCGACCCAGGAACTGATCGACTGGGACGCGGCGATCACAGCCGAAGACCGCGACATCCTGGAGGCCACCGATCCTGACGCCTGTGTCGACACCCGCCGCAGGGTGGAACTGCACATGCCATCGGACAAGCCTGGGTTGGTTATCCGTCGGCAACTATTGGGTCTGCTTGAAGCCCATGGCGAGAGCGAAGTGTTCCTCAGCCACTGACACTTGCCCAACGCCCCGGTGCGCCGGGGCATTCACCACCGCTCATGACCCACGGGGAGAGCGCTATGTTGATGCAGACCCTATCCAAGGCCGGCGTCCAGCCGCAGGCCCTGCCGAACACCATCGGTGTGGACACCCCTTTGTTCGCCAATCAGGTGGAAAAAACCTACAGCAATGGCACCCATGCCTTGAGCCGCGTGAAACTGGCGATCGAGCGCGGCGAGTTCGTCTCGCTCTTGGGCCCGTCGGGGTGTGGCAAAAGCACCCTGCTGAAAATGTTCGCCGGGCTCGAACAGCCCTCCGCCGGCCATGTGCGCTGGTGGGGCAAGGATGCCCCGGGTACGGACCACCACGCAGGCACACCGGGGCGCAGCCTGGCCATGGTGTTCCAGGAAGCCACCCTGATGCCATGGGCCAAAGTGCACGACAACGTGCGCTTGCCCCTGGACTTGGCCGGCGCCCCCAAGGCCCAGAGCCAGCCCAAGGTGCAAGCCGCCCTGGAACTGGTGGGGCTGGGCAAGTTCGGCGACGTTTACCCGCGGGAGCTCTCCGGCGGTATGCAGATGCGCGCCTCCATTGCCCGGGCATTAGCCACCGAACCCAATCTGCTGCTGATGGACGAACCCTTCGGCGCCCTGGACGAGTTCACCCGCAACAAGCTCGATAGCGACCTGCGCCAGCTCTGGCTCCAGCGCGACCTGACGGTGGTATTCGTGACCCACAGCATCTTCGAGGCGGTGTACCTGTCTTCGCGGGTGGTCGTGATGGGCGCGCGTCCCGGTCGAGTGATCGCCGATGTAATCATCGACGGCCCACTGGAGCGCGACGAGGCATACCGCACTTCACCGGCGTTCATCGAGCAATGCGCGCACCTGTCCCGACTCCTGGCCCAGGCCAATGGCGACCCTTCCTGAGAGCATTATCATGAGCCGACCCTCTACTCCCTGGCTACGCCACCCTTCTGTACTACGCATCGTTTCACCACTACTGGTTGGCGCCTTGCTGCTCGGCGTCTGGCAACTGGCATGCATCGCCTGGAAAGTCCCGGTGTACCTGGTACCGTCACCGGCCGATATCGGCCGCACCCTGGTCGCCGATGGCCCGATGCTGCTGGGGGCACTGTGGATGACCCTGAAGATCACCTTCCTGTCATTCGCCCTCGCCGTGGTCATCGGCACGCTGGCGGCGTTCGTGTTCGTGCAGAGCCGCGTCGTGGAGGCCAGTCTGTTTCCCTACGCGATTCTGCTGCAGGTCACGCCGGTCGTGGCCATCGCGCCGCTGATCATCATCTGGTGCAGCGACACGACCTTGGCGTTGGTGATCTGCGCCACGCTGGTGGCGATCTTCCCGATCATCGCCAACACCGTCCTGGGCCTGCGCAGCGTCAACCCTGGCCTGCTCAACCTGTTCCACCTGAACCGCGCCAGCCGCTGGCAAGTGCTGTTGCGCCTGCGCATTCCCAGCGCCTTACCGTGCTTTTTCGCTGGGTTGCGCATCGCCAGCGGCTTGGCATTGATCGGCGCGGTGGTGGCCGAGTTCGTCGCCGGTACGGGCGGCACGGGTGCGGGCCTGGCGTATCAGATCCTGCAAGCGGGATTCCAGCTCAACATCCCCCGCCTATTCGCCGCCCTGGTGTTGATCGCCCTGACCGGCGTGGCGCTGTTCAGCCTGATGGCTTTGCTGGCTCGGTTGAGCCTGCGCCACTGGCACGAAAGCGAACTGGGCTGACTTCCATGCAAAACGCCGTACTGGCTATGGAGACGAACATGAATCACACCAACAGCTGGCTGATCCGTAACGCCAGCGCCATCCTCACTGGCCTGCGCGGCGGCGCCGCGCGCCATGTGGGGCCGGACATCCGCATCACCCAGGGGCGAATCGCCGCCCTGGGCTCGCTGCAACCGTTACCAGGTGAGCAAGTGCTCGATGCCACCGATTGCGTGGTGTATCCAGGCTGGGTGAACACCCATCACCATCTGTTCCAGTCCTTGCTCAAGGGCATTCCCGCTGGCATCGACCAGAGCCTCGGTGCCTGGTTGGGGGCCGTGCCCTATTGCTATCGCGGGCTGTTCGATGAGCACAGTTTCCGCTTGGCCGCACGGGTCGGGCTGGTGGAGCTGGCCCGCTCCGGCTGCAGCACGGTGGCCGACCATCATTACCTGTACTTGCCAGGCATGGCCTTCGACAGCGCACAGATCCTCTTCGAAGAGGCCGAGCGCCTGGGGCTGCGCTTCGTCCTTTGCCGGGGCGGCGCAACCCACGTACGTCAGGCTGAAGGCCCCGCGACAGCCGGACCTGAGACCCTCACGCAGTACCTGGACGATGTTCAGCGCCTGGTGCAGGTCTACCATGATCCCGCCGACGATGCCTGGCGGCGTGTGGTAATGGCGCCGACCAGCCCGCCCTACTCCATGCCGCCCGAGCACCTGCGCGAGACCGCCCGCACCGCGCGCCGCCTGGGCATCCGCCTGCACAGCCATTTGAGCGAAACCGTGGAGTACCAGAACGAAGTCCATGATCGCCACGGCCTCTCGCCCGTGGTGTTCTGCGCGGAGCAGGAATGGCTCGGGCCGGACGTGTGGTTCGCGCACCTGGTCAAGCTGAGCGCCGAAGAAATCCAGCTGCTGGGCGCCACCGGCACCGGCATCGCCCACTGCCCACAAAGCAATGGCCGGCTTGGCAGTGGTATCGCAGATATCGTTGCCATGGAGGCTGCAGGCATGTCGGTTTCGATCGGCGTGGATGGCGCTGCCTCCAACGAAGCCTGCGACATGATCAGCGAAACCCACGCCGCCTGGCTGATGCAAAGGGCCAAGGCCGGCGAACGCGCCATGGCCCGCCATGCTGGCGGCGATCTGGAGGGCGGTGCCCATGTCGCCAGCGTGGAGGACGTTGTGCGCTGGGGCACAGCAGGTGGCGCCCAGGTGCTGGGCCTGGACGCCATCGGCACGCTGCAGGTCGGCATGGCGGCGGACTTGGCGATCTACCGCCTCGATCAACCCCGCTACTTCGGTCTGCATGATCTGGGCATCGCGCCAGTGGTTGGCGGTGGCCGTCCGACGCTGCGGGCATTGCTGGTGGGCGGCCGCCTGAGCGTGGAAAACGATGCGCTTCCTGGCTTGGACCTCGCCGAACTGGGCAGCCAGGCACGCCAAGCTGTACTTCGTCTGCAACAGGCCGCGGGGGTACGCGCATGAGCTGGACGCCTCTGCAGGTGCGGGCCCTGCGCCTCGAAGCCGACGACGTGCTAGGTGTGGAACTGGCCCCGCCGAGTCCTGCTCCCCTGCCCTTCGACTGGGCACCCGGTGCTCATGTGGACCTGCGCCTGGGCAATGGCGTGGTACGCCAATACTCAGTGGTCAGCCTGCCCGAGGACGGTCATGTATACCTGGGCATCAAGCGCGAAAAAGCCTCCCGCGGCGGCTCGCAATGGCTGCACGAGCACCTGCGGCTGGGTGCCCGGGTGGAGGTGGGCCTGCCGCGCAACTTCTTTAACCTGCAACCTGGCACTGGACAGGTCGTCTTGGTGGCCGCAGGCATAGGAATCACGCCACTGCTCGCCATGTACCGGCAATGCCAAGCGCAAGGTCGGTCGGTGCGCTTGCTGTTTTTCACCCGCGATGCCAAACAGGTGCCTTTTGTCCAGTACCTCGATGCGAATACCGAGGTTCATGCAGGCTTGCGCGCCCCGATGATCGCCGGGTACCTGGAGGAACACCTGCCGGCCTGGGACGGCAGCGCAAGCCTCTATTGCTGTGGCCCTGCAGGTTTCATGGATTGTGTTGAGCACGTCGCGCTGGCAAGCGGCTGGCCAACCACGGCGCTTCATCGCGAACATTTCCAGGCCGCAGAACCCTCCTTGCACCTCGACCGTCGCTGCACACTGGTGCTACAGCGCAGTCGTCTCCAGGTCGAGGTGCAACCGGGCGAAAGTTTGGTACAAGCAGCATCGCGGGCTGGCGTGGAGCTACCCGTGTCATGTGGGATGGGTATCTGCGGCGCCTGTGTCAGCCGGGTCATCGAGGGGCAGCTTGATCACCGCGACGAGTACCTCAGCGATGCCCAGCGCAACAGCGGAGAATGGATAACGCCCTGCGTATCGGGCTGCCACAGCGCCCGGTTGGTGCTGGACGTTTGACCATCGCCCGCAGCTGCCCGACGGCCAACGGCTGACGGCAGCTGCGCACGCCCGCTCCTTTCGGCCCATGGCTTTGTCCCTAATCGAAGATCGCTACCGCCCGGACGAAGCCGGCTGAGGCATGCCGGATCTTGTAAGGGAAGCAACTTACCAGAAACCCATCCGCCGGTAGCTGCTCCAGATTGGCCAGCTTCTCCATCTGCCCATAGCCGATATCACGCCCGGCCTTATGGCCCTCCCAAATGATCGAGGCGTCGCCCGTTTCACTGAAGCGTTCGCGGGTGAACTTGAATGGCGCATCCCAACTCCAGGCATCGGTACCGACCACCCTCACCCCGCGCTCCAGCAGGTACAAGGTCGCCTCGCGGCCCATCCCCACTCCGGCTTCGAGATAGCCTGGCTGGCCGAACAAGCTGCCCGCGCGGGTGTTGACAAGCACGATCTCCAGCGGCTGCAGCTCATGACCAATACGCGCAAGCTCCGCCTCGACCTGCGCCGCATTGACCACGTGGCCATCCGGCATATGACGAAAATCCAGCTTCACCCCCGGCTGCAGGCACCACTCCAGCGGCAGTTCGTCGATGCCGAAGGCCGGCTTGCCACCGTCGGTGGTGGATGCGTAGTGCCAGGGCGCGTCCATGTGAGTACCGCTGTGAGTGGTGATCTGCAGGCGCTCCGCCGCCCAGGACTCGTCGCCCGGCAGGTCCTCCTTGCGCAGCCCGGGAAACATCGCGGCCATCTCCGGCCAACCCTGCTGATGATCCATATAATCGATCTTCGGCAGCAAAGGTGGCGGATCAGTGTAAGGGTTGTTGTCCAGGGTGACAGACAGGTCCAGCAAGCGACGTGTGTTCAAGCTCATACGAGGATTCCTTTGCGGATGGCCGCGCGACGGGTGTGGCGCGGCGGCAAGTCGAGGGCATTACGCAGCAGGCCGGCCACTGAACCGTCGTGGCAGAAGCCCAGTTCGCGGGCGAACGAGGTACGCAACGGTGGGTAGCGGCCAAACAGGCTTTCGAGCTGGGGATCGGGGGCGAAGGCGATGCGCTCACGGTTGGCCTCGCCAACAACAGCCGCCAGCCCGGCCAGCACCTGGGCGATGGTCAAATGCAACACAGGCAGTTGCCAAACCCGCTGGCTGCCCGGCGCTTCCAGCTCGGCGGCGTGCAGCAGGTTGTCCACGCAACAACGGGCCGACATCCACCAGGCGCTCGCTTCGGGTGACACCGGGCAGGTGTAGGCCTCCCCGGCCACATAGGCGTGCAACAGGTCGCTCATGAACGCCGAGCGCAGACCATTCGGCTCGCGCGGGCGAGCAACGATACCGGGCAAGCGCAAGGCGCGGCCGTCAACCTCGCCACGGCGGGCAAGGTCCTGCAACGCGATCTCCACCATGCGTTTGTGCGCCGCATAGGACAGCTGCGGCGACGCTGGCTGGCCTTCGTCCATGCGCGTCGGCAACTTGCCGCCGTACACCGCGACGCTGCTGGCGTACACCAGCACCGGTGGACAGAGGGGATTACGCAGTTGGTCGAGCAGCTCCAGGCTTGCTTGAAGGTTTACCTGGTAACCCCGTTCGTACTGCGCCTCGGCAGCGCCGCCAGGCACGCTGACGAGATGGAAGACCACGTCGACACCGTCAGCCAGCACCCGACGCAGCAAGGCCGCGTCAGTGACGCTACCGTGATGACGACGCAGGCGCGCGTCTTCGGGCAGGCCATCCAGTGCCTGATCCAGCGCCAGCAGTGCCTCGATTCGCCGCCCGCGCAGCTCGCCCAGGTCCAGCAGGCGCTGCACCAACTGGCGCCCGACGAAGCCATTGGCCCCGGTGACCATCACTCGCATGGCCAGCCTCCCCGCACCACGCGCTGGTCGATGGCCCCGAACAGCACCTCGCCCTCGGGCCCGCGAGCCTCCATGCGCACCCTGTCGCCAAAGCGCATGAAGGCCGTGCGCGGCGCACCGCAGGCGATGGTTTCGATGGCGCGGCGCTCGGCGATGCACGCCGAGCCCACGCTGCGCTCGGCGTTGGACACGGTGCCGGAGCCCAGTAGCGTGCCCGCACTCAAGCGTCGCGTCAGCGCCGCATGGGCAATCAACTGGTGGAAACCGAAGTGCATGGCGCCGCCATGGGGATGGCCGAACCACTCGCCATTCCAGTGCACGTGCAGCGGCAAGTGCACCCGGCCGTCGCGCCAGGCCTCGCCGAGTTCGTCCGGGGTGACCGCGACGGGCGCGAAACTGCTGGCGGGCTTGGCCTGGAGAAAGCCGAAGCCGGTCTTCATTTCCCGCGGTGCCAGGGCCCGCAGGCTGACATCGTTGAGTTGCAGGATCAGGCGAACATGCTGCAAGGCCTGCTCCGCCGGGCATCCCATGGGTACGTCATCGAGCAACACCGCGAACTCGCCCTCGAAGTCGATGCCGTGGGCCTCGCTGGGCAAGGGAATGTCCGCGAGTGGCCCGAGAAAGTCGTCGCTGGCACCCTGGTAAATCAGTGGTGTGTGCTCGACGCCTTCGATCGGGTCCAGGTTGAAGGCCTTCTGCATCAACGCGCCATGGCTGAGGAAGCACGAGCCATCCAGCCATTGGCTGGCACGCGGCAGGGGCGCAGCCAGTCGAGCGAGGTCGAGCGCGAAGGCACCCGCAACCGCATCGTCGTTGAGCTGCTGATACAGCGCCTGCAAGCGGGCTTCGACCTGGGGCCAGTTTTCCAGCGCGACCTGCAAGCTGGTGGCGATGTCGCTGGCATCGACCGCATGCCCGAGGTCACGGGCCACCACCAGCAGGCGACCATCGCGGCTGCCGTCGTCGAACGTGGCGAGCTTCATGGCAGCAGCTCCTTGAGCGTCTCGGCATAGCGCCCATCGAGCAGGATGAAGACCATCCGGGCCATCTGTTCGCTGCGGTTGCTCCAGGCGTGGTTGGTACCGCGCTGGACCACGATATCGCCCCGTTTGAGGTGGACTTCGCCATCGTCCAGCACCAGCCAGACCTCGCCCTCGGTAACGATGCCGTAGTCCAGGGTTTCGGTGCGGTGCATCAGCTTGTGCTTCGAATCGGCTTTGCCCGTGCCGGCACTCGCCTCGCCGATCTCGGCGAAGGCAGCGGCAGCATCTTCGGCACTGACCTGGTTCTGCACGCTGTCGGGCGGTATGTCCACCACGCGAATCACGCTGCCCAGCGGCCCAGGGCTCAATTGCAGCGGCTGCGCTGTCGGATCATTGCCGTTGTCCAGTGTCGCCGGGCTGCCGACACTGTTCCAGACTTCGTAGAAGAGGGTGCCAGGCACCGCCTTGAGTGGGAAGTTGTTCGGTGTCGGGCCGCAACTGGCGACGACCGCCTGGCCCTCGGCATCGTGGCCGGTGACTACACGTTTGAATGCAGGAAGCGATTGCATGCTGTCTCCTTTCAATTGCCGTCGCCGATGGTCGAGCCACCGTCGACAATAAGATTCTGTCCGCTGATGAACGCTGCGCCTTTAGCCATGGCCGGTAGCTGCGTGCTGGTCAGCCACATGGCGCTGCGCAGAGAGCGAGTGGCACCGGCTCGCCCGCCAAGGAAAAGTTCGTTCATCGTGCACCTGCCACCGTCACCGCGCGCCGGTGGCGCATCAAGGACAGGCACACAGGCGCCAGTAGCAGTTGTCCGATGGCGACCAGCAGCAGTGCATGCGGCAGTTGCGTAGCCACACCAGCGGTCAATGCCAGGACGATCAATGGACTGACGAACTCACCCGCGAAAATCGCCGAAGTGAACCCACCCGTGGCACGGCCGCGCTGATCGAAGCCAACCTGCTGCATCACCAGGGTGATCAGCGTCGGCAGCAACAGCCCAACACCCAGGCCGTTGATCAGCACCGCCAGCACCACTGGCGCGTGGCTGCTCGCCAGCGCCATCAGGCCGCCACCGAGCCCCGCCGTGGCAAAGCCCAAGGCCAGCAACCGCCCAGCCGGCAAGCGCGCCAGTAAGCGAAAAGCCAGTGCGCCGGCCAACACGCCGAGCTGGTTGGCGCCCATGGCCAGGCCGACCTGACGGGGCGCATCTATGTGCAGTAACTGCAGCACGTAACCGGCCTGTACCGGGACGATGAACAGGCTGACGCCAGCCAGCATGGTGAGCAGGTATAACGGCGTCAGGGCCGCCCATGGGAAACGTGAATCGACGGTGGCTTCGCTGGCGGTCTGGCAGGCACGCGGCTCCCACAACAGCAGGGCCATTAAGGGCAGGCACAGCGCACCCACCGCATAGAGGGTGAACGGGGTACGCCAGTCGCTTTCCCCCAGCGCACCGCCCACGCCCATGAACAACGCCGCCGCCAACGAGGTGACCACCATCTGCAAAGCGAACAACCGCGCCCGGCGCTGGCCGTCGAAGTAGTCACCCATCAGCGTGGTGCAACAGGTCATGATGCCGGCTTCGGCCAAGCCGATGCCGGCGCGGCTGGCGACAATCAGCACCAGCGAATCCAGCCACAACGGCAGCAAACCGCACAGGCTGTAGAGCAACATGCTCGCCAGCAGCAGTGCTCGCCGCCCCACTCGGTCTGCCAACACCCCGGCCAGCGGCGCCAACAAGGCTATGACCAGTGCCGGCAACGTCAGGGCCACCGGCACCAGCACGGCCACGCCCGGCGTCTCGGCAAAATGCGCGTGCATGCGGGGTAGCACCGGTGCGATGAGCACCGCCCCCAGGACGGGCAGGCAACTGCCGAACAGCAGCAAGGCAGCCTGGGCGCTTCCGGCGGTGCGTTCAGCGGCCATGGCTCACCTCCTCCAGTGGGCGAAAACTGGCGCCCTGCTCCAGCATCCCGCTGCTGTGCTCGCGCCTTGTGTGCTTATGCGCCGGCAATGCCAGCTGCTCGGTACAGGCCTTGCGGTGCGGCAACAGGAAGTAGGCCAACGCCGGCAGCAGGATCAATGCGCCGACCATGTTCCAGACGAACATGAATGCCAGCAGCACGCCCATGTCGGCCTGGAACTTGATCGGCGAGAAGATCCAGGTACCAACGCCGATGGCCAGGGTGATACCGGTGAGCATGACCACCTTGCCGGTGAACAGCAGCGCGCGGTAATACGCCTGGGACAGGCTCGCGCCTTGGCGCAGCTGGGCCAGCACGATGCTCATCACATACAGCGCGTAGTCCACGCCGATGCCGACCCCAAGGGCGATCACCGGCAGGGTCGCCACCTTCACGCCAATACCCAGCGCCACCATCAGCGCTTCGCAGAGGATCGAGGTGAGTACCAGTGGCAGCACCGCGCAGAGCACCGCGCGCCAGGAGCGGAAGGTCACCAGGCAGAGCACGATCACCGCGCCGTAGACCCACCAGAGCATGTCGCGGTTGGCCTGCTTGACCACCTGGTTGGTGGCAGCCTCGATGCCTGCACTGCCGGCAGCCATGAGGAAGCTGGCCTGCTCGCTGTCGTTGGCCTGGGCAAACGCCTGGACGCTGTCGACCACCCGCGCCAGGGTGTCGGCCTTGTGATCGTTCAGGTAGGCATAGAGCGTCAGCAGGCTGCAGTCGTCGTTGTACAGCCCGCGCGGGGCACCGGCGGTGACCATGTTCAGGGTCGCCTGGTTGTTGACCAGGTCATACCACTTCGGGCTGCCTTCGGAGAGGCCGACCAGCACCCGGCGGTTGAGCAACGCCAACGAGTTTGTCGAGTCCACGCCCTGCAGGCCACGCAGTTGCCAGTCGAGGTCATCCACGTGTTTCAAGGTGCCGTAGGCCGAACAGCCACCGGGGGCGGTGCGCACCATCACCGCGAACACATCGCTGCTGGCGCCGTAGTGCCGGGTGACGAAGGCATTGTCGCGGTTGTAGCGCGAATCGGCGCGCAGCTCGGGAGCGCCGGCGTCGAGGTCGCCAACCTTCAGGTGCAGGCTCACGGCGTAGCCCCCGGCAGCCATCAGCGCAGCGACGGCGATGCACGCCGCCGCCCAGCGCCGGCGGGTGAACAGGTCGAGGAAGCGCCACACCGCATGCTTGCCCGCTCCGCTGGCCTCGGCCTCTTCAGCGCGCAGGCTGCGCCGCGCCGCACGGGCACTGACGCCCACGTAGGAGAGCAGCACCGGCAGCAGAATCAGGTTGGTGAAGATCAGCACCGCCACGCCCAGGCTGGCGATGACGGCCAGGTCCTGGATCACCTGTATCTGAATGATCATGAGCACGGCAAAACCGACCGCATCGCATAGCAGCGCGGTGAGCCCGGCCAGAAATAACCGGCGGAAGGTGAACCGCGCTGCCACAAGGCGATGCATACCGCGGCCGATGTCCTGCATGATGCCGTTCATCTTCTGGGCGCCATGGCTCATGCCAATGGCGAACACCAGGAACGGTACCAGCACCGAATAGGGGTCGAGCGCGTAACCCAGCAGTGGCAGCAGGCCGAGCTGCCAGATCACTGCCACCAGCGAACACACCACGACCAGCGCGGTGCTGCGCACACAGCGGGTGTACCAGTACAGCACGGCGGCGGTGATGGCAATGGCGGCGGCAAAGAACAGCAGGATCTGCCGCAGGCCGTCCATGAGGTCGCCGACGACCTTGGCGAAACCGGTGATGTGGATCTCCACCCCCTGCGCCTGGAAGCGCTCGCGCAGGGTTTCCAGCTCATGGGCGAAGGCCGTGTAGTCGAGGGCCTGGCCGTCCGGGGTCTTCTCCAGCAGCGGCACGTAGACAATGCTCGAACGCTGGTCGAAGGCCACAAGTTGACCAATCTCGTTGGAGCGTTCCACGTTGCGCTTGAGCGCTTCCAGGCTAGCGGCAGCGCCATCGTAGCCGTCGGGCACCACCGGGCCACCTTCCAGGCCCTCCTCGGTGACTCCGGTCCAGCGGGTGGACGGCGTCCACAGCGACTTCATCGCCGCACGGTCGACGCCAGGCAGCAGGTATACCGCGTCGTTGAGCTGCTGCAGGCTGTGCAGGTAGTCCTTGTCGTAGATGCTACCGCGCGGATTGGCCACGGCGATGCGCACCGCGTTGCCCAGGCCGGCGAGTTCCTGGCGGTGCTCCAGATAGTTGTGGATGAACGGATGATCGCGCGGGATCATCTTCTCGAAGCTGGCATTGAGGGTCAGGCGCGAGGCCTGCCAGCCGAGCAGCAAGGTCGCCGCCAGGCACAGCAGCAACACCAGCACACGGTGGTTGAAGAGCGCACGTTCCAGCAGCGAGCCGGACGCGCTGTCGAAGTCGTCGAGATGGCCGCTGGAAGGCGCAGATGAATTCATGACGTGCATGGTTCAGTCCGTCGTGGTGGAAAGAGAGGAAGGTTCCAGGCGGCGCGCACCGGCCATGCCGACGGCGACGATGGAGCCATCGGCGGCGGTGGTAGCGGCGGTCAGTGGCAGGCCATCGGAGACCGCCACGGGCTGGGCGACAAAGGCGCCGAGGCCGCTGCGCAGGAGCATCCCTGCCTGGTTGGCGAGCAACAACTGGCCACCGGCGACGCGCAGGCCGTTGATCGATGCCGGGATCGGGTTGGCTAGCGCCTGGAAACTGTCGCCACCGTCGTCAGAGGCGAACAGCGAACCGCGCAGGCCGCCGAGCAGCAGACGGCCATCAGGCAACACGGTGGCGGCGAAGTAGCTGCCATCGTAGGGCCCGTGCAGCGCCTCGTAATGCTCACCGCCATCACGCGAGCGAAGCAGCAGGCCCTGCTCGCCGGCGATGTACACCTGGTTGCCTTGGCGCGCCAGGGCATACAGGTGCAGTCCACGCCCGTTCGGCAGTCGGCCGATCTCCGACTGCCAGCTGCGCCCGCCGTCGGCGGTGCGCATGGCCAGCCCGTAGGCACCCACGACCAGGCCGTTGCGGGCATCGGTGAAATTCAGGGCCAACAACGGCTTGTCCGCGCCGTCAGCCAGCAGCCGTTGCGCCGCCGCCATGCGACGCTCGTCTGCGGCAGCCTCGGCTGCCTGCACCTCCAGGGCGGCGGCGCGCTTGCCGTCGAGCTGCACGCTCCAGTGCTCACCACCGTCCTGGCTGTGCAAGACCACGCCGGCATGGCCGACTGCCCAGCCGTTGCGGGCGTCGATGAACTGCACGGCGGTCAGGCTGACACTCACCGGCACGGCAGTGGCCTGGCGCCAGGTGGCACCATTGTCATCGGACAGCAGTACCACGCCACGTTCACCCACCGCGACCAGGCGTGCATCGGCCCGGGCCACATCCTGCAACACCGCACGCAGGGCCTGGGGGCCGTGCAGCGCGGGCTGCGCGAGCACATCCACGCTGTCACCGGCGAACGCCGGCGGCAGCCCGCAACAGGCTGCCAGCAGCCAGCCGTAGAGCATCTTGTTCATCGCACGCAACCTTTTGTTCTTAGAGTCGGTACAGCACCTGCGCAGCGCGCCTGCTCAGCGCACACCCTCGCCGGCCATGGCGTCGGCGGTGAACACCGAGTCCTTGTAGGGCGGCACGATGCGGTACTGTTCGTTCTTGCCTGCGAACAGGTCACCGGCGAACCAGGCACCGGAGAGCAGGTCGTAGAAGCCGTTGGTCAAGGTCACCACGCCCGGCAGGTCAGGCAGCACCACCGGCGAGGTCCAGACCACCTTGGCCAACTGGTTGCGGGCGTCATAGCGCTCGCCCAGCACGGCAGCCCAGGTGTCTTCGTCGAGGTAGTAGGTGCTACGCGGCATCACATGGCGCTGGCCATTCTTCAGCGTCGCCTCCACCACCCACACACGGTGCAGCTCCCAGCGGATGGCGTCGGCGTTCAGGTGATGGGGAGCCAGCAGCGCCTCGGCGTTGCTGGCGGTGAACACCTTGTTGGCGTTGTAGGGGATGTACATCTCCTTCTTGCCCACCAGCTTCCAGTCGAAGCGGTCGAGACGACCGTTGAACACGTACAGCTCATCGAAGCTCATGACGCCGGCGGTGGCCGGGGTCGGCGTGTCGCAGCAGGCGTTGGGCAGGCGACGCACACGGCGCTGGCCAGGCAGGTAGGTCCAGACCGCAGCTTTGTCGGCGTTGAGGTTCTCAAGGCCGGTAATGGCCTCCCCGGCACGCAGGGGCGGGCCGTCGTTGGTCATGCGGATGGACCAGAACACACCCTTGTCGCCACTGCCACCGGGCAGGTACCAGGGCATCTGCAAATCGGCCCGCGAGTCATTGGTGAGCACGTGCTTGCCGTCGGCGGTGGTCAGGTACTGATTGAAGCTGGCGTGCCAGGACGCACCCCGCCAACGCAGCAGGTGGTTCCACATGGCTTCCACGCCATTGGCCGGGATCGGGAACGGGATGCCGCCGGATGCGCCTTCGGGCATGGGGCCGGCGGGGCCGTCCACCAGCTTGCCGCTGGTGGCGTTGGCGAGGGTGGCGTCGTACACCGACTGCGGAGCGGCAGCGCTGCGGCGTGTCGGGTAGACGTCGAGACGATAGCTGTCCGGGTACTTCTTCAGCATGGCCTGGATGCCCGGCGTCAGCTTGTCGGCATACTGCGCCATGTTCTGCGCGGTGATGCTCAACAGCCGCTTGTCGCTGGCGAACGGATCGCCACGCTTGCCGCCTTCCTTATAGGCCGGGTCGGCCTGGATGTAGCCACCGGTCCAGGCAGGAATGCTGCCATCCGCATTGCCGGCCCGCTCGCCACCGAGCGGGGTCAGGCTGGTCTTGAGCATGGCCGCCTGCTCGGCGGGCACTGCGGCAACGGCGCCGTGGGCCAATAGCAGCGAGGCACTCAGGGCAGTGAGCAGGGAAACGACTTTATTATTGTGTTTCATCGGGTGGTCCTCGGTCAGAAGGTGCGGCTGACAGTGAAGGCGATGAAGTCGCGGTCTTTGAGCGACTGTTCGAAGGTGTAGTGGTTATCGGCGTCGAGGAAGGTGTTCTCCGGGCCGTAGTAGTGCGTGTAGGTCAGGCCCAAACTCCAGGTGTTGAGGTAGTTGCCTTTCAGGCCGATGTTCAGGTCACCGCCATGATCGGTGCCAAAACCGGTGCCCAGCGCCATGGACGCGCCGTTGGTGTAGCTCGCGCCGATCGGCACCGACAGGTCGAGACCCGGTAAGATCTGCCGGTACATCGGTTCGAACACCAGGCGCAGGCTGGTGGCGTCACGGTCGGCGTTAGGGTCAACGGCATCGGCGTTCTTGCTCACGCTCATCACCCGGTTCCAGGCGATTTCGCCGAGGAAGCTCGACTCGGCAGCGATGAAGTTCGGCTCCAGGCTGGCAAGCCAGGAGAAGTTGGCGTGCAGCGTGCGGCCGGCGGCGTAAACCGGGTTATCGTCATTGTCGATCGCCTCGCCCACGGCCAACGCATGCTGGTTGGTCGAGGCCAACGGCTGGTTCCAGCGCGTTGACAACTCACCGGCGAGGTTGAAGTTGCCAACGGTGGTGGAGAAGCTCGCACCGAACGCCTCGATACCCTCGGGATACACCCAGTAGAACTCGCCGGCCTTGCCGCTGACCGGGTCGAGGTTGGCGAAGTTCGGGCGTACATTGAGCTGCGGCGACTTGTCGTGGAAGCGGATGGCGTACAGGCCCCAGTCGACCGTCTCGGTGCGCCAGCGCACCTGCATGCCGCCCTGCCCTGAGTCCTTGGCTTGCTTGTCGTTGCCGTGGAAGAACGCCAGAGGTTGGCCACCGGGGAACACCGGCGCGCCGACGAACATGCGCTCGGCGCCATCACCGAAGAAGTCGTCTGTGGAGAAATAGCTGCCCGCTGCCGGCAGGCGGTTGGCCTCCCACTCGAACTGGTAATAGGCCCCCACCGACACATCCGGCGTCAGTTGGAGTTGTCCGGAAATCTGCTGTACCGGACGGATCAGTTCCTTGAACTGCGTGTTGGGTACCGACAGCCCCTTGACCACGTCCACCGGAGCCATGCCGCCAGCAATGCCGTTCATGCCAAAGAACAGGCTCTCGCCCCACTGCATGGCGTATTGACCCAAACGGCCGGACAGCGGCATGTCGCCGATCTCGGTCTTGCCGAAGATAAAGGCGTCGAGCAGCTCGCCCTTGCGCCCATGCAGCTTGCGCGTGTCGTCGGTGAACGCGTCGTAGTCGACCGAATAACTGTTGGCACGGCCAGGGTCGTTGTTGTCAGTCCCTTGGTTGTAGACATCGTCGTACCAGGCCGCGCCGCTGACCCGTGCGCCGACGTTGTTGTAAGTAATGTCCAGTTCCGACAGCAGGTCGAGGCGGTTGGAGATCAGGCCCTTGTCGAAGTTGCGGTCACCGTCGTCCAGGTTCAGCGCGGTCTGCCCTTGGGTGAGCTTGCTGCTCGCGTCCTGTGTACGCCAGGCGGCGCTGTATTTCAGGGTATTGTCCCAGCGCACCCGCAGGTCGGGGTTGCCGGTATCGAATTCGAAGGCCTGCGCCTGGCTTGCGGCCAGCGCGACAAGCGCCAGGCTGAGGGGCTTGAGCGCCGGTAACGGCCGTGTGAATGCACCTTTGCGAGTCAACATCGGGGTTTCCTCTTTCTTTTTATTGTGCGTCGGTGTTGGCATAGGGCCGGCGCGCCGACAAGGCAGGGCGTGCCGGGTACGGGGAGTCAGATCGGCTGCGCAGTGACCTCCAGCATGCGCTTGACCAGGCCGATGCGGTCGAAGGAAGGATCGCGCTGGATCTCCTTCACACCTGCCAGCAGGGACATTTCGCTGATGAACTTGCAGCGCTCGAAACGCCGGCCCATGAAACGCTGCAATTGCGCGTCGAGGCTGCCACCCGCGGTGAGTTCTTCGGCGAGCACCACGGCGTCCTCAATGGCCATGCCAGCCCCCTGCCCCAGGTGTGGCGTGGTGGCATGGGCGGCATCCCCGATCAGCAGCACTCGACCGCAGTACCAGGGTTCGTCGACAAACACCGCTTCAAGCGGCTTGTAAACGACCCCGGCGTTGTCGACGATCTGCTCGCGCAATTCGCCGATCAGCCCGCCGAAACCGGCCAGGCGCTGGCGAAGGCCATCAGCCAAAGCGGCCGGTTCCATCCAGGGGTTGCCCGGCTCGTGGGAGGTGGTGAAGAGGTACATCAGGTCATCGGCCAGCGGAACCAGCCCCGCGTTGCCAGAGGGCCCTTGGTAGTTGGCAAGGTGGTCGATACCTGCCGCACGCGGGAAGTTGTAGCGCCACACCGACTGCCCGGTGAAACGCGGCTGATAACGATCACCGAACAGCACGCTGCGGACTTTCGAGAACAACCCGTCGGCGCCGACCATCAGACCGTAGCGCCCCTGGCTGCCATCGGTGAACAGCACGTCCACTGCGCTGTCGTCTTGCTCGAAACTTTCCACCGAGGTGCCCAGGCGCACCTGGGTGCCCAGTTCGATGGCAGTTTCGCTCAACACCTTGTGCAGGGCGCGGCGCGAGATACCCACATTGGCCGGATACTGCGGACCGGCCAGGCGCTGGCCAGGGATGCGCGCCAGTTGCTGCCCTTCGGTGGTATAGATGGCCACGTCCTCGAAGGAGTAGGCGGCATCAAGGTAGGCTTCGAGCAGGCCCAGCCGGTGCATCTCGCGCACCACATTGCTCTGTTGAATGATGCCGACGCCGTAGACGGTCCACTCGGTTTTCAGCTCGACCAGATCGACGGCGACGCCCTTGCGGCGCAAGGCGATGGCGGCACACAGCCCGCCAATTCCGCCGCCCACGATCAACACGTTGTTCACAGTATCCATGGCATGTCTCACGTTTTGTTCTTGTTGTGCGCCCCGTCATGCGGGGCGGCCGTTTCCTGTGCCTATGCACAGCTTCCCGCCTGCGCCGGTCCATGACCAATCGCGTCGCGGGATGCGACCTATCGCGCGGCGCGATAGGTCAGCGATCGAGCTGCTCCAGCGGCAATAGCAGCCAGCCGTCCGCTTCCTTGTGATCGAGTGCCTCCAAGGCTTCGCCTCGGCAGGGGCCGTGAACGCAAGTGCCGTCTTCGGGCATGAAGCGCGCACCGTGGGCGTAGCAGACGATCCACTGGCCATCGGCGCTCAAAAAGCGGTTCTTGCGGTACTCCAGGGGCACCATCAAATGCGGGCACAGGTTGCGGTAGACGCGTACCTGGCCCAGGTACCGCAGGGCGAACAGGCTGTCCGCGCCCCTGCCCTGTGGGTCGAAACCGCGCGCGTGACCCTCGCCCAGCTCATCGAGCCGGCACAGCTCCACCCACGCCATGTTTCAACCCTGCTTCGCAGGCGGGCCGCTGGGTGCCCATTTCTCCCGCGAGGCGAACAGGAACAGCTGCGAGTTGTCGGCCGACATCGGCGCCTGACGCGCCGCCCATGCGTCATCGTGCTTGTCCATGTCGGCGTCGTACTCGATGTGGCAGCCCAGCGGGCTGTTGAAGTACCAGAACCAGTTGGAACCCAGCAGGTGTCGGCCCGGGCCCCAGAAGCTGGTCCAGCCTTGCTGCTGGAAACGCGTACCGGCCAGCAGGACCTCGGTGCCGCTGCCCATATGGAAGGTGAAGTGCTCGCAACCCTGCATGTGGGGTGGGGTCTGGATCATGAACAGGCAGTGGTGATCATCCATGGCGGCGGTGCGCATGAACGGGCCGACGCCGATGAAGCTGTCAGTGGTGACGAAGCCCAGGCGATCGCGGTAGAACGCTTCACCCTTGGCCGCATCGGGTACGAAGTACACCACGTGGGACAAGGTGCGCGGCAACGCCGACATGTCCGGGGCAATGCCGAGCTGGTTGATCGGGCGCTGCGGTGCGCTACCGGGGGCGTTGGTAAGGTCGGCCGGCGCGTCGAAGGGGCGACGGCAGGTCACCTGGAAGGCAATGGCAAAGCCCAGGTCGTCGAAGGTGTGCAACGCGCCGCTGGCGTCGCGCCGTACTTCGCGATCACGGCCCAGTTCGTCGGCGATGGCCGCCAGATCGGTGCTCGAAGCGACGCCGTAAACGGTCTCGCGCAGCGATGGGGTCGGCCCGAGCGCCGGCGGCAAGCCAGGGTCGTCGCCGCGGCGGATAATGATCGAGGTGCCGTCCAGCGCCTCGAAACGGCCACCGTCGCCGTCCAGTTGAACAGCATCGAGGCCATAGTCACGCAGGCAATCGGCACAGGCCTGGATATCGTCGACGCCAAACACCAGCGCGTCGAGACCAAGAATATTCATGGCTACCACTCCATTGAAATTGTTATTCGGCGAGGCAGGTCACCGGTAATGGGTCGCGGCGGCACGTCGGCCGTACGACTGGCGTGCAGGTTGCTCGGTGGCGGGGTGGCGTGACCAATCGCGAGTCAGAATGCGAGGCATCGGCAATCGCGATACCTGGGCCACAGCCCATGTGCTGTGGCGTTGGCTCGGTATCGTGGCTTGCAGGTCTTGACGTAGCGGCAATGCAGCGGGAAGGTATCGCGAAAATAACTACAAGAACCGAGAGCTATCACCATGCGCTTTCACCACCTGGACTTGAACCTGCTGGTTGCCCTGGACATCCTGCTCGAGGAGCAAAACATCACACGCGCCGCCGAGCGCCTGCACATGACTCAATCGGCCACCAGTGGAGTGCTGGGGCGTTTGCGAACGTTTTTCGAGGATGAGTTGCTGGTGCAGGTCGGCCGCAAGATGCAGCCCACCCCCTATGCTCTGGAACTGGCCAAACCGGTACGCGAGGTGCTACTGACCATTCGCGCCTCGATAACGGCCAAGCCGGTGTTCGATCCGGCCGCCAGCAAGCGACACTTCCGCCTGGTGACCTCGGACTACCTGATCAGTGTGGTATTCGCTCAGGTCATCCAGAAAATCCATCAGGAGGCGCCGCACATTACCTTCGAGATGATCGGCCCAGGCGACAGTAGCGCCGAATTGCTGATGCGAGGCGAGGTCGACATGATGATCGTGCCCGAGCGCTACCTCATCGAAGGCCATCCGGCGCAGCTGCTGTTCGAGGAAGATCATGTCTGCGTGGTGTGGCGCGACAACCCCGAGGTGGGCGAGCATCTGACACTTGAGCAGTACATGCAGATGGGCCACATTTCGGTGGGCTTTGGCCGCAACCGCCACTTGAGCATCGAGGACTGGTTCATGAACCAGTACGGCTTCAATCGGCGGCTGGAAGTCATCACCAACGACTTCAACACCCTGCCCCAGTTGTTGGTGGGCACCGTGCGGATCGCTACCATGCACCGCCGACTGGCCGAACTCTATGCCGGCTACCTGCCGCTGCGCCTGTTGCCACCGCCAGTGAAGATCCCGGTTATGCGCGAATTCATGCTGTGGCACCGCAGCATGGACGGCGACCCCATGCACAGATGGCTGCGCGAGCGCATCAGCGATGTCATTCAGTGCGCCAGCACGCAGCCAGATGCTCTGCGCGCCACCGCCTGAGCGGCGGCCATCGCCCCAGACACCGCAACGGTGCTGGGGCATCGCGTTTCGCGATACCTCGCATCCCTGATCACGATTGGCCCCACCCTGCCCTGCCTGCGTACCTTGCCTTCAAACCGCGCCCTGCCTGCCTGTCGCTCAATTGGGCGCCGGACTCCACGACCGCAGAAGGACAACAAGAATGTTCCGTTACTTCCCCACCAATTACGTCTGGAACCTCTCGGTGGACCTGGCCATCGAAATGGGTGCCCGCATGGGTGAAATCGAGGAAATGTGCGCACCGCTGCAGGAAGCCGCCAAACAGCCCGACGCCGCCGGCACCCAGGCCTTCCGGGAAATATGGTCGACCATGGCCGACAAGCTGTGCGGCTTGGCCGAAGAAGACGAAACCGCCGGCCGACGCTTGTCCGCCGGCGAAAAATACAACCGCGCGGCCACCTACTACCTCACCTGCGAACGCTTGCAGGCCCACGGCGCGCCGGGTCGTGCAGCCTTGTATCAGCGCTTCCTCGAAACCTTCGCCCGCGGCATCGATTTGGCCAAGGAGAACTGTGAGCGCGTAGAGATCCCGTATGAAGGCAAGCACCTCTCGGGACTGCTGGTGCGCGCAGAAGGCGTGAGTGGCCCGGCACCGCTGCTGGTGCAAGTCAACGGGCTGGATTCGACCAAGGAAATGAAATACCGCGTCGGCCTGCCTGCCTGGCTGGCCAGGCGAGGCGTGTCGTCGCTGATTGTCGACCAGCCCGGCACCGGCGAAGCGCTTCGCCTCCACGGCATGACGGCACGCCATGACAGCGAACACTGGGCCAGCCGCATAGTGGACTGGCTGGAAACCCGCCCTGATGTCGATGCCAGGCGCATCGGCCTGGAAGGCGTTTCCCTGGGCGGCTACTACTGTCCGCGCGCAGTGGCGTTCGAACCGCGCTTTGCTTGCGGCGTGGTGTGGGGCGCCAACCACGACTGGCGCGACGTGCAGAAGCGTCGCCTGGAGAAGGAAGGCAACTTCCCGGTGCCGCACTACTGGGCGCACGTGCAATGGGTCTGGGGGGCGAAGGACCTGGACGACTTCATGCGCATCGCCGAAAACGTACACCTCGACGGTGTCCTCGACCGTATCCGCGTACCGTTCCTGGTCACCCACGGCGAGAAAGACTCGCAGATCCCGCTCAAATGGGCACACCGCACCTACGAACAACTGGTCAACAGCCCGAAACGCGAACTGAAGATTTTCACTGACCGTGAAGGTGGCGTGCAGCATTCGAGCTTCGACAACAGCATCAATGCCGGGCACTACATCGCCGACTGGATCGCCGAAACCCTTGGCGGCCACACGGCCTGATCGGCGCTGCCGGCCCTGGCTCCGACGGCGCCGATTGGCGCCGTTCTCGTTTCTGCGCCAGAGAGCGCCAGGTATCGATGCCATCGATACCTGGCCATCAATAGCATCTGTTGGTGCTGGGCAGTCACCACGGCCTAGCCTTGCACCACCCTCACGATGAGAGAGCTCACCAATGAGTGCCCTGCACCTGCACTGCTCTACCCTGTTCGACGGTACTGGCCTGCACACCCGCCAACGACAGACATTGATCATCGAAGGCGGCGTGATCCGCCATGTCGGGCCATCCGCCGAGGCACCCCGTCCGCAACCCGGCGACCGTGAAGCCCACGGCCAGTTCGTCATGCCCGGGCTGGTGGACGTGCACACCCACCTGGCGTTTGGCAATGCCCAGAGCGAGGAAGACATCGACATCTGGACCAGCGACGAGTTTCGCGCCCTGCGGGGGCTGTTCTTCGCTCAGCACGTTCTGGCTGCCGGCGTGACGTCCATGGTCTGCCCTGGCGACAGTGGCCAACTCAGCATTGCCGTGCGCAATACGGTCAACGCCGGACTGTTCGAAGGCCCCCGTATCGCTGCAAGCAGTCGAGTGATCACCAATCGACAGAGCCTGAACGACTGGTTCCCCAGCCGCGTCGGCGCCCCTGAGTACTTCACCGCCGCGCTGGTCACCAGCCGTGACGATGCCATTGCCCAGATCCGCAAGCAGGCCAAGGACGGCGTGGACCTGATCAAGATTGCCATGGACGGCACCCACCGTCGCCCCAACGGCGAAATCATCGCCGCTTTCACCGCCGACGAGACCCGTGAGATGGTCTACGAAGCTCATCGCCTCGGCTGCCGTGTGGCTACCCACGCCTATGGCCGAGAAGCGGTGATGTACGCGGCCAAGGCTGGCGTCGACCTGGTGTTCCACGCCTTCTACATGGATGACGCCTGCATCGAAGCGCTGCTTGAGGCTGGCAGCGTGCTCGCTCCGACCATGACCTTCCCGCAAAACACCGTGGACTTCTGCCAGCCCCATGACCCCGCGAACAGCACCGGCTACGCCGCCTACTGCGCCCGGACCCTCGAGCTCGGCGCGCCGGTACTCAAGCGCGCCAAGGCCGCCGGCGTACCCTTCGCCTGCGGCAGCGACAGCGGCTTTGCTGTGACACCCTATGGCGAATGGCACGCTCGTGAACTGGAGCTGCTGGTACGGCACCTGGACTTCACCCCGGCCGAAGCATTATTCGCCGCAACCCATGTCGGCGCACGCTTGATGCCGCGCGGCGAGACGCTCGGCACCCTGGAACCGGGCAAACAGGCCGACCTGCTGGTGCTCGACGGTTCGCCCCTGGACGACATCCGCATCCTTCAAGACCGCGCTCGGCTGCAGGCGGTGTACAAGGCCGGCGAGCCGGTACGGCTGCAACGCACCGCCTACAACCCCAAGCAGGTGTCGGACTTCAATTCGCTGAAATGGACCGACCTCTACACCCGCGACCGCGTGTCCGAACTCGGCAAATGGAGCCTGTGAACATGACAACGCTCAACTTCGAACTGGCAGTGCAACTGGCCGTCGCGACCCTGCACCAGGCACGCGCTTTGAACCTCAAGCCTATGGCCGCAGCGGTGCTCGACAACGCCGGCCACCCGTTGGCGGTGCTGCGCGATGAGCAGGCCAGCTTCCTGCGCCCGCAGATCGCCACCGGCAAGGCCCGCGGCTGCCTGGGCCTGGGCTTCGGCGGCCGCGAACTGGCGCGCCGCGCCCAGACCATGCCGGGCTTCTTCGATGCCATCAACAGCCTCACCGGTGGCGAGGTGATTCCGGTCGCCGGCGGCGTTCTTCTGCGCGATGCAGAAGGCCGCCTGCTGGGCGCCATCGGCGTCAGTGGCGATACCTCGGACAACGATGAGCGGTGCGCGCTGCTGGCCATCGAAGCGCTAGGGCTGATCGGCGACAGCGGCGATCTTCAGCCCTGAGCCAACGCCTTGGCCTGCTCCACCAGCAATTGGCGGAGCCAGGCCAAGGCGAGGTCGCTCCCCTGCTGCGGATGCCACTGGAGGACCTGGGATGCTGCTGACGCAGTAATGGCCGAGGCGAGCGGCTCGCAGCCAGGACTTGATCCCGACCCGGTAAAGATCCGTCTTGTGCCCAGTATTCTCCAGGGCCACCATAGGCATTCTTCAACAGATCATTGGCTAATGCATGACACTGGAAAATTACCAGGCAATCGCTGAAAGCATTGCCCTGCTGCTGTACCCCCACGCGGAAGTCGTCATTCATGAGATACGCGGCCAGACAATCGTTCATATCGCCAATAATTTCTCACATCGCAAGCTCGGCGATGATTCAGCACTCGGTTCAGAACTGGGTGACCTTTTGAAGGGTACCAACCTTGGTCCCTACGAGAAGCTCAACTGGAACGGTCAGAAGGTCCGCTCGATCAGCACTGTGCTGCATAATCCGCAAGGCGAAGCCGAGTATCTGATGTGCATCAATCTGAACGTGTCGGTGCTGGAACAGGCGCGTGTGGCATTGGATGCATTCTTCCAGATGAGTCGGCTGGAGCCGCAACCGGATGCGTTGTTCCGCAACGATTGGCAGGAGCGCATCAACACCTTCCTGCAAGCGTGGCTGCAAGCGCATAACCTGTCGCTGCAGACCTTGAAGATGAAAGACAAGCGCAACCTCGTACTGGCCTTACACGCCGAGGGTGCATTCGAGGGGCGCAGCGGCGCCGATTACGTTGCCAACGTCCTCAGCATGGGGCGGGCCACCGTGTACAAATACCTGAAGGAAGTCAGGGCCTAGGCGGTATTGCCTGGCTGTTGGCACACGCTCTTGCTGTTGGTGGAATATTATTCTATGGTGGACAAATTATCCATACGCCTGCAAGGACCCGTCATGCCAGCCACCCCGTCCGTTGATGCCCAGTTCCTTGATACATTGCACCAAAACATTCAGGACGCCCATGCGGCGCTCCGCCCGGCCGTCAGCATTACCCCGCTCTTGCACAGCGCTCGTTTGTCGGCACTGACCGGCTGTGAAGTGCTGCTCAAATGCGAACACCTGCAGCACACCGGTTCATTCAAGTTTCGCGGTGCCAGCAACAAGATGCGCCTGCTGCCGGCCGAGGCGCGCAAGCAGGGGGTGATAGCCGCCTCATCCGGTAACCACGGGCAGGCCCTGGCCCTGGCCGGCAAGATGGCGGGCGTGCCAGTGAAGGTCTACACCACCACGGGCGCATCGGCATACAAAACAGAGGCAATGCGCATGCTGGGCGCCGAAGTGGTCTGCCTGCCCACCGACCCGCTGAGTGCAGAGCTGGAAGCCGCCAGGCAAGCCAAGGCCCACGGCGTACCCTTCGTATCCCCCTACAACGACCTGCAAGTCATTGCCGGCCAGGGCACCATAGGCATGGAGTTGTTCGAGCAGGCGCCAGACCTGGACGCGGTGTTCGTCGCTGTGGGCGGTGGCGGGATGATTTCCGGTATCGGCGCCGCCCTGCGCGTCCTCAAGCCGGGCACTGAGATCATCGGCTGCTGGCCGGCAAATGACCCAACGCTGCAGCAATCTCTCAAGGCCGGTGAAATCATCGAATTGGATGCCTGCGAAACGCTGTCGGACGGCACGGCTGGCGGCGTCGAGCCAGGCTCCATCACCTTCCCGCTTTGCCAGGCGCTGCTCACCGATACCGTGCTGGTCAGCGAGGACGAAATCCGCTGCGCCATGCGCGATATCGCCAGCAGTGAGCGCTGGATCATCGAAGGCGCTGCAGCGGTTGCGGTCGCCGGCATGCAGAAGCTCGCCGAACGCTATCAGGGCAAGCGTGTCGCGGTGATCCTGTGTGGCCGTAACATCCTGCTGGAGAAGTTCCTCGAGGCTGTTCAATGAGGGTCTTCAGCAAGGCGCAGATCATCGCTCGCTTCAACCCCGAGCTCGCGGTCAGCCAACTGGAGGAAGGCTTCATCGCCTACTCCGAAGGCAAGGTGCAGGTGCCGCCCGTGCAGGGCTTCGCATTCAAGGGCGCGAACGGTGACTGTTGCGTGAAGTCGGCCTACATCGAAGGCAGCCCGACCTTCACCGTCAAGCTTTCGACAGGCTTCTACGACAACCCGTCCAAGGGCCTGCCGAGCAATGATGGCTTGATGCTTGTGTTGTCTGCACACACCGGTCAGCCGCTGGCACTGCTGCAGGACCAAGGCTGGCTGACTGCCATGCGCACCGCATTGGCCGGGCGTATCGCTGCCCGGCTGCTGGCGCCGGCCCATGTCAGGGCCATTGGCATCCTCGGCACCGGCATGCAGGCGCAGATGCAGCTTGAGCAGCTTCGCGCTGTTACCGATTGTCGCCAGGTGATTGTCTGGGGCCGGCATGAACGCGGGCTTGCGGCCTATACCGCATTTGCCCGCGAGCTGGGCTTCGCAGTGCACAGCACGCAGGATGCTGCCGAGGTTGCGGGCGCGGCAAACCTGATCGTCTGCACCACGCCTTCTCGCCAGGCGCTGTTGCACAGCGATTGGGTCCAGCCGGGCACGCATATCACCGCCGTCGGTGCCGATGCGCCCGGCAAGCAGGAACTGGACCCGGCACTGGTGGCAAGGGCAGACCGTATCATCGTCGACGCCATCGCCCAGTGCAGCCAGTACGGCGAAGTGGCCCATGCCCTCGGCAGTGGCCGGATCGACGCTCACCAGCTGATCGAGCTGGGTACGCTACTGGCTGGCCGTGCCAAGGGGCGTGAGCACGACAGCCAGATTACCTTGGCGGACCTGACCGGTGTGGCAGTGCAGGATGCACAAGTCGCAAGCTACGCCTTGGCAGCCCTGTGCACCTGAGGCGACAACAGCGTCAGCGCAAACGTTGCACCTGCGCTGGCGTGCGCTGCATCAGCACCTTGCCATTGCGTACCGACACCAACGCGTGCCCCTGGCTGCGCACCATCTCGTAATCATCCGGCGCCGACAGCAGCAACAGGTTCGCCGGCCGCCCTACCTCTATGCCATAGCGCTCGCCCAGGTTCAGGGTGCGGGCGCTGTTGTCGGTAATCAGGTCCAGGCAGCGCTGCAGGTCTTCATAGCCGAGCATGTGACAGATGTGCAGACCGGCTTCGAGAATGCGCAGGATATTGCCATTGCCCAGTGGGTACCACGGGTCGACGATGGAGTCCTGGCCGAAGCACACGTTCATGCCGGCGCGGTCGATCTCGGCCACGCGGGTAACGCCACGACGTTTCGGGTAGTTGTCAAAGCGCCCTTGCAGGTGAATGCTCTCGGTCGGGCATGACACGAAGTTGATGCCCGACAGCTTGAGCAGGCGGAACAGCTTGTAGCAATACGCATTGTCATACGAGCCCATGGCCACGGTGTGGCTGGCCGTGACCCGGGCCCCCATGCCGCGTACCCGCGCTTCTTCGGCCAACACTTCGAGGAAGCGTGATTGCGGGTCGTCGGTCTCGTCGCAGTGCACGTCCACCAGGCAACCGGTACGCTCGGCCAGGTCCATCAGGAACTTCACCGACGATACCCCCTGGTCGCGGGTATTTTCGAAATGCGGAATGCCGCCGACGACGTCGGCGCCAATTGCCACGGCTTCAGTCATCAGCGCCCGGCCGTTGGCGTACGACTCGATGCCCTCCTGCGGGAAGGCGACAATCTGCAGGTCGATCAGCTCACGCACTTCGTCACGTACCTCGACCATGGCCTTGAGCGCGGTGAGTTTCGGGTCGGTCACATCGACATGGGTGCGCACATGCTGGATACCGTGGTCCACCAGCATGCCGATGGTTTTTTTCGCACGGGTCTTGATGTCGTCGTGGGTGGTGATTTCCTTGCGCTCCGACCACCGCTCAATGCCTTCGAACAACGTGCCGCTCATGTTCCACTTCGGCTCACCTGCGGTCAGCGTGGCATCTAGGTGAATGTGCGGCTCGACAAAGGGCGCGACCACCAGGTTTTGCCCGGCGTCCAGGTCATTGGCCGTAGCGGGCGCCACGACGTCGGTCTGGGGCACGATGGCGGCAATGCGCTCGCCGTTCAGTTCGACGCGGAACAGGCCAGGCTTGCCGCGCAGGCGTGCGTTGATGATGTTCATGCTGTTACTCCTTGCCGTGGGCTTCGCTCATGCGCCATACCAGCATGGCGACCGAAGCATTCATGCGAAAAAGCGGGTCGTCGAGCGACTGCCCGCTCAGTTGTTCGATGCGCTGGATGCGCTGATTGATCGTGTTGCGGTGCAGCCCCAGACGCTGTGCGGCCTTGAGCCCGTTGCCATTTTCCATGAGCAAGGCGTCGAGGGTATGCACCAAAGCATGGACGTGTTTGCGCCCAGGGGCGATCAGCGGGCCGAGGGTGCGGCTGACGAAATCGTCGACCAGCGAGCGGTCGACAATACCTTGCAGCAGGCGCAATACGCCGAGCTCGCTGAAGTTGCAATAGCCGTTGGCCGGGCGCAGATGCTGCGCCACATCCAGCGCCTGGCGTGCCTCGTTGAGGGCCTGGCGATAGTGCGCGCAATCGTCAGCGAGGCTCGACAGGCCCATGTAGAGGCCCAGTTCACCTGTCGCGGCTTGCAGCTGCCGGTACAGCGCGCCCAAGGTCTCGGGTAAGTCGTGTGTATCGGCCAGCAGCACCACGAACAGGTCGCCCGGCAACTGCGCCGTCACACTGCCTGGCTGCTGGCGGCACCAGGCTTCGAGCTGGTCTTCCAGGGCCTGGCGGGTGCCTTGCCAGGTACGCTCGCCGTGCGCCAGGCCGTGGCGCTCGAACAAGGCGTCCACGCCCGTCAGGCGCAAAGCCAGCAGGCGCCGCGGTTTATCCAGGGCCAGTTGCAGGTGTGCTGCCCGCTGCCGGGCAATCGCCAGGCTCGGGTAGTCGCCTGTGAGCAGTTGGCCAAGGATGTCGTTACGCGAGCGGCGCGCCTGGCTCATCTGTACCAGTGCAGTGCCGATCAGGTGGGTGACCACCACCATCTTCAGTGCGTAGGGCTGTTCGATCAGCGGCAAGCCCAGCTGCTCGGCGCGCGCGACAACGGGCGCCGGGATGCTCTGGATGAAACTGCCGCCGGTGAGAATCACCATGCCGGCAATGCCCACGGCGTCGCCATCCTCCACCAGGCTCAGCAGGTTGGCTTCGCCGCGCGGGTGGTTGATGCCGGTGACGAATACCAGTTCACCGCCCATCACCCATTCGGCGATACCCTCGTTCTCCGCCACGTAAGGCCAGCGTACCCGCCGCTGCAGGTTGCGCGCTCCGGCCCGCACCTGCATTTCGTGCAGACCGGGCAAATGCAGGAGCTCTTCCAGCGCCAGGCTCACGGTTCGACGCCCGCCTGGCCGGGCGCGCGGCGGCGTGCGCCCAGCTCTAGAATGACGATGTAGCACACTGCCGAGGCGGCGATGCCCACCAGCGGCGCGACCCACGGTGAGGCATAGGCCAGTACAGCGCCCACGGCATAGGCAAACAGCCCGGTGAGGTTGTAGCGTGGCAGGTTTGCCGTACCCAGTGCCGGGTATTTGCCGCGGTGGCGATACCAGAAGTCAGCCATGATCACCCCACCCACCGGCGGAATGATCGACCCCAGCAGCACCAGGAACGGGATCAGCATTTCGTACATGCCACCCATCGCCAGCACAATGCCAACCCCGGCCGCCACCAGCGTTGCCGTGCGCCGGCGCTCGCTGCGCAACAAGTGGCAGGCGGCGGCCGACACGTTGTAGATGGTCGGACCCTGAATGGTCCACAGGTTCAGGCACAGCATCACCACGGCCGCGAACGACAGGCCCTGCAGCATCATCACGTCGACGATATCGGCCTGCTGATAAACCATCGCGCACCACGCCCCGGCCACCACCATCAGACCGTTGCCAAGGAGGAATGCCACCACGCTGGCGATCACCGCTACCCGGCCACTGCGTGCCAGCCGTGTCCAGTTGGTGGCTTGGGTGGCGCCACTGGCGAAGGTGCCGAAGACCATGGTCACTGCCGCCGAAAAGGTCATGGTTTCATGCGGGACGACTGCAGCCAGGCCGGCAAAGCCACCGGCATCGCGGGTGGCGATGTACATGGACACCAACAGCAGCACGAACATCAATGGCACCGACACCCGCGACAACAGGTCCAGCCCCTTGAACCCGATGATGGCCGTAATGCTGAAACCCAGCCCGAACAGCACCATCAACGGCATGCCGAAGCCATCCGCCAGCCCCAGCAGCTTGACCAGCACGATGGCCACCGTGGCCGTACCCCAGGCATACCAGCCCAGTTCGGCAAAACCCAGCAGAAAGTCCGAGAGCCGGCTCCCCGCTTCACCGAAACAGAAGCGTCCCATCAACACGGTATTCAGCCCGCTGCGCGAGGCAATGAAGGCCAACACTGCGGCATACAAGGCAAGCAAACTGTTGCCGAGGGTAGCCACCCACAGCATGTCGACAAAACTGAATGCCATGCCCAGCTTGCCGCCGGCGAACATCGTGCCGGTAAAGAAGGTGAAGCTGAACAAGACCATCGCGATCGGCAGCAGGCCCTTGCGGGCGGACTGGGGGGCTGCGCTGAGGGGAAATTCGCTGGGTGAGCTCATTGCACGGGGGCTCCGGGTGTGTAGTTGGGAGCAGAAAGAGCAATATGCGGGCCGCTTTTCCCTGCGCCGCCACCCGGAAGAAATCGGGCTGTTCGCCCAGAAATCCATATGCACTGTGCACATTAAAGCTACGATCTGACGATCTGGAGTGTGCGCGACGACTTATTTTGAGGCGCTCATGCACCAAAGCGGGCCTGGGCTGGGTAGTAATCACCCAGCCCACGGCGGTTTACACGGTCCCGTCCAACCCCATTTGCCAGAAATCAGCCTCCAGGCTGGAGGCCTGGCCAAAAATCCCTGCCAGTTCGGCGAACCGCTGCTCGGTCATGCTGCGCGCCGCCAGTTCATCCAGGTGCTTGCGCGCTGCTGCGGCCACCCCTTGGTAGCCCTCCCCGGCATACTCGCCAATCCACTCGCGGTAGGGGTGATTGCTCAAGTCGCCAATGCGCTCGGCCAGGGTCCGGCCGATTTCGGCATAGCCGATCACGCAAGGTGCCAGTGCCACATGCAGCTCCAGCAGGTCGCCCGCTGCGCCGCAGTCCAGCACATAACGGGTGTATGCCACCGTGGCCTGATGCTCTGGCGCGGCCTCGATGTCTGCCTGGGTCAAGCCCCAGCGCGCGCACAGGCGCACGTGCAGCTCGGTTTCATCCAGGATCGCCGACAGCCCGGCCTGCGCTGCACGAATGTCGGCCGGGCGGCGGCTTTTGTAGGCGGCCAGCGCCCAGGCGCGGGCGAACTGGATCAGGAACAGGTAATCCTGCACAAGGTAGGTCCGGAACGCTTCCTCGCTCAGCGTGCCCTCGCCCATCTGACGCACGAAGTCATGGTCTACGTAGCGGTTCCATTGTGGCGAGGCAGCTGTCTTGAGGCGCTCGAAGATATCCATGCTCATTTGCCCTCCGGGTACACTGCATCGAAGAAAGCCAGCTCCAGCGCCACGGTGCGCTGGTAGAAGTCACTTGCCAATGCGGCCTCCTGCGGGCCGACGCGGTCCAGTTCGGCCTGCAGGAAAGCGACGAATGCCTGGAATGCCGGGTTGTCATGCAGGGTAATCCACTCGGCATGGACGAAGTTGTCCGGCATCGGTTTCGGCGCCTTGAGCGCCCAGTCCAGGTACAGGCCTTCGGCAACGTTCAGCACCGCCAGTGCCGCTGCGTAGGAACGGGTGGCTGCCGCTTCGCGCATGATCGCCTTGAAACCTGCGGTAGGCGCGGTATCGGCCGGTTCACTGCGTTGCGCCGGGCTGACACCCAAGGCCTCGAAGGCACGCAGGAAGTAGGTGTTCTCGTCACTGCAGATCATCCCGGCAAAGCGGCCGAAGCGCAGGCGGGCTTCAAACGTGTCAGCGGTGGCGATGGCCGCGCCTAGCAGGGTCACGAAGCTGTCGAGGAAACGGTGGTCCTGAACCAGGTAGTCGACCATGATCGGGTCCGGCAGGCTGCCGTCGCACAATCGGGTCACGAAACGGTGGCCAACGGCCGCCGACCAGGTCGGCTCGCTCTGGCGGCGCAGGGACTGGCTGAAACGTTCGGTCATGTTGCTGTCCTTGATGAGGGTGACAGCGAGACCTTGAAAGTTGGCATGGACTGGCCTCGCAGTGAGGCCGGCAAAAAGGCAGGTTACAAGCCCCATCCCTTCGCCGGCATGATCCGGATCAGGTTCGAAGGGTCACCGCGCTGTAGCGTTCAGCGGTTTCTCAGCCCATTGCCGGGCTCCCCTTGGTGACGCTCAGGTATACCCGAGGGCGCCGCGCCTGTCACGCCCCAAACTGTGGGCAATGGTGACCCGCTAATGGGTATCTGTCCCCATTCTTGACGCGCCATCTTTTAGTGCACGCCAGACGCTGCAAGGTTTTGTATGTCAAGGCATTACTGAAAAATCTGTTGGCATAGCTGTTGCTGATGGCCATTTAACGGGCAAAACGCCATTGATGGCTTAAGGCCCTAAGGCCGCAAAAGAGGCTTAAGCCAATGAAAACATCTGCTGTGAGTCACGCGTCCAGACGCGCGTTCCATCTCTCCTCCGTCACTGCGCTGATGATCAGCCTCGGGTTGATCACGGCCATGGCAGCCCCCCTCGACGACAACAGCATGCCACCGCCGACCGACCCGTCGGCCTACACCGACCAGCCGGACGACCCGACCGCTGCCTTGCTTGAGCTGAACACCATGCCGGAGGCCAACGAAGGCTCGCTGGAGCTGACCGATGGCGCGTATGGCGACCGCAACACGGTACGCACCGACAACGTACTGCCGCCTGCCCTGCAAACGTCGGACAAGTACCCTACCAACGGCAAACCCAGCCCGTTGTTCGGTGCGCAACCTTTCACCCAGCAACTGTTGCTGTTCGAAGAATTCGGACCAGAGAAGCTCGACCCGACCACGCCGGTGCCCGATCTGACCTTCCCGGTACCGACCCTCGGCGCGGCCCCCGCCCAAGACCCCAACGTGGTGGCACGCAGCGGCCCCAGTGGCAACGCACTGGAAGCGTTCCTCAAGCAACCCGGCCTGTACCCGTTTCCGACCCAGTACGCCAACGTGCTGGACCGCAACCCATGGAAGGCGCAGATCGAGATGTTCCTCAACCGCCAGCCGGTCGGCTCGCCCGCTGAAGGCCGGCCGCCAGGAAAAGGCTGGTCACACCAGCGCTGGAACGAGTTTTACCCGCAGGCAGCGTTCAAGACGGCCCAGGCCGGTGCGCGCATCAACCTCGGTCTGCGCGACCGCAAGCAAATGCACAACTATGCCGTCGGCGAATTTGCCCCGGGCGGCCTGTACTACCAGACCTCCGACATTCCGACCACGCTGGGCACCACCAAGGGCATCGACACACGCTTCCATCCGAACATGCCGCTGCAAAACCACAAATCGCTGTGGACCTTCGACGGCACTTTCCCGCCCAAGCTGCTGATGGTGCGCTACGGCCAGCCGATCCTGATGCGCCATTACAACGCCCTGCCAATTGACCCCTCGGCCAACGGTGGCTTTGGCCTGCATACCATTTCGACCCACGAGCACAACGGCCACTCCCCGGCCGAAAGCGACGGCTTTGCCAACGCGTACTTCTTCCCCGGCCAGTACTACGACTACCGGTGGCCGGTGCAACTGGCCGGCTACGACACCATCAACACCCGTGCCCAGGACCCGCGTGCCGCTTTCCCCTGCTCGCCGGGTGAAACCTTGTTCGTCAACGATGGTTCACCGGGCCTGAAAACCTGCGAGAACGGCAGCATCAAGATTCGTGGCGACTGGCGCGAAACCATGAGTACCCACTGGTTCCACGACCACATGATGGATTTCACGGCGCAGAACGTCTACAAGGGCAACGCCGTGATGATGAACTACTACAGCGCCCTGGACCGCGGCAACGAGGCCCTGCAGGACGGCGTCAACCTGCGCTTCCCAAGCGGTTCAGCCATGCCTTGGGGGAACCGTGACTATGACGTCAACCTGGTGATTGCCGACAAAGCCTGGGATGCCAATGGCCAGCTGTGGTTCAACCCGTTCAACACTGACGGCTTCCTCGCTGACCAGATTCTGGTCAACTGGCAGTACAAGCCCAGGCTCAAGGTGCGTGCGCGCAGTTACCGCTTCCGTCTCCTCAACGGCTCGGTGTCACGCTACTTCAAGTTCGCCGTGGTGCGGGAGATTGCCGGTACCAGTGGTGAGTTCAAAGGCCCGTCCGGCTCCAACCTGTCGTATGCGCGGGTGCCGTTCCACATGATCGCCAACGACGGCAACATCATGGAACACGCCGTGCCGTTCGACGGCACCATGGACCTCAACGGCGACGGCAACCTGCAGGACAACAACGGCATCCTGCCGCTGCAAGGCATCGCCGAGCGCTACGACATCATCATCAACTTCGCCAAGAACGGCATCAAGGCCGGCGACAAGCTGTACTTCGTCAACCTGATGGAGCACGACTCCGGCAAAGGTCCGAAGCAAGCTATCCCGTTGGCCGACGTGCTGTCGGAAAAATACAAGGCAGTAATCAAGCAGACCAGCAAAGGCCCGCAGTGGGACAACGGCGACCCGGCTGTCGGCAAGTTTCTGCAACTGTGGGTGCAACCGTACACCGGCCAGGACCTGAGCATGGACCCGGTAGCCTATGAGCCGGCCAAGCCAGGCAAGGCTGCTGGGCTGAAAATGCTGCCCCTGCCCATTGACCGCGACGCCGCAGCCGACCAGGCCAAACTCAAGGATGCCCGCCACCGCGAGTTCATCTTTGGCCGCTCTGACGGCACGGACACCACCCCGTGGACCATCAAGACCGACGGCGGCTTTGGCTACAGCATGGACCCACGCCGTATCAGTGCCGCACCGCAACTGGCCAACCAGTCCACCGACGGTGGTTTCAGCGGCGACGGCACCCTGGAAGTGTGGAAAATCGTCAACGGCGGCAATGGCTGGAGCCACCCGGTACACGTGCACTTCGAGGAAGGCGTGATTCTTAGCCGCGACGGCAAGGCCCCGCCAGAATGGGAAAAATGGGCGCGCAAGGATGTGTACCGTATCGGGTCGGAACCTGATTCGTCCGAAGAGGTGGAAATGGCCATCCGCTTCCGCGAGTTCGCAGGCACCTACATGGAGCACTGCCACAACACCCAGCACGAGGACTCTTCGATGCTGCTGCGCTGGGACCTTGAACACCCGGGGCAGTTCCAGGTAATGCCCACCCCGCTGCCAGGATGGGATGGCGTGCGTTACATGGCCTCGGTAGGCCTGCCAACGTTCCGCACCAAAACCGATGACGACGATGACGACCCGGCCAACAAACCACCTGTCGTGGCCAACGACAGTGCCGCAACGACTGCAGGCAAGCCGATCACCCTGAACGTGCTGGCCAACGACAGCGACCCGGACGGCAACGTACCGCTCACGGTCACCGGCCTCAGCCAGCCGGACTCCGGCCAGGGTACCGTGAGCACGGACGGCAGCACAGTGACGTACACCCCACCCGCTACGGTCGCCACGCCGTTCACGGCCAGCTTCAATTACACGGCGCGTGATACCAAGGGGGCCGAGTCGGTGACCCCGGCCACGGTCAGCATCGCCGTAACCGCAGCAGCGGCGGCCGACGAGCTCAAGGTCACCAGTGCCACGGTGCAGGTACGCAGCGGCAACCGTTTCACCTGGGATGTGCAGGGGACAACCACGGTGGCCACGGGCAACAGCATCAGCGTGACTGCAGCAACCACCGGTGGTCCGGTAAGCCTGGGGAACGCGACGCTGACTGCCACGACTACGGGGGCCCGTTGGCGGGTAGCGGTGACCACCACCGGCTTTGGCCCGGCCACGCCAGCGACGGTCACGGTGAAATCGACGCTGGGCCAGACGGTGACAGCGCCAGTCACATACAAGTGAGTGCAAAGCGGGGCCGCCATGCGGCCCCCATCAGCCAACCCACGAGGACCGCATCATGCCCGGCTCATGGCGATTCCTGCTGGTACTGGCGTTGTTCGCCGCCAGCATTCCGTTCTGGCCGTTGCAACCCCAACGAACGGTGGCCGAAGCAGCGGCCTCTCCCTGGGGGGCCAGCTATTTCCCCAACATCCCCCTGCTCACTCAGGATGGCGAAAAAGTGCATTTCTTCGACGACCTGATCAAGGACAAGGTGGTCGCCATCAACTTCATCTTTACCGGCTGCTCCGATTCCTGCCCAGTGGAAACCGCTCGCCTGCGCCAGGTACAGAAAATCCTCGGTGACCGGGTCGGCAAAGACATCTTCCTCTACTCCATCAGCATCGACCCCTATAACGACACCCCCGCCACCCTCAAACGCTATGCCGAAAAGTTCGGCATCGGCCCAGGCTGGACCTTGCTGACCGGCGAACCCGACGACATCGAGCAACTACGCCGCAGCCTGGGGCTGTGGATCGATGGCCTGGAAAACGGCCGCTCCAAAGACCACAACCTGAGCCTCATCATCGGCAACCAGGCCACCGGCCGCTGGATGAAAGCCTCGCCTTTCGAAAGCCCGTACATCCTCGCAGACCGCCTGGGCAACAGCCTGCACAACTGGAAGCAGGCCAGCGCCATGAGCAATGACTACGCTCAGGCTCCGCAAATCCGCTCACCCAGCAGCGGCGAGCAGATATTCCGTACCCGTTGCTCGTCCTGCCATACCGTGGGCAACACCGAGCCAGGCCAGCCAGGCATCGGCCCCGACCTGCTGGGCGTGACCCGTCAGCGTGACGCCAACTGGCTGGTCCGCTGGCTGAAGGTGCCCGACCAGATGCTGGCCGAAAAAGACCCCTTGGCCATGCTGCTGTTCGAACAATACAACCGCCTGGCCATGCCCAACATGCGCTTGGGCGATGCCGAAGTTAGCGCATTGATGAGCTACCTCGAAGAGGAAACGGCTCGCCTGCAAACACCCATGGCTAATAGGGAAATCCCCTAAAGGCTATTAGCCACCAGTCATCAGGCTGTCATCTTATTGTCGTATTTTCCGAGCATCACCCAGGGTCGGGAACTATCAGCAGTGATTCGCCGTTCGCTTTCCTCCACCAGCCTTCTGCGACTGCTGATCCTGATGCTCTGTGCAGCGACCCTGGCCTTTCTCTGGGGGCTGCACGTCACGCAGAAAGCCGCCGCCCGACAGAATGCACTGTCGGCCAAGGCCATCGAGCACCTGAACCTGGCCAGCATCGTGGGCGAAAACCTCCGACAGCTTGTCGACCGCGCCCAGGCGATGGGTCGTGTTACCCAGGACGACATGAACGCGCGGCGCCAAGGCAACCTCAGCCTGGCAGCAGACCCAGTGTTCAAGCGCTTGAGCCTGTACGACCGACAAGGCCGGCTGCTAGCGGCCAGCCATACCGATGAGGCCGCCGAGTTGCCGGCAGACTGGTTGCGCCAACTGCAGCGGCACATTGACCGCTACGGTTTCAAACCTTTCCTGCCGAGCATTCAGCCTGTCAGCCAAACCGCTGCCCTGCCCACTTGGCGCCTGCCCTTCCTGCTGCCGTTGACCAATTCGACTGGCCGGGAAATCGACAACATTTTGCTGGTGCACTTGGACGTCGGCTACCTGGCGGTGCTGTTCCAGCCTATCGACCTGGGCAACAGTGGCCTGGTGCGTCTGCTGCAGGATGACGGCCTGGAGCGGCTGCGCATCGACAACAGCGGCGTGGTGACTGCCGGCGACCTATTGCAGCCCCCGCTGCCGGCGCTAGACACCGAAGCGGGCATGCTGACCCAGTACGTAGCGGGTGATGCCTACCAAAGCGTGTACCGCCGTGTACCTGAGCAAGGCTTCAGCGTGGTGGTCAGTCAGCGCCAGGCAGAAATCCTCGCACCCTCGACGCTGGCCTATTCCCGGCAGTTCTGGTTGAACCTGAGCATGACCCTGATGATCCTGGCCAGCCTGCTATGGACCTTGCGCCTGCTGCGCAAACGCCAGGAGGCGTTCGACGCGCTGGAACATGCCCAGCAGGTCAATCAGCAGCTGATCGTGCGCCTGGAGGACGAACACCGGCGCAGCAGCCACGCCGCCGCCACCGACCACCTCAGTGGCCTGCACAACCGCCGCCAGTTCGTCGAAGTGGCCAGCCAGGCGCTGACTCGGCAACGTGGCAAGCGCCGACTGATGGCGATCCTGTTCATCGACATGGACCGCTTCAAGTCGATCAACGATTCGCTCGGCCACAAGATTGGTGACCTGCTGCTACAGGCTGTGGCCGGGCGTATCCAGCGCCTGCTGGAGCCCGGCGACGAGGCTTCGCGCTTTGGCGGCGACGAATTCGTGGTACTGCTGGCCGGTGAGCGCAGCGAGGAGCAGATCAACGCCTGGGTCCACGAACTGGTGCAGAAACTGTCGGCCACCTACGCCCTGGATGGCCAAGAGGTCAACACCAGCCCCAGTGTAGGGGTGAGCATCTGCCCGCGTGATGGCCAGGACATCGACAGCCTGATACGCAGTGCCGATGCGGCCATGTACTCGGCCAAGCAGGCAGGGCGCGCGCAGTATCGCTTTTTCGACCCCTCGCTGAACCTTGCCGATATCCAGGCGTTTACCCTTGAACAGGCGTTCGGCAGTGCCTTGGCCGAACGCCAGTTCGTGCTGCACTACCAGCCACAGATGCGCCTGGACACCCACCAGGTGCTGGGCTACGAGGCGCTGGTGCGCTGGGACCACCCTGATTTCGGCCTGCTGTACCCGGACCGCTTCATCGGCCTGGCCGAGCGCAGTGGTTTCATTGTCGAACTGGGTTGGGAGGTGCTGCGGCTGGCCTGTGAAGCCCTGTCGAGCTGGAATGCCCAAGGCCGCAAGACACGGCTGGCCGTCAATGTCTCCGCCCTGCAGCTGCGTCAAGCCGATTTTGCTGACCGGCTGCTGAGCAAATTGCAGCATCATGGCATCGCGCCCCAGCAACTGGAGCTGGAAATTACCGAAACCACAATCCTCGACCCCGAAGGCACGGCGGTGGCGCACCTGCATACGTTGCGCGGCGCAGGTTTGGGTATCAGTCTGGACGATTTTGGCCGTGGCTACGCCGGCTTTGCCCACCTGCATTCACTGCCCCTGAGCAAGCTGAAGATCGATCGTTCGCTGATCGCGGCGCTGTCCAACAGCCATGACGACAGCCCGATCGTGTCCTCCACCATCATCCTTGCCAAGCGCCTGGGCCTGGAAGTGGTGGCCGAGGGGGTGGAAACCCGTGAACAGGTGGTGTACCTGAAGCTTGCCGGCTGCGATATCGCCCAGGGCTACCACTTCAGCCGGCCATTGTCGCTGCCGCAGCTGTGGGTTTACCCGCCCTTCAACGGTATCGAGGACAAGGCATGCGTGTACTGAGCGCAACGGCAGGCTTGCCGATGGCGTTGAGCAAGGACAGGCAACGCATTTCGGTTTATCGTGTACCGATCACACACCGACACCCGCACCATGACCGATATCGAGCGCTACCTTCGCGCCGCCACCCGTGACAACACCCGGCGCAGCTACCAGGCCGCCATCGAGCACTTCGAAAGCCATTGGGGTGGATTTCTCCCGGCCACCGCCGAGAGTATCGCCCGCTACCTGGCCGATCATGCCGACCAGCATGCAGTCAGCACCCTGCGCCAACGCCTGGCCGCGCTCAGCCAATGGCACGTCGCCCAAGGTTTCCCCGACCCGACCAAGGCGCCGTTGGTGCGTCAGGTGCTACGCGGTATCCGCACCCTGCACCCGACGCCGCCCAAACAGGCCGCCCCGCTGTTGCTGCAACACCTGCAAACCGCTGTGACGTGTTTTGAAGAAGAAGCCCGACAAGCCCGCGAGCACCATGATTTGGCAGCCCTGCGCCGGGCTCGCCGTGACAGCGCCTTGCTGTTGCTGGGTTTCTGGCGTGGTTTTCGCGGCGATGAGCTGGCACGCCTGCGCATCGAACACATCCAGGCACAAGCCGGTGTTGGCATTACGCTTTTCCTGCCACGCAGCAAGGGCGACCGCGAAGCCTTGGGCGTACAGCACCGCACCCCTGCCCTCAAGGCCTTGTGCCCTGTCACTGCCTACCTGCAATGGCTTGAAGTCGCCGGTATTGCCCATGGGCCGGTGTTCCGCAAACTCGACCGCTGGGGCAACCTTGGCGACAGCGCGCTCAACAGCAACAGCCTGGTCGGCCTGCTGCGGCGCATGCTGGAACGCGCCGGGGTGCCGGCGGCGCTGTATACCGGCCACTCGCTACGGCGTGGCTTCGCCACCTGGGCCACGGCCAATGGTTGGGAACTGAAGTCGCTGATGAGCTATGTGGGCTGGAAAGACGCCAAGTCGGCGCTGCGCTACATCGACTCGGCGCAGCGTTTTGGCGAACTGGCCGTGCTACCGGCCAGTCAGGTGCAACCGCTTATTCCTTGAAGCTGTGCCTGGCGACGCCGCCCGTTTCCGGGCGGATGGCATACAGGTCGCCAGCGTCCGGATAATGGTGCAGGTCTTCTGGCGTCATGTCGTAACGCGCGGTGCTGATGTACAAGGTGTTCATCCCGGGCCCGCCAAAGCAGCAGCTGGTGGGGCACGGTACTGGCATCAACACCTGGTCGGTCAAGTACCCGTGGCGGTCGTAGCGCAGCAGGCAGCTGCCATGGTACTGGCACACCCACAGCCCGCCTTCGCGGTCCAGCGCCAGGCCATCCGGCCGCCCCAGTTCGGCGGGGGTTTCGGCAAACAGCGTGACAGCGCCCAGCCGGCCTTCGATGAGGTACTCGGCGCGGTAGATCGCACGCGCCGCCGAATCGACGAAGTACACCGTATGGCCGTCCTGCGACCAGGCAAGGCCGGTGGGCAAGCCCATGTCATCGTGGATCACCTGGTCGCTCAACTGCCAGTCAAAGCGAAAAAGCGCCCCGGTATTGCCACTGAGGGCCTCGTCCATCAGGCCGGTGACGAAGCGTCCCTGTGGGTCGCAGGCGCCATCGTTGAAGCGGTAAGTCGAGCGCGGATGGACCGATGCCGAATGCTGGCTCACCTTGCGTGTTGGCACATCGAAGAGGGCTACGCTGGCATCCTCGGTGAAAATCAGGTTGCCCCGGTCGGTCAGCGCCAGGGCGCCAATGCGCGCGGCAGACTCGTAAAGGCACTCGACTTCGCCATCGGGTGTCAGGCCGTTGATGCGCCCGCCAGAGATATCGACAAAGTACAGCACGCCGCTGCGTTCATCCCAGACCAGGCTTTCACCAAGGTCCGCGCGCGTGTTGGCCACTTTGACCGGCACGTAATTGCATTCCTTGATGCGGCTCCAGCGCTCGGCCACCTGCACACGGCCGAGGTCCCGAGGGTAGCTGACACTGCTGTATTCGTTGAAGCGCGTGGCGATGTGCTGGCTATTGCTGGTGCGCAAGGTGCAATCAGTGGGACGGCACAGCGCACCGGCCAGGTGAGTAACGGGCATTTCTGGCTACCTTCAATTCTCCTTTCTTACGATATCAACAAAAAAATCAATGACTTAATATTAAAAGCATGCAACTTTGATATCCCATGGATATCACCGCCGAGTCGCCACGCTGCAGGATTGCTGGATGATCGAAACACGTTTGCTCAGGCAGTTCATCGCCGTGGCCGAAGAGCTGCACTTTCACAAGGCCGCCCAGCGCCTGCACATGGCGCAACCACCGCTGAGCCAGGCGATCAACCGGCTCGAAGAAAAGCTCGGCTTCGGCCTGCTTCTGCGCAACAAGCGCGGGGTGCGCCTGACCGCAGCGGGTGCAGCGTTTCTCGACACCGCCTACCGCACGCTTGCTGAACTTGAACAAGGGATCGAGTACGCGCGCAACGTTTCTGCGGGGGTCAGCGGCAAATTGACCATCACGGCCATTTCCATCGCTTATTACGACTCGCTGCTCAACCGCTTGCGCCGCTTTCGGGAGACTTATCCGAACGTGCAGCTGACCATCCGCGAGATGCCATCCGCTTCCCAGGCCAAGGCCTTGCTGGCCGGTGAGGCGGACATCGGCTTCATGCGCAGGCTACCGCTGCCGGCCGGCACCCTGGAGGCACGCTTGCTGCTTGACGAGCAGATCGTCATGGCGCTGCCCGCCAGCCATTCCAAGGCGCGGCACGAGGCCGTCGACTTGCGCGAGTTTGCCGATGAGGACTTCGTGTTCACCCCGCAAGCGCTGGGCGGGGGCTACCACGCACAGTTGGTTGCGCTGTGCGAGTCGGCCGGGTTCTACCCCAAGGTCGTGCAGGAGGCGGCGCAGATCCACACCCTGCTGGGTCTGGTGGCCTGCGGCTTTGGCGTGGCCCTGGTGCCGGCGTCGTTCGTCCGCTCGACCCCGCGCGAACGCGTGCGGTTTTGCCCGATCCGCCCTATCGATGACCAGCCCGCCCCAGGGCTTGGGCTGTACATGAAATGGAGCGCCCAAAATACTTCGCCAGCGCTGGCCAACTTCATTGCCATGTTCGAGACGCAGCAATAAGGCCATTTCTGCACGGTGTTCAGCCTCGCTTCGCGCAGCGCCACAGCCGACCTATATCACAAGCCCTGGCCTGCAACAGCTCGGCAGCATTCACACACGCCTGCTCCAGGCTCATCGGTCCACTGGCCAGGGCAAATGCAGCGTCGACCCCATGGGCATACAACTGCTGATACCCCTCCCCCAAGGTCCCGGCCAGTACCACCACCGGCACGCCATGGCGCTTGGCAACCCGCGCCACCCCCATCGGCGTCTTGCCGCGCAGTGTCTGGGCATCGAAACGCCCCTCGCCCGTCACCACCAGATCTGCCCCCTGCGCCAGGGCGTCAAGGCCAGCCAGCTCAGCCACGACTTCCACCCCAGGGCGGAACTGCGCGTCCATGAATGCCCGGGCAGCGAAGCCCATGCCACCGGCCGCGCCACAACCAGGGTAATCGCGCACATCCTCGCCCAACAGCAGCGCACAATGGTCGGCAAAATGATTCAGCGCGTGGTCCAGCGCCTCCACTTGCAGCGGGTTGGCACCTTTCTGCGGGCCGAAGATCGCCGATGCGCCGTTGGCGCCACACAAGGGGTTGTCGACATCCGCTGCGACTTCAAACTGCACCCCGGCCAGGCGCGGGTCGAGGCCGCTGGCGTCGATATGGGCCAGCTTGGCCAAGGCCAGGCCGCCCTCTTCCAGCGCTTGCCCGTCAGCATCCAGCAGGCGCAGGCCAAGCGCTCGCAACATGCCACTGCCGGCATCGTTGGTGGCGCTGCCACCGATGGCCAGCACCACACGCCGGGCGCCGGCGTCGAGGGCTGCGGCAATCAGCTCACCGGTACCCCAGGTGCTACTGCGGCAAGCATCGCGCTGGCCTGTTGGCACCTGTTGCAGGCCACTGGCCTGGGCCATTTCGATGATTGCGGTGCGACTTTGCGGCAACCAGCCCCAGCCAGCCTCGACGTGCTGCCCCAGTGGCCCGCGCACGGTCTGGCGGCGCAATTCACCGCGGCTGGCGGCCAGGATCACCTCCATGGTGCCTTCGCCACCGTCGGCCATTGGGCACTCGACCAGTTCAGCCTCCGGCCACGCTTCGCTCAGGCCCGCAGCGATGGCGCGGGCGACACCGGCAGCGTCGAGGCTGTCCTTGAACGAGTCGGGGGCAATGACGATCTTCATGGGGTTTCTCCTGTCCTGATGAGCGGCATGCTGACAGGTGGCTGCGCAGGTGGCCTCGGTCAAATGCACAAAACGCCGGCCGGGTTGTTTGGGCAGATGCCTTTTTGCCTGGTCTGGCCCAATTGCCGGCAAGTGAACACTTCAGTCAGCTGGCAACAGCTGCAACCCCAGATACAAGCTAAGCATCCCTTCCAGGCGCAGCGGGTCGACCTCACCCAGCTCGGCTATGCGCTCCAGTCGATAGCGCAGGCTGTTGCGGTGGATGCCCAGGGCATCGGCACAGGACTGGCTCTGGCCGTCATGGGCACACCAGGCGCGCAGGGTGGCGAGTAACTGGCCACTGCTGTCCTTGGCGCGGATGCGCTGCAACGGTTCCAGCAGCTCGTCCAGCGCGTCGTCGTTACGGTGGCGCCACAGCAGCGCCGGCAGCCGGTAGCGCTGCAGGCTGAGCAATCGTTCACTGGGCAATACCTCGCGGCCATAGGCCAGCAAGTCACGCACCCGGCGGTACCCACGGCGTAACTGCTCCAGGCTCTGCGCTGCACTGCCCAGGGCCAGTCGCTCAATGTCCCAACCGTGGCGTTGCAGGCGTTCCAGCAGGCGCAGTTCATCCAGTGCCACGCCTGCCGGGCGGCACCACAGCAACGACTGGCGGGCCGGGCTGACGCACCAGCTATCCGGATAACGGCTCATCAACCATGCGGCCAGCGCCTCGGCAGGTGGCCCCGAGGCAATCTCGAACAGGCACGGTATCCGCGGTAGCTGAGGTTTCAAGCCCAACTGACGGGCTTCGTCCAGCAAGCGCGGCGAGTTACCGCTGCCGCCGAGCAATAGCGCCAGCAGGTCGTCACAGCGCTGCCTTCGCCATTGCTGGTCAGCCTGTAAATTGCGTTGGGCCAGCAGCATTTCGGCGGTCATGCGCACCAGCTCGCCATAGGTGCGCACCTGCTGCGGGTCGCCGGTCAGGCCCAACACGCCCATCAGCCGCCCATCGAGCATCAATGGCAGGTTCACGCCGGGCTGCACGCCCTTCAGGCACTTGGCCGCGTCGGTATCCAGTTCGACGATCCGGCCATTGGCCAAGACCAGCTGCGCGCCCTCGTGACGGGTGTTTATGCGCTCCGGCTCACCACTGCCCAGGATCAACCCCTGGCTGTCCATGACATTGACGTTGCAAGGCAAGATGGCCATTGCCCGGTCAACGATATCCTGCGCCAGGTCATGGTCGAGTTCGAACATTGCGGGGTCCTTTAGGTGTTTGGCTTTTGGGCTCGGGCACAGCAGCCTGGGCCAAGCGCTGTGCAAAAGCACAAAGACAGGCTAGCCGCAGTCCCCGAGACTCGTCAGGGCGAGCGCCGGAACAGGCGACGCGGCGAAAACCATAACAACAGAGAACCCGATCATGGCACACAGCCCCGCCCCTGACCAAGGCACGGACACCACCCGCAACGCGCTGTACCGGCGCATCACCCTGCGGCTGATTCCGTTCATTTTCATCTGCTACCTGTTCAACTACCTGGACCGCGTCAACGTCGGCTTTGCCAAGCTGCAGATGCTCGACGCCCTGAAGTTCAGCGAAACGGTGTACGGCCTTGGCGCCGGCATCTTCTTCATCGGCTACGTGCTCTGCGGCCTGCCGAGCAACCTGGCGCTCAACCGCTTCGGCCCGCGGCGCTGGATCGCGCTGATGATGATCGCCTGGGGCAGCCTGTCCACCTGCCTGCTGTTCGTCACCACCCCTACCGAGTTCTACACCCTGCGCCTGCTCACCGGCGCTGCCGAAGCCGGCTTCTTCCCGGGTGTGGTGCTGTACCTCTCGCGCTGGTTCCCGGCGGCCCGGCGCGGCCGCATCATGGCCCTTTTCATGTCGGCGATCCCGGTATCGGGCCTGCTTGGCGGGCCGTTCTCCGGCTGGATCCTCGAACATTTCGCCGCCGGCCAGCACGGCCTGGCCGGCTGGCAGTGGATGTTCCTGATCCAGGGCCTGCCGACCGTGGCCTTGGGCGTACTGGCGGTGTTCCTGCTCAGTGACGGCTACCAGAAAGCCGCCTGGCTGAGCCCGGCTGAACGTCAACTGATTGCTGCCGACCTGCAGGCCGATGCTGCAAGCAAACCGAGCACCACCAGCGACAGCGTGCTGGCCGTGTTGACCAACCCGCTGATCTGGACCTTCGGCTTCGTCTACTTCTGCATTCAGAGCGGCGTATACGCGATCAACTTCTGGCTACCCTCGATCATCAAGAGCATGGGCTTCGACAACCCGCTGCTGATCGGCTGGCTCAGCGCCATCCCGTACCTGCTGGCGGGTGTGTTCATGATCCTTTGCGGGCGCTCGGCCGACCTGCGCAACGAGCGCCGCTGGCACCTGGTGGTGCCAATGCTGATGGGCGCCGTCGGCCTGCTGATTGCGGTGAACTTCGCCGGCAACCCGAGCATTGCCATTCTTGGCTTGTCGATCGCCACCATGGGCGCGCTTACCGGTTTGCCGATGTTCTGGCCAATGCCGACTGCGCTGCTCAGTGCCGGAGCCGCCGTGGCAGGTCTGGCGATCATCAACTCGGTAGGCCAGATGGCGGGGTTTCTCAGCCCGTACCTGGTCGGGTTCATCAAGGACCAGACCGGCTCAACCGATGCCGCACTGTATTCGCTCGCGGCGTTGATCGTATTGGGTAGCCTGGTGGCCTTGCGCGTGACCCGGGCGGGTGTATTGAGCTCTGCACTTATCCGTTGAGGCATTCGCGGGAGATTCCGGTCACCCCGCCGGCATTCTACAGGGCTACCGTCGATGCGTATTCCACGGCAGCCCCGTAGATGGGCAAGGTCTTTTTCACTCGTGAACAGGCCAGCTGCTATGCATGAGCTTATATGCCTATCAATCGTTCCGCTTAGCATGGTCTACGTGGTCGCGTATTGCCAAACCGAGGCCCACTAAACTACCGATTGTAACGCCCAGTACCGTAGCAGCCCCGTAGATCGGAAACTCGAGTTTCCGGCCCGCAATCGTGATCCGCATGTCATGCTCACCTATCATGGAAATGTCCCATCTTGGCGCTGACTGGGCCGGAACCGTACCCGTAATGGGAGTCCGCGTAGTTATACTCTCTGGTCGCGCCGGTACATGTACGCCAGCTGCGCCTAGCTGCCGAGTATTTCCACGCCATGGTGTGCTTGAGTTGTAAGTAAGTGCTGGGCGGCTGAACAGCAAGCCAGTATTAGGTTGCCCAACCCGTGGCAGAGTGCGCATTGGTATCGACTCCTGTGGACCGGCCATCCCGCGGTGGCTTGGGCTCGGCCGGTTCGCAGTGATAATGGACTGTTTACCTCCGAAACCGAACACACTAAAGATGCGGGCCCAGCTAAAGGCGAGGCCTGTAGGGTCTACGTAATTGATCGGATCGCCACCGCAATACGCGTAACAGTTGATTCCGCCTTTTCCGAAAGGTGATGTTGGATCAGAGCTCCAGAACCGCATAGGGCCCTCTGGATGATAGACTCTTCGCCCTCGCCCGAGAAAATAACCTGCAATGACTGGATCCAGATATTCTCCATTGAATGCCAATGGCGAGGATTCAGTTGCAACCGGCGTAGACCCATAAGGGGTGTATGCACGTGTTGCAGCAGAGGCGTTCGTACCCAATATCGAACGTTTATCGTCCGTTATCAGCAACTTACTCGCCGCTGAACCACCCTCCCCCCATTGGGCTATCGGTTGCTCTGCATGCATGATTCTGATTGAGGTATCACCGACCGTAACGGCTAGCTTGTCCTGCTGATAAAACTGTTGCCGGGCGAAGTTTCTCATGCAACTTCCTCCAAATAATAGGCCAATAAGCCTATAGCAGCCACGCTTGGGTCGGTACTGTCAGTTTTATCAGGCTGGGCGGCGTTTTAGTTAACGACGAGCAGTCACCAAGCTGTTTAAAGTCTCCGATCGTCAGATCAATGCATTCCCCTCGCAACCCAGGCGTCAAATGGTTTCAAAGGCCCCTTTGGAGAAGCCCCATGACCCAGTACGCCGTGGCCCGCCTGGCCCAGCTCGACGAACACCGCCCCCTGCGCGTGCAGGCCGGTAGCGAAGAACTCATCCTCGTCCGCCAAGGGGAGCAGGTACACGCTTATCAAGGCAACTGCCCCCATGCCGGGGCCCCACTCGACGAAGGCGTAGTCTGCGGTGGCCTGCTGGTCTGCCCTTGGCACAAAGCTGCGTTCGCCGTTGACGACGGCGTGGTTTGTGAGCCGCCTGCACTCGCCGACCTGCGCCGCTACAAGGCGTGGATCAAGGGCGATGAAGTCTGGGTCGATGACCAGCCCCTGTCGGCAACCGAACCGCCCAGGCACAGCGATGCCCGCTGTTTTGTGGTGGTCGGCGCCGGGGCCGCCGGCAGCGCCGCCGTCGCCACGCTGCTGGCTCATGGCTTCGCGGGCAGGCTGGTATGGATCGACCAGGAGCGCCAGCCGGCCTACGATCGCACAGCACTGAGCAAGTTCGTGATTGCTGGGCAGATGCCGCCCGATGAGGTCCCCGCGCTGCTCGAAGCCGACGCCCTGCGCAAGGGCCAGCTGGAGCGCAAGTACGGCAAGGTGCGCACCCTGAACAGCCAGAAGCGCCAGGTCACCCTCGCCGATGGTCAGCAGATCGATTACGACGCCTGCCTGCTGGCAACCGGCGGTAAAGCACTGCGCCCCGACATTCCCGGCGCCGACCTGCCCGGGGTGTTCACCCTCCGCTCACTGGAAGATGCTGCACAGTTGCTCGACGCAGCCGAGCCTGGCCAACCGGTGGTCATCGTCGGTGACGGCTTCATCGGCCTGGAGGCAGCCTCGGCATTGCGCAAGTATGGCGTGCAGGTGCACGTGGTCTCGCGCCACGAAGTCCCTCTGGCCCGACAATTGGGCGAGCGAATCGGGCGCTGCATTCGCGCGCTGCATGAACGAAAAGGCATCACCTTCCACGGCCCCACCGAGGTCGAGCGGATCGAAGGCCAGGACAAGGTCGAAGCGGTGCAACTGGCCAATGGTGAACGGCTGCAGACCCCCTTGGTGCTGTTCGGCACCGGGGTAAAACCCGCCACCGCGTTCCTTCAAGGGGTGCCGCTTGGCGAAGACAAATCGGTGAGGGTCGACGCCGAAATGCGCGCAGCTGACGGTTTGTGGGCCGCCGGTGACATCGCCACGTTCCCGCTCACGGGGCGCCCGGTGCGCATCGAGCACTGGCGCCTGGCCCAGCAACACGGGGTGATCGCCGCCGCCAACATGCTTGGCGAACAACGCCGTTATGCCGATGTACCGTTTTTCTGGACCTACCAGCATGGCCGTACCTATGAAGTGCTAGGCCATGCCAGGGACTGGAACCGGATCGAATTCGTCGGTGAGCCGGAAAACGGCGATTTTGTTGCCCTGCAGTGTGTGGATGAACGCGTCGAGGCCGTTATCGCCAAGGGTTACTCCGATGCCATGGCGACGCTGTCGCAACGCCTGAAGCGCCCCTTGAGCCTGCAGGAAGCTTTGGCGCTCATTGGCTAAGGGGTGCCTTTCAATGCATCCAGGTTGTGTGTAAAACAGGCAGGTCAGCTGACTGCATAAGGACCCACGCGCATGATCTACCGCCCCCTCGGCCACAGTGGCCTGCAGGTTTCCGCCCTTACCCTGGGCAGCATGATGTTCGGCGAGCAGACCAGCACCGAGGACGCCCTGCGCATCATCGACAAGGCCTGGGACCAGGGCATCAACTTCATCGACACCGCCGACGTGTACAACGCCGGGCGCTCGGAAGAAATCGTCGGTGAAGCCGTGGCGCGCCATCGCCATGACTGGATCGTCGCCAGCAAGGTCGGCTTCGGCCCGGCCGACGGCCTGCCCAACCGCAGCGGTTTGTCGCGCAAGCACATCTTCAATGCCGTGGATGCCACGCTGACCCGCATGGGCATGGACTACCTGGACATCTACTACCTGCACCGCGAAGACCACAAGGTTCCGCTGGAAGAGACCGTGCAGGCCATTGGCGACTTGTTGCGCCAGGGCAAGATACGCTACTGGGGGGTGTCCAATTTCCGTGGCTGGCGCATTGCCGAGGTCTGCCATGTTGCCGAGCGCCTCGGTGTGCCCAGGCCGGTAGTCAGCCAGCCGCTGTACAACATCGTCAACCGCCAGGCCGAGCCCGAACAGCTCACGGCCGCCGCCGCCCATGGTCTGGGCGTCGTACCCTTCAGCCCGCTGGCCCGGGGCGTGCTCAGTGGCAAGTATGCGCCGGGCGCGGTGCCGGAAGCCGGTAGCCGCGCAGGGCGGCAGGACAAACGCATCATGGAAGTGGAGTGGCGCCAGGAGTCGCTGACCATTGCCCGGCAGATTCAGACGTATGCAGAGGCCAAGGGGGTGGGTATTGTCGAATTCGCCATTGCCTGGGTGTTGAATAACCAATGGGTCAGTTCCGCGATTGTCGGGCCGCGGACCGAGGAGCAGTGGGATACCTATGGCGGCGCATTGGCGGTGAAGATTACCGCGGAGGATGAGGCATTCATCGATTCGTTGGTGACACCAGGGCATGCGTCCACGCCGGGCTTCAATGACGTGGCGCATTATGTGAGTGGGCGGCTGGCACGCAGCTGACGCATTGGGGAGCCCTGAGCCGGGCTCCCGGTCCCCCCTTTCCCCAATCACCTCGGTATCGTGCGCACCATTGGTTTTCCACCTCTGGAGCTGCAATGAAACTCTTGCAACCGCTGCAAATCGGCCCACTGACCCTACCCAACCGCGTATTCATGGCCCCCCTCACCCGCCTGCGCAGCCTGGAGCCGGGTGATGTACCCACCGCGCTGATGGCCGAGTACTACCGTCAGCGCGCCAGTGCTGGCCTGATCATCACTGAAGCCACGCAAATCTCCTTCCAGGCCAAGGGCTATTCTGGCTCGCCCGGCATTCACAGCGCCGAACAGATCGCTGCCTGGAAGCACATCAACCAAGGCATCCATGCCGATGGCGGCCACAGCGCCGTGCAGGTGTGGCACACCGGGCGGGTGTCGCATACCTCGCTGCAACCTGGCGGCGAGGCGCCCGTGGCCCCTTCGGCACTGCCGGCGGATGCACGCACCACCCTGCGTGACGCGCAAGGCAACCTGACGCGCGTGGAAACCTCCGCACCCCGGGCGCTCAGCGAAGCGGAGATCGCTGACATCGTCGCTGACTTTGGCCAGGCCGCGATCAATGCCTGTGAAGCCGGCTTCGACTTCATCGAGTTGCACGCCGCCCACGGTTACCTGCTGCACCAGTTCCTCACCCCCAGTGCCAACCAGCGCGAAGACCGCTACGGCGGCAGCGTTGAAAACCGTGCGCGCATTGTGCTGGAGGCGGTGGATGCGGCCATTGCCAACTGGAGCGCCGACCGGGTCGGTATTCGCGTGTTCCCGTTGGGTGGTTTCAATGGTGTGGACAATGGCGAAGACCAGGAGGCCGCCGGCCTGTACCTGATCCGCGAACTGGCCAAGCGCAACCTCGCCTACCTGCACCTGTCCGAGCCGGACTGGGCCGGTGGCAAGCCACTGCGTGACGAGTTCCGCCAGGCCATTCGCGCCGCCTACCCCGGGGTGATCATCGCGGCCGGTGCCTACACCGCCGAGAAAGGCGAAGACCTCATCGGGCGGGGTTTGATCGATGCCGTGGCGTTCGGGCGCGCCTACATTGCCAACCCCGACCTGGTGGAGCGTCTGCGGCTGCAAGCGCCGCTGAATGAGCACCGGGCGAAGTTCGATTACGCCAATGGGCCTGAAGGGTATACGGATTATCCGTTCCTGAAGCAGGCTTGATGCAAAAACGGGCGCTCTTGCGGGCGCCCGTTTTTTGTCGTGTCAGCCCAGTTCAGCCAGCGCCTGCGCGGCATAGGCATGTGACCGCTGCCGCGCCAGCGGGTCATGGATGCGGCAGTCGATCATCAGCTCGTCCGCCCCGGTCTGCTCGATCAGCGAGCGCAGTCCTTCCCTCACCCGTTCAGGCCCTCCGGCTACGGTGCAGGCCATCACCTGCTCGAGCACGGCGCGCTCGTGGTCAGGCAAGCGTTCGATGTAACCCTCTTGCGGCTTGGGCAGCAAGCCAAAGCGCCCGACATGCAGGTCCAGCATCCACTTGCGGTGGGAGCTGGCCAGGTAGTGCGCCTCAGCATCGCTGGCAGCGGCGAACAGGTTCATGCCAACCATCACATAGGGTTTGGCCAGTTGCGCGGACGGCTGGAAGTTGGCGCGGTAATGGGCAATGGCCTGCAGCAGGTAACGCGGGGCAAAGTGCGAGGCGAAGGCATAAGGCAGGCCCAGCTTCGCCGCCAGGTCAGCACCGAACAGGCTGGAACCGAGGATCCACACCGGCACATCGTGCGCACCCGGTACGCCGCGCACCCGGCGTTTGCCGTTGTCCGCCAGGTAATCACGCAGCTCGGCGATGTCCTGGCTGAAATCACGCTCTGGCGCGGCGCCGCGCAATGCACGCACGGTCGGCCCGGACGTGCCTGGCGCACGGCCCAGGCCCAGGTCGATACGGCCCGGGTGCAATGTATCGAGGGTGCCAAACTGTTCGGCCACCACCAACGGCGCATGGTTGGGCAACATGATGCCGCCAGCCCCCACACGAATGTGTCGGGTGGCGTTGGCGATTTCGTTGATCACCAGCGACGTGGCAGCCGAGCCAATGCCCGGCATGTCATGGTGCTCGGCGATCCAGTAGCGGCTGTAGTGCTGTTGCTCGACATGCCGCGCCAGCTGGCGGGATTCTTCGATCGCGTCGGCGAAGGTCTTGCCTTCGCCGATCATGACCAGATCCAGTACGGACAGTGCAGTCATGGGGTCTCCAGAGGGATTATCAGTGGCTGCCAGTTTCCATGCTGCGCCGCCAGCGATAAACCCGGTTTCAGGCCCGGCATAGGGGCCTGGCATTCCCCAATCAGTATTCCCAAGGCACGCCCGGCTCCCAGCTGGCCACCAACAAGTCGATGAAGCCGCGTACCCGAGGGGACAGGTGGCGCTTGCTTGGGTAGACGATGCGAATGGGGTCTGCCGGGGGACGGTAGGCGTGCAGTACTTCCACCAGATTGCCAGCGCGCAGGTCGTCACCGGTGATATAGGTAGGCAGGTGAATCAGGCCGAAACCGGCCCGGGCGCCGTCAAGCATGGCCTCGGAACTGTCGATGTTCAGCCGCCCGGGATCCTCGCACAGGTGCAGCCCCGCTTCTGTGTGAAAGCGCCAGGGCATGGCCTTCTCGCCCGCCAGGAAGGCGATCTTGTCATGGCCATAGAGGTCGCCGGGCATCTGCGGTACACCGCGCTTCTCCAGATACGCAGGCGAAGCACAGGTCACGAACTGCTGCCAGGCGACGGTGCGCGTCAGCAATTGCGAATCTTCCTTGGGTGCACCGATACGCACGGCGACGTCCACGCCCTCTTCGACCAGATCAACGAAACGGTCGGTGAAGCGGATATCCGCCCGCAGTTCGGGCCATTGCTTGAGGTACTGGTCGAGGATAGGCAATACATGGCGCTGCCCGAGCGACAACGGCGCGGTCAGGCGCAGGGTGCCAGTGGGCTTGCCGCGGCGCAGGGCCATGGTGCTTTCGACCTCGTCCAGGTCATCCAGAATCTGCCGCCAGCGCTCGAACGCCACCAGGCCTTCATCGGTCAGGCTCAGCTTGCGCGTAGTGCGGTTGAGCAGGCGCACCGCCATGCGGGCTTCCAGGCGGGCGATGCTCTTGCCCACCGCTGAACGCGTCAGGCCCAGGCTGGCAGCCGCAGCGGTGAAGCTGCCGGCCTTCGCGGCGCTGACGAAAGCGGCGATGTCGCCGAAGCGGTTGGGTTCCATGGTGTTTTCCTGACGCTGATCGAACCGCCATAGATGGGTGCGATTTCAGGCAATGCAAGGTTCCTGATCTAGTGGGGCTGCCTTGCAGCTTCCGTTTGCCCGAGGTAGCGATCGGTCCAGTTAGCCAGCGGCAGTGGCGGCTGCTGGTCGACAATGCGTCGCCAGATAAGCATCAGCTCTTGAGCGTTGAACAGCGAGCCAGGCCCGCTGCCTCGCCACGGCGAAGGTACACCGACCATCCACTGCCCTTGATGATCGCGCTGAGCCATATTGAAACGGAAGGTGTAATTCCCCGGGATACCCATGCGCAGGTCGGTGACCACCAGTGCGTCGCCAATCTGGTCATAACGCAGCCAGTCATCGGTGAACCAGCGCAAGCGCTGGTGCAAAGGGTCATTGTTCAGTGCTTGCGCCAGTTCCAGGTTGCGCGACAAACGTTGCATTTCGGGTGGTTGCTGGTCGAGCACGCTGCTGATGCCTTCGTAGTAATCGCCATCCGGGGTCTTGGCCAGCACCCGCCAGACCAGGCTGTTGAATGCCATCGGCACGGCACGCACCTCGCTCACGACGATACCTTGCTGGTCCAGTGCCGACTGGAAGCGCTGCTCGGCAGCCATGCGCCCCGCCAGGCCGAAACCCAGGTAGCAGGTACTGAACACCAGGGCCATGGTCAGCAGGCGGGTAGCCCTGCGGGTCACGCCCTTCAAGAGGGTGAAGACCACCGCAGCCAGCAGCGGCACGGTGTAGACCGGGTCGATAATGAACACCGCCGCCCAGCTTTCCGGGGTGGTGTGCAAAGGCCAGAACAACTGCGTGCCGTAAACCGTGAAGGCGTCGAGCACCGGATGGGTTACCAATACCAGCCAGAACGCCAAAAAAAGCCTGGGCAAGGTATACCCCTTGCCGGGCCAGCGCTTGTTGACCAGCCAGGCCAACAGCAAGGCCAGGCCGGTGAGCACGAACAACGAGTGGGAGAAGCCGCGATGATAAGTCATCTGCGACACCGGGTCGGCATAGCGAATGATCACATCCAGGTCCGGTAGCGTGCCCAGTGCTGCACCATACAGCAGCGAGCGTCGGCCCTGGATGCGCCCGAGCACGGTCCCTTGCAGCGCCGCGCCGAGTACGGCTTGGGTGATGGAGTCCAAGGTGGGGATTCCTGAAAGAGTCGTTTCCGCACGCTACCCTCATACACCCCTGATGCGCAATTCTCCTGGAAGGCTCAGAACAACTGCCAGGTGTACACCAGCGTCAGGCGGTTCTCGTCGATATCACTGCGGTAGTTGGAGCGCGCCATGGCGTTCCTCACCCGAATCCCCAACCCTTTCAGTGCCCCGCTCTGCACCGCATAGCCGATATCCAGATCACGCTCGCGATCACGCCCCTCGTAACCCAGCCCGGTATCGACATTGTTTCCGGTTATGTAGCGCACGGTCGCTGTCAGGCCCGGCACGCCCATGGCGGCGAAGTTGTAGTCGTAACGCACCTGATACGAGCGTTCGTCGGTGTAGGCAAACTCATAGGTCGGCACCTCGTTGCCCAGCGGCGAGATGTTGGCGAATACCCGTGGGAACGGGCTATCGCCATAAATGCCCTGGTAGCCGGCGTGGAAGCTGTGCCCGCCATGCCGGGCAGTGAACAGCGAGAAGAACGCCTGGTTGTCGATGTTGCCCAGCAGCGCATCGCCTTGCTCACGCGCGGTGAAATAACCCAGGTTGGCGCTGAGTACCCAGTCCCCGACGGGTTTGCTGTGCTTCAGGCCAACGAAGCCTTGTTGGTAGATGTCCTCCAGCTGACCGTACCAAAGGCTGACGCTGCTCTGATTGGCATTGAACGCATAATCCCCACCCACATAGTTGAACGCGTCGCTTTCGGCCTGTCGCATCGGCACATGGCCAAGCATCGCGTTCATCTTGCCGTCGCCACCTTCGTTGCGCAGGTGGGTGCTTTTCAAGTGCCCGGCCTGCATAGTCAGCCCGTCGATTTCCGACGAGCTCAAACTCACGCCCTGATAGGTGGGTGGCAACAGGCGAATATCACTGAAGGTCAGCACCGGCAGGTTCGGTTGCAGTTCACCTGCACGCAGTTCGGTTTTTGATATCCGGGCCTTGAAGGTCGGCGCCAGGCGGCTGTACTCGTCGGCAGCGCGGCCGTCGCCATGCACCGGCAACAGGCCGGTGTTGGTGCGGTCTGGACTGCTGTCCAGCTTGATGCCCAGCAAGCCCAGGGCGTCCACGCCAAAACCGACCTGGCCCGGGGTGTAGCCACTTTTGAAGTCGAGGATGAAACCCTGGGCCCACTCCTCGGCCTTGGACTGTTTGTTGGCCCCGACAATGTCGGAAAAATCGCGGCTGAAGTAGTAGTTACGGGCACTCAGGGTGGCCTTCGAGTCCTCGAAGAAGCCGCCTTCGGCAGCCAGCAGTGGCTGGCTGAGCAATGTCAGGCCCAGGGCAACGCAAGGGGTGTGGTTCATTCCGAAGCTCTCTTGATCTTGTTTTTATGGGTAAAGCGTTGGAAACACGGCAGTTCATGGAGTACGGCGCAGCACCTCCCGGGCACGTGGTTGGCGCAGCCTCAGCAGCGCGTGCGCCAGCAGGCCGAACAGCAGCCCCCAGAACGCCGCCGACAGGCCCAGGAAAGCCACCCCCGAAGCGGTGACCAGGAAGGTGAATAGCCCGGCGTCGCGCTCGGCCGGTTCTGCCAGGCTGCGGACCAAGGCTTCGCTGATGGCGCCATACAGGGCCAAACCGGCCAGGGCCGCGATCAGGACGGCGGGAAAGGCGGCGAACAGTGACATCAAGGTGGCCCCGGCAATGCCCAGTAGCAGGTACAACGCACTGCCAGCCACCGCGGCCACATAGCGCCGTTGCGGGTTTTCATGGGCTTCATGGCCGGTGCACAGGCTGGCGGTAACCGCCGCCAGGTTCAGCCCGTGGCAACCGAACGGCGCCAGTAGCGCTCCGATCAGGGCACTGGCGCTGATCAGCGGGCTGGCCGGCGTGGCATAGCCAGCGTTGCGCAGTACCGCCATACCCGGCATGAATTGCCCGGTCAGCGCCACCAGCACCATCGGCAGCGCCAGGCTGAATACCGCCGCCAGGCTGAACTGGGGGGTGATCCACTGGGGTGAGGCCAGTTCCAGCACCAGTGCCTCGCTGCGCAACGTACCGCTGGCCACGGTCACCAGCATGCCCACGACCAGCACCGCAGCCACGGCATAGCGCGGCTGCACCCGACGCATCAGCACGTAGGTGACGAACATCGCCAGTACCAGCAGCGGTTGCACCGGCAAGGCGCGGAACACCTCGATGCCAAAACTGAACAGGATCCCGGCCTGCATACCGGCAGCGATAGAACCCGGCAGGCGCGCGATGATGCGGTCGAAGGCCCCGCTGATGCCGATCAGCAGCAGGACCAGGTTGGCCACCAGGTAGGCGCCCACGGCCTGCGCCAGGCCCAGTTGCGGCAAGGCGGTGACCAACAGCGCCGACCCCGGGATCGACCAGGCGATCACTACCGGCACGCGGTAGAGCAGGCTGAGCAGCGCACCGAGCACCGCACTGCCCATGGACACGGCCCAGACCCAGGATGACAACTGCTGGTGCGACAGGCCGGCCGCTTCGGCGGCGTGGAAAATGATCACCAACGGGCCGGCGTAGGAGATCGTCGTGGCAATGCTGCCGGCGACGATGGCCGACACAGAGCAGTCCTTGATCAGCGTTTTCATGAAGCTTCTCGCAAGCCAGCGGCCGGCCTTTGTGGCGGGCTCTTGTTTGGGTGTTGGCTGCTTCGCGGGCTTGCCCGCTCCCACAACGACTACACAGGCTTCACCTGTGGGAGCGGGCATGCCCGCGAAACAGCCCACTCGGTGGATCAGGCCTCCTGCAAAGCCCGCGGCCGCCCGCTGCGCTGCTCATCGGCACCGCCCTGGGCCTGCTGCAACTGGAAGTCGAACTTCAGCTCGGCATGCCGACCCTCCGGCCCTTCGACGAACACCACCTCCCCGACCAGCCCGTCCCGTGTGGCATAGGCAAAGTCATCCCACAGGTACTTGTCCCCCGACAGGTTTATCTGCGTGGTCAGGTGCCGGTACCCGGGCGCCGAGATAAAGAAGTGCACATGCGCCGGGCGCTGGCCATGACGGCCCAGCAGGTCCAGGCATTCCTGGGTTGGCCCCTGCGGGTCGCAGCCATAGCCCGATGGCACGATGGAGCGCGCGCGGTAGCGCCCTTGGGCATCGGTAACGATGCGCCGACGCAGGTTGTACGCCGACTGGCTTGGGTCGAAGAACGAATAGGTACCACGGGTATTGGCATGCCACAGGTCGACCGTGGCACCCGGCAGCGGGTGTCCGTGCGGGTCCAGCACCTGGCCTTCCAGGAACATCACCGTGGCCACGCCCTCCTCGCTGCCGTCGTCCATGCGCACTTCACCTTGGGCAATCGGTGCGCCAGCCACGTACAACGGGCCTTCGATGGTGCGTGGGGTACCGCCAACGCGCCCTGCCTCCTGGTCCTTGGCATCCTGCAGCAGGTCGAGGAAGTGTTCGATGCCCAGCCCCGCCACCAGCAGCCCGGCCTCGCCACGACCGCCCAGGCGGTTGAGGTAGTCGACGGCGTGCCAGAACTCGTCTTCGCTGATGTCCAGGTCTTCGATCAGCCGCGCGGTATCCTGCAGCAGGCGCTGCACGATGCGTTTGAGGCGTGGGTTGCCGGCCGCATTACCAAAGCCTGCGGCCTGCTCGAAGAACTGCTGTACCTCGGCAGTATGGGAAATGTTCACGGTCATGGGGGTTACCTCGTCTTGTTCTGTTCGGTTCAGGCCTGCGCCGCCAGGGCCTGGGCGTGGCGCCGACCACTGGCCAGGTGCACGGCCATGGCCAGCGCGGCGATGGCGCCAGGGATGGCAAAGGCGATGAAATTGAGTTGAAGTGGCAGGTTGATGCCCATCAGCGCACCACCCAGCAGCGGGCCGACGATGGCGCCATTACGGCCGATGCCCGAGGCCCAGCCCAGGCCGGTAGAGCGCACCGACAGGCCGTACATCTGCGCCGCGCCGGCATACAGCAGAATCTGCGTACCAATGGTGGTGGCGCCGGCAATGAAGATCAGCAGGTACAGCACCGGCATCGGGCTGTTCACCCCCAGCAGGCTGATCGACAGTGCGGCGGCAATGAAGAACGCCACCTTCACCTTGACCAGGTTGTAGCGGTCGCCCAGCCAGCCGCCGAGGATTGCCCCAGCCATGCCGCCAAAGTTCAGTGCCAGCAGGAATGACAGGCTTGAGCCCAGGCTGTAGCCGGCGTTGGCCATCAGCTTTGGCAGCCAGGAACTCAGGGCGTAGACCATCAGCAGGCAGCAGAAGAACGCAACCCACAGCGCCAGGGTGCGAATCGCCAGGCCATTGCGGAACAGTTCCAGCACCGAAGCGCCGCTGCCTTTGCGGTCGGCCGCCTGAAGCACATCATCGGCCTGGACATCGCAGTCCGGGTCCAGCCGTTTGAGCAGTGAGCGTGCTTCCTCGATACGGCCTTGGCGCACCAGGAAACCGATGGATTCAGGCAGGTAGTAAAGAATCACCGGTAACAGCAGCAGAGGCACCGCTGCGGCGAAGAACATCGACTCCCAGCCAAAACGCGGCAGCATGAAAATGCCGACACCTGCCGACAGCATGCCGCCCAGCGAATAGCCACTGAACATGATCGCCACCAGCGTGCTGCGCAGGCGCTTGGGCGCGTATTCGTTCATCAGTGCCACGGCGTTGGGCATCAGGCCACCACAGCCCAGGCCGGCGATAAAGCGGTAGATGCCAAACTCGCTGGGGCTGCTGGCAAAACCGTTGAGGATGGTCGCCCCGGAGAACAAGGCGAAACAGATGGCGATGCCCTTCTTGCGCCCGATGCGGTCGGCCAGGCTGCCGAAGGCCAGGGCGCCGAACATCATGCCGAACAGCGCATAGCTGCCCAGTGCACCAGCCTGCAACGGGGTCAGGCCCCACTCTTTCATGATGACCGGCAGTACCACACCGTAGATGAACAGGTCATAGCCGTCGAAAATCAGCAGCAGGCCGCACCAGGCCATGACCATCCAGTGAAACGGGGTAAAGCGCGCATTGTCGATGATTGGGTGTACATCAAGGGTTCGCATGGCATCTGTCGCTCTTGTTTTTGTTGTGGAAGAAAGCTTTTGCCTTGAGGTTGCAGTTCAGCCGAGGTCGCCGCCCCCTACCGGCAGGGTCACACCGGTGATGTACGAGGCTTCGTCGGACGCGAGGAACAGAATGGCCCCCACCTGCTCGTCGATGCTGCCGTAGCGGTGCATCAGGCTGCTGTCGAGGGTCTGGTCGACGATCTGCTGGTACCAGCGCTTTTCCTGCTCGGTTTGCTCTGCACTGTTGCGCGGTACCCGCCGGGGCGGTGCTTCGGTGCCGCCGGGCGCAGTGGCGTTGACGCGGATGCCCCGGCCGGCGGTTTCGAAGGCCAGGCAGGCAGTGAGCGCGTTGACGCCACCCTTGGCTGCGCCGTAAGGCACACGGTTGACGCCGCGGGTAGCGATGGACGAGACATTGACGATGGCGCCACTGCCACGTTCGAGCATGTACGGCAGCGCGGCGTGGCAGCACCACAGGGTGGGGAACAGCGAGCGGCGCACCTCGGCCTCGATCTGCTCGACTTCGTAGTGTTCGAAGGGCTTGGCCCAGATGGTGCCGCCCACGTTGTTGACCAGGATGTCCAGGCGGCCATGGGTTTCCACCGCGCTGGCCATGACCCGGGCGCAATCGGCGTGTTGTTCCAGGTCGGCGGTGAGGGTGAGCATGCCCTCGCCAGCCAGTTCGTGGACCAGCTCGGAACGGTCTACCGCGACCACGTGTGCGCCTTCGGCCTTGAGCCGCCAGCACACGCCCCGGCCGATGCCTTGGGCGGCACCGGTGACCAGGGCGACCTTGCCTTGGAATCTGTTGTTCATATGCAAATCTCCGCCTTCCCGCGCGCCCTGTAGGCGCGGGTTTACCCGCGAATGCGTCCGACAAGACAACGCTGCTGTACCTGCAGGCCTCTTCGCGGGTGAACCCGCTCCTACAGGGGCGGTGTCATGTTCGAAATGAAAGGAATCAGGCCGCAGCCGCAAACTTCTCGTAGTAGAAGTTGGCTGGGGTAATGCCCTGCTCGCGCACGTACTGGCTGACCGCTTCCACCATGGGTGGCGGGCCGCACAGGTACACATCCACATCGCCGTCATTGAGGTGGCGTGGCTCGATGTGCTGGGTGACATAGCCCTTCTGCGGGTACTGGCTGTCCGGGTTGGCGACGCAGGCGCTGTAGGTGAAGTTGGGGATGCGTGCCGCCAGCGCTTGCAGGCGGTCGAGCTCGACCAGGTCGAAGTCGTTGGTCACGCCGTAGATCAGGTGCAGCGGGTGCTCACTGCCCTGCTCGGCGATCTTTTCCAGCATTGCGGTGAACGGTGCCAGCCCGGTACCACCGGCCAACAGCAACAGCGGGCGCTGGATTGGCCGCAGGTAGAAGCTGCCCAACGGTCCGGCCAGGCTCAGGCTGTCGCCGGCTTTGGCAAGGTTGGTCAGGAAGCTGCTCATCAGCCCACCCGGTACGTTGCGGATCAGGAAGCTGACTTCGCCGTCCTTCTGCAGCGAGCTGAACGAGTAGGCCCGGCTCTGCTCGCTGCCCGGCACCTTGAGGTTGACATACTGCCCCGGCAGGAAGGCCAGACGGCTCAGGGCCTCACCCTTGATCGACAGGGCAATGGTGCTGACCGACAGCTGGCGAACATCGCTGATGGCGGCCTCGAAACTGGCCTGCTCGGTCTTGCACAGTTGCGACGAAGCCGGGATGCGGATGACGCAGTCGCTTTCGGCGCGCATCTGGCACGTCAGCACGTAGCCTTCGGCGATTTCGTCTTCGCTCAAGGCGTCTTCGATGAAGTTGTCGCCAAGGTCATAACGACCGGACTCAGCCTTGCACTTGCAGGTCCCGCAAGCGCCGTCACGGCAGTCCAGCGGAATGTTTATGCCTTGGCGGTAAGCGGCGTCGGCCACGGTTTCCTGACCGGTGGCCTCAATGAAACGGGTAACCCCGTCTTCGAAATTCAGTGCGATCTGGTAGCTCATGTTGCACCTCGCGGGCGAGCCGGGCCACGGCGCGTCGCAGGACGCACCGGGCAGCGCTCGCAAAACCCTGGATCAGATGTGGTAGATGTCGATGACCTGGCGCACGTAGTCGTTCTTCAGCACCACCTTCTTGGCCTTGATCAGCGGCTGCTCGCCGCGCAGGTCGAGGGTGTAGAAGCTGGTGCCGAAGTAACTGTCGGTGGTCTTGTAGCGGAAGCTCAGGGTGTGCCAGTTGAAGCGCACCTGGCAGCTGCCCTCGCCCTGCTCGACGATCTCGATGTTGCTGATGTTGTGCGAGGTGCGGGTGTCGGGCACGGTCGCACTGGAGCGCTCGGTCTTGATGCGGAACACGCGGTCTTCCAGGCCGCCACGGTTGCCGTACCAGATCAGCGAGATTTCGCTTTGTGGGTCTTCGGTAAGGGTGTCGTCATCGTCCCAGCTCGGCATCCAGAAGCTGGCGTCGCTGGCGTACAGCTCCAGCCACTGGTCCCACTGGGCATCGTCCAGGTAGCGCGCTTCGCGGTAGAGGAAGTCGCGCACGGTTTCATACAGGCTCATTGCACGGCCTCCACGGGGATCAGTTGCTGTTCGTCCTTCAGGGCCTGGATCATGGTGTCCTGCCAGTACTTGTGCTGCAGCACGAACAGGCCTTCGTCCTCGGTGCGCACGCCCGACAGCAGGGGTTCGAGTTCAATTTCCTTGGCTGCCTCATCGGCGCCTTCGACCCAGTGTTTCGCGCCGCGAGACATGTCGTTCCAGCCGGTGCCGCCGCCATAGCCGGTCTGGCACGAGCGGAATTCTTCCAGGTCGTCCGGGGTGGCCATGCCGCTGACGTTGAAGAAGTCTTCGTACTGGCGGATACGCTTGGCGCGGGCATCGGCGCTCTCGCCTTTCGGCGCGATGCAGTAGATGGTGATTTCGGTCTTGTTCACCGAAATCGGCCGGGCAACGCGGATCTGCGAGCTGAACTGGTCCATCAGGTACACGTTGGGGTACAGGCACAGGTTGCGCGAGTTTTCGATCATCCAGTCGGCGCGCGCCTGGCCGAAATCGGCGGCCAGTTGGTCGCGGCGCTCATAGGCCGGGCGGTCTTCCGGGTTGGCCCAACGGGTCCACAGCAGCAGGTGGCCGTGGTCGAAGGAGTAGAAGCCACCACCCTGCTTGGCCCAGGCGCCAGCGCTCATGGTCTTGATCTCGTCACCCGCCTCGCGCTGCTTGCGCTGGTTCTGGGTGGCGGCGTAGTTCCAGTGCACGGAGCTGACGTGGTAGCCGTCGGCGCCGTTCTCGGCGGTGAGCTTCCAGTTGCCTTCGTAGATGTACGAGCTGGCACCGCGCAGCACTTCCAGGCCTTCAGGCGACTGATCGACGATCATGTCGATGATCTTCGCCGACTCGCCCAGGTGCTCGACCAACGGTTTCACATCGGCGTTCAGGCTGCCGAACAAAAAGCCCCGGTACGACTCGAAGCGTGCCACCTTGGTCAGGTCGTGGGAGCCGTCGCAGTTGAAGCTGTCGGGGTAGCCGGCGTTGCTTGGGTCTTTGACCTTGAGCAGCTTGCCGCTGTTGTTGAAGGTCCAGCCGTGGAACGGGCAGGTGTAGCTGGAGCGGTTGCCGCGCTTGTGCCGGCAGAGCATGGCGCCGCGGTGGCTGCAGGCGTTGAGGAAGGCATTGAGCTCACCGTCCTTGTTGCGCGCGATGAAGATCGGCTGGCGCCCCATGGTCAGGGTGAGGAAGTCGTTTTTCTCGGGGATCTGGCTTTCGTGGGCCAGGTAGATCCAGTTGCCCTCGAAGATGTGTTTCATCTCCAGGTCGAACAGGCGTGGGTCGGTGAACATCTCGCGCTTGCAGCGGTAGATGCCCTTTTCACGGTCGTCCTCGAGCATGGCATTGAGGTAGTCGAATCCCAGGGACATGGCCAGGGTCTCCCTTGTTATTGTTTAGACCTGGTCAGGTTAGGGAGACGGCTGGCGGGGGGCTATCCGGATTGTGCAGAGTGCTATCCATTTACCGTAGCAGGCAGCCGTTGGGGCGCTATTTGCTATTGTTTACTGAATACCGCTTCATCGATTATTCCTATGAGTCTAATTTTGTTCGCTTCCGTCAAGTCCGGCACGCTGTACTTCCTCAATGAGAGGGCGACACCGCTCATGAAGTCCACTTGGCCTGGCGTTCTATTGGGATCAAATGTGTATCGATACATTGCTTCACCCACATCGACCCCCATATGAGATGTCCCATCTCTAAAAAGCACTTTAGCATTGTGCTGCGCAAGTCGATCATGCATTTTTGCAAAAAGATTCTCGCGATCGACGGGAGGCGGTGTGAATGAATTGCGTCTGAGGTACGTGGGAACGCTGATCCGACGGAGTATAAATCTTCGTAACAAACTCGGAGCGTTTATAAGGAACCACATATGCCCACTTGGATCATCCCTGTTTATCGGATCCCCACCACAGTAGCTATAGGCATTCACGCCTCCCGCTCCAAATGGGCTAATACTGTCAGGCTTGTTGAATCTCATCAAGACAGGGCCAAACCCCCGGTATCCATCCCCCAAAAAATAACACCCAGGTCCAGTGTCTTTGCGCTGCCCCTTGAAGTGCAAAAATGGCGCAACGGCGCTGTCAATGTCATGGCCGTAAGCGGTATAGTTCATCCGAGATACTTTATCACCCACACACACCAGCACCGACTTTTGTAAGTCCGTTGCGTAAAGCCCGGCCTGTTCATTACCACTCTGGGCGAGCACCTGTCCGTTGGCGCGCAAAAAACTCAATGACGGTTTATCAGAACATTCGATTGTCGAAAGACCATCGGCCGAGTAGAAAAATAACTGCCGCAATACAGGCATAAGTACCTCCCGTGTATCCACGAAGATCAAGGGTAGGTCGGGGCCAGTGCGCCCGCAACTGGCAGAAATAGTAGGTACGACCCATGGGCTCAGTTATGAGCGTCGCTTGAAGGTCTGCGAGGGGAGCTCACCAAACTGCTGTCGATAGACTTCGGAAAAACGCCCCAAATGCAAGAATCCATAATCCAGTGCCAATTCCGTCACACTGCGCACGCCACACGTCGGGTCGCTCAGGCAGGCATGCACCCGTTCCAGTTTCCGCTGGCGCACGTAATGCTTGGGCGTGATGCCCAGGTGCTGGTCGAACAACGCATACAGCGAGCGCAAACTCATGCAAGCCTGCTCTGCCAGCACTTCAGCCGACAATTCCAGTTTCAGGTTGCGTTCGATGTAATCAAGAATGCGCTCTAGCCCGGCCTGCGGGGCACTCAGGCTCTCGCGGCGGATATTGGTGCTCATCAGGGTCAGCAGCTTGCTGGCGACAATCTGGCTGTAATGGCCCTGCACTCTTGGCAGCGAATCGCTCACTTCCGCCTCGTGGCAAACCATGGCCAGCAGGTTGACGAAGCCATCCAGCTCCTCCAGCCGGTAATGATTGCGCAAGAACCGCACGCCCCCATCAGGCCGCTGCCAGCGCTGTTCATCGCAGATCGAGTCCAGCAGCCGGGTCGGCACCTTGAGGATGAACTTCTCGCAGTCTTCCGAGTAAGTCAGGTCAACCGGGTCGTCCGGGTTGATCAGCAGCAATTCGCCCGGCACCAGGTGCTGCTCGCGCTTGTGCCCGCGCCACAGGCAGTTGCCATTGAGCAAGACTTGCAGGTGGTAGATGGTTTCCAGCGCGGGCGACGTCACGCGAACACTGCCGCCATAGCTGATACGGCACAGGTCGAGCTCGGCGAACTTGCGATGGCTGAGGCTGGCCTGGGGGTGGGTGGTACGGGACAGACCGATGCAATGCTGGCCCACATGCTGGTTCACATAATCGGACACAGCGTAAGGGTCGGCGTGGTGAAACACGCTACTGCGCTCGCTCAGCAGGCGGCTTTCCATAGGCAAGGCACTCGGTATCGTTATTGTTCTGGTCGCCGCGCCCTACTGCCTTGTGGGCTGTGGTTGCGGTCATCACGGTCATTCTATCGGGCTGGCAGCGCGTCGCAGGGGCAGGCGACAGCCGGCGGATAGGGGACACTACAGCAAAAAGGCGGGGGTTGGGCAATGCAACGATGGGATTGGCTGGGCGGATAGCGGACAGGTCAGGCGTCATGCGTGTTCGTTTATCGAACGCTATCTTCCGGTACTCGCGTGGCCTGCACAGGGTGGCGGACCAAACGCTCCTGCAACGACCGTCATTCACTGCACCGGCAGGAAGTTCATCAGCAACAGGCTCTGCGCGTAGTTCAAGCCTATGCGCCGATAACGCTCATCCAGCAACTCGGCCAGCAAGTCCAGCCGCGCGACGATCTTGCCGAACTCAACGGCAAAACTCAGATTGCTGCCCTCCTCCGAGATCTCGTTCGAGAACAGCAGCAACACCCCATTGGCATCTTGCCGCTGGCTGAGCATCCATGTTGCCTTCTCGATATTGCGCGCGGCGTTGTTGACGAACAGGGGGTCGATGGTATCGGTCATGTAGAACTCGGTACGCCCCCCATGCGCGGTGATCAGCATGCTGCCGATGGCGTAGATGAAGGCGCCGACCCGGTCCCCGCGAAACTCCGGGCTCAGGGCGTAGCTCAATGCCGCCAGGTCACGGCGGTTGCCCAGTTGTGGCAGCGGCCGGCGCTGTTCGATGGCAATGCGGATCTGTCGCTCGGCAGTGGCGGCGTCCAGGTAACCAGACATCTTCCACTGGCTGGGGTTGCGCAGGTACAGCTTGTTCATCAGCAGGTACAGGCTTTGCAGGTTGTCGCGCATCGACAGCGTGGCCAGGCGGTCGACGCTGGTCTGGAACAGCTCGCTGGGTTTGCCGTTGCCGAGCTGGTTGACCATGTCACGGCCCTGCTGCTGCGTACAGGCGCACAGGCATGCCAGGGCACCTGTCAGTAGCAGGCGGGGGAGGAAATTCGCGTAGCTTGCAACCATCGGCACCGGGTCGATATTCGGCGGCTGCGCCGGGAGTCAGCGCGGCCTGGCCAAGCATAGAGCCCGAAAATGGGAAAAAGTGCGGTGGCTGGAGAGAATGGAAACCTGTGGCGGCCTCTTCGCGGGTGAACCCGCTCCCACAAGAAGGGACTCGCCCGCGAAGAGGCCAGGAGCGATGAACCCGGATCACATGGCGTGGCGCAACATCTCCACCACCTGCGCATGCAGCGCAGGATCACCACAGGCCACCACGCACCCGCCATCCTGCGCCGAACTGCCATCCCACGCCGTGATCACGCCACCCGCCCCTTCGATGATCGGCATCAGCGCCTGTACGTCATACGGCTGAAGGCTCGCTTCGACAATCACGTCGACAAAACCCGAGGCCAGCATGCAGTAGGCATAGCAGTCACCGCCGTACCGCATCAACCGCGCCTTGCCGGCGACCGCTTCGAATGCCGCCTTGCGCTCGGCGGTGTCGAACATGTCCGGCGTGGTGCACATCAGCGTGGCGGAAGACAGGTCGGCGCAGGCACGCGTCTTCAGGGGCGTGCCACTGCGCCAGGCGCCTGCCGGGGTACCCACGAAACGTTCGCCGGTGAACGGCTGGTTCATCACGCCCAGCACGGGGCGGGTGCCGTCATTCAGGGCAATCAAGGTGCCCCACAGTGGCAAGCCGGTAATGAACGCCCGGGTGCCGTCGATCGGGTCCAGCACCCAGGTCAACGGGCTGCTGCCCACTGCAACGCCGGCCTCTTCGCCAAGAATGCCGTGCTCGGGGTAACGTGCCTGGATCAACTCACGCATGGCGTCTTCAGCGGCCTTGTCGGCCACAGTCACCGGGTCGTACAGACGCCCGCCCTTGTCCTCGACATCCAGGCTGGCGCGGAAGTACGGCGCGATCGCTGCAGCGGCAGCATCGGCCAATTGCTCGGCAAAGGCGCGATACTCAACGATCTGTTCAGCACTCAGGGACATGGGACAGGCCTCGTGACAATGATGGGGCACGCATCATACCCGACACATCGCCCCGGTGTACGCTGCGGCAGTCTAGACTGAACATGATCAGGTCACCGGGGGGCTGCCACACGTGGAGGTGTGCGATGAGCCAGTTCAAACGTCTGTTCGTCATGCTCGGCCCGCAAATGCGTCATACGCCTGCGCTGCAACGCGCGGCGGCGTTGGCAGAGTCCAGCGGTGCCCTGCTGGATATCAATGTGTTCGTCGACGACGTCGACACCTTTGGCTTGATGAGCGATGGTCGTGAGCGTGAGCGGCTGCTCAGCGACAACCGCCAATGGCTGGCGGATGAGGCCGAACAGCTGAGCGATGCCGGCGTGGACGTGTCCACCGAGCTGTTGTTGACCCGCGACCCGCTGGGCAGCGTACTGGAACGGGTCGAACGGCTGGGCTGCGATCTGCTGGTCAAGGACGTACAGCACGAGCCCGTACTCAAACGCCTGCTGGTCACGCCGCTGGACTGGCAGTTGCTCAAGGACAGCCCGGTCGCCGTGCACCTGGTCAGCGACATTCGCCTGCCCCTGCCACGGCAGATCGCTGCCGCGGTGGACCTGAACAGCCACGGCGCTGGCGAGCACCTGGACGAGCAGGTCATCCACTGCGCCCACGACCTGGCCCTGCAGTGCAACGCCGAACTGCACCTGCTGCATGTGTGCGACGCGGCCAAGACCCACATCGCCGACTTCGGCGCCGGTACGGTCACCATGCCCGGCTTCGACAGCAGTGTGCGAACCGCGCAGCGGGCGGCGTTCAACCGCCTGGGCGACCATCACCAGATCCCGCTGGAGCGCCGGCACTTCCTCGAAGGGGCCGCGATCAGGGCCATTGCCCAGTTCGTCGGCCACAACAGGGTGGACGTGATCGTCATGGGCAGCCACCGGCATGACACCATGCAGACATTCCTGGGCGGGACAACGGCGCATGTGCTGGAACACCCGCTGTGCAATGTGCTGGCGATCAAGGCTGTTCGCTGAGCTTCAGCAGCCTGCCCAGGGGCCAGGCAGGAATAACCTTGTACTGCGAAGAGGCACTTGCACCCACAGAGCAGCTTCTAACCTGTCGGCCCCTTCGCAGTGCCCTGCAGGCACTGTTGTCACTGACGCTATATCTTCGCTGGTATCTGGTACACCAGTGCCACTCAAAATTAATGCATTTGATAATGATTCGTAGTATGTTCGCGGCGTTTCCCGACCCAGCCCCTCAGCGCCCTATTCAAGGACCGTACTGTCGATGCGCCGCACGTTCGTTTCGCTTTGTGTGCTTCATGCTGTCTCCCCGCTGGCCTTTGCCGAGCCTGAACCGCTCAGCGACCCTAACCCGATCGAACTCCAGGCCCTGAGCATCACCAGTACTGCCGACGGTGAACGCGCCGACGGCCCGGTCGATGGCTACAAGGCCACCCGCTCGGCCAGTGCCACCCGCACCGACACGGCGCTGCACGAAACCCCGCAATCGGTCAGCGTGGTGCCCAAGGATGTGCTGGTAGACACGGGCGCCACGCGCCTGCAGGACGGCCTGGACTACGCCGGTGGTGTCGGCCGCGCCAACAACTTCGGCGGCCAGGGCCTCACAACCTTCACCGTGCGTGGCTTCACGACCGGGGAGTTCTATCGCAACGGCTTTCCGATCAACCGCGGCTACCCCAATGCTCCGGATGCCAACACCGTCGAGCGCCTGGAGGTCATCCGTGGCCCGGCCAGCAGCCTGTACGGCCGTGGCGACCCCGGCGGTACGTTCAACGTGGTCAGCAAGCAGCCGTTGCCCGAGTCCAAGGTCACCCTTGGCAGCCAGTTCGACGACCAGGGCATGCACCGTGCCACCCTTGATGCCACCGGGCCGCTGAGCCAGGACGGCTCGCTGGCCTACCGCCTGAACGTACTGGGTGAAGGCGGCGACAGCTTCCGCGACGATGTCGAAAGCGAACGCTACGATGTTGCCCCGGTCATCAGCTGGCAGGTCAATGACGCCACGAAGATCACCTTCGAAGGCGACTTCATGCGCAACAACCACCCCCTCGATCGCGGCCTGACCCGCTACCCCACCCAGACCGGCAGCGCCTCGCGCGATACCTACATCTGGGAGAAAGGCAGCGACAACCTGCTGCACAACGACAACAACATGGCGCAGGTGCGCTTCGAGCACCTGCTCAACGACAACTGGACGCTGGGCGGTGGATTCCAGTACCTCGATGGCTCGCTCAAGGGTAATGCAGTCGAGGGGAGCAATTTACTGGCAGACGGCCGCACCCTGCAGCGGAACTTCAACTACCGCAAGCTGGAATGGACCGACCGTGACTGGCAATTGAACCTGACCGGGCATTTCGATACCGGTACGCTCAGCCACACCCTGCTGACAGGCATCGAGTACGAGAACTATCACTACAGCTCCATCATCCGACGTTCCAGCGCGTCCTACCCGATCGACATCTACGACCCGGTACTCGGCCAACCGAGACCGGCGCTGGCTGCGGTCCCAACGACCTGGGACAGTGAGAACCTGCAGACCTGGGCCTTCTTCATCCAGGATCAGGTGGCGCTGACCGAGCGTCTGAAGGCGTTGGCTGGTGTACGCTTCGAGCGCTTCGAGCACGATTACGACGATAAGCGACCTGCCAATCGGGACTTCAGCAAGGGCGAGAACGGAGTCACGCCACGCTTTGGCCTGATCTACGACCTGACTGACACCGTGGCGGTCTATGCCAATACTGCGCGCTCGTTCAAGCCCAACACAGGCACGCCTGCCAGCGGCGGTGGCTTCGACCCGGAAAAGGGCAAGTCGTACGAGCTTGGTGTGAAATGGGAGGCGTTGGACCGGCAGCTGAGCGTCGACGCGGCGATCTATCAGATCACCAAGGAAAACGTCCTGACTCGCGACCCGAACGACTTGACCAATACCTACAGCATTGCCGCCGGCGAAGTGCGCAGCCGTGGCCTGGACATCAATGTCGCCGGCAACCTCACCCCCGAATGGCGCGTGATCGGTGGCTATGCCTACGTCGACGCCGAAGTCACCAAGGACACCACCCTGCCCAAGGGAACGCACCTGGCCAATATCCCGCGCAACACATTCAGCCTACTGAACACCTACGAGTTCCAGGATGGCCTGGCCAAAGGCCTTGGCCTGGGCGTAGGCGTGAAGTATGTAGACGACCGTGCAGGGCAGACATCGGCAGCCACCTACACGATGGAACGCTACAGCGTGGTCGACCTGTTGAGCTTCTACAAGGTCAACGAACACGTGCGGTTGAATCTGGACGTGAAAAACGTGTTCAACAAGGGGTATGACGAGGGGGCGTTCAACAGCTACGTATACCCCGGCGCACCGCGCACGGTGCAGGCCGGCGTTTCGTATACCTTCTGAATTGCCGGGGCCGCGCAGTGGCCCCGTCATGTCAGAACGCTGTGCTGTAGAACAGCGAGTACGACTCTATGCCGTCGTTTGGCTGCTTTATACCGGCGTTGGAGTAGTGCATGGCACGCATGCCTACCTTCTGTTCTCCCGGCAACTTCAGGCCAAAGCCGATACGGTCTTCAAAGTTGACCGCCGACCCCAGTCGCTGGTCGCCCACGTCGGTCTTTGAAAACGCTGCCAGGCCAATACCTGCCTCGATGTAAGGCGTGTAGGTAAAGCCGCTGAACTCATACGTGAACACCGGGCTGAACGACAGCGAATGCGCACCACTGGCATCGCCACCTTCCCAATAGGTGTAGGCCGCATCCCAGTAACCGCTTACATGGCCGGTGCTGCTTTCCAGCCATTTCTTGTCCCAGTCGAACGACATGCCGATACGGTACGTCATGTCACCTTGGCCAGTGGCGCCCACGGCGCCTGATATCTGCGCAGCCTGGACCAGATCGGCCCCGGCAAAGGCCAGCACTGCAACGGCCAGCGAAGCGGCTAGACGGGTTTTCATCAACGACTCTCCTGATGGTCTACACGGCAAGCGGGGGCTTGGGCCCCTCGATGTTTTGCGCTGACCGGTGCATCCAGACCGGTCATACGAAGTAATACTTTTCTGATTATTGTCCAGATAATCAGAAAGTTGGAAGTGTATTGCCACTATCGGCTAAATCACTTGGTAAAGATGTGCCTGCCGGGCACAGGCATTCGCGAGGCGTGACCTGACCCCAGGCAGGAGTACAGGCGTACTCCTGCCTGTCCCTTCATCAACGCCAGTTAAGGTTAACGGTCGTGGGGGCCTTGCCCGTCACTGCCACCCACTGCTGCACCGCCTGGCCTTGGGCATTGCCAATGACCTTGTATTTGCCGGGAGGCAGCTGCACATACAGCAGCGGCCCGGCATCGCTGACACGGAGTACGGGCTGGCCCTGGGCATTCTGGATATCGACGGTGGCCCCGCTCTGGAACTTGCCTTCCGGGCCGGTCGAAAGCTCTACGTGCAGGTCATAACCCGTGGTCTTGCGCAGGGCATTGGCCTCGTCCTGACCGATACCGCCCTGCAGGTAGCGCACGCCATTCTGCTCCTGCGGTTGCAACTGCACGGCCTGCATGTCGATGGGGGCATTGAGGTCGGCGGCAGCAGCCAAGGTCCATGGCAGGGCCAGGGTGATCAGCAGCGCCGCGCCGAGGGCATAGTGATGGTTACGCATGGTACGACCCTCCTTTCGAGGATGGCTTACCTATTATCTGATCCTCCCAGCGAAGGGGTGTTCGTGCTGATGCCTGGTCATGGAGATGAAATTCACTTCAGATAATCAGGTTATCGAGCGAAAACATCAGCTTGCGCGGCCTTCTTCAAGCAACTTCACGAACATGCTCAAACTGCGTGAGACCGTACCCCGTCGCCATACCAGCCAGGTTTTCAGATAGCGGAAGTCCTCCGACATTGGCCAGGCGCTGACGGTGCTGCACCCGGGCATATTGTCGAGCATGCTGCGCGGCAGCATGGCCAGGCCGGCACCCGCACTGACGCAGGCCAACATGCCGTGGTACGACTCCATTTCGTGGATCTTGCCCGGTACCGCCTGGTCCTGCACGAACCAGTTTTCGAAGTGATGGCGGTATGAACAGTTGGCGCGGAAGGCGTAGATGCTTTCACCGTTCACGTCCTGGGCGCGGGTCACCGGTGTATGGTTGAGCGGCGCAATGACCATCATCTCTTCCTCGAACACCGGTATGCCCTCCAGCGTCGGGTGCAGCACCGGGCCGTCGACGAACGCCGCCACCAGGCGGCCAGACAGCACGCCTTCGAGCATGGTCCCGGAGGGCCCGGTGGACAGGTCAAGGTCAACCTTGGGGTAGCGTTGGTTGTAGGCGGCCAGCAACGCCGGGATGCGCACCGCCGCCGTGCTTTCCAGCGATCCGAGGGCAAAGGTGCCCTGCGGGTCTTCCCCCGCCACGGTCAGCCGCGCCTCATGGACCAGGTCGAGGATGCGCCGGGTGTATTCGAGGAAGTTCCAACCCGCAGGCGACAGGCGCAGGCGGCTCTTCTCCCGAATGAACAGTTCTACACCCAAGTCCTCCTCCAGTTGCTTGATGCGCGTGGTCAGGTTCGACGGCACCCGATGGATGTGCTGCGCGGCGGCACTGATGCTGCCCTGCTCTGCCACGGCCTTGAAGATCTCCAGTTGCACCAGGTCCACAGCCTTTCTCCAAACGTGAATGTTTCGCTCATTATTATTCAGTTTTCATTAAAGCCATAGCCCACTAGTCTGGCGTCACGGTTCAACAACAACGAGAGTGTCCCGCCATGAGCGCGATCAGCAGCCTGACCCACGCCATCTCCCTCGACCCGTACAGCGGCGAGCAGATCGGCGCCTACCCGTTCGACACCGACGCCGCACTGGAAGCGGCGCTGCAACGCGCCAAGGTTGGCTACCGCCAGTGGCGCCAGGTGTCGCTGGGTCAGCGCAGCGAGTACCTGCTGGCCCTGGCCGCCACCCTCGAAGCCAAGGCTGAAGCTTTCGCGCACATGATCAGCCGTGAAATTGGCAAGCCGATCGCCCAGGCTCGCGGTGAAGTCAGCAAGTGTGTGGGCCTTTGCCGCTGGTACGCCGAGCACGGCCCGGCCATGCTCGCCGCCGAGCCGACCCAGGTCGAAAAAGCCCGTATCGAATACCGCCCGCTGGGCCCGATCCTGGCCGTGATGCCGTGGAACTTCCCGGTCTGGCAGGTGCTGCGCGGCGCCGTGCCGGCGATTCTGGCGGGTAACACCTACGTGCTCAAGCACGCACCGAACGTAATGGGCAGCGCCTACCTGATGGGTGAGCTGTTCAAGGATGCCGGCCTGCCGGAAGGCGTGTTCGAAGTGTTGAACGTGACCCCGGATGGCGTCACCCGCGCCATCAACGATCCGCGCATCGCCGCCGTGACCCTGACCGGCAGCGTGCGTGCCGGCATGGCGATTGGTGCACAGGCCGGTGCCGCGCTGAAGAAGTGCGTGTTGGAGCTGGGTGGCTCCGATCCCTTCATCGTACTGGCCGATGCCGACCTGGATGCTGCCGTCCAGGCCGCGGTGATAGGCCGCTACCAGAACACCGGCCAGGTGTGCGCCGCCGCCAAGCGCCTGATCGTGGAAGCCAGCATCGTCGATGCGTTCACCCACAAGTTCGTTGAAGCCACTCGCCAGTTGAAAGTCGGCAACCCGCTGGAGGACGACACCTATATCGGCCCGATGGCCCGCTATGACCTGCGCGACGAGTTGGACGGCCAGGTTCAGGCGACGTTGGCCGAAGGCGCCACGTTGCTGCTGGGCGGCAACAAGGTCGAAGGCGTGGCCAACTTCTACGCGCCGACCGTGTTCGCCAATGTCACCCCGGACATGACCGCGTTCAAGCAGGAGCTGTTCGGCCCGGTAGCGGCGATCATCACTGCACGCGATGCCGACCATGCCGTGGAACTGGCCAACGACAGCGAGTTTGGCCTGGCCTCGACCATCTACACAGCCGACTATGCGCTGGCCGAACGCATGACCGCCGCACTGGACACCGGCGGCGTGTTCATCAACGGCTACTGCGCTTCCGACCCCCGCGTGGCGTTTGGTGGCGTGAAGAAGAGTGGTTTCGGCCGTGAGCTGTCGCACTTTGGTGTGCGCGAGTTCACCAATGCCCAGACCGTGTGGCTGGACCGTAACTGATTCATGACCCTGGGGCTGCTTTGCAGCCCCAGCTGCGTCAATCCCGAACCTGGTCCTTGACCCAGTCCAGCATCCCCCCTGGCACGATCAGTTCATGCCGCGCCCGCGAACAGGCGGTATACAACCCCGCCAGCATCCGCGCCCGCTCATTGCGGTTACCCGCCACCTGCGGCACCACCATCAGCTCCGGCGACACCATCACCCGGGCAAACTCCATGTTCTTCACATCCCGTACTCGCCCCAGGAACAGCTTCGGCGCCTTGTCCCAGCGGTAACGGCTCTTGGCCTTGGCAAAGTGCTCCGGCGTGTAGCCCTTGCGCAGCATATTGGCCACGGCGACGAACGCTTTGTCATCGCCCTTTTCCTGTTCCAGCGCCTGCCAGCTGGCATAGCGGAACAGCATCGGGTGGCGCGGCCGGGTGCCGTAGCGGTACAGCTCGATGCAGTCCTCGACGAACAGTTCAAAGTCCTTGCGAGCGCTTTTCAGCAACAAGAACGGCACCCCCTGATGCGTCAGGCGCTGGAACCAGCCAAACAGGCCCCATTCATCATCGACGATAAGCGCCGTGGGCTGTTCCGGCACCATCACCGTATCGAAGAAACTGACCCGGGTGTAGTGCTCGGCGTTGCCACTGAAGGCCGCCTGGATCGTGGCCGGGTGCGCCTGGATCAGCGGGTTGAGCACATTGTCCATTGCCGGCCCGGCGCGCAGTGAATGGTCGATGCAGCGTTGCCGGATGAAGCTGCCATGGTGCGGGCTGAGGCCGTTGAGGTTCTGCAGTTCGTCACCCAGGGTAATGATCGACTGCGGACTGCGATCGAGTACCGCCAGCATCGGTGCCGACAGCTCGTGGGCCTCGTCGACGATGACATGGGTGTAACGGCTGTCGATCACATGCTCGGTCAGCGACAGCAGCTTGACCCGGTGGTAGTCACGCACCGGTAGCTGAATGTCCCGCGCCGACGGGCGAATCAGCTCTTGCCAGTACAGACGCGCCTTTTCCAGCAGCACCTCCTGATCCAGCGGCGAGGTGCCAGGCCCGGCCCAGGGCAAGTGATGCAGCTGAAGCTGGGTATCGGCACTGTGGCAGAACGTGCGCACGGCGCGGATGCACAAGGCAACCACGTCACGCGCTGCGAGCGGGCCGATATCAGGGATGGCCAGCCAGCGCACCACTTGCGCTTCCTGGGGGCGCCAGGACAGCTTGGTGCGGTATGGATCGCGCAATCGCCAGCCGTTGCTGGTGAGGTCACGGTTGAGCAGCTCGTCAGCCAGTTGGCCGAAGGTCAGCGCGGTATAGGCGGCAGCGTCCTTGACCCGCGCCTGCAGCGCGCGCAACTGCCCTTCGGTCAAGGCCAGCAGCAAGGTGCGCTGTGGCTCCAGCAGCCGGGCGAACTGGTGAATCAGGAAGGTCTTGCCGGTGCCGGCGAAACCTTGCACAGCCACCGACTCGTCGACGCCACTGAGGAATTCACGCAGCAGGCGGTTCTGCTGGTCGCTGAGCATCAAGTCACTGGCCAGCGACGGCAGGTACACTGGGTGCAGCGGCGTGGCCCGTTGGCGGTAGCGGTCGGCGAACTGGAAGTTCCACTGGCCTTCGTCGTCCAGCCATTCGTCCGCCTGGTACTCCACTTCGGCCGACAGCAGTGCAATGCCATTTTCGCCCAGCATGCCCAGGCCCATGGCGAACGCTTCGCGATCGAATTGCTGCGCTACCTGGGCCTGGAAGCGCCCGGGGGCGACACCTTCGACTTCGTTTGCGATGCGCACGATTTCGGCGAAGCGACGCTCCTGCGCGTCGGCCGACGCGGTGGCAGGCTGGCGTGGCAGGTTTTGCACGAACAGCACGGCAGCGGCATCGAGCACACTGGCGGTGGTGAAGAACTCGGTTACGGCGGCGCTGGCGAGGCGGTCAGCCTGGTCGCTGGGCAAAGGCAGGTAGAACATCGGCACCTCGGGTGAAATCAGGGCGGCACGATAGCAACTTTCGGCACGAGATGCTGGGTTCAGTTTTGGCGTGCCCCCTCAACCCCTGCCCCGTCTCAACGTCTCGCTCGGAAACTCCTTGAACAACTGCCGGTAACTCTCTGAAAACCTTCCTAAATGCCAGAACGACCAACGCATCGCCACCTCGGCCACGGTCACGCCGCCACCGCGCAACAAATCACGCCGCGCACCGTTGAGCCGGCGCAGGCGCAGCCAGTGCGCCGGCGGCATGCCGGTAAACGCCTTGAACGCCTGCTGCAACTGGCGCAGGGAAACGCCAGCCACATCTGCCAGCTCAAGCAGGTTCAGCGTTTCTTCCGGGCAGTCGGCCGCCCATTCGCTGACCCGGTGCATTATCGCCCTTTCCTCGTCCCGCCGCCCCAGGGCCACGCCCTGTAAACGCTGGCTGGCGTTGTCAAGAATGAACAGGCAGTCCTCCAGCAACTGCTCAGCCAGGGCCTGCCCCTGCAACGGGCAACCCTCCTCGCCCAGCCGGGTCAAGGTGGCGCTGAGCCAGCTGCCGAACAGCGCATTCTGGCCGCTGCCCAATGGCACCATGAACAACCCTTCCAGACGCTGCGGGTCTAGCCCATGGCGGGCCAGGAACGCCTGGTCGAACACGACCGCCACTTCGTGGTAGTTCTCCGGCGTAATCCAGATATTGCGGCTTTGTTCGTTCAGCAGGTACAGGCTGTTCTCGCTGCGGTCGAAGCAAAACGCCAGCGAGCCGCTTGGCGCGCGGAAAAACTGCTCCACCCGGGTGTTCAGGCGCTCTTCGTACACCTCCACACCCTCCAGCCCCAGACAACGCAGCTCACCGCTGAAGTACCCGGGCGACATCTGCCGGTACTGCTGCTGCCAGCCAGGGGTGGCGCGCACTTGCTCGGTGACGTCAGTGGTGTGGAAAGCCTGGACCTTCAACGCATTGGCGGTTGTCACACATCGTCCTGTATGCACTCTTTTGGTGCATTCGATACTGAAGAAAGTGGATAGATTGCCCCGGGGGGCTGCGCCCAAGATAGTCTGCAGCGCGTCACCTGGGAAGCGTAACGCCTTCGCAACTGTTCAACGGTTTTCGCAAGCGCCCACGCTCCCCCACTAAAACCCAACCAAGAGGTCTGTATGAACGCCCCCTTCGATCAGCTGTCCACCTGGCTGAAAGAACACCGGATCACCGAAGTCGAATGCGTGATCAGCGACTTGACCGGCATCGCCCGCGGCAAGATTGCGCCCACCGCCAAGTTCCTCCATGAGCGAGGCATGCGCCTGCCAGAAAGCGTGCTGCTGCAGACGGTCACCGGCGACTACGTCGACGATGACATCTATTACAACCTGCTCGACGCCGCCGACATCGACATGGTCTGCCGCCCCGATCCCACCGCCGTTTACCAGATCCCGTGGGCGATCGAACCAACCGCGATCGTGATCCATGACACCTTCGACAAGCAAGGCAACCCTATCGAGCTTTCGCCACGCAACGTCCTGAAGAAGGTGCTCAAGCTGTACGCCGACAAGGGCTGGCAGCCAATCGTCGCGCCCGAGATGGAGTTCTACCTGACCAAGCGCTGCGAAGACCCGGATTTGCCACTGCAGGTACCACTGGGGCGTTCCGGCCGTGCTGAAAGTGGCCGTCAGTCGTTCTCGATCGATGCCGCCAACGAATTCGACCCCCTGTTCGAAGACGTTTACGACTGGTGCGAGATCCAGGGCCTGGACCTGGATACGCTGATCCACGAAGACGGCCCGGCGCAGATGGAGATCAACTTCCGCCACGGCGACGCGCTGGACCTGGCCGACCAGATCACCGTGTTCAAGCGCACCATGCGCGAGGCCGCGCTCAAGCACAACGTGGCTGCCACGTTCATGGCCAAGCCGATCACCGATGAACCAGGCAGTGCCATGCACCTGCACCAGAGCGTGGTCGACATCGCCACTGGCAAACCGATCTTCGCCAACGAAGACGGCAGCATGAGCCCGCTGTTCCTGCATCACATCGGCGGCTTGCAGAAGTACATCCCCAAGCTGCTGCCGATGTTCGCGCCCAACGTCAACTCGTTCCGCCGCTTCCTGCCGGATACCTCGGCGCCGGTCAACGTCGAGTGGGGCGAAGAAAACCGCACGGCCGGCCTGCGCGTGCCCACCTCCAGCCCTGAGGCGATGCGGGTGGAAAACCGCCTGCCGGGCGCCGATGCCAACCCGTACCTGGCCATCGCTGCCAGCCTGCTGTGCGGCTACCTGGGCATGGTCGAGCAGATCGACCCTAGCGCACCGGTGCAGGGCCGCGCCTATGAACGCCGCAACCTGCGCCTGCCGATCACCATCGAAGATGCGCTGCAGCACATGGAAGACTGCGAAACCGTGCAGCAGTACCTGGGCAAGCAGTTCGTCCAGGGCTACGTGGCGGTCAAGCGCGCCGAGCACGAGAACTACAAGCGCGTCATCAGCTCATGGGAGCGTGAATTCCTGATGCTGAGTGTCTGATCCACCGCGAGGGGTGCTTTGCACCCCATGCACAGGCAAGCCTGCTCTGAACTCCAAGAACAAGACCAACGAGGTGTTCCCATGCGTCATCTGCAAGCCCTGATCCCCGCTGCATTCACCCTGCTGTTCGCCACCACCACCCAGGCCGCGCCCACGGTCAGTGTGTACAACTGGACCGACTACATCGGTGACACCACCCTGGCCGACTTCCAGGCCAGCAGCGGAATCAAGGTGGTCTATGACGTGTTCGACTCCAACGAAACCCTTGAAGGCAAGCTGTTGGCCGGGCGCACGGGTTATGACGTGGTGGTACCGTCCAACCACTTCCTCGCCCGCCAGGCCCAGGCCGGCGCCTTCCTGCCGCTGGACCGCAGCAAGCTGCCGAACTGGCAGCACCTGGACCCCAAACTGCTCAAGCAACTTGAACAGAACGACCCCGGCAACCAGTACGCCGTGCCTTACCTGTGGGGCACCAATGGCATCGGCTACAACGTCGACAAGGTCAAGGCGGCACTGGGCGTCGACCATATCGACTCGTGGGCGGTGCTGTTCGAGCCCGAGCACCTGAAAAAGCTCAAGCAGTGCGGCGTGGCGTTCATGGACTCGCCCGACGAACTGTTCCCGGCCGTGCTCAACTACCTGGGCATGGACCCGCGCAGCGAAAAACCGGGCGACTACGCCAAGGCCGAGGCACGCCTGCTCGAACTGCGCCCCTATATCACCTACTTCCACTCCTCCAAGTACGTCTCTGACCTTGCGAACGGTGATGTCTGCGTAGCGTTCGGCTACTCCGGCGACGTGTTCCAGGCTGCCAACCGCGCCGTAGAGGCGAAAAACGGCGTGAAGGTCGCCTACAGCATTCCCAAGGAAGGCAGCAACCTGTGGTTCGACCTGCTGGCCATCCCCAAGGACGCCAACAACCCCGAGCAGGCCCTGGCGTTCATCAACTACCTGCTCGACCCCAAAGTGATCGCCAAGGTCAGCGCCACGGTCGGCTATGCCAACGCCAACCCGGACGCCAAGGCCTACATGGATGCATCGCTGGTGAACAACCCCGAGATCTACCCACCCCAGGAGGTGCTGGACAAGCTGTACATCTCTAGCACCCCGAGCCCAAAAATCATGCGCGTCATGACCCGCTCCTGGAGCAAGATCAAGTCCAACCGCTGAGTCGAGAACGCTCATGTCTTTCAATACCCAACACACCGCCTCGTACTACGCCGCCACCGCGCGCGACGCGGCACCCTACCCCAGCCTGGACAGTGAACTGACGGCCGACGTATGCGTGATCGGCGGCGGACTGACTGGGGTCAATACCGCCCTGGAGCTGGCCGAGCGCGGCCTCTCGGTGGTACTGCTGGAAGCCCGACGCATCGGCTGGGGCGCCAGTGGGCGCAATGGCGGCCAGCTGATTCGCGGTATCGGCCATGATGTCAGCGGCTTTGCCCGGCATGTCGGCCAGGACGGTGTGCGCTACCTGAAGCAGGCCGGCATCGACTCAGTGGAACTGGTGGCCGAGCGCATCGCCCGCTACGGCATTGCCTGCGACCTGCGCTGGGGCTTCTGCGAACTGGCCAACACCACGGCGCAGTTCGCGGCCTTCAAGGAGGAACAGGACGACCTGGCCGCCCTGGGCTATCGCCATGAAACACGCCTGGTCAGCGCCGGGCAGTTGAACGAGATCGTCGCCAGCGACCAGTACGCTGGCGGCCTGGTCGACATGGGCTCGGGCCACCTGCACCCGCTGGATCTGGTGCAGGGCGAAGCACGCGCGGCCCACGGCCTGGGCGTGCGCATTTTCGAACAAAGCCCGGTGCTGCGCATTGAGCACGGGCCCAGGTTGACGCTGCACACGGCGCGCGGCAAGGTGCGCGCAAGCAGCCTGGTGCTGGGCTGCAATGCTCACCTGGATGAACTGGAACCGCGCCTGAGCGGCAAGGTACTGCCGGCCGGCAGCTATGTGGTGGCCACCGAACCCTTGCCCGAAGCGCTGGCCAGCAGCCTGATCCCGCAGAACATGGCGCTGTGCGACCAGAAGGTCGGCCTGGACTACTACCGCCTCACCGCAGACCGCCGCCTGCTGTTCGGCGGCGCCTGCCACTATTCTGGACGAGACCCCAAGGACATCGCTGCCTATATGCGGCCCAAGGTGCTGAAAGTATTCCCGCAACTGGCCAACGTGCGCATCGACTACCAGTGGGGTGGCATGATCGGCATCACCGCCAACCGTTTCCCTCAGGTCGGGCGCCTGAACCAGCACCCTAACGTGTATTACGCACAGGGCTATTCAGGCCACGGGCTGAACGTGACGCACTGGACGGCGAAACTGCTGGCCGAAAGCATCGCCCTCGGCCACAGCCACGGCCTGGATGTGTTCAGCGCCGTGCCGCACCTGACCTTCCCTGGCGGCAAGGCCCTGCGCTCACCCCTGCTGGCACTGGGCATGTTGTGGTACCGCTTGCGTGAGGCCCTGGGTTGAGTGGGCAGCAACGTTTGCAGCGCCCCTCAGGGCGAGCCACGCACTGTGTTCTTTTCAAAGAGGATTGCCCCGTCCACTGGCCAACTGCCTCGCACCTGCTAGCGTTGTTGAGGCCGACCTCTCACGGATGCCTTTTCATCATGAAATCATTGCCTCGCATTACCCTGTTGTGCGCCGCGCTGCTTGCCGTGGCCGCCTGCTCCAGCAACCGCGTGGACCCCAAGGATTACTCCGGCTTCCTCAAAGACTACAGCCGGCTGCAAGAGGCCAAGAGCCCGTCGGGTGACCCGGTGATGCGCTGGATCGACCCCAAGGTCAATATCAATCAATACAGCCAGGTGTTCGTCGAGCCAAGCCAGTTCTACCCCAAGCCGCAGCCCACAGCCGTTATCTCGCAGCAGACGCTGCAGGAAATCACCCGCTACTTCAACGAGGCGCTGCGCCGCGAAATGGGCAGCGTGATGCCGTTGGCCAAGGGGCCAGGCCCGGGCGTGATCGTGGTACGCCCGGCGATCACGGCAGTGTCCACCAGTAACGAGGGCCTCAAGCCTTACGAGGTGATCCCTATCGCGCTTATCGCGGCAGGAGTGAATACCGCCATGGGTGGACGTGACCAGGACGTGGATGTTGGTGTGGAGGCAGCGTTCCTGGACGGCGCCAGCCAGAAGGTACTGGCCCAGGTGGTCCGCAAGGGCGCGGGCCAGGAACTGGAGAACGATACCCAGAAGCTGACCTTGAATGACGTCAAGCCGGTGCTCGATGGCTGGGCCAAAGACATGCGTGCGAGCTTCCTGGCAGCCAAGCAGAAAGGCCGCTGAGTCCGTCGCAACCGGGTTCAGGAGCGGCCCATCGTGACACAAGGCCGCTCCAGTTGACCGCGTTAAAAATCAGCACTCGACAAAAGCGACCGCCAAACCGCCGCGCGAGGTTTCCTTGTAATTGGCATGCATGTCCGCCCCGGTATCACGCATGGTGCGGATCACCCGGTCGAGCGAAATGTAGTGCTCGCCATCGCCACGCAACGCCATCTGCACCGCGTTGATCGCCTTCACCGCAGCAATCGCATTGCGCTCGATGCACGGCACCTGCACCAGGCCACCCACCGGGTCGCAGGTCAGCCCAAGATTGTGCTCCAGGGCAATTTCGGCGGCGTTTTCAAGCTGGGGCGGCGTAGCGCCCAGTACCTGCGCCAAGCCGGCAGCAGCCATCGAACAGGCTGAGCCCACCTCCCCCTGACAACCCACCTCGGCACCGGAAATCGAGGCGTTCTTTTTGCACAGGATACCAACCGCCGCTGCCCCAAGCAGGAAGTCCACCACATCAGCATCGCAGGCACCGGGGTTGAACTTCATGTAATAGTGCAGCACCGCCGGGATAATGCCGGCTGCCCCGTTGGTGGGCGCGGTAACCATACGCCCACCGGCGGCATTCTCTTCATTGACCGCCAAGGCGAACAGGTTGACCCACTCCATGGCGCCAAGGGTCGAGCCGATCACGTTGGGCTTGCCCAACTCCTGCAGGCTGCGATGCAACCGCGCGGCGCGGCGCTTGACGTGCAAGCCGCCCGGCAGGACGCCCTCGTTGCGCAGGCCGTTCGCCACGCACTCACGCATGGCCGCCCAGATGCGCAGCAAGCCTTCGCGCACCTCGGCCTCCGGGCGCCAGGCGCACTCGTTGGCCATCATCAGTTGCGCCACGCTCAGGTTGTGGGCCTTGCACAAAGCCAGCAGTTGGGCACCACTGTCGAATTCATAAGGCAGCATCACGGCATTCGTTTCGCTTGCCGGCGCATCGATCTCGGCTTGCTCGACGATGAAGCCGCCGCCCACCGAAAAATAGGTCTGGCTCAACAGGCTGCGCTGCCCGTCCATGGCTTCCAGGCTCATGGCATTGGGGTGATAAGGCAGGCTCTCGTCGAGCAGCAGCATGTCACGGCCGTAGTCGAAGGCCAGCGGATGGCTACCGTCGAGCATCAGGCAGTGCTCTTGCAGGACCTGTCCGATGCGCGACTCGATCGTGGACGGGTCGATGCGGTCCGGCCACTGGCCCATCAAGCCTAGCAGGCACGCGCGATCGGTGGCATGGCCAACCCCGGTGGCCGACAGCGAGCCATACAGCCGCACTTCCACGCGCGTCACCTGGGCCAGCAGCCCCTGCTCACGCAAGGCCTGGGCAAAGGTAGCCGCCGCGCGCATCGGGCCGACGGTATGGGAACTGGACGGCCCGATGCCAATTTTGAAAAGGTCGAAAACACTGATAGCCATGCTAATGCCTGACCCTACCCTGACATGCATCCAGGGTAGGGTTATCTGAAGAAATTGAGCGTTATTGCGATTTTGCGCGATACTGCCGCGCTGGCTCACGGATGACCAACGAAACTTCCTAAGCAAGCCTTTAGTGGTACTAAACGATGCGACGACAACTCAATGGTCAGATGTTCGTCTGGCTGCATGTATTTGCCTGCGCAGCCCGGCACTTGTCCTTCACCCGTTGTGCCGAAGAGCTGCACATCACCCCCGGCGCGGTCAGCCAGCAGATGCGCCAACTGGAAGAGCGCCTGGGCTACCGGCTGTTCCTGCGCCGGGCGCGCGGCGTGGAGCTGAGCGCCGAGGGGCAACGCCTGGCCCAGACGGTGGCCGAGGCCTACGGCAGTATCGAAGCCGAGCTGCTGCGGCTGGACGCGGGGGAAATCCGCGGCACATTGCGTGTGCGTTCGATCCCCTCGTTCCTGGCCAAATGGCTCACGCCGCGCTTACCGCGTTTTCAACAGCGCTACCCGGACATCGAACTGCGCCTGGTCGCCGAAGACAGCGCCCAGGCGCTGACCCCGGGTGACTTCGACCTGGCCATCGACCTGAACGATGGTAGCTACCCAGGCATGCTTTCGACGCCGCTGCTGGACGAGCAGATCTTCCCGGTGTGCTCACCTGCCCTGCTGCGCGGGCGCCCGCCGCTGCACGGCCCCGCTGACCTGGCGCACTACCCGCTGCTGCATGACATCACCGCCTGGCGTGGCAGTTCGGAATATGCCGAGTGGGAGTTCTACCTGGAAGGCATCGGCGCCGCCGGCCTGGATGTGCGGCGCGGGCACACTTTCAACCGCAACCACCTGACCATCGAGGCGGCGATTGCCGGTATCGGCGTGGCGATTGCACGACGCACGCTGCTCAATGACGAACTGGAGCGCGGCGCACTGATCGTGCCCTTTGGTGTACCGATCGCCAACCACAAGCGTTATGTGGTGCATTACCCGCCAGGCGGCTTGAACCAGCCAGGTGCGCGGGCGGTGCATGACTGGCTGGTGGAAGAAGCGCGGGGGTTCAGGGCGTTGCATCCGTTGAACAAGGAATAGCCACCTAGGCGCGCTTGAGCAGGAGCGCTTCGCTCAATAGGCCTGCTTACCGGTGAAGGCATTGAGCGTGCGCACCAGGATCACGAAGTCCAGCCACAACGACCAGTTGTTGATGTACTCGATGTCCGAGTCGACTCGCTGGATCATTTGCTCGATATCCTTGGTCTCCCCCCTGAACCCGCGCACCTGCGCCAAACCTGTCATGCCGGGCTTGATATTGTGGCGGGCAAAGTAGTCAACGATATCCTGCGAATACAAGGTGTCATGTTGCAAGGCATGCGGCCGCGGCCCTACCAGGGACATTTCCCCGGTCAGCACATTGAACAATTGTGGCAGTTCATCAAGGCTTGTACGCCGGATAAAGGCGCCGACCCGGGTCAACCGTGGGTCATTCTTCTGCGCCTGCTTGACCACACCTGCTTCCGGTTGGTGAACATGCATGCTGCGAAACTTCCAGATACGGAACGATTCTCCTGTCCAGCCGGTACGTTCCTGGCGGAAGAACACCGGCCCGCGGCTGTCGATCTTGATGGCCAGCGCAACAGCCAGCAATACGGGTGATGCAAACAGCAAAATCAACGCGGCCAGCACCCGGTCCTCAAGGTTTTTCAAGAACAGGCTCATGCCCGTCAAGGGTGTCTCCGACAAGGTCAGCACCGGAATGCCGGCAATTTCCCGCACGCTGTGGTTGATCAGGCGCAACGAGAAGATATCCGGCACCCAGTTCACCGCAATGCACTTGTCGAGCAACTTGAAGTAAACGTCGTTGATGACCTCGGAGCCACCCAGTGGCGTCACCAGGTACACCGTACGAATACCGTGTTGGGCCACCAGCTCGTCGAGGTCGCCAATATGCCCCAGCACTGGCAGGCGCTGCTTGCCCTCGGCACTCTCCAACCCCTGCCCATCGCCTTTGTCGAGCAGCACGCAGCCCAGCACTCGTTCGCCAAACCACGGGTTGTTGCTGATTTTCTGATACAGGAAGTTGGCCAGGTCACCGTTGCCGATGATCAGGGCATTGTCCAGGCGCGCATGCGCACTAAAGCGCTTTTGCAGTTCGCGCACGGCAAAATGCAAGAATAGCTGGGCGACATAACCAATGACGAACAGTTGCACCACCAATAGCCGTGAATAGGTTTCGCTCTGTTTGGTCAGGAACGCCATGACGACCAGGAAGCAAAACGTTGCCGACCAGGCCTTGAACAGGCGGAACGCCTTGATCGAAAGCCCGACGTTGGTGCGGTAGATGGCGTAATGATCATAAATGACTGCCAGTGCGCCAATCAGCAACAGCAGCATGATCACGTAATCGGATGTGATATAGCCGAACTGGTCGTAGATCAGGTACCAGGCAATACCGGTGACGGCAATACCATCGAGGCCGGCCTGAATGGCGTTACTGACACTGCTTCTTCTCTGGAGTAAGGAACGACTGCTTCTGGGTTCGAAAACCATTTCAGACCTCATCAAAATGAGCGTAGCAAGTGCCTTCCATCAAACAGCGAGTCTTGAAAACAGGTTACGCAAAACCCGTGCAGCAGGCGCGTGGCGCCCTCAAGCGATTGATATCACTGTAGCAGCCACCCGCTGCTGGCGTACCCGGAATCACCGCTTGTGCGAACTTTGACCGATTCATAGGGCCCGCCTGGCCGAAACCGCCGCCCGCCGGTACAGCAGGGTGCGCAACAGGAATAGCGGATTGCCCACCACGTAACGCATGAACAGGCGCTTGGGTTCGCGCAGCAGGCGGTACAGCCACTCGCCCCCCAAACGCCGCAGCCATTCGGGGGCACGGCTGACCTTGCCGCCGAGGAAGTCCAGGATCGCCCCACCGCACACGATCAGGCATGGCCCGCCAGTGACTGCCAACTCCGCTGCCACCGCCTCTTGCTTGGGCATGCCCATGCCCAGCACGATCAGCTCGGGTTGCTGCTCGCGGGCCAACTGCAAATAGGTTTCAAGGCTGGCGAAGCCATCGTGAACCGACACCGGCACGATGCCAAACTCGGCTTCACAGCGCCGCACGGCCTGGTCCAGGTAGGGTTGCCGGGTGCCCCAGAAGGCGACCTTGCGCCCTCGGTAAGCAGCCATGAGCCTGGGAATGAAGTCAGTGCCGTTCATGTTCAGCCCAGGTTCCAGGCCCAGGCGGCGATACAGGATCGCCATGCCGGCGCCATCGCGCAGCAGCACATCTGCGGCCGACAGTGCCTGGCTGTAGCCACCATCGCGCACCACCAGGTTCATCGCATGGGCGTTGACGAAGCCCAGCACGGTGCCCGTATCCGGCGTAGCCAGGCGGTCGAGCAGGTGCTGCACGGCGGCGTCATCAGCGATCACTGCCAGCTGGTCGATCACACGCTTCCAGCGATTCTGCCACTGATCCATCAGTCGTCATCCCGTTTTGAACGCACCCATTCAACCTGGCGCTTGATCAGGAAACTCAGGTACAAGGGAATTTTCCTGGCCGCGTAAAACGGCGCGTACAACAACACCGAAAACGGTATCACTTCACGGCAGAAGCGCGCCCAGGCCAACACCACGGCAAAGGCCAGCAAGGCCAAACCGGCAAAGGCGAGCCACGCGGGTGCCGCCAGGCCGAACAGCAGGTACGCCAGCCAGGTCACCAGGTTAAGCCCGAGCAAGGTCAGTACCAGCAACGCCAGGGGCGGTACCAGCAGGTCCAGGGTCAAGGCCGCCAGGCTAGCGTTGCGCTGGGTGATTGCAGCCATCGCCCGTTTGGGTGCGTCGGCAAGCATCAAGCCCAGATGGCCATGCTCCCAGCGGGTGCGTTGGCTGTTGAGGCCTTGCTGGCTGAGCGGGAACTGGCTAGTGACCAGTGCCTCGGGGCAGAAAGCAGGAGGTTTACCCTGCTGGCAAAGGTCCAGGCCCAGCTTCACATCCTCGACCAGATGACCATTGGCCAGGTTGATCAGGCTCAGATCGTGCCAGCCGAACGCCATGCCCGCGCCCATCAGCTGGCATGGCAGGCCCAGGCGCGCCCAGCCGCGTGGCCGCACCAGGTTCTTGACCCGCCATGCAAACTCGGCAACCTGCACTCTCAACCCGGCACCTGCCGGTGCACGCATCAGGTACAGCGACTGTACCGGGCGGGCAAGTGCGTGACAGCGGCGCGCCAGGCAATCGATCGCCCCCTCGCCCACCTGGCAGTCGGCATCCACCACGATGACCACCTCGGGCGGCCGCTGAGCCAGATGGCGCACGCCGAAATCCAATGCGTAACCTTTGCCGCGCAACCGCGTATCGTGGCGCTCTACCACTTCGGCGCCGGCCTCACGTGCCAACTGGGCCGTGTCATCCGAACAGTTGTCCGCCACGACCAGCAAGCGGTCGCCGTCCAGCAGTTGCGGCGTAACGCTCGCCAGCATCGCGCGAATGATCAATGCCTCATCGTGGGCGGGCACCAACACCGCCACTCGCGGGCGCTCGCCAACGCCCTTGGGCCTCGACCGCGCCGGCAGGCAAGCCAGCAACACTTGCAGCACCAGCACCAACACCGGTACCAGGACGATGATCGCCAACAGGCCCAGTAACCAACCCAATACACTTATCATGCGTATGCCTTGAAATAGCCGGCCAGCCTGGCCGCCTCGGTGTCGATGTCATGCCGTTGCACCACACGCTGGTAGGCCAACTCGCCCATGCGCTGCAGTACCTCGGCCGGTTGCGCCAGGCAGTCGGCCATGGCTGTTGCCAGCTCGTCCACGGCGCCGGCAGGGAACAGCCAGCCGTTCTCGCCAGGCCGCACCAGCTCGGGGATACCCGCTACATAGGTGGTGAGCACGGGCCGACGCAAGGCCATGGCCTCCATGATGACCACGGGCAAGCCCTCGGCGAAACTGGGTAGCACCAGCGCACGGGCGGCCAGGATTTCCTCACGTACCTGCGCACTGCTGATCCAGCCAGTGATACGCACTTGCTGCTGCAAGCCGTGCCGGGCAATCAAGGCCTCGATCTGCTCGCGCATTTCACCGTCACCCGCCAGCACCAGCTCGAAGGTGATCGACCGGGCAGCGAGACAGCGCGCCGCTTCGAGCAACAGCAGCTGGCCCTTCTGTTCGCACAGGCGCCCAACACACACCAGCCGTGGCGCCGATGGCACATCGACTGGCGCCACCTCATGGAAACCACGCTCCAGTCCGCAATGCACCACCTTCACCTTGCCCCAGTGCTCGTGCGCCACCCAACGGTACAGCTGGCTTCGTCCGTACGAGCTCACCGCCGCGACAAAGGCGGCGCGCTGCACCTTCTCACCCATGTGCAAGAACTGTGGTTTGTCGAATTCTTCCGGCCCGTGCACGGTAAAGCTGTATGCCGGCCCGCCCAGGACGTTGGCCAGCATGACCACTTCAGTAGAGTTGGTGCCGAAATGCGCGTGCACATGTGTTGCCTCCCCAGCCTGCAACCATTGCAGCACCAGGCAGGCCTCGGCCAGGTAGACCAGGTGGTAGGGCCAGGCACGGTCGGCCCGCAGGCCAAGGCGCATGGCCAGCCCCAGCGCCTGGAAAAACCGCCGCGGCTGCGTACGCAGTACTTGCCACGTCGGTGCCAACAACCCCTTGAGCCCACCTTGCAATACGTAGCGGGTCTTGCCCCGTTCGGTTGCGTCCTCGGCATCCTGCACCTCGGCGTCCCACCCACGCAGGGCTATACGTTGCACCTCAACCCCCTGGCGCTCCAGCGCCAGAATTTCGCGACGGATGAAACTGTGGCTGACTTTCGGGTACTGATTGATGAAGTAAGCAATATGCATACGAATCCAGATCCAAACCCGCTTGATGACCAACCTTCCCTGGCAACCTTCACTTCAGGCTGTCGACTACGGGCGGCCTGTCTACTGCCGATGCACTCACAGCAAATGCATCCCCCTGTTTTCCTTGTAGTCCAAGGTTGTGGTTGCTGCTTGGCAATGCTGCCTGCAAGTGGGTGAAAACATCGTCAAGCAATGCCTGGCGGCGGCGGTACATCGCCCGTTTCTTGGTCGGGATGTCAGCTTCCGCCCGTTGCGCCGGCGCTAAAGGCAGGGAAAAAAAGTCCTCACGGTCAGACGCTGTGGCGCCATGTTCCTGCCATATCACGTCGTAGTTGGCCGCCAGGTCCTGGCCCTTGTCGCTGCCAAAATAGGGATGGCGATGGTGCCGGCAGGCATCACTGACGGCATACAGCTGTGTCACACCCAGGGTCCTGCCCAGGCATTTCAACGCTTCGAGCAACAGGCTGCGTGGCCGCAACCCTTCGAAGTCCTTGGTCAGGTCACGGTAGATGGCCAGCGAGGTTTCGCTGTCGATACCTTTGTGGATGCCCTGCACCGCACCGATGAACAGGCAGGTTTCACCCTGGCTGCGGCCCAGGGTGAAGGCCAGGGATGCCACACGCAGGTCGGCCTGGAACAGGTTCAACACCAACTCGCCTTCGCGCTTGAACCAGATTGGCCGGTCCAGTACCAGGCAACAGCCCGGCGAGTGGCTGGACAGGTCACACAACTTCAGGTTTTCGTCGCGCCCCAGCAACAGCAACGCCGGGAACTGCCCAGCCACCTGTTCAAAGTGCGAAGCCACCACATCCAGACGCTGTGGCGCCTCCCAGCATCGGCTGATGTAAGGCCATTGCACGACACCGATACAATCCACACCCAGGCGCTGCAAACCATGCGGGCCCAGCGCCGCCGTCATGCGCTGCATGAACCCGTTCAGCTCAGGCCACTGCCTGGCGATCTGCCGTGCCAACTTGTACTTGTTGTGCATCGCCCGCAACGAGTAACCCGGTTGCAAGGTAAACACGCTTTTCACGAGGGTGCCGAGCATCATGGGTTTCTCTCACTTGTACTCGATCAAAGCCGATTTGCCAGCCGCAAGGCGGTGGCGCAGGAACCTCAGCTGGCCGAGCATTTCCGGGAATTTGCCCAACACCAGAAACACAGCCTGCAGCCAGTTCTCGCGCGTCCACTTGCCGCCGCGGCGCGCCAGGCGCACCGCCTGCAGTGGGTAGATCAACAGCAAGAGCAGGCCCCAGCCGCCCAGCAGCAGGCAGGCCAGCGCGATCACCAAAGGTATGCCCAGGCCCCACAACCAGGCCCGACGTGACTCACGCAGCCAATGCCGCTCGGGTGGCTGGCCATGCAGGTAGGCGCCCTCGGCATAGGCATGCCCAGCGCGCAGGCTACGCCGCCACCATTGGCTGAAACGCGTCATGCCGGCATCGTGCAGGGTCATCTCGGCAGCCAGTCGCCAGACTTTCCAGCCGCTGGCCCGCAAACGCACGCACAGTTCCGGCTCCTCTCCGGCGATCAGGTCAGGACGGAAGCCACCCACGGCAGCAAAGGCGTCTGCCCGCATCAGCGCATCGCCGCCACAGGCCTTGGCCTCACCGACCGGGGTATCCCACTCCAGGTCGCACAGCAAGTTGTACACCGAACGCTGCGGGAAGCGCTCCCGCCGGCGACCACACACCACTGCCACGGCGGGGTGCTGCTCAAGAAAAGCCTGCGCCGTGGCCAGCCAGGTGGCATTCACCTCGCAGTCGCCATCGACGAACTGTACCAGTTGCATCGATGGCAACAGGCGCTGCAAGGCGGCAAAACCTTCATTGCGGGCGCGTGCGGCGGTGAACGGGATACTCATGTCCAGCGCCAGCACTGCCACGCCAAGGTTGGCGGCCAGCTGCAGCGAACCATCGGTGGAACCCGAGTCGACGTACATGACCTTGTCCGCCCCCTGCGCCAGCGAAACCAGGCAGCGCTCGAGACGCTGGCCTTCATTGCGGCCGATCACCACCACGCCGATCACCGTTGCCATAGGCTTCACTCGACCGACGCCGTGGCAGCCGGTTGCCGGGCCTTGATGATGGCCGGCACCCCCACTGCCAGTGAATTGTCAGGCACATCTACCAGCACGACGGCATTGGCGCCGATGATCACGTTGTTGCCGATGCGAATACTGCCCAGCACCTTGGCCCCGCTGCCGATGTCGACGTTATTGCCGAACACCGGGGCAATCGGCTCGTCGACATTCTTCAGGCCCACCACCACGCCGTTACGGATTCGGCAGTCATCACCAAAGCGGGCATAGCCGCTGACAACGATGCCGCCAAAATGATCGATGACGAAGTTGCGCCCGATCACCACCTCGCACGGCAGTTCGATACCGGTGATGATCTGGACGAATTTGAACAGCACCTTGTAGATGAGCGAGCACAGTTTGCGCAGCAGTGCCGGGCGCAGCGTATAACGCCAGCGGCCAAAGCGATACACCAGCAATGCCCAGAAGCCCTGGGCGCCCCAGTCCCCGCCATGGGCCCGCAGGTCGGCGCGAATATTATCGAACATGGCTCCACCTACCTTGTCGGTTGGCTGGCGTACCGGGTCTTGAACAGCAAAGACCAGGTTGCCCGGCAATGACGCCAGCAGGCCTGTATGGCGCCCCAGCCGCGTCGTTTCAACAGCGCCTTGAGTGCCAGCACCAAGTCGCCCAGCGTCACCAGCAGCATGTGCAGGGCAAGCCCCGCCACCCCGTGATGCTTGCGAAAGTACAGCAACTCGCTTTCGATCTGATAGGACGAGATCTGCCGGCTGGCGGCCTCCAACTCCGCCACCGACTTGGAGCTTTCGCCACCGATGTGCACCACCGTGGTATGCGGGTAGAACACCACTTTCCAGCCCGCTTCCTTCACCCGCTTGCAGTGGTCCACCTCCTCGTAATAAAGGAAGTAGCGCGGGTCGAACAAACCCACCTTGTCGAGTACTTCGCGGCGCACCAGGTAGAAGCAGCCGGGCAACCAGTCACACTCGCGCACCGAGGCGTGGTCCCAGTTCATTTCGTCGACCATCTTCAGCCCTGGGAAGAACCGCCCCAACCCGGTACGCCCAACGAACACATTGAGCGGCGTGGGGAAGTAGCGACAACTGGGCTGCAGGTCGCCATCGCGCCCTTCCAGGCGCACCCCCAGTACGCCGCACTCCGGGTGGGCGTCCATGTAGTCGAGCGTTTTTTGCAGCGAGTCGGCGGCAACGAAGGCATCGGTATTGAGCAGCAAAGCGTACTTGCCCTTGAGGTGCGCCAACAACTGGTTGTTGGCCCGGCCGAAACCCACGTTCTGCTTGTTGCTCAGCAGCAGTGCCTCGGGGCACACCTGGGCCATGCGCTGCACCGAGTCATCGCGCGAGGCATTGTCCACCACCAGGTAACTGGCCAGCCGCTCGCTGCCGGCCCGGCGCAGCGCATCGAACATCGGCTGCAACAGTCCAGCGGTATTGAAGTTGACCACCATGACATCCACAGGTTTGCTAGCCATTTCAGCTGTCCCCGAAGAAATACTGACGTCTTTGCGCCATCAGTAACGGTTCCACTTCCGGGTCGTAGGCACCGTTGCGCTGCTTCACCAGATCGATCCATGGGTAGGCTTCGCAACGTGCCTCGACCCGTTTGATCAACTGCTCGGTGGTACAAATGAACTCGGCAGGGTTGCCACCATAGACGGTGCCTGGCGGCACGTCCTTGGTCACCACCGCCCCTGCCGCCACGATGGATTCGGGCCCGATGGTCACGCGAGGCATCACGATCGCACCATGGCCGATGAAGCAGTTGTCCTTGATGTCGATGAAACCGACCGAATCCAGGTGCTTGCCAAAGCGATGCTCGATCAGCAATACCACCCCGTCATGACCGATCAACGTGCAGTCGGACAAGCCCACGCTGTTACCGATACGTACCAGCGACGGGTCGAGAAACTTGCAGCCTGTATTGACGTAGAAATTGCTGCCGACCGAATGAAAGTTGCCCCACCGGGCCAGATAGGCCCCCCATTCAAGACCAGATGGGTTGCAGAACCTCCTGTAGAATTTGCCACCTCGCCCGGTTGCATGGGCGTAGCGCGCCACTGCCTTGCGTATCCATCCTTTCATACTGCCTGGCCTCGCGATCTGAACAATCTGGAGTCTCCTGAGGCGTTCCGGTCTCGTTCTTCTAGGTGCTGACCGCATCGCACTCACCCGTGTACAACCTTCATCACGCCGCGGCGCCGCTGGCCGCTTTCATTTTGTTATCGAGGTGGTCGGCCAGCCGCAAGGCAAATTGCAACAGCGGCATGGTCGGGTTGGAGGCGCCGCCCTTGGCAAAAATGCTGCTGCCGGCGACATACAGGTTTTCGGTACCGAACACCTTGCAATTGGCATCGACCACACCGAACTGCGGCGAGGCGGCCATGCGCGTGGTGCCCATGTGATGGGCATGGGGTGCCATTCTCAGCGGTATCGAGGTGTCGTAAACGAAATCGTTGAGCTTGACGAACCCCAGGTCCATGTCGGCGAACTGCTTGGCCAGTTCGCTGCCAATGCACTTGATGGTGTGCCGGTCTTCGGCGCTAAGCACCCAATTGACATTGACCTTGGCCACGCCCAGCGCATCCTTCTTGTCCAGCAGCGAAATGCGGCTGTGCAGGTTGGGGAACTGCTCGATCATGGTGCCGATCACGCCGTCACCAGGGCAGCTGAACTTGGCGACGAAGGCGACCTTGCTGGCAAACCCCATGTCGCAGGCCAGGCTCTCGAGAAAATACTTCACCTCGGCAGTGCGGCCATAGGTTTGCACATCGGCCAGCAAGGAGGCGGTGACATTGCCTTTACCGGCCTTGTACTCGTCGACGAAAGCATCGGTGGTGTAGTACTGGCGCGGCTCTGGGTCCTGCCCGGACTTGAGGATGAAAGTGCCCATTTCGATATTCAGGTGTTCCATGAAACACCCGCCGACCAGCCCTTCCTTGCTCACCACGCCTGCGGCCACCAGGGTCTCGCTGTTCAGCAACTGCCGGGCATTCTCGATGGCACCTGTGGCCAGAATGAAATTTCCAGCCACCAGGCGTTGACGATTGCACTCATAGTCAGACAACACCACCGCAGCCAGGTGGCCGGAAGCCTTGTCGAACTCCAGGTCAACGCAATTACAGTTGATGAACACATCCAGGCCTGGGGTCTGCTCCAGTGCTGAAGCGTACTTCTGCGCAAAACGTGTCGGCGTGCTGAGCAGAAAACGGTCCGCCTCGAAGTCACCGCCGTTGAGGCCGGCATTCATCGCGCGAAAATCCGAGCCAGGCGCCAGATCGACGATCTCCATCGCTGCCGGCAGAAAGCCTTCGATCTCCGAGTAAGGAATTGGCCAGCCCGGCAAGACGCCTGGCGGGGCGACGGCAAAATCCGAAGGGGTGAATGGACGGCACCGGCCAGCCCAGTGATTGGAGGTGCCACCCAGGTAGCGCAGGCGGGTTTCCCCGGCATACAGTTCCAGGCCGGTGGATGAGCACGCGTACAAGTCTTGCGAGTGCGGCGCATATTCGCGCCCCCCGCCTTCGGCGATCATTACGCTCCAGCCGGCGGCTGCCAGGCGCAAGCCCAGGGTTATACCCGCTGGGCCGGCCCCGATGATGCAGAAATCATAGTGATCGCGCAGCGCCTTCTGCTGCTCAAAGTCCTTGATCATGCTGACGCGTTCCGGAAGTAACGGGACGGCAATACCCAACCGTTGATTACCACGAACCCGGGCTTTTCGACCGTCTTGTCCGCAACGGCCGCCGAGGCGCCGAACACCGCGCCCCCCGCGCCGAGCAAGACACAGCTCTGGAGAAAGCCTCTACGACCCAACTGCGCAGTACAAAAAGTGAGCTTCCCCATGTTCCCGTGACCTGTAGCCATGAAAGTTACACCCGGCAAACTGCGCTACAGCCAGTTGAAAAAGGCCGTCAACAGTGCCCCGCACAGCGCCCCGACCAGCAACATCGGCAGTACCACCAGCTCACGTTTGAGGCTGAAGATATCCAGTTTGCAGTTCACATACACAACCAGCACCAGCGTTGGCACAGCATGCAGGGCAACCCCCCAGATAGCCCACTCCACCCCGCCAATCGCCAGTAACAGCGGCAACAGCCCCCATAACGAGACCAGGCGGATGATGTTGTCCATGGCCTGGTACTTGGTCAGGCCCAAGGCAATCCACACCTGATGAGCCAAGGTATAGCGCAATACGATGAACGATAGCGAGAGAATCGCCAGCATCGGCCCGGCTTCGCGGTAGCGATCGTCATACATCCAGCCGATCAGCAGTGGGCTGGCGGTCAGGAAACCGCCACAAATGAACAGCACCAGCAGGTCGACCAGCAGCCGAAAGCGGAAATACAGCGCTTTCAGGCGCGGCTTGTCGTCGGCCCGGGCCGCTTCGCTGAAAGCAGGCAGCGCCACCGCGCCGACAATTTTCATGAGCGCGGTCTGCACCGCACCCAGGATCAGCACGGCGATCGAATACACACCCAGTTGCGCCGCCGACATGCTGGCGCCAAACCATATGCGGTCGCCGTACATCGCCAGCACGCCGACCATCGACGACAACAGAATCCAGCGGCCAAACACGATCAGCTCGGTCAGCGCCGAACGGTCCCAGCGCAGGTGGTTGTTGGGCCCCTCCAGGGCGGTATGCCCCAGCACGGTCCAGACGACCGCCGAAACCAGGCCTGATAACACCAGCGCCCAGATCGAGTGGGTCAGCAAGCCCAGCACCAGCATCACCACCAGGCCGGCCACCTGCGAGGCAAGGTCGACCAGTACCACGCGCTTTTGTTGGAAAGTGCGTACCGCCACATCTATCTTGGTGGACTGGAAACCCCAGATGGCCGCCGACAGGCCGGTCACCGCCAGTACCATCGGCAGTACCGGCGCGGCATAGGTCGAGTCGGCCGGCCACAGCTCAGCCAGTTGCGCCAACCAAGCCCCCAGGGCCAGCAGCAGGGTAAGGGCAAACAGCAGGAAACCGCGGATGATCTGCACGGTCCAGGCGGTGTTGAGAAAGTCCGGGTCGTCACCACGGTGGCTCTGGATGATGTTCTGGCGCAGGCCGACATCGGAAAGCAAATGCAGCAGTATCGAAACAGTGGTGGCAATAACCATCACCCCGAACATTTCCGGCAGCAGCAAGCGGGCCATGATCAGATTGCCGCCCAGGCGCATCACCTGTGAAGCCACCTGCGAGACCAGGTTCCATGACCCGGCCCTCAGGGCCCGCTTGCGCAGGCTCGCGGCGGCTGACACATCAATCGACGGCATGACTTCAATCTCTGACTGATTGGCTAAAAGTCACTATAGTTTCAATTAGCCATGATGCTAGCCGTTGCCCACCAAGGGAAAGGTGTACATAGCCGATGCCTGAACATTTTCGTGCGTTGATCGTCATCCTGTTTCTGGCGAGCGTGGTCTTCCTGATGGCCCGGCGGCCTGCCACCGACCTGATTCCGCTCAGCGACTACAAGCGCCGGCGCAATCTGTGGTTCCTGCTGACCCTGCTGGCTTTTTTCTCCCACAGCTTCTGGCTGTACCTGGGGGTGGGCGCGGTCGTCCTGTTGCTGGCCGGGCGCCGCGAGCACAACCCCATGGCGCTGTTCTACATGCTGCTGTTCCTGATCCCGCCAGCGTCGGTGCAGGTGCCCGGGTTTGGCGTGGTCAATTACCTGGTCGACCTTAACCATATTCGCCTGCTGACCCTGTGCGTGCTGCTGCCGGCCGCGCTGTACCTGCGCCGCCAAGGTGACACCTTGCGCTTTGGCCGCACCTGGGCCGATAAACTGCTGGCGGCCGGCCTGCTGCTGATGAGCGTGCTCTATTTGCGCGAAACCACCCTTACCGACACGCTGCGCCAGGCGCTGTACCTGTATGTCGACGTTCTCCTGCCGTATTACGTGGCCAGCCGTGGCCTGCGCCAGATCAGCGACTTCAAGGACACCCTGCTGGCCTTCGTGCTCGCCTCTTTCGTCATGGCGCTGATCGCTGTGGCCGAGTATGTGCGCCACTGGCTGTTGTACAGCGCCCTGGTCGACGCCATGGGCGTGCCATGGAGCATGTCCGGCTACCTGAGCCGGGGCGGTGCACTGCGGGCAAGCGTCACCACCGGCCAGGCGATTGCACTGGGTTACGTGATGAGCGTGGCCATCGGCCTGTTCCTGTTCGTGCAGGGCTATGTGCAACGCCCGCTGCACAGGGCCATGGGCGCCCTGCTGCTGGCCGCCGGGCTGTTCGCGCCATTGTCGCGTGGCCCGTGGATCGGCGCGGTGGTCATCGTGGTGGTGTTCATCGCCCTGGGCAAAGGCGCCGTCAAGCGCCTGGCGCTGCTGGGTGCGGCTGGCATGCTGGCCTTGCCCTTGCTGACCGTCGTGCCTGGGGGCGAAAAGGTGCTGGACCTGCTGCCGTTCATCGGTAACCTCGAGAAAGAGAACATCACCTACCGCGAGCGGCTGATGGACAACTCCTGGATCGTCATCCAGCGCAACCCGTTGTTCGGCTCCTTCGACTTCCGCAACACACCCGAAATGCAAGCGATGATCCAGGGCGACGGCATCATCGACATCGTCAACACCTACATCAACCTGGCGTTGCGGGTGGGCCTGGTCGGGCTAGGCCTGTTCGTGGCGTTCTTTGCCGTCGTGCTGCGGGGTATCCGCAGGGCCATGCTCAGCTTTGCCGACAAGGACGACGAGCGACGACAGCTCGGCCGGGTGTTGCTGGCAACGCTGATCGGCATTCTGGTCATCATCTTCACGGTCAGCAGCATCACCTTCATCCCGGTGGTGTACTGGTCTATCGCTGGCCTGGGCGTGGCCTACATCCAGATGGTTCGCCGGCTGCACAACAGCCCGGCCGTGGAACTGGCAGAACCCGACCTACAACCCAGGTAATGTTCATGAATAGGCTGTCCCTGCGTCATTACGTGCGCCTTTCGGCCATTGCCGGCCTGGCCCTGCTGCCGCTGGCCAGCTGGGCTTCAGACTGGCAGGTCAGTGTCGATGAGCAAAATGGCTTGCCTACCGTGACACACGGCGGTGGCCCGGTCATGAAGGCCAAATTCGATTTCTGGGCTGCCAACTGGAGCTGGACCGGTTTCTATACCGACTTCAAGGTCAATGGCCCTTACCACTACACGCTGCGGGGCAAGAACAAGGAACTGGACTTCGACCTGCAGGCTGACATCCGTAAGGAACAAGCGCAAACCCTGAGCTGGGCCTTCGACCTCGACGCCCACAGCCGCCAGAGCGGTGTCATGGGTGGCGGCCTGGTGTTCCAGTTCGACCCGGCGCAAATCGCCGGCGACATGGGCGCCCCGCAATTGTTGCCCGACAACCGCGGCTGGACGTGGGGCAAGACCGACCAGGGGCGACGCATCGAAATGCGCTTCGACCCGCCACTGGCCAAGGTCTATTTCGAGCGCGGCAACCCGACCGAGCTGCGCGCATTCCTCTACAAGGACCCGATCAGCGCCGGCCGCCAGCAGCTCAAGGCCGTGCTCAACGTGACCGGCGACATCGAACTCGGCCCGACACCCAGCGAGCGCTTCGGCCTGGCAGACCCCGCCAAGTGGCCTGATGACCAACTGGACTGGCGCACCTCGCCGGTGGACCTGTCGTTCCTCAACGCAGCGGAAAGACCCGCCGGCAAGCGTGGCTTCGTCAAGGCAGTCGGCGACCAGTTGATGTTTGCCGACAACACCCCGGTACGCTTCTGGGGCACCAACCTGTCGGCCTACTCGCTGTTCAAAAGCCCCGACGACGAAATACGCCAACAGGCCAAACGCCTCTCGGCACTGGGTTTCAACCTGGTGCGCTTGCATCACCACGACTCGCCCTGGGTCAGCCCCAACGTATTTGGCGACGGCACCTTGGTGCGCGATACCCAGCAGCTCAGCACCGAATCGCTGCGCAAGCTCGACCTGTGGATCAAGTCACTCAAGGACGAAGGCATCTACATCTGGCTGGACATGCATGTGCAGCGTGCGTTTACCGCCAACGACAATATCGAAGACTTCAAGGAGCTGCCCGAGCAGGATGGTCGCGTCGACCTGAAGGGTTACGCCTACGTGAACGACAGTATCCAGCAAGCGATGAAACGCTTCGCCGAGCAGTACCTGACCCATGTGAACGAATACACGGGCCTGGCCTACAAGGACGACCCGGCCATCGCCGCCGTGCTGATCACCAACGAGAATGACCTGACCCAGCATTACGGCAACGCCCTGATGCCGAACAAGGATGTACCCCGCCACAGCGCGCGCTACATGACGGCGGCCAAGGCCTTTGCCAAACAGTTTGACCTGCCCGCCGACCTGACCTGGCGTGCCTGGGAGCATGGTCCGTCGAAGCTGTTGCTCAACGAGCTGGAACAACGCTTCAATGCCGACATGATCGCCCACTTGCGCAGCGTGGGCGTGAAAGTCCCCATTGCTACCACCAGCACCTGGGGCGGTAATGGGCTTAGCGCACTGCCGGCATTGAGCGTTGGCGATGTCATCGACGCCCACAGCTACGGCGACACAGGCCAACTGGAGAAGAACCCGCTGACCAGCGACGGCATGATCGACTGGATTGCTGCCGCCCAGGTCGTCGGCAAACCGCTGACCGTCACCGAGTGGAACGCCGAGCCCTTCCCGCTGCCTGACCGTCACTCGCTGCCGATTTACATCGCCGGCACCGCCAGCCACCAAGGCTGGGACGCCATGCTGCAATACGCCTACAGCCAACAGGCGTTCAACCCGGGTTGGCGCACGGCGGACAACTGGCACGCGTACAACGACCCGGCGATGATCGCCACCCTGCCCGCCGCTGCCCTGCTCTATCGCCGTGCGGACGTGAAACCCGCCACCACTCGCTACGTGTTCGCACCGACACCTGCCACCCTGTACAACCAGGAAATCACCCCGCGTAACTCACCGCTGCTGCGCACAGCCATGGAAAAGGGCCAGTTGCAGATCGCCCTGCCACACACGCCGGAATTGCCTTGGCTGAAACCCGCGCCCATCCCGGCAGACGCGCAGGTGCTGCACGACCCGGGGCAATCGCTGCTGGCCGCCGATGCCACCGAGTCGGTGACCGACACAGGCGAACTCAGGCGCAACTGGCAACAAGGCATCTACACCATCGACACGCCACTGACCCAGGCCGCCAGCGGTTGGCTGGGCGGCCGCCCGATCAACCTGGGTGCCATTCAGATACAAACGAAAACGCCTTACGCCAGCGTCGTGGTCCAGAGCCTGGACGGCAAGCCACTGGGCCAGTCGCGCGAGCTTCTGCTGTCTCTTGGCACCCGTGCCATGCCCAAGGCCGATGACAAGACGCCGTTCAATGTCGAGCCCCTTGAAGGCAGCCTGGACATCAAGGCACCCGCCGGCCTGAAACTGTTCGCCCGCGATGCACGGGCGCAGCTGAAGCCGCTGCCGGTGGCTTACAAGGATGGGCAATACAGCATTACCTTCGACGGTACCTACATGTCCAATTGGCTATTCTTGAAATAGAGCATATGGCCATCTACGCTCAGGTCACCTGTAGCTGATCATCCCACCTGCACGTGTCAGGGAGTGTTCACTGCGTCTGTAAACAGCAGATTCCAGGAGGTAGGGATGAAATATCTGGTTGTGGGTGGTGCGGGCTACATTGGCTCGCACATGGTCAAGCACCTGCTCGCCGCCGGCCATGAAGTGCTGGTGGCGGACCTGGTCTCACCTGGCCCCGGTATCCAGTGGGCCAAGCTCGACATCGCCGACGAAGCCGCACTGGATGTGCTGTTTGGCGTGTGCCGCTTCGATGCGGTGTTCCACTTCGCCTCGTTCATTCAAGTGGGCGAGTCGGTCAGCGCGCCTGGCAAGTACTACCAGAACAACGTCGCAGCCACCCTTTCCCTGCTGCAGGCCATGGTCAATGCCGGCATCAGGCACTTGGTGTTTTCTTCGAGTGCCGCCGTTTACGGCAACCCGCAGTACGTGCCGATCGATGAAGCGCACACCAAGGGGCCGATCAACCCGTACGGGTTGAGCAAATGGATGGTCGAGCAGATTCTTGAGGACTTCGACCGGGCCTATGGTTTGAAGTCGGTAAGCCTGCGCTATTTCAATGCAGCGGGCGCTGACCCGGAAGGCCAGCTAGGCGAGCGTCACGAGCCGGAAACCCATCTGATCCCGTTGATCCTGCAGGCTGCATCTGGCCGGCGCGAGGAGGTGACAGTGTTTGGTCGCGACTACGACACGCCGGATGGCACCTGCATACGCGACTACGTGCATGTGGCAGACCTGGCGGCGGCCCATGCACTGGCTGTGGATTATCTACTGGACGGTGGCGAGCGTGCCGCGTTCAACCTGGGCAATGGCCTGGGCTTTTCGGTGCAACAGGTGATCGATACGGCCCGGGCCGTGACCGGGCGACAGATCACCGCCCTTGACGCACCGCGTCGTGCCGGCGACCCGCCACGGCTGGTGGCGGATGCGAGCAAGGCCATGCAGGTGCTGGGCTGGCGTCCGGCATTCGCCTCGCTGGAGCAGATTGTTCGGCATGCGTGGCAGTGGGAGTTGCAGTATCCCTGGAGGCGCTGAGTTGATCTCATAGCTTTCAGGCGCAGCACAAGGCTGCGCCTGAAAGCGTATTGCCAGAAGGCTCAGTAATAGGTGCGTGGCTGTTCGTCAGCCTTGTTCAACACTGTCCCGATCAGGTTCACCGTGCCCAGGTGATGCAGGCAATCCTCGATTTCCTTCTTGTTGTTCATTCCGTTGGCCACCACCAGCAACACGCAGTCGAACTTGGGTAACACGGTGATCGCATCGTCCGAGCTGAGCAGCGGTGGCAAATCGAAAATGCAGATGCGCGATTCGTAGCGGTTGCGCAAATCGCCAATCAGGTTGTTCACCTTGGGCGAGGACAGCATCTCGGTCGACAGGGGCACGGGTACCCGCGTTGGCAGCACCACGAAGCGCGGCAAGGTGGGGTTGACCAGGCAGTCCTGCAACTCGGCCTTGTCCGTCAGAAACTCGTTCAGTGCCTGCTCCATGGGCAGGCCCAGGTAACTGCCGACCTTGGGCCGGCGCAGGTCGAAGTCCACCAGTAACGCAGTCTTGGTGGTGTGGTGGGCAATACTCATGGCCAGGTTGATCGCCAGCATGGTCTTGCCCGCTTCCGGCGTTGGCGAGGTGATGGCCAAGGTACGCCAGCCGTTCTCGTCCATGGCCCTGAGCACCTGCGTACGCAACAGGTCGATCGGCCCGTTCATGTTGGAGTTCTTGTTGTACGCCACGATGCGGTTACGCTCCAGGTGGTCTGCACGCAGCGGTACCACCTTGGTGTTCACGTAATCGAACTGACCCGGCACTTCGGCCAGCGCCGTACCGGGGGCGGGAGACAGTGCCTGGGGAGTACCCGGGGTAACCTGATGAATATTGTTGCCAACAGCCGGCTTGATCCTGTCCATCACTGCTTTCCCTATACAAACCGAGACATGACTTTGTACAACAGCACATCCAGTGGCATGTAGAACACGTGCACCAGCCCTATCATGATAGCTGCCAGCGCCAGTGCCGCCAGGATCAGGCGATTGCGCCAGCGCTTGCGTCGGGCCACGTCGGCCCGGGTATCGATATAAGGCAGTGCCACCAGCACCCGTTTGCCCAGCAGGCTTTCCAGGGCGCCAACGCCACGCACGCGTTGATTGAGCATTTCCAGCAGCATCACCAGCGCACCGCCACCGGCCGGTGCCAGCACCAGGCCCAGCGCAGCGATTTTCTTGCGGTTAGGCTTGATCGGCTTCTCAGGCAACAGGGGAGGCTCCAGCAGCACAAAGCGTTCAGCCTTGTTCTCCTGCTCCAGGCTTTCGGTAATCTTTGCGCCCATTTCCTTGGCACGAATCTCTTCGTATTTCTTGCGCGCGTTGTCGTGGTCACGCATCAAGGTCACCAGGCCACGCTCGACTTGCGGCGCCTCGAGGATCTCGGCTTCGTAGCCTTCCATTTTCCGGGTCAGCTCACGCTTTTGTTCTGCCAGCGAGGCAATACGCACCTGGGCGGCACTCATCTTGGCGCGGACACGGGCCGCGTCGAGGCTTACCGTGGACACTGCCGCAGTGCGTCCCCCACTGGTTTCGAGCGCCTGGATCTTGCGTTTGACCGCCACGACATCCGGGTGGGCGTCCTTGTAGCGGGTCAGCAGCTGCGCGTATTCGGCTTTCAGGCTTGGCAGGTCTTCGGGCAGGTCGGCACGGGTTGGCCGGGTGCCCTCGGCAACCTTGGTGGCAAGGCCGGCATTGGCCGCAGACAACTCCAGTTCCAGGTAGCGCAGCTCTTCCTGGGCAGCCTTGTAGTCACGGTCGACCTCACGGAATTCCAGCTCCGCCCGCGACAGCATGTTCATGCGCAGGGTCTGGTGCTCGGGCAAGGCATTGGCGTGGGCCTGCTTGAAATCGGCCAGCTGGTTTTCCAGGCTGGCCAGCTCGGAACCCAGCTTGTTGGCTTCCTGGGTGAGGAATTCGGTGGTTTCGTTGGCCCGCTCGGTGCGCTGCTTGAGGTTTTCGTTGAGGAACAGCGTCACCAGTTCATCGGCAACTTCCTTGGCCACTTGCGCCTGCTTGTGCTCGAACGACACATTGAACGCCACGGTCGCTTCACCACGGCCGCGCACGTAGGTGGTCAGGGTTTCAACCACGATCGCGTTGCGCATCTGGTCGATCTTGTCGCTTTCGCTGAAGCGCTTGTCGGCGAAGAGGTCGTACTTGCCGATGATGCGCAGCAGGTTGTCGCGGGTCATCACCCGTTGGCGGATCACCTCGATGCGCTCATCGGCAAAGCTGGTGTTGTTGGTCGACACCAGCTCAGGCGAAATCTGCTGCGACTCCACCAGAATGGTGCCGGTCGACTGGTAGATCGGCGGCACCATCAACGCGACGGCCACGGTCGCGGCGAGAATGACTGCGGCACTCACCCCTAACACCAGGGCCCTGTCCTTGATAATGGCGATGTAATCTCTGAGGGAGAGCTCGTAGTCAGACTTCATAGGGCCACCTGCCTGCAGTTCAGATGTCGGGGTACCTGTACGTCAACGTCAAACCAACGATCGTAGCGGTCGCATCCGGTACATGGTCCTGCTGCCGTTCCTTGTACATCAGCGACAGGCGCAGGTCCCAGTAAGGCGAAAACTGGCGGCTGGCCCATACGCTGTAAGTCTGCAGCGTGTTGGGCGACTGCCCTTTGCTGTCTTGCCACGCGGCGTCGGCGCCGACCCGGGACAACTCGGTCAGCGCATAGCTCCACACACCGCGCACCTGGTCCAGTTCGGCGAAGCCGCCTTCAGCGCTTGCCACCGTGCTGCGCTCGGCGGTGAGGCTGGCATCGGCACGCGTGCCGGTGTACAGCAACGCAACCCCACCCTCCCCGCGCCGGCCGCCGTCGTCGCCTGACACTTGGTTGACGCCAACATGGGCGTCGGCGCTCAAGCCTTCGGCAAGTTGGTATTTGATGCCGACTGCCGGGCTGTAGCTGTTGGAAGCGGTCGCGGTAAGGTCCTCTTCGGGCTCATAGCGCCGGGCACCAAAACGGGTATACAGGTCAGCCCGCTCACTCCAGGCGTAAGTCCAGGTAAAGACGTTCGCCAGTTCGTCGTAGCCCGTCAGCGTGCTGATGTCGTAACGGGCACGGCTGTAGGTGGTTTCGTTGCTCAAGGTACTGCGCTCGGTCACCGCCTGGCTCCAGTTGCCAGTCAAGGTGTAAAGCTTCTGCGTACCGTCGGTGGTAATCACGCCGGTATCCAGTACTGTGCCCGACAGCGTCGAGCTTTCGTTGTAGCGCCCCACCAGGCCGAACCGCCCCCGCTCGGTGGTGCGCTGCCAACCCAGGCTGATATCAGGGTCTTCACGGTCATCGACGATATCCGTATCGGACGAGCGCAGCACATGCATGCCAAGCCCCAACCTCAATTCGTCACGGTCAAAAGTACCGATCAGGGTGTAATCCGGCGCGATGATCGTGCGCGTTATGCCCTTTTCCCCCGAGGTCAGCAGCAATGGGTTGCTGTCGTATTCGACGGATGTCGGTACCACCACCGTAGACTGCCAATTTGCCGCCAGTACCGCGTCCGTGAACGGCAAGACCAAGATTGCCGTTGCAATGCGAGTTGTTCTAAGAAGAGGCATTAAATGTTCTTATTAAAGGCAAGATCAAGGAACGACCAGCGTATCGCCAGCCTGAAGTTGGATGTTGGTGGACATGTCCCGCCCAGACACCAGGTCCTTATATCGCACGGGCAGGATCTTTTGGGAAGCACCGGTGCCGCGGACCACCTTGATTTCGCTTTCATCTGCAAACTTGTCCAGGCCGCCCGACATGCTCAGCGCCTGCAATACCGCCGTGGGGCCTGCCATTTGCACAGGCCCAGGCTTGATCACTTTGCCCTGCACATAGACCATATTGCCGGCAATGCTCTTGACGACAACGCTGACGTTAGGGTCGGGGAGGAATTTTTCGAGTTTGGCAGCGACCTGCTTTTCGACTGCCGTCACGTCCAGCCCGGCAACATTGATTCGCCCGGCCAAGGGGAAGGTGATACTGCCATCGGGAAGTACGGTGGCTTCTTGACGCAGGCTGTCTTCCTGCCACACCGATACCATCACCACATCGCCGGGGCTGAGCAGGTAAGCAGCACTGCTCTGGTCGGCGTTACCGGCACCAGACCACACCGTCAGCATGCAGAAAGCGGCAAACATTGAACGCACCATGAGGGTCCCTCCGGCCAAATGGCCCGACAAAGAGCACTGAATGAGAACAACACACCAACTCTCGCTCCGCTTCACGGCGCACTGCTGCCGCGATGGCCTCGACCTTCCTGGAGGCCCTTGCCTTGACGCTGCAGACGTGGCTGCAACGCCTTGTAAACGTTGGTCCTACGGGCTACTGGGAATATAGCAACGGTTGGAGAATTCACAAGCCATGCCTGTGGCTTCGCAGCAATGGGTCACTTTAGGTACCCGGTATACGGCTCAGATCTTTCTGCGGTTGGCAACGGCAACAAAACCGACCACAGCAAAGGCAAAGAACCAGCCTGCAGTTGAAACAGGAATGATACTGTTCTGATTTATATACGAATCCGCTGCGCGGGCAGCACCACTTAGCATCACCAGCAAGAACATCGATTTGATTATCAGAGTCGTGCGCATACTCCCCTCCTAAAAACAGGAAAATCAATTAGTTATTGGCGCTGTGCTGCGGGAGTTGTTTCGTTGTTGACTTGAGCTTATGGGCACAATGACACTACGTCAATGATCCGACACCATAATAAAATTCAATGAGCGATGGGCGCATTCGTCAAAAAAACGGCATGCAGATTATGCAAGGGAGTGATGATGCGATGAACATGGCGTTTCACAGCTGAGAACACGTGGGGGCATGATTGCCCCCTGCGGTTTCATTCGTCTGCGTGGTGAACCACAACCAGTAACTGCGCCGGTGTCGCACCTACCGAGCGCAGGCGGTGCGGCGTCTGGGCATTGAAATGCAGGGCGTCGCCCTGCTCCAGCAACACCCGCTCACTCATGAAATCCACTTCCACCTGGCCTGCGTGAACAAACAGGAACTCTTCGCCCTGGTGTTCCTTGAACGTGGGGTCGCTGAACTCGGACGGCGGCTGAATCAGAAACGGCAGCAGGCTGCGCTGGCCAACCTGACTGGTGAGGGCCGCGTACCCCGGCCCTTGCCCATCGCCTACCAAGGCCTGGCGCTCGGTACGGCGCACCAGGCTGTAGCGGCTCTGCCCGGTCTGTTCTTCGGCGAACAGCTCTTCGACATTGACATTCAGTGCCCTCGCCAGTTTCAGCGCCGCAGCGATCGAGGGCGTGTTGAGGCCGCGCTCGACCTTGGACAGGTAGCTTTTGGTCATGCCAGTCTTTTCGGCCAGCATTTCCAGGGTCATCCCCAGTTTCTTACGCAGCAGTTTCAATCGGATAGACATGTGACGCGGGTTTCCCAGGCTGAGGCAGCCATGATACGCGTCTGAAAGCTGGCGCCAAGTCTCCAGGGGCCTTGAATCAAGGCATCACGGGCGGCACGTACTGCAGCGTTGTACCCAGCGCCCACAGCAACACCAGCACCAACGGCACATGCACCAGCAATTGCACGAACGAGAAACCGATCAGGTCGCGCGCCTTGAGCCCCAGCACGCCCAGCAGCGGCAGCATGTAGAACGGGTTGATCAGGTTCGGCAAGGCTTCGGCCGCGTTGTAGATCTGCACGGCCCACCCCAGGTGGTACTGCAGGTCGTTGGCCACCAGCATCACGTAAGGGGCCTCGATGATCCACTTGCCGCCACCTGAAGGGATGAAGAAGCCCAGCACCGCCGAATACACGCCCATCAGCACGGCATACGTGTCATGGGTGGCAATCTGGGTGAAGAACAGTGAAATATGGTGGGCCAGCGTCTGTTCATCGACGCCCTTCACCTGGGTGAGAATAGCGGCGATCGAACCATACAGCGGGAACTGGATGAGCACACCGGTGGTGGTCGGTACCGCGCGTGCCACCGCGTCAAGGAAGCTGCGTGGGCGCCAGTGCAGCAAAGCACCGAGCATGATGAACAACAGGTTGTAGGTGTTGAGCCCCGAGATGGCGGTAATCGCAGGTTTTGTCGCAAACTCCTGATACAGCCAGCCAGCAGCCAAGGCCACCAACAGCAGGATCAGGATCGGGCTGTGTTCCAGCCACTCCCCCGGGCGCGTGCGTTGCGGCGCGGGTGGCGCTGTGAAGCTGGGGTCGACACCGCAGTCTTCTGCGCTACGTGCGCTGTTCGGGCCCGGAGCGGTGGCATAGGCGATCACCAGCGAGACCACCACCAGTGCCGCCAACATCACGCCGGACTGCCAGAGAAAGATGGTTTCGGTAAACGGGATCACCCCGGTTATCGACAGGATTGAAGGTGGCAGGCTGGCCGGGTTGGCCTGCAGCTGCGCCGCCGAGGATGACAGGCCCAACGCCCACACCGCACCCAGGCCCAGGTAAGCGGCCGCACCCGCAGCGCGGTAGTCCATCTTCAGGTCGGTGCGCCTTGCCAGGGCGCGCACCAACAAACCTCCAAACACCAGCGACAGCCCCCAGTTGAGCAAGGAGGCCAGCATCGAGATCAGTGCTACCCAGCACACTGCCGAGCGCCCATTGCCGGATGCGCGCCAGGCGATCGATCAGCCTCGCGGCGGGCGGCGAGCTGGCCACCACATAACCGCCGATGACCACGAAGGCCATCTGCATGGTGAACGGTATCAGGCTCCAGAAGCCGTCGCCAAACGCCTTGGCGGTGTCGGTCGGTTTGGCGCCCATGGCCAGTGCGCCGATACACACCAGCAGCACCGCCAGTGCGGCGAACACCCAGGAGTCGGGGAACCAGCGTTCAGCCCAGTTGGAGCAGCGCAAGGCAAAGCGCGCGGAGCGGCTGTCTTGGATTTCAGCGGCCACGGTTGAATTCCTTTTATTGGTTTTATGAGATGAAGCGGTATTGCCAGGCAACGCAAAAAACCTGTGGGAACGGGCTTACCCGCGAATGCGGCGGTCAATGTACCGACGCATTCGCGGGTAAGCCCGCGCCTACAGGGTGAGATCACGTCATGCCCTAGAAGGTCATTTCCTTCACATCATCCGGCACGATCAGCTTGCCGGCGGTTTTCTCGATGATTTCCTCAACGCTCACCCCAGGCGCGGTCTCGCGCAGGATGAAGGCGCCGTCTTCGATTTCCAGGTAGGCCAGGTCGGTCAGCACCTTGCGGATGCAGCCCGCACCGGTCAGCGGCAGGCTGCACTGTGGCAGCAACTTGGACTCGCCGTCCTTGGAGGCGTGGGTCATGGTGACGATGATGTTGTCGGCGCCGGCCACCAGGTCCATGGCCCCGCCCATGCCCTTGACCAGCTTGCCCGGAATCATCCACGAGGCGATGTTGCCCTGCACGTCCACCTCGAAAGCCCCCAGTACGGTCAGGTCGACGTGGCCGCCACGGATCATGGCGAACGATTGTGCCGAATCGAAAATCGAGGCGCCGCGGCGGGCGGTGACGGTTTGCTTGCCGGCGTTGATCATGTCGGCATCGAGGGTGCTTTCGGTGGGGAATTCGCCCATGCCGAGCAGGCCGTTTTCCGATTGCAGCATCACATCCATGTCGGCGGGTACATAGTTGGCCACCAAGGTGGGGATGCCGATGCCCAGATTGACGTAGTAACCGTCCTTCAGTTCACGGGCAACGCGTTGCGCCATCTGTTCGCGGGTCAGTGCCATGGTCAGGATCTCTTTATTGTTCGGGTGGATGGCGCTCAGGCCTTGACGGTGCGCTTTTCGATACGTTTTTCGAAGGTGCCGACGATGACACGGTCCACGTAGATGCCCGGGGTGTGGATTTCGCTGGGCAACAGCACGCCGGGTTCGACGATCTCTTCCACTTCGACCACGGTGATCTTGCCGGCGGTGGCCGCCAGCGGGTTGAAGTTTTGCGCGGTGTTGCGGTACACCACGTTGCCGTAGTGGTCGGCCTTCCAGCCCTTGACGATGGCGAAGTCACCGGTGATGGATTCTTCCAGGATGTACTTGCGGCCCTTGAACTCGCGGACTTCCTTGCCATCGGCAACCGGGGTGCCATAGCCGGTGGCGGTGTAGAACGCCGGAATGCCGGCACCACCTGCGCGCATTTTTTCGGCGAGGGTGCCCTGTGGGGTCAGTTCCACTTCCAGCTCGCCACTGAGCAACTGGCGTTCGAACTCGGCGTTTTCGCCCACGTAGGAGGCGATCATCTTGCGAATCTGCCGGTCTTCCAGCAGCACGCCCAGACCAAAACCGTCAACGCCGCAGTTGTTGGAAACCACGGTCAGGCCCTTGACGCCACGCCGCTTGATTTCGCTGATAAGGTTTTCCGGGATGCCGCACAGGCCGAAACCACCGGCCAGTACCGTCATGTTGTCGGTCAGGCCTTCGAGGGCCTGTTCATAGGTTGCAACGCGCTTGTCCAGTCCGGCCATGCTGATCCGCCTTTTGTAGTTGTTTAACCGACGAGGCTGTCGGTGAGCGTGTGCAGACATCTTCACCGCAAGCGACTGATTTGTTAATTTTGTTTTCGTCATCGATTGATAATTTTTACAAAACAAACGATAGGCCCGACATGAACGTCAAACAATTGCGCGCCTTTGTCGCCGTGGCCAAGTACCAGAGCTTCGCCCAGGCCGGTGAACACCTGCACGTTTCGCAACCGGCACTGAGCCTGACCATCAAGGCGCTGGAAGAAAACCTCGGCGGCGCCCTGCTCAGCCGCACCACGCGCAGCGTCAGCCTGACTGCCGAAGGCGAAGTGCTGCTGCCACTGGCACGCCGCCTGCTGGCCGACTGGGACGATACCGAAGAGATGCTGCGCCAGCGCTTTACCCTGCAATTGGGCCGTGTGTCAGTGGCGGCCATGCCGGCTTTTGCCGGCAACCTGTTGCCCCACGCGCTCAAGGTGTTTCGCCAGCGCTACCCCAAGGTCAACGTCACGGTGCACGACGTGATCAACGAACAGGTACAGGAACTGGTACGCCATCGCCGCGTCGAACTGGGCATCGGCTTCGAGCCGGATAACATCGATGGGCTGGACTTCCACCCGTTGTACATGGACCGCTTCGTTGCGGTAGTGGCCGCCGACTCGCCCTTGGCGCTGCTGCCCCAGGTCAGCTGGGCACAGCTGATGGCCGAAGATTTCGTGGCCCTGCAGCGCCCTTCGGCGGTGCGCCTGCTGATGGAGCAGAATGTGGCGGCCCGCCACGGCAAGCTGGCAGTCGCGTTCGAAAGCCACCAGCTGACGACCATCGGCCGCATGGTGGCCAGCGGCCTGGGGGTCAGTGCTGTGCCGGCGCTGTGCATCAACCAGATGCAGGAGCTGGGTGCCCGCTGCGTAACCTTGGTCGAGCCCACTGTCGAGCGGCGCATCGGCGTGATTGCCCTCAGCGAGCACAAGCTTTCCACCGCAGCGCAAGCACTGCTTGAGGTGCTTCTTTCCAATACCCGGATCCCGGAGGTGACATGCGTTACGTAAATCTGGCAGGCACGAGTGTTCCAGCCATCGGCCAAGGCACCTGGTACATGGGCGAAGACCCAGGTCGCAAGGCTGCCGAAGTCGCGGCGCTGCAACAGGGCATCGAGCTGGGCCTGAACCTGATCGACACCGCCGAGATGTATGCCGAAGGGGGGGCAGAAGAGGTCGTTGGCCAAGCCATTGCCGGGCGCCGCGACCGGGTATTTCTGGTCAGCAAGGTCTACCCGCACAATGCCGGCCTGCGCGGCATGGCGGCTGCCTGCGAACGCAGCCTCACGCGCCTGGGCACTGATTGCATCGACCTGTACCTGCTGCACTGGCGTGGTCAGCACCCGCTGGAGGAAACCGTCGAAGGCTTCGAGCGCTTGCGCGAGCAAGGCAAGATCAAGCGTTGGGGCGTGTCCAACTTTGACGTCGACGACCTGCGCGAACTGCACAACCCTGATTGTGCCACCAACCAGGTGTTGTATAACCCGGCCCAACGCGGCATCGAATTCGACTTGCTACCGTGGTGCGAAAAACGTGGCTTGCCAACCATGGCCTACTGCCCGCTGGCTCAGGCCGGGCGCTTGTTGCAGCACCCGGTACTGGCGGAAATCGCCGAGCGCCATGGCGCCACACCGGCCCAGGTCTGCCTGGCCTGGGTGACCCGCGATGACGGCGTGATCGCCATCCCCAAGGCGGTGGCGCCCGAGCACGTGCGGCTCAATGCGGCGGCGGGAGCGCTGACCTTGACCGGTGAAGACCTGCGGGCGATCGACCGGGCGTTCCCTGCACCGACGCGCAAGCAGCGGTTGGCGATGGTGTAGGCGAGCACAAGCGGGACCAGGACGCGACCTTTGGGAGCAACTGTCTTGCTCAATTTCTAAAAGCTGGCGCGATCCCTGTGGGAGCGGCCTTGTGTCGCGATAGGGCCGCAAAGCGGCCCCAGCAATCTATGCATGATGCCGAGATCCTGGGGCCGCTGCGCGGCCCTATCGCGACACAAGGCCGCTCCCACAGGGGGGGGGGGGCTCAGGCCTAGTGGCAAACGTGGCCGTCGACCAAGGAATAACGCACCG
>RCUS01000024.1_pt1 | contig 153328 bp, 132 predicted proteins | sample 2166221 | NCBI WGS metagenome assembly RCUS01 (sample SAMN09932758, study PRJNA488358) | compost metagenome | isolation source: compost soil in cyclohexanecarboxylic | place: Germany: Experimental Botanical Garden
GGTCGGCACCCAGAGCCAGCGCGGTGCGCAGTTGCTCTTGAGCGGTGGACGGGCCAACGGACACCACGACGATTTCAGTCGCAACTCCTTTGTCTTTCAGGCGTACGGCCTCTTCCACGGCGATTTCGCAGAACGGGTTCATCGCCATCTTGACGTTGGCGAGGTCGACGCCAGAATTGTCCGCCTTGACGCGAACCTTGACGTTGTAGTCGACCACACGCTTTATCGATACCAAAACTCTCATAATTTGTTGTGTGCTCCAAAAGATCAAAACAGGTCAAAAGCAGCAGGCAATGTCGGTGATGGTGATGACGAAAAGCGCTGCTGCAGCCAATAGACTGTTCGAATAACCTCCTGAGTTGCTCCCGCCGGTGGGCGTCGTGGGCGTACCGACGAAAGCAACTCCCTATGGGTGTTATTTAAATCAGGTAGGTCCAGACGCGTCAGCTTCGCCGTCCACGTTCGGCCGCGCAGTCCATGCGCTCAAGGACAGAAACTGCTTAGCTCGCGCCATCACCGGGGCGTCGATCATTTCGCCATCGAGTTTGAATGCACCCCTGCCATCTGCGGCCTCAAGAATGCGGCGAGCCCAGGTCAATTCATCCTCCGTTGGCGCCAGTGCGGTGTGCACGACGGCGACCTGCTTGGGATGAATACACAACATGCCCGCGAAGCCCATGTTGCCAGCGGTGCGCGCGTAATGCTGTAGTCGATCGTTGTCTTCGATATTCGAAAACACGCTTTCCAGCGGCGCGGCCAAGCCTGCTAGGCGCGTCTGTAGCAAGAGCGCGTATCTGACGTGATCGAACATGCGTTCTGCACCAAAGCTGGTTACCGTCAGGCCAAGATCCAGCCCAAGGTCCAGTCGGCCATAGGTCAATCGCGCTACACCTTGCACGCGTGCCATGGACGGCAGTACATCCAAGCCGAGCGCACTCTCGACGATAGGAATAACGTGCTTGCCCGTAGCCGTCACTCGGAGCACTTGATCCGCACTTTCAGCTTTGGGCAGAAAGATCCCGTCGACCCCCGGGTGGCGACACATCTCCACGTCGGCTTCATGTTCGGCATGCCCGGCCATGTTCACGCGTACCCAGACACGGGCGCTGGTATTTTCGTCCAGGAAGGCGACCAGATTAGCGCGCGCCTTGGCCTTTTGTTCTTCTTCGACAGAGTCTTCGAAGTCAACGATAACGATGTCAGCACCGCTAACAAATGCCTTTACGAAGCGCTCCGGGCGGTTGCCCGGAACGAAGAGGGCAGAACGCATCGTCGGGTTTTGCATTTTTGCTTTCCCCTTAGAACGAGCGTGGCAGTTCGAGCAGGTGCTCGGCAACGTACGAAAGAATCAGGTTGGTGGAGATCGGTGCGACTTGATACAGACGGGTCTCACGGAACTTGCGCTCGACATCGTATTCGCAGGCGAAACCAAAGCCGCCGTGTGTCTGCATGCAGGCGTTGGCTGCTTCCCATGAGGCCTTGGCTGCCAGGTACTTGGCCATGTTCGCGCTGGCCCCAGCGTTGATCCCGCTGTCGTATTCTTCACAGGCACGCCAGCGCATCAAGTCGGCCGCTTCGACTTCAATGTGCGCTTCGGCGATAGGAAATTGCACACCTTGGTTTTGTCCGATTGGACGGCCAAAAACCACGCGATCACGAGCATACGCACTGGATTTTTCGATAAACCAGCGACCATCGCCGATACATTCGGCGGCGATCAATGTGCGCTCGGCATTAAGGCCGTCGAGGATATATCTGAACCCTTTACCCTCTTCACCGATCAGGCTGTCGGCAGGCAGTTCAAGGTTGTCGAAGAACAACTCGTTGGTTTCGTGATTGACCATGTTGGCGATAGGCTGAACGGTTAAGCCTTTACCGATGGTCTCACGCAGATCTACGAGGAAGATGGACATCCCTTCGGATTTTTTCGTTACCTCAGCCAGTGGTGTAGTACGGGCAAGAAGGATCATCAAGTCCGAATGCTGAACCCTGGAGATCCATACCTTCTGCCCGTTGATGATGTATTTATCACCTTGTTTCACAGCGGTTGTCTTGATCTTGGTGGTGTCAGTGCCAGTGGTCGGTTCGGTCACCGCCATCGATTGCAGACGCAATTCTCCACTCGCAAGCTTGGGCAGGTAGTAGCTTTTTTGCTTTTCGCTGCCGTGACGCAACAGGGTGAACATGTTGTACATCTGGCCGTGAATAGTGCCGGAGTTGCCGCCGCAATAGTTTACTTCCTCCAGGATCACCGATGCTTCAGCCAAGCCCAGGCCGGAACCACCATATTCCTCAGGGATCATTGCCGACAGCCACCCAGCTTCCGTCATGGCGCTGACGAAGCGCTCCGGGAAGCCTTTCTCTTCGTCAATCTTGCGCCAGTAGGCAGCGTCGAATTCGGCGCACAGCGCGCGTACGCCTTCACGGATGGATTTAATGTCTTCGCTGTTGCTGTGGGTCATCGGGTGTTCCTCGAAATAAGCATGCGCGGCAATGGCGAACGCAATTTTTTATTGGGGTCAGTCAAAATGAACTACGGCGCTCTGACATAGGCCGCTGGCATTGCTTGCCCAGAGTTCAGCGCTGCCCAGGCCTGTGTGGCGACCGGCAACCAGAAAGTCATCCGGCGCTATCAGCGGGCGCACACCTCGGAAAGCAAAGCGGTATACGCGGGCCAAGGGGTTGGCGCGGACAAAAGCGGCCATGCTCAAGGTGGCGGTTAGCGGGCCTTGCACTACCAGATTGGGGTAGCCCTCGGTCTTGGTCACATACGGCCAATCAAAGTGAATTCGATGGGCGTTGAATGTCAGCGCGGAGTAGCGGAACAACAACACCGGGCTAGGACTAACGCTTTCTTGCCAGTCCCATTCTGGTACCGGATCACCATTACCCAATTTGGGGGGGCTTGGCTCGCGGTAAACGATGTCCTGTTCTTCCAAAATGCACAGCCGCTCCTCCTGCCAGTACTCGTGCACCAGGGTGACAAACAGCAAAGAGCCTGTATTTCCAGATTTTTCGGTGATCTTCTCGATACGCGTCTTGCGTGTGGCTTCACCACCTACACGCAGGGGCTCCAGAAAATCCAGGCGCCCACCTGCCCACATACGATTGCGTCCGTGGGCAGGAGGCATGAAGGTGCCTAAGTTCGGATGTCCATCGGCTCCAAGGTTGCTGCTATCGAACGACTCACTGAAGAAGCACCAGTGCCAAAGCCATGGGAGTTCTTCGCCGTGACCGGGGGCAGCTACATTGAAGGTCGCCGCAATGCGCTGAATTAGATTGCGGCTGAGCTGGTCATGTACCTCCTGGGTACGTCCCAGCCACTGGGATGGATCGAAACTGAGCATGTCTAGCATCCGCTGAAGTTGTACGGCGCATGATGCAAGCAGCTCTGGAGTGGAGGGAATTAGCTTTTCCGGAAGACGGGGTCAACAAATGGCTAATAAGGCGGACAATCAGCGGCGTGGGACATGAGTAAGTCCGTTGGGTATCCCTTGTCCTGGTCGCAGGAAAAAGGCAAATAAGCAGTGATGACGTGGTCGGACGCAGCAGTAGTGGTGGTTCGAAGGGGAGATAAAATGTGCTTTGCGTGGGGGGTGGAAAGGGGGTGCTTAAGCCACGCAAAAGGCAGGCTTTCGCTATACAAAATTGCCGCGACGCTAGCCGACCGCCCATGCTGCGCGCATTGCCCCCTATTGAGGTTTAGCTGCAATGAAAGACGCGCTAATTGTTTCGCCTTTACGCACACCTATTGGAAAGTTTGGCGGCGCATTGGCGCCACTTAGCGCCGATCAGCTAGCAACATTCATGATTCAGCAACTCATGGCGCGCACAGGTATACCCGGGGAGTCGTTGGATGAGGTGATCATTGCGCAGTCCTACTCGTCCAGTGAAGCTCCCTGTATGGGGCGTTATGCGGCTTTGTCCGCTGGACTGCCTGTTGAAGTGCCTGGTTATACCCTGGATCGGCGTTGCGGTTCTGGCTTACAGGCTGTCATCGATGCGTCCATGCAAGTACAGACCGGCCGTGCTCAAGCGGTATTGGTGGTGGGGGTGGAGAGCATGAGCAATATCGAGTACTACAGCACTGACATGCGTTGGGGCGCGCGCGCCGGCAGTGTGAGTTTCCACGATCGTCTAGAGCGTGGACGTGTACGATCGCAGCCGGTAGAGCGTTTCGGGCATATTTCCGGTATGCCCGAAACAGCCGACAATCTGGCTAATGACTATGGAATCAGTCGCGAGGAAGCCGACAGGTTTGCGGTACGCAGTCATCAGAATGCTGCCGCCGCGTGGCGCGATGGGCGCTTTAACGATGAGGTGGTTGCGCTCGATGTGCCTGGTAAGCGCAATAGCGTCACTCGTGTAGCGACGGACGAAGGCATCCGAGAGGACGCCACGCTTGAGAGCATGAGTGCATTGCGACTTTTACGTGCTGAAGGCATCTGCACTGCAGGCAACTCCAGCCAGCAGAACGACGCTGCAGCGGGTTGCTTGGTGGTGTCAGCGGAATATGCCGCACACTACGGGTTGACTCCGCTGGCTCGTCTGGTTGATTGGGCTGCTGCTGGATGCGAGCCATCCCGAATGGGGATCGGGCCGGTGCCAGCGACCGCAAAACTGCTTGCGCGTACGGGTCTGAGCCTCGCCGATATGGATCTTATTGAAGTCAATGAAGCATTCGCCGCCCAAGCGCTGGCCGTGCTCAGGGCGTGGGGCCTGGACGACTTCTCCCGCGTCAATGTCAATGGATCTGGCATATCCCTGGGTCACCCAATCGGTGCTACAGGTGTGCGCATCATGACCACTTTGCTGCATGAAATGCGCCGTCGTGACGCGCGCTATGGCCTTGAAACGATGTGTATCGGCGGTGGCCAAGGGCTGGCTGCGGTGTTTGAGCGCGTTTGATAGGGCACGAGTTAAGCGCTTCTTAAGGTGCACTTAACGAGATACGAACTGCGCAGCATGCGCGGGCAGCAGATAATCCGTGAAAACTTGCGGCGTAGCCGCTACTAACAAAAAATGTTGAGGTGTAGTGCCATGATGCAGTCCCGCATGATCGGAGATATTAAAGTTACCCGTATTCTTGAGTACGCGGGTCCGACTCATGATCCAGCGTTCCTGTTCCCAACCATGGAAGATGGCGTGCTGCAACAGTATCGGGATTTGATGGCGCCGAATCACTGGATTGAGCACATGAACAAACTGCTGGTCACCATTCAGTTTTGGGTAGTGCACGCAGGAAGCAACATTATCGTGATCGATACTGGTGTGGGTAACCTCAAGCCTCGTCCAGGCATTGCGCGTATGAATATGCTCAATACCTTGGTACGCGAGTGGATGATAGCTGCGGGTGCTCCTCCTGAAAAAGTCACTCACGTGGTGATAACCCACCTCCATTCTGATCATGTGGGTTGGAATACTACCTGGCAGGATGGCCGCTGGGTGCCGACCTTCCCCAATGCGCAATACCACTTCCCCAAAGACGATTTCGACTTCTGCGATCAGGGTAAAAATAAGGAGTCCGGTGTGATCGATGTGTTCGGCGAGTCATTTTTTGACAGCGTGATGCCGATCATCAACGAAGGGCTCGGACAGATGATGGTGCCGGGGGAGGAAATTGCTGATTGCTTAGTTGTAGAGGCGGCTCCCGGGCACAGTCCCGGCCAGGTGGCGTTCCGCGTGCGCTCGCAAGGTGAGGAGGGGATTTTCTGTGGCGACATTCTGCACAGCCCGATCCAGATTGTCCGTCCGGACATCAACTCTGGATATTGCATCTGGGAAGACATCGCTCGCCAGACCCGGTTGGAGTTCCTCAATACAGCAGCTGATCGTGAGGCTCTGATCATGCCGGTGCATTTCGGTGAGCCGCATTGCGGGTTCATCCGTCGGCAGGGTGAGGGATTTGTCTTTGAGCCTTCGCACTGGAATTGAAATCAATTCTGCTTCCTGTGCTTGCAAAGTAGCCACGGCTGGTCCGGTCGTGGCTATGATGAGCGCCACTAGGCTGACTTAATGTACCCTGAGTACAGGTGGTCTCACTTGGCAGGACATCCCGAACATGGCGATGCATTTCGATATTACTGATTTCCGATTGTTCATCAATATTTCGGAAACCAGCAGCTTGACCCGCGGCGCCGAGCGCTCTTTTCTTTCGGTGCCCGCAACCAGTAATCGCATCAAGAATCTTGAGGAAAACCTGGGCATGCGTTTGCTGGAGCGCTCGCCGCAGGGGGTGACCTTGACGAATGCTGGCAGGACTTACCTGCAGCACGCGCGGGTCATTCTGGCTCAGCTGGAGATGCTTACGGGTGATCTTCAGCAGTACACCGAGGGACTCAAGGGACAATTGCGATTGCAGGCCAATACCACCGCGATTACCGAGTACCTGCCGCCAGTAGTGGGTGACTATTTGATTGGTCACCCGGATGTGCACATTGATATGCGCGAACGGCTCAGTGACGACATTGTGCGGGCCGTGCGCGAAGGTAGCACTGACCTTGGCATTGTCTCTGGTAGCGTTGTCACTGACGGGTTGCAAAGCGTGCCATTTGTGTCCAGTCGCTTGATGGTCATCGCTCCCTTGGATCACCCGATTCTTAAGGGCGGGAAAGTGTTCTTCAAGGAAACGCTGCAATACGCATTCGTTTCACTGCTTGAAGGCAGTGCGATCAACGTTTTCCTGAGTCGTGCGGCGGCCGCGTTGCATTTGCCGCTGACCATTCGGGTGCAAGTCGCCAGTTCTGACGCTATCTTCAGGATGGTGGAGGCCGGGGCTGGCATTGCTATTGTTCCGCAAGCCAGTTACGACCGTTTAAAAGGGCGGCAAGAAATAGGTGCCTGCCAGCTGCTCGACCCTTGGGCGATGAGAACATTCCAGTTATGCGCTCAGGATTTTGATGGTCTATCAACGTTTGCTCGCGAGTTCGCCGATTGTCTGATTGAGCGCTACCGAAACGCCTAGAGCGCTTGAACGAGACATTGCAGCATTCGCTTTATTTCTTCCTGTCCAATGCCCCCGCGCGAGCGTGCGGGCACGCTCGCGGCTGCTTGGCATATACAGTATTCCTGTCATGAGATGGGTGTCTTGTGTGCTTGCGTCCGTATCATTTGGTAGCGCTTTCTTGGTCCCACATGGGCCCTTTAATCGATCATTAATCCGCCCTTCCGAAGTCTGAAATTGTGGCCCTTAGAGGGCACTGGCAAGCTGACTCTAACGCGGGGTAGCGCCTTGCACTGCTCGCCAGACTTCCGCCTGGCCACAAGAACTAGAAAGGATGTATAGCGATGATCAACAAGCTGTTGCCTAGCGCCGCTGACGCGCTGGCGAACATTCCTGACGGAGCCGTGGTCGCCGTTGGCGGTTTCGGTGGGGCCGGTATGCCTGATGACTTGATTCAGGCATTGATTGCCCAAGGGGCACGCGACCTGACACTCGTCAGTAACAATGCGGGTCAAGGCGACTCCGGCTTGGCCGCGCTGCTCAAGGCCGGCCGAGTGCGCCGTATCCTCTGCTCTTATCCGCGGATGGTTGGTTCCTACGTGTTCGAGGAGCTGTATCGGGCCGGCAAAATTGAGCTCGAAATCGTTCCCCAAGGCAACCTCGCTGAGCGTTTGCGTGCCGCAGGGTGCGGTATTGGCGCTTTGTACACGCCAACCGGCTACGGCACGCTGCTGGCCGAGGGGAAGGAAACCCGAGTTATCGATGGTCGTAATTACGTGTTGGAGTACCCCATCAACGTGGACTACGCACTGATCAATGCAGAGGAGGGTGATCGTTGGGGCAATCTCGTGTACCGCAAAACCGCGCGTAACTTCAGTCCGATCATGGCCATGGCCGCGAGCAGTACGATTGCTTCTGTAGGTCGTGTGGTGGAGCTAGGGGATCTGGATCCGGAGCGGGTGATCACCCCTGGCATCTTCGTAAAACACATTGTCCTGCGCACCGATGTTGCGCCAGCACAGCAACAGGTAGGGTGATCGAAATGGACAAAGACATTCGCAATGCAATGGCTGCTCGCGTGGCTCGCGATATTCCCGAAGGCGCCTACGTCAACCTGGGTATTGGACTGCCGACCTTAGTCGCAAACCATCTTCCGGAAGACAAGGATATTTTCCTTCACAGTGAAAATGGCGTTCTGGGTAGATGGGTCGCAGCGCCTCCTGGCGAAGAAGATTGGGACATGATCAACGCGGGAAAGGAGCCGATTAAACCACTCCCGGGTGTAGTGTTTTTCCACCACGCCGATTCGTTCGGAATGATGCGTGGCGGACATTTGGATGTCTGCGTGCTCGGTGCCTTTCAGGTTGCTGCAAACGGTGATTTGGCCAACTGGCACACAGGGGCCCCGGACGCCATTCCTGCAGTGGGTGGGGCGATGGATTTGGCTATTGGTGCCAAGCGCATATTCGTGATGATGGACCACCTTGGAAAGGACGGGCAGAGCAAGTTCCTAGCTCAATGCACGTACCCATTAACTGGGCTGGGATGCGTAAGCAGGGTGTACACCGATCTTGCCACGTTGGAGTTGACGTCTGAGGGCGTGAAAGTGCTGGAACTGGTTGGCGGAACAACAGCTGAGCGCCTTCAAGAGCTGACTCCGGTGCCGTTGGACTTTTCCTTCGTCACTGCCGCCTCGGCTGCTGGGTTTTAGGGCGCCGACCATGATGCTGCACACTTCCAGACAATATTGGGACCAGCGCGACCTGATCGAGTTGCTAGCTCTGGATTCGGATGGGCAGAACCGATACCGCAGTCATGTGTGCGATATCGACGTCAGCGGCGGCGTCTATGGCGGACAGTTGATCGCCCAAGCGCTTTGGGCGGCAGCGCAAAGCGTAAACGGGCGCAGCCCCAGCATTCTGCAAATGACATTTTTACAAGAGGCGCACCCGCTGGACTCCATCGAATACAGCGTGGAGTTGTTGCAAGACGACCGGAATCTCTCCAATCGGCATGTGTATGGCGTGCAAGGCACTGGCTTGATCTTCAGTGCCAACGCGTCGTTCCAGGTTTGCGAGCCGGACCGCGGGCGACCCTATCAACTTGAACGTACCTTGCCGGCACCAGAAAGCCTTCCAACTCTTGCTGAACTGGCAGCCAGTCATCCACGTCGCTTCGAGTCGTTTCAGTTGCGCTTTACGGATTGCCCTGTCTTGGATGTGCGGCCAATTCACGATGAAAAACGCATGGATCAACTGCAGGCTAGTAGTGAGATTGGCTACTGGGTGCGTCTAAACCAGTCGCTGCCGCATGAGGGCTGTCTGCACCATGCTGCTCTTGCATACATGTCCGCTTGTTGGCTTAACCGGAGCTTGGCTCCTTCGGTTTCTATACCGGACAGGTGGCAGCATTACAACGTCAGTAACCTCAATCACAGCCTGTGGTTTCACAGTGCGCAGCCTGATGCCAACGACTGGCTGCTTTTCCTCAATGACCCTCATCGCGTTCTGTCTGGCCATGGAATGGCGACTACGCGCATCTATCAGCGCAATGGGCAGCTTGTTGCAAGCATGGTGCAAGATCAATTGATCTCACGTTCTGAGTGATGTGAGTGATGTTTGGCAATGTGAAAGAGGGCCTTTCACAACCAAAAATGGGCGTCCAGGGAAATCTCCCTCATGCTGCAAAGGCAGGTTCTGAACGCAGCCGTTGAAGCGAAGCCGCTTGAAAGTTATGAACTTGGCAACAACCGCATCCTGGCCAGCCGAGCCAAGAGCAGAAACTCAATAACAATAAGGAACGTCAATATGTTCGATTGGTACAGGAAAGGCTCGCCTCGCGAACGCAAGACCTTCTGGGCCTGCTACTCCGGTTGGGCACTTGATTCCTATGACATGCAGATGTTCAGCTTTCTGCTGCCTACTATTATTGGGCTGTGGGGGCTTACCAAGGCCGAGGCCGGTATGGTCGGAACTGCAGCGCTGCTGTCGGCGGCAATCGGCGGCTGGATCGCCGGTATTCTCGCCGACCGGCATGGCCGTGTGCGCATACTGATCTTCTCTATTGTTTGGTTTACTTTCTTTGGTGTGGTTGCCGGTTTTGCACAGAACTACGAACAGCTTCTGATAGCTCGTACCTTGCAGGGTGTTGGCTTTGGCGGCGAGTGGGCGGTAGGTGCTGCGTTGATGGCAGAGGTTATCAGTCCCAATAATCGTGGTCGCGCGATGGGCTTTGTGCAGTCGGGCTTCGCACTCGGCTGGGCCGGCGCGGTCATCATCATCACCGTCATCCTCAATGTGTTTCCACCCGAACTGGCGTGGCGTGTGGCCTTCTGGTTTGGCGTCATTCCGGCCCTAATAGTTTTGTTCATCCGCCGGCATGTTAAAGATTCCGATGCTTTTGTGCAGGCGGCTGCGAGCAAAGCGCCCAAAGCTTCGATCTGGACCGTATTCCAACCGCAGTATCTTAGATTGACCATTCTATCCAGCCTGTTGGTGATCGGCCTTCAAGCTGGTTGTTATGTGATTCTGGTGTGGATCCCTTCGCTACTTAAGGACAGGGGAGTGGAGTCAGCTTCGTTGATCGCTACTATCCTAGTCATGGCAGCGGGCTGTTTTGCTGGTTTCGCAAGCACTGCTTACCTATCTGACAAACTGGGGCGGCGTCCTACTCTTATCCTTTTGTCGCTGATCTCGTGGATTGTCACCGTTACCTACATGCTGCTCCCGCTCAACCCTCTGATCACTCACATCATGGGCTTTCTAGTAGGGTTCGCCGCCATCGGAATGTATGCAGCGCTTGGTCCATTTCTCAGCGAGTTGTTCCCAACTCATGTGCGAACTACCTGCATGGGCTTTTCTTACAATGTCGGCAAATCCGTCGGCGCCACCGCCATCACCGGTGTTGGCCTCCTATCAGCCCATGTTGGCCTGGCTCAAGCCATCGGAATGTTCTGTCTAGGCGCTTACGCTATCTCCGTCGTGGCCTTGCTGCTGCTCCCGGAAACTAAGGGTCTCAGAATCGAAGAGCTGGATGCCCAGGTCACTGCAACACCGGGCACCGCCCCGACAACTCCCAAAAACCCGAAGACCGCTTGATTGCGAATCTTCAGCCAAACATCGAGGTCGTGATGATCCGTATTCTTTATCTATTGGTTAAACCTGAAGGCATGAGCGACGCCCAGTTCCGTAAGGAGTGCGTTGTGCATTTCGAGATGTCTGCGGGAATGCCTGGCTTGCACAAATATGAAGTGCGCCTGGTTGCCAGTAACCCTACCGACACCCATGTGCCCTATCTGGACGTGGGCCGTATTGATGCTATCGGTGAGTGCTGGTTTGCCAGCGAGGCGGAATATCAGGTCTACATCGATTCCGATATCCGCAAAGCCTGGTTTGAGCATGGTAAGGCGTTCATCGGCCAACTTAAGCCCTTCGTCACCGAAGAGCTGGTCTGAGTCACTGCGCCGCCGGCACCGGTGGCGCTCTTTCAACAACAATATTTGGAGCACAACATGCTGTATTGCGTAGAAATGACCGTAAATATTCCTCGAGACATTCCACTCGAACAGGTCGAGCAGATCAAAATAGCCGAGAAGGCTCGTGCCACTGATATTCAAAACTCAGGCAAATGGCCGCACCTTTGGCGTGTAGTGGGCAAGTACTCGAACATCAGCATCTTTGACGTCGAGAGCAACGACGAATTGCATAACTTGCTGTCAAGCCTGCCGCTTTTCCCCTACATGACCATCCAGGTCACTCCACTGGCGAAACATCCTTCGTCGGTTTTTTGATCCCCGGGCGGCCACAAGGGCCGCCGCTTCCCCATCAGCCCTGCGCTCCAGCGGCCGGCTCTTTTTTGCGGGCAAATTTAATGGCTATCGAACTAAATCCCGATGCACCGGATCTCTCAAGTTTGATCCGGCCCGGTGACACTGTGTTATGGGGACAGGCTAACGCGGAGCCGATCGTCCTCAGCCGTGCGCTCATGGCTCAGCGCCATGACTTCAGTCGTATTCGGGTTTTGCTTGGAATTTCCAACACGGATACCTGTCGGCCCGAACATGCGGATGCCGTGGATTTTCTCGCTTATTGTGGTGCGGGTGCCAATCGCAAATTGGCCGATGCCGGAGTGCTGGATATTCTGCCTTGCCACTATTCGCAAATGTCTGAGCTTTTGCGCAGTGGCGAATTGCGGATAGATGTATTGATGCTCCAGCTATCGCCGCCTGATGCGCTCGGTCGACATAGCCTCAGCCTGGCAAACGAGTACTTGATTAGTGCGTTGGAATACGCCGCTGTGGTGATTGGAGAGGTCAACCAGCAGGCCCCTTGGACCCACGGTGAGCGCACGTTGCGGTTGAGTGATCTTGACGCCGTGATCTACACCGATCGTACCCCTCTGGCGAGCGACGCGGATGCGGGGAGTATTCGCGAAGTCGATATTCAAATAGCTCAACATATCGCTGGTCTGGTCGAAGATGGTTCGACTCTACAGACGGGCATCGGTGCTGTTCCAGACGCAGTGCTCAGTGCTTTAGCTGATCATCAAAATCTTGGTGTACACACCGGCAGCATCGGTGACGGTGTCAGGCGACTGATGCAAAGTGGAGTGATCAATAACTCTCGCAAGAGTCGAGACCTCGGCGTCAGTGTTGGCGGCATTCTGATTGGAGGCCAAGCGCTTCATCAGTTCGTTCATCAGAATCCCTCCGTACAATTGCGGGCCAGCTCCTACACTCATGATCTTCAGGTGCTGGGTAGCCTGGATCGTTTGGTAGCGATTAATTCGGCAGTTGAGGTGGATCTTACTGGCCAGGTCAATTCTGAAGTCGCCGCAGGCAGTTACCTGGGAGCCATTGGGGGATCATTGGACTTCATGCGCGGGGCGCACCTGTCAAAGGGCGGTCTTCCGATTATTGCTCTGCCCTCTAGTGCGCGGAGCAAGAGCCGAATTGTTGCCCGGCTGAGTGGCCCGGTTACCATACCTCGCAGCGATGCTGGGCTTATTGTCACCGAGTTTGGTGTGGCCGACTTGCGTGGTCTGACGCTCAAACAACGGGTGCGCAAGATGCTGGATATCGCGCCGCCACAGCATAGGGCTGAGCTGGAGGAGGCGTGGGGACGTGATGGGCTTGCGGGAGGCTTGTAAAGCCAAAATAAGCTAGTACGTTTCGTTGCTGCGTAATTGATACGCATAACGAAGCAATCTCTCCGCGAAAACGGTTTTGTTGCGGTGCTCGAGGGCTGATGTTTCAAGGTTCGCGAACCGATCACATGATTGGTGCTACAGCGCAACAGGCTTTGGTGTTTTTGCTGTATTGCCATATCTATGGGCGGAAAATAGAGTCGACTCCAGAAAACAACAACAACAAACGAGAACGACTCTATGAGCTACGCATTGAAAGAGATGTTTGACTACATCGACAGCAAGAATCTCAAAGGCTTTTTGACATTTCTTGCAGACGATGTCGTATTTCGATTTGGTAACGCTCCTAAGTTGGTTGGCAAAACGGCGATCAAGGAGGGGGTAGACGTATTCAATACCCAGATCGTTTCGATGGAGCACGTTTTAACGGGTGAGTGGACTCCGTCGGAGAATGTCACCATCCTGGAGTTCGACAGCTATTACACCAAACACAATGGTGTCACCGTCGGCGTACCCTGCTGCGTGGTGCTGCGATTCAACGAACATCACCTCATTAACGATTATCGCATCAATATTGATCTCTCCCCTGTGTTTGCCAGTGCGCCTGAAACTCATCTGATCCGGGCCACTGCTTAGCATCCCTTCAAGTACACGTGCCTAAGCGCTTGCTGGTCGTAGCCGGTAGAGGTTGGCCAGCGGGCGTTTTGTTTTTTTTGAAATTAGTGGTCAAGGCGCGGTGATGAAAGATTTAAATTTGCTTTATATTTTTGAGGCGCTTTGGCGAGACCATTCGACTTCAATCGCGGCGCAAAATCTCGGGGTCACTCAGTCAGCAGTGAGCAGTAGCCTCAAACGCTTGCGTCAGACGTATGGTGACCGGTTGTTCATGCTGGTGGGTCGGCGCATGGAACCTACGCCGTTCTGCGTTCAGGTTGCGCCACGGCTGTTGGAGTCGCTGACCCTGATCAGGGCGGTGGAGAGCCAGATGATCGAGTTCGACCCCGGCCTGTGCAGAAAAACGTTTACCCTCCGAATGCTTGATGTGGGTGAGGTCGTTTGCCTTCCGCCGATATTAAAAAAGCTATCCAGCGTTGCACCATTTGCGCGGATCAATACCGTCGGTGGTGGGATGGATGAAACCCTCAATGGTTTGGCAACCGGCAGGATAGACCTGGCGCTTGGGTTTATGCCGACCCTCCAAACCGATATTCATCGCCTACCCGTTTTCTCCCAGCATTTCGTGTGCGCGATGCGTCGTGATCACCCTTTGGCCGGTGAGCCGCTGTCCTTGGAAGACTACATTGCCTGTGATCATCTGCTGGTTGAGGCGGGGAGGACCGGCAATCAGGCGGTGGAACGGGCCCTGATTGATGCGGGTGGGAAAGATTGCATCAAGATGCGCGTCCCTCATCATTTATCCAGTCCGCATTTATTGCTGGAAAGCGATATGGTCTGGACATTGCCTTGTGCGTTGGGCAGGTCACTCGCGCGCTTTTTCCCGCTGGTTATTCAGCCCTTGCCATTGCCAATCCCAGCCTTTGAAATTGACTTGTACTGGCATGATCGCTTCCACCGCGACCCGCAAAATAAATGGCTGCGTGAAATGGTGAGTCGTGTACTAAAAAGTCAGCAATCGGTCTGGCAATAACTCAGACCGATGTTTCGTCAGTGATGGTCCCGTCCAGAATGAGCTGAGGCAAATGCAGGCTCAAATAGTCGATCACGCTACGAACTGAGGGCAGCATTCCTTTGGGTTTTGGGTACACCAGGTGAATGAGGTGTGGGGGGCCGACCCATAAGGGAAGTACCTCAAGAGTTTTGGCGCGAACCGAATGAACAGCGATCGGTTCCGGCAACATCGCTATACCCAGACCGTTAATCGCGGCATCCAGCTGCATGCTCAAATCGTCCGAGATTAAGCAAGGTGTGTGAGGAAGTAAAACCTCCTCGTTCGCAGTGTTATAGAGAAGCCAGCGGCCTAAACCATCGTGTACATCGGCCGGCAGGCAAAGTGTCGGAATAGCTGACAGGGCTTTGATAGTGGCGGGCCTGCCCACGCGATCCAGAAATTCGGGACTGGCAACAAGGATCCGTCTTACGGTGCCCAGGGTTTTTGCAACCAGCGCCGCGGTTTCTTCGATGTAGGTACGTGCTCGTAGCGCAATGTCGAGCCGCTCCTCATACAGATCAACTTCCCGGTCTACGGCGCTCAGTTCCAAGCGAACTTTAGGATACTTGGCCATATAGATAGGCATGAGGGGGGACAGGTAGGTGCGGGCCATGACTTGTGGGCAGCTTAAGCGCACGAGGCCTACGGGTTCGCGGCGAAGATGTTCCACGCTCTCATAGGCAGTCTGCGCGCCGTCCACTACCGCCTGGCTCAGCGTATAGAAGTGCTGGCCTGCTTCAGTCAGCGAAACTTGGCGGGTAGTGCGATGCAGCAGGCGTGCGCCGATACGCTTTTCGAGAAAGGCAATGTGACGGCTGAGCAAGGTTTTCTCGATACCTGTTGCTCTCGCGGCGGGTGAAAACCCGCCATGCTTGACGACAAGTACAAAGTAATACAGGTCGTTCAGGTCATTCATTCAACGTTATCCCTTGCAAAATTCATGGTGTGCAGAGGCAAGATTCGGGCTAAGCGAGTCGTTCAGGGTTTGCAACCTCCCTTGCCCTGAGCTAATCAGCATTTCACCGCGCTGCAGTCGTCTCTGCTCGGGGCCTGCTGACTGCTGAAGCTCCGTATTGCCATTGAGCCCGCAGTGTCGGGATCGGTGAGGCGCCGCATTTGAGCATGGAGTTGTTCGGCAGTGGAAGCATTACGCTGGTAAATACTGCATCCCGTCAGATCATAGTGCTGCAATTGCGCATTGGTGCGTTAAAGCAACAGTCTTTAGTGTTTTTTTCGTCTAGCCAGCCACCGCCCAGCTCCCTAAAGTTGAGACTCTGATCAGCCTAACCGCTGAACAGGAGCATAGACAAAGGCAGTCATGGTTGTTGGAAATTTCCAGTGAAAGGCTCCATGCGGCACTGGCCAACAATGAGATGAATAACAAAAAAGTCGCCAATGGAAAATTGCTATGATTGATTTGAAACAGCGCAATATTATTGTCACTGGTGCCTCAGGTGGTATCGGCAGAGCCTCGGTGATTGCGTTTGCCCAAGCGGGTGCCAGAGTCATCATGCTGGACCGGGACATCGCCGGTCTGAACGATACGATTGAAATCGTTCAGGCCAGTGGCGGTTTGGTTCATTCAATCCCTTGTGACATTACGGACGAGGCGGCCGTGAAGGCGGCCGTCGATGAAGTAGTAAGTCGATTCGGCGTCCTGCATGGCGCTTTCAATAATGCGGGCATTGAACAGAGCCACTTGCCCCTGCATGAAATCTCCGCCGAAGCTTGGGACCGAATCATCAAGGTCGACCTGACCGGCGTCTTCTACTGCATGAAGCACCAAGTGCGCGCAATGCTCGAATCCGGTGGAGGATCGATCGTAAACACTGCCTCCGCGCTCGGGGCTGTAGCTATCGCCGCCGCTTCCGACTATGTCGCGGCGAAACATGGCGTCTTGGGTCTCACCAAGGCCGCCGCCGTGGACTACGGTCCCAAACGTATCCGCGTCAACGCCATCCTCCCAGGCATCATTGAAACGCCGATGATTCTTCGCCTGAGCCAGGAAGATAACTTTGCCAATCAATTTCAGGCGCTCCGTGAGCGTCACCCGATAGGGCGCTTTGGAAAGCCCGAAGAGGTGGCCGCGGCTGCATTGTGGCTCCTGTCCGATGCTTCAAGTTTTGTGACTGGATCTTCCTTGTCGGTGGACGGCGGATACTTGGCTATCTGAAGTTTTACTTTCATTTAAACAATGCAGTTTATGGTGCGCGGCCAATCAGCGGCTGCAAATTTGATAATAAAAGGAGAGCAACATGATTAATGTAAGTAAGCGCTTGGAAGTCAACCCGGCGGGTTCGGTTCAATTGAATCGGGATCAAGTATGGGAAGGCTTGGAAGAGAAGGCGCGCAACCCTATCGGTTACGTCCTGCCGATCAAGAAATGTACCGTGGTGGAAGAGGCCGAAGGCGGTAATCCGTTCATTCGCGAAGTGTTGTTGAATGGTGAGACTTTGCAAGAGCTGATCACACTGTTCCCACAAGAACGCGTTGAATTCGTGCGTATTTCTGGTAAGGCGCGCGGCATTATCAAGAATATTATCGAAGAAGAAGCGGACGGCACGTTGTTTCTGCGCTTTACCTTCACCTTCTCGCTTGAGGGTGTGGAAGTTGGAAGCCCAGAAGAACAGGCCTTTGCCGATGGGATGGAAACCTCTTACTGCGAGGCGGTCAATACCACGCTCAATCGCATTCGTGACAAAAAAAACGCAGCGTAAGACCGGGCGTTAATAAGTCCAGCGCTGACATGTTGATGAAGGATATATCGAATAATCTTCACCTTTTTTGGTTGTTCGGCGAATGACTCGCAGTTGTCACTTATACAGTGAGCATTTCAGTCGGGTGAACGTATACCGGATTCACCCTGTCAGTCGCTCCTGACTCGGTCAGTCATTAGATGGCTGTCGGGAAGGGCGCGATTTCAACACGTTGTCTACCCAATACGTAGGAGAACGTTATGAGTGATCGTCTTAAGGGAAAAGTTTGTATCATCACAGGGACAGGTGGTTCGATGGGGCGAGCTGCGGCATTGATGTTCGCCCGACAAGGTGCAAAAGTTGTAGGTTGTGATATCAATCGCGAAGCGGCTGAAGCGACGATTGATGAAGTCCAGTCCATGGGCGGGGAGATAGTGTCCCTCAGTGAATGTGATTTGACTGATGTAAAACAGTGCAAAAGATTGGTTGACCTTGCCGTCTCCACCTACGGTCGGGTCGATGTTTTATTCAATAACGCCGCAATGGCTTATTTTGGCTGGGTAGACGAGATTTCGAATGACGATTGGCACCGTACAATCGATCAAGAGTTGAATCTGGTTTTCCACCTCGTACGTGCCGCCTGGCCCGAACTGATCAAATCCCCCGGCGCCTCCATTATCAATACTGCCTCAGTGTCCGCGTGGTCGACCTATCGCATGTTACCTGGAATCGCGCACTCGGCAGCGAAAGGGGCAGTGCTGTCGATGACTCGACAACTGGCGATGGAAGGGCGCACTTACGGATTGCGTGCGAACAGCATTTCTCCAGGCTTGATCGAAACCAAACAGACATTGCCTTTGCTGGAGAATCCTGAGTGGGTCGACGTCATGATTGGAAAAATCATGTTGGGGCGTATAGGCAAGCCCGAGGAAGTCGCTGCCACTGCTTTGTTTTTAGCGTCCGATGAAAGTTCATTCATTACTGGGACTGATATAAAAATTGACGGTGGTACCACGGCGTGGTGATGCGAGAGCTTCGCGACGATTAAACGATAATTATTCTTCAGTGCAGATCGATTGGAAAGTGCCGTTGAGGTAACGTTTTTTAGGAGATTCATTGCCATTGTTTTGAGTGTGTTGTTCGAAAGTTTTCCGTAGGCTGAAAATAATAACGCATAAAACTTTGCTTGCTGGGATGGCTGTAGGGATCGCAGTTTCTTCATGACCAAACGTACTTATAATAACTAAGTGGGTGAAGAGAGATGATGGTTAAAACAACAAAAAATATAAGCTTTCCTGCGTGCGCAGAGCGTAAATTCGCGGAATATCCGCTGTTTCAATATCGGACTGTAGCGTGTGCGGTCATCACCGCAATGGCTACGGTTGCAACACCGATGGCGCGTGCATTTGAGTTCAATACAGGCGTTGAGGACCTCAAAGTACGCTGGGACAACACGTTGAAATACAGCGCTGCCTGGCGAGTAAAAGACCAGTCATCGAAGTTGATAGGCGACGCCAACCAGGATGATGGTGATCGAAACTTTGAGAGAGGTCTAATTTCGAATCGAATGGACCTTCTGTCAGAATTCGATTTGAGCAAAAATAATATGGGGCTTCGTGTCAGTGGCGCGGGTTGGTACGACAGCGTCTACAATCGAAAAAATGACAACAATTCCCCATTTACAAATAACTCCACTTCCGTCAGCTATGACGAGTTCACGTCGGATACCGAAAAACTACATGGGCGCAAGGCGGAACTGCTGGATGCTTTTGTTTTCGGAAAAGCCGACATTGGCGATATGCCTGCCACCATCCGAATCGGCCAACACACTGTCCTCTACGGCGAGAGTCTGTTTTACGGCTCTAACGGCATAGCCGGAGGTCAAGCACCCGCCGATATCGTTAAATTGCTATCTGTCCCTGGAACGCAGTTCAAAGAACTGGTGCGTCCTGTTCCGCAGATTTCAGGCCAGATTCAGCTTCGCGACAATCTGGCGTTGGGTGCCTACTATCAGCTCCGTTGGGAGGCTGACCGTTTGCCAGCAGCGGGCAGCTACTTCTCCACGGTCGACCTGTTGGATGAAGGCGGCGAGCGAATTCTTGCCGGACCTGGATCGAGCTTTATCAGAGGAAAAGACAAGGACGCCAAGGATTCTGGCCAGGGCGGCTTGCAGCTTCGCTATCGACCAGAAGACATCGATGGGGAGTTCGGGCTCTATGCTATTCAGTACAATGCCAAGAGTCCCGTTGTTCATACCAACTTGAGTGAGGCGTTTACGCCGACGACCTATGAGTTGGTCTACCCAGAGAAAATCAAAGCACTCGGCGTGAGTTTCAGCACAACCGTTGGCGACACCAACGTTGCCGGCGAGTTTTCGGTTCGAGACAACATGCCTCTCGTCCCCCGGGCTGGCGCAGTCACCGTCTTGCCAGGCGATGGTATTAACAACAGCAACCATCCGATCTATCCAGTCGGCAGGACGGCACACGGTCAAGTGTCTTGGATCGGGCTTCTCAATGCCGGACCGCTATGGGAAGGCGGTAGTTTCATTGGTGAGGTGGCCTGGAACCGGCGCCTGAGCGTCACTAAAAATGCCAATGCCCTCGATCCTAATTCGACACGCGATGCAGGTGCCATTCGCATGATTTTCGAGCCTTCTTACTACCAGGTGATGGATGGCGTCGATCTGACAGTACCCATCGGCGTGGGATACGGCCTGTTCGGCAAATCGTCGGTTATCAACCCTGGTTTTAGTGTGAATCACGGCGGCGATTTCAGTGTTGGGGTAAAAGCGGATTACTTGAAAACCTGGAAATTTAGTTTGTCGTACACGGGCTTCTTCGGGGGTGAAGCAACGAGCGTTGAGCCCGCTAACACGCCGGTTCAATCCTATTCCTATGGCCAGTCTCTGAAAGATCGCGACTTCATCGCGTTTTCAGTGCAGCGCTCACTCTAAATTATAAAAATAAGCCGAGAAGGAGATGTGAACATGCAAGCTAAAAAAACTATCTTATGCGCTGCGATGTGGGGCTTTGTACTCTCTACTTCACACGTATTGGCCGCAGTGACACCGGAAGAAGCCGCTAAACTTAAAACAACGTTGACCCCCATGGGCGCGGAAAGGGCGGGTAATAAGGACGGCTCCATACCAGCTTGGGAAGGTGGCTATACAACCGTCCCCGCCGGCTACAAGAACGGAGAGTCACGACCGGATCCGTTTGCCAACGAAAAGCCACTATTTTCCATAACCTCGAAAAACATGGACAGTTATGGCGAAAAATTGACTGACGGCATCAAAGCCATGTTGAAAAAATATCCTGACAGCTATCGTCTGGATGTTTATCCAACTCATCGTACTGCGGCGGCTCCGCAGTGGGTGTATGACAACACGTTTGCCAACGCGACTCGCGCCAAGATGGTTGAGGGTAATGTTTGGATTGAAGGTGCTTATGGAGGCACTCCGTTTCCTATCCCGAAAAGCGGCGCGGAAGCCATGTGGAACCATAAATTGGCGTGGGTAGGGGAGGCGACTTCCTTTGCGTTCAATAACTATGTTGGTACGCCTGACGGAAAGCTCGTTTTGTCAGTACGGGGATACAACAAAGCCCTGTTCCCGTACTACAACAAGAATGGATCCCTTGAGACCTTCAAGGGGCAAACCGAGTTGCTGCGTGTCTGGATGACCGATCCACCCGTCAAGTCCGGTGAGCAATTCGCGCTCGTCGATTCGATAAATAAACCGCGACAAGCCTGGCAGTATCTTCCAGGTCAACGCCGAGTGCGTAAAGCTCCGACACTGGGTTATGACACTCCCTCGGATATTAACTCGGGGATGGAGTACTACGACGAGTCCTATATTTTCCTCGGTGACCTGGATCGTTACGACTGGAAGCTGGTAGGGAAAAAAGAAATTTATATTCCTTATAACAACAATAAGTTTCTGCAAAAAGATGTATCGATCGAGAAGCAACTGCTGCCGCACCACATCAATCCTGATTCAACTCGCTGGGAGTTGCACCGCGTCTGGGTGGTAGAAGCCGATTTGGCGCCGGGCAAGCGGCACGTAGTCCCTAAACGTCGTTATTACCTCGATGAAGATACCTGGGGCGCTATCCTCGCAGACGGCTGGGACGGTCAAGGGCAACTTTGGCGTACACAAATTGCATTGCCTTTCCTGATCCCGGATGGTCCTTTTGTCTATCCGAACCTGCAGTGGTCAACTCACAACTTGCAGACTGGGGGGTGGAGTGGTGTGGGAGCGACTAACTGGAGCAATCCGTCTTATACATTCCACTTAAAAATGCTTTCTGATGCCAAGTCGGCCGATTTTACACCTGAGGCAATGTCGGGCGAAGGTGTGCGTTAAGTTCAGATGGACGTTGAGGGCCCGAAAGGGCTCTCATTGGGATGAACACCGCGTTCATCCTGCAAATTAATAAAAAATAATGTCTACGTGCATAAGCTGGAATACATCGGTGTGCGAGATCTGCGATATCGCAGCAATAGCCTATCGACTGGGTGCCAGCTTTAATTAATGGATTGTCAACGGCGGGAAATAAAGGACGACTCTAGCATTCATCACGCCGGCGCCTTTTGAATTTCGATGAGTTTTTTCGAAAGCGCAAAAGTCAGATAACAATTATAAAAATGATGGAGAAGGTCTATGCGTTGTAATCGAGCGATTGGTGGTTATCTCACTTGCGCGTTGTTGCTGGCCTCTTCCTGGACTGCTCAGGCTGTAGTGCCAGGGCCACTGGAGCGGCCTGCTCAATTTTCACCGTATGCCGAGCGTGCGGTGATGGTGGCTGTCACAGCGATTGCCAACCGTTTGGTAGCGGTGGGAGAGCGCGGTATCGTCCTGCTGTCGGATGACAATGGAGTCTCATGGCGTCAGGCGAAGGTCCCGGTGAGCGTGACGTTGACGTCTGTGCAGTTTGTCGACGTGAAAGAGGGATGGGCTGTTGGTCATGGTGGTGTCCTGTTGCATAGTCAGGACGGCGGTGAAACCTGGGATAAGCAACTGGATGGCCTTGAATTAGCCCAGATGTTACTTCGTGCATCTAAGGATCGATTACAAAGTAAAGACGGTGACCCGGACGAAATTGACCGTCAGTTAAAAGCGGCGGAACTGATGGTGTCCGACGGCCCGGACAAACCCTTTCTTGACGTGTATTTCGTCAATAAAGGCACCGGCTACATCATCGGTGCCTATAACTTACTTCTGCGCACGGATGATGGCGGTCTGACTTGGCAGCCATGGCAATCCCATATCAACAACCCTTCGGGGTTGCATCTCTACTCAATTGGCGGCAGCGGTTCGAATCTGTACATCGCCGGCGAGCAAGGCAGCGTGTTTCGCTCAGACAACGCGGGGGCCGACTTTGTAGCCGTCCAGACCCCCTACGAGGGGAGCTACTTCGATCTATTGGTGAATTCCAATGACCACCTGATTGTGAGTGGCTTGCGCGGCAGTGCTTATCGATCAGAGAACAGTGGAGCTGACTGGACCAAGATTGATGTCCCATCCAGTGCGTCAATCACCGGCAGCGTTCAATTGAAGGACGGCACATTTGTCCTGGTGAACCAGTCGGGGCAGTTGTTGTTGAGTCGTGACAAGGGCAGCAGTTTTCAGCTGGCACCGCTCAAGCAATTACCCCCGTTGGCGGGTATCACACAATCAGCTGATGGAAGCCTGGTCGTGGTCGGAATGCGTGGCGTCACCAAGATCAGCTTGTCCAGCGTTGTCGGGAGCACACAATGAAGATAGATATTTGCGAAGATACCAAACCCAACATTGTTAGCCTGGAGGAGTTTGACAAGAACTCAGGATCGCTGGTGGAGCGGCTGTTCTTCAACCATCGATTGGTCGTCATTATCGTCTGCTTGCTGGTCACATTGGTTCTGGGTTTTTACGCGACGAAGCTGCAGATCAATGCTGATTTTGAAAAAACGATTCCGACAGGCAACCCTTACATTGAGCAATACCTGAAGCATAAAGGCGACATGAAGGGGTTCGGCAATGCGGTTCGCATCGCTGTCGAAGTCAAGCAGGGTACGATCTTCGACGCGGCGTACCTGGATACGCTCAAAGCGCTGAGCGATGAAGTCTTTCTGCTTCCGGGTGTCGATCGTGCGTTCTTGAAGTCATTATGGACGTCCAACACGCGTTGGCTGGGCGTCACTGAAGAAGGGCTCGATGGTGGTCCGGTCATCCCAGACAATTATGACCAATCACCTCAAAGCATCGCGCAAACGCGCACCAACGTCGAGCGCTCCGGCGACGCAGAGCAGTTGGTGGCATCCGACTACAAGTCCAGCATCATATTCGTACCGCTCTTGGATACTAATCCTGAGACCGGCAAAGCACTGGACTACAAACAGTTCTCCGAGCAGTTGGAGGCGCTAAGAGACAAGTACCACGCCAAGGGTGTCGAATTGCACATCACGGGCTTTGCGAAGGTCGTGGGTGACCTAATCGACGGCATCCGCTTGGTACTGGTGTTCTTTTGCCTCACGATCGTAATCGCCGCTGCCGCTGTTTACTGGTACACGCGCTGTGTTCGCAGCACGGTGTTGGTGGTCGTCACTTCGCTGATCGCCGTTACATGGCAGATGGGCATCCTGCCGATTCTCGGCTTCACACTGGATCCCTATTCCATACTGGTACCGTTCCTTGTTTTTGCCATTGGTATTAGCCACGGCGCTCAGAAGATGAACGGGATCATGCAGGATGTCGGTCGTGGCATGCATAAGCTCGTGGCCGCACGCTTTACCTTCCGACGCCTCTTTCTAGCCGGGTTGACGGCATTGTTATGTGACGCGGTTGGTTTTGCCGTGTTGTTGGTCATTAACATCCGCGTTATTCAAGAACTGGCGATCACCGCGAGCATCGGCGTCGCGGTACTGATTTTCACTAACTTGATATTGCTGCCGGTGCTGTTGAGCTTTACCGGTGTCAGCCAGCGTGCTGCAGAGCGCAGCATGAAGGATTGCGAAGCGGCGGGCGTCGAAAAACACGTGGTGTGGCGATTCCTCGATCTGTTTACCGAGCGCAAATGGGCCAGCATTGCGATCGTGGTGGCTGCTGCTCTCGGGGTGGCGGGTTTTATGGTGAGTTTGCATCTTAAAGTGGGCGACCTCGACCCTGGAGCGCCTGAGCTGCGCAGCGATTCGCGATACAACCTGGATAACGCCTTTATGGCCAAGGCCTACTCGGCAAGCAGTGATGTGCTGGTGGTGATGGTCGAGACCCCTAACGATCAATGCACGTCCTACAAAACTCAAGCGTTGGTGGATGCGCTCGAGTGGGAGATACACGACGTCGCGGGCGTTGAGGGAACGAACTCCCTGGCGTTGCTGAGTCGTCGAATCACCGTTGGCATGAATGAAGGTAATCCGAAGTGGTACGAATTGGTGCCCAATCAATGGACGCTCAACACGGTGGCCAACCGGACTCCTCGAGAAATGTTCAATCAGGGGTGCAACCTTCTTTCCCTGTTTGTGTACCTGGCAGACCACAAGGCCGATACGTTGACCCGCGTGGTCGACAAGGTCGAGGCGTTTGCGGCCAAAAATAACACCGATGACGTCAAATTCTTGCTAACGGCTGGCAACGCCGGCATCGAAGCGGCGACCAACATAGTGGTCAAGAAGGCCAGTCATGAAATGTTGTTCTGGGTATACGGCGCCGTAATCCTGTTGTGCTTTATTTCCTTCCGTTCCTGGCGAGCAGTAGTCTGTGCAATCGTGCCACTGGCGTTGACCTCCATCCTCGCCGAAGCATTGATGGTTTCTCTCGGCATGGGCGTGAAAGTGGCAACCCTGCCCGTCATTGCGCTGGGGGTCGGGATTGGCGTGGATTACGCCCTCTACGTGCTGACAATTGTCTTGGGGCAGCTTCGCCAAGGTGAAAGTCTTTCTAGCGCCTACTACCGAGCACTGACCTTCACCGGAAAGGTCGTGATGCTGACCGGGGTGACGCTCGCGCTGGGCGTGGCTTCATGGGCTTTTTCGCCGATTAAATTCCAAGCTGACATGGGGATTCTGCTGGCGTTCATGTTCATCTTTAACATGCTTGGTGCATTGATTCTGCTGCCTGCACTGGCGCATTTTCTGCTGCCACAACAGTCCCAGGTCGTCTCTGAAGTCCCTTGTGAGCAGCAACCCGATGAGAAGAAAAAACCAACGTTTGTGACGAACCCAGACAGTTGCCCACCTCTTCAGGACTCTGCGCGAGCTATCAGTCTGTAAGAGCAAAAAACGAGTGTGCCGATTACAACGCCTGCTGAAGAGATTTTCTTCAGCGGGCGTTTTGATACCGGTCAGGGGAGGGTGCAATCCAGGAGCGAACGATCTCAAGGCTGGGCAGGTACCTAAAAGCAGGATGATGGAAGGCCCACCTATTCTTGGCTAGATCCATCACCCTAAGCACTGGGCTGCGGTTCCCCGATTTCGCCCGTCCACCACTAGCATCTCGCAACTGACGTTTGTGTCCCGGAAAGGTTTCCCGATCGGGTCGGCAGTTGAGTGTGTCAGCTCACCCTCTCGAGGCTGTCAATCGGTCAAGGAACGACTGACACCGCCGATAGCCAATCATCAAGACTTCGGCACAGGTGATCGATGTCCGCTAAGGGGAAGCGTTTTAGTGAGTAAGCTACCAGGAACCTACGCGGTCCTTCTGTTCTGCCTGATGTTATCAGGGTGCTCCAGTTTGTTTTCCGGCAGTCGTGAAGTGCCGATTTCCGAAGAGCAAAAAACCAAACTTCATGACCTCGGGGGAATGTCCTCTTTCATAGTGCCGAGCGTCAACGATGGCAAGCCAGGTGTGTATACCCTGGTCGTGGCGTTTGATGGCACCAACAACGACCTGTTCAATACGCCTGAGTCGGAAAATGCCACGGTGGTGGGGAGGCTATATCAGGACGTCTTGGATGAAGTTCACAAGGGGAGTGAAAAGGCATCTATCCCTGTGGATGCGTTATCGGCCTATTACTATCCAGGCCCGGGCTGTCCTTCCTGGGTGGCTTGCCCTTTTGATTCGGCAATTGGCTGGAGTACCTGGTTAACGGCCCGTAGCGCCGTGACCGATGTTGAGAAAAAAGTAGCGAATCTGGATTCCGCGATCAGGGAGATTCGTGTGGTTGTGATCGGCTTCAGTCGGGGGGCGGCGACGTCTCGATATTTCCTTAATTTGCTGGCCAGTAAGTCGTTGTTTAATGTGTGGGGTGAGCCACTCAAAATACGTTCCTACGCGTTGTTGTTCGATACGGTGGCTACCGGTATGGCGAATTACCTGGATCTGGCGCTGCCCGCGAATCTGGAATTCGCCTACCACTTTGTGGCGCAGAACGAGACGCGCAAGTTTTTTGGGCTGGTGGTCGATGCCGATGAGGGGTACGAAAGTAATCCTCTGGCGGAACTGTTCTACTTTCCGAGGCGAATTGTGACGATTGAAGTACCGGGAGCGCATTCGGACTTGGGCGACTCGTACAAAAAAGGTGCCGGCATGGCGGTCACGCAGTTCGCCCGAGTGACGATGGCAAGGATGGGGTTGAGGCCAAACTTGAGAGACTACGATTGCGCCTTGCCTGAAAACAGTGAGCAGCCTGGCTGTCGTGTGCTTGATGAGGGGCTCCATGACTCACGGGGTACGATTGATCTCCTGATGGGTGTGCCATCGCCTTATGGTTGCTTTAATTCCCGTGAAAGAACGGTGAGGCCTAGTCAGATGAAACTCGACGATGCCATGAATCTCACACTACGGCGCTATGACGGCATTAGGAGTTATCCGATGGATAATGGAAATCTCCTTCGGTTTCAATGGCTGGAAAACTATCGCTTCATCAGCCCCGGCGGCCCGCATCCGGTTCTGTATCCTCGAATCAGTAACATCGATTTCAATGCTGTGGTCGTGCCAGTGGGGGACCGATTGAAAGTGGTGCTCAGAGGGGCGAACAACGATCAGGTGTACACCGTGCCTGAGCCTGTATTGCAGCGGGTACGTGAAACATCGGGGCGCTCCGAGCTTGAACTGAACCTCATCAAGGGAGAGCCACGCTGGATTGTGAATGGCTGCATGCCGGACGAGGACTGAATCAGGTGGGTGATCTACCAGATAAGAAGTGTGTCGCTAACGGGCGCCGCTTTTTCCTCTCGCATTGACCGCCGGATGCCGGGCTCAAACTGTCGAGCTTTTCGTCCGCCTTCGCACTGGGTTGCGATGCTGCGCCTTATGGGAGACTTGGCTTTCGTTGGTTGCCTGCAGCATCGGGTAATTTGAAGGGCAGAGCGCTTCAATACGGCGGCCTTAAAAACAGGTATTAGGGCACGACATACGACACAGTGAGGCCGCCTCGGTACAGCTCAAAGCGGGCTTTTGCGCAATAGACTGTGCCTAGTGGCCGTAACATCGGTGCAACCCCCCTAGCAACAAAGCCCCGTCACAGAACGGGGCCTTGCAGGGTTCTAAAAAAGCTCCGACACGTGTAGCGCTCGATCATGCTGAGCGCTTACGCCTCATTGGCCAACACGTGGGCGTTGACTACGATTTTCGGCTTCTGGGCTAGCTGCGGGCTGCAGTACAAAGTCGAACTCAAGTTCGGCAAACTCTCTGCCGTCCAACCCATTCGCTTTGGACGCTTCAACGTCGTTGACCAACTTTGCCTCGCCCACCAACCCGTTACGGGTAGCGTAAGCGAAGTCGTCCCAGAGGTACTTGTCACCGGCGAGGTTGATTTGGGTGGTCAAGTGACGGTGATCCGGTGCTGAGACAAACACATGGATATGAGCCGGGCGTTGGCCATGACGTCCGAGTGCGCTCAAGCATTCCTGAGTTGGCCCTTCCGGATTCACGCCGTAGCCGCTTGGAATGATGCTGCGCGCACGATACCGACCTTCAGCGTCCGTTTTAATACGGCGACGCAAGTTGAACGGCGACTGGCTCTCGTCGAAGTAGGAGTAAGTGCCATTGGTATTGGCTTGCCAAAGGTCGACGATTGCATCGGGAACCGGTTTGCCATCGGTGTTGTAAATTGTGCCTTCGATAAACAGCGGCGTCGCCAGGTGATCTTCGCTGCCGTCGTCCATCCGTGCGTAGCCGTCGCTGAGCGGAGAGTTGGCCACATACAGAGGGCCTTCAATGGTCCTTGGGGTCCCGCCAGTCAGCCCCACTTCTTCATCTTTGGCATCTTGAAGCAAGTCCATGAAGTGTTCCAGGCTTAGCCCCGGAAGCAGCAAGCCGAATTCGGATTGCGCGCCAACCTTGTTCAGTCGGTCCACCGCGAGCCAGAACTCGTCCTCGGTCACTTCCAGCTCTTCGATGAACTTGTATACATCGGTGATCAGGCGAAACATCAGCTGCTTCAAGCGCGGACTGCCTTGATCATTGTTGAATCCAGCGGCTTCTTTAAGCAGTGCCTGTACTACCGGGGTATGGCTAATTTTTAAGGTCATTTCTAGGTTCCTCATTTTTTTTGTTGTGGCGACTGAGCTCTAGGGCAGGGCGTCCAGTCGCGAATAGCGAGCACGGTGAACGGAACACCAGGGCTACTTGCGGCGGAAAAATGCCAGGCGGTCTTCGTCGAGGCTCAGACCCAGGCCAGGGGTGCTGGGTACGTGCAATTCGAAATTGCGGTAAACCGGCGGCTCGGTGACGATCTCCTCGGTCAACAGCAGCGGCCCAAACAACTCGGTGCCCCACGTGAGATTTTTGAGCGTGAGGAAGGCGTGGGCCGAGGCTAGTGTGCCGATGCTGCCCTCGAGCATGGTCGCGCCATACAGCGCGATTCCCGCGGCTTCGGCTATCTGTGCGGTGCGTAATACCGCTCGCGGGCCGCCGTTCTTGGCGATTTTGAGTGCAAATACACTTGCTGCACCGTCGGCTGCCAGACTGAAGGCGTCCTCGACTGATTCGATCGATTCATCTGCCATGATCGGAGCAGGGCTGCGTTGGTTGAGGCGTACCTGACCGGCACGATTGATACGAGAGATAGGCTGCTCGATCAGCTCGATACCGTTTTTCCCTAGTACTTGGCAGCCACGAATCGCTTGGGATTCATCCCAGTGCTGGTTAACGTCGACGCGAACGCTAGCGCGATCACACAACGCCCGTTTGATGGCGATGACGTGCTGCAGGTCTTGCTCGAGTGGATTGGCGCCGATCTTCACTTTGAAAATGCGGTGGCGACGGAGTTCCAGCAACTGCTCAGCTTCAGCAATGTCGCGAGCCGTATCGCCGCTTGCCAGCACCCAGCCGACTTCTAGCGTATCGCGTACACGACCTCCAAGCAGTTCACTGACTGGCAGCCCCAGGCGTTTACCTTGAGCGTCGAGCAATGCACTTTCGAGTCCCGATTTAGCGAAAGTATTACCTTTAGCAATCCTGTCCAGTTTTTGCATGGCCGCGTTGATGTTATCCGCGGCCATTCCGATCAATGCTGGCGCTAGGTGTGTATCGATATTCGTCTTGATGCTTTCCGGGCTTTCGTAGGCATACGAAAGTCCTCCTACCGTGGTTGACTCTCCTAGGCCTTCGATGCCGTCGCAGCAGCGCAGGCGAATGATCACCAGCGTCTGCTGCGAAATGGTGTGCATCGCCAGTTTGTGCGGGCGGATGGTCGGCAGGTCGACGAGGATCGTCTCTATGCTTTCGATGATTGCAGTTGTCATACCGGCTTCCAAATGCAGGGTTCAATATCACGCACCGCCAAACGTCGCTGCGGATCAGCCTGCTATACGTCTAAGGATGATGGGGTTGTGGACTGAAATGTTTTTACGGACTGCGGATCAAGGCTCGCCTGAGCCCTGCGCCTAACCCGAATCTGGAACACACCGATTGCAGAGGCACCAATGAGCCCCGGGATGGCGAACGCCAAGAAGGAAAACTCCATCGGCAGTTCTGCGCCGTGGATGGCAGCTCCGAGCATCGGTCCAATGATTGCGCCGATTCGTCCAATGCCCATTGCCCAGCCCAACCCGGTGGAGCGAATGTGTGCGGGGTAATACTGCACTGCAAAAGCATTGGCCAGGATTTGAGCGCCGAATGTGCCGCCGCCGGCAATGGCAATCAATGTGTACAGCACAGGCAGTGGGGCCTTTACCGCCATGAGGCTCAAGACCAGGCTACTCAGAATCAGAAAGCACAGCAGCACTCGCCCGAGTCCAAACCTGTCCGCTAACCAGCCCCCGAAAAGCGAGCCGAAGATGGCGCCGAAATTGAGGACCAACAGAAAACCGATACTGGAATTGACCCCGTAACCTGCAGTGTTCATCAGCTTCGGTAGCCATGCGCTGATACCGTATATCATCAGCAGACTGCAGCAGAACGCCAGCCAGAGAAGGAGGGTGTTGGTCAGCCTGCCTTCCTGGAATATCTGCACAATCGAAACTTTAGGTGCCTGACCTGCTTCCAAATGAAACGTGTCGTCCGCTTGTGGGGCATAACTTGGTTCAGCTTTTTGCAACAGCTGCTGGGCTGAGTTGACCTGATCCTTGCGTAGTAGGAAGTTAATTGACTCTGGCAGTTGCCTGACCAGCAGTGGCAACACGAACAAAGGCACTGCGGCTACGAAAAAAACCGATGACCAGCCCCATGTTGGAATTAGAAGCATGCCGAGGGCGGCGGACACCATCCCACCGACGGCGTAGCCAGCGAAAATAATCGAGATCAGCCTGCCACGGAGCCTATGGGGTGAGTACTCGTTCATCAATGCGATGACGTTGGGCATGACGCCACCGATGCCAATCCCGGCGATGAAACGACACAGCGCAAACTCTTCCGGAGTACGAGCGAATCCGTTGATGAAGGTTACGCCGCTGAACAGTACAACGCAGGTAGTGATGGCCTTGCGTCGGCCGATGCGGTCAGACAGCGAACCGAAGGTCAGTGCTCCGACCATCATGCCCAACAATGCGCAACTGCCCAGCAGACCAGCCTGTAATGCGGTGAGACCCCAATCTTTCATCAAGGAAGGCAGCACGACACCGTAGATGACCAGGTCGTACCCGTCGAAGATGATGATGAGTGCACTCCAGAGCAGAAGGCTGGTGTGAAATGAATTGAGTTTGGCCCCGTTGAGCAGGGCTGCTACATCGATAGTTCGCATGGCATGGCTCTTTTTATGATTTTTATTGAGCCGGGACGCTGCGTTGACGCGTCCCGGGGAACGCCAGGGATTAGGCTATGGCTGACTGAGGCTCCCAGCCCAGACGCGCACGCGCCTCGGCGACATCGGAGGCCGGCTCATGGTTCCACAACCAGTTGAATCGGGTTTCCAGTTTGACGGCCAGGATTTGCTCGTTATCTCCGGCTTCAGGGTCACGCATCTCGAAAAGCTCGCCCGTTTCCCAAGAGGTACGTTGAACTTTGCAAGCCCTAGGGCGACGCAATTCGTCGTAGGTTGCGAGTACGGCGGGGAGATTGTCGGCAGTCAATCGCGGATCACCCAACAGGCGAGCCAGGAAGTAAGCGTCTTCCAGTCCCTGACCTGCTCCGGCGCCTTGGTGCGGCAACATGGCATGGGCGGCGTCACCGATCAGTACCACCCGGTTATGCACGTAACCAGGCAGCTCAGCGATGTCATGCAGCGCCCAGTAAGTTGGCTCAGGAATGCATTCCAGCAACGTGCGTGGCGCCTCACCCCAATCGGCAAAATCTTTCAGCATGTCGGCTTGCGTGGTCTTGCGAACCCAAGGGGCATCAGCGGGCCATTGCGGTGTATCTGTCGAACGGTCGGTAAGGAAAGCCACCATATTGATGACACGACCTTGCTTGACCGGGAACGTCAGGATATGGCCGTCTTTGACCAGGTACATCTGAGGCACATCCACCAGGTGGGTGTTGAGGCCTTTGGCAAGGAAAGCCTTGCGCAACGTCTCGCTATCAATCATGCCGCGATAGGCACAAGTGCCAGTAAAACGTGGTTCGGCAGGTGCCGCGTTGATGCCTTCCAGGACATGCGCACGCAGCGCCGATTTGATGCCGTCCGCGGCGATCACCAGGTCGCAGACGAAGTCAGTGCCGTCGGCGAAAAAGACGCGAGCCTCGTTACCGTTTTGCTCAACGCCAACCGCGCGTTTGTTGAACTGAGCAGTGCCTTCAGGAAGATGAGTGGTGAGAACGTCGAGAAAGTCCGCACGGTGTACGGTAGATTGGCCCATGCCAGGCATGACCGTGGTTGCCAAGTACTTGGCATCGCCATCTCCGCGGCGCCATTCGAACCATACTTCCTCCCAAGGCGCTGGAGTACGATCGTCGACTTTGCGGTAATCCTCACCAATGCCCAGGCCATCGAGGGCGCGTACTGCGTTTGCACCGAAGGCGATACCAGCACCCACTTCACCGAAGGCTGGAGCCGCCTCGAAAAGCGTGACTTGGACATCGCTGTTGCGGCAAAGATCAAGGGCAAGGCCAACGCCGGATATACCGCCACCAACGATAGCGATACGCAGGGGATGTTTAGAAATGTTGTTGTTCATTTGAGTACCCATGGCTGAATTTCTTGTTGTGCGAACATCATGGATACTGGAGTGACATTGATAAATGCATGGGTCGGTATAAGATCTATTACGGTTGTGAATATTACTTTTTGAGTTCTTTTAAAGGCTCGTCCTAAAGCGGTGGCCCATGGAATTGCACGATCTGGATCTGAACCTTCTGGTGGTCTTCAACCAACTGATGATGGATCGTCGCGTGTCTACGACGGCAGAAAACCTGGGACTCACTCAACCTGCCGTCAGCAATGCGCTCAAGCGGATGCGTGCCGTATTGGGCGATGATCTGTTCGTGCGCACCTATCACGGCATGCAGCCAACGCCTTTCGCTGAGCAATTGGCCGAGCCTGTACTTCAGGCCATGGATACACTGCGCGATGCCTTAAGCCGGGCCAATGCGTTTGAACCCGCAAGCAGCGCCCGGACGTTCAGAGTCTCAATGACCGACATCGGAGAGATCCATCTGATACCCAGGCTAATGGACGCTTTCGCGCGCCTTGCGCCCGGTTGCGCTATCAGTACCGTTCGCAACAATTTGATCAGTCTTAACGAGGAGTTGCAGAACGGTAGCGTGGACCTTGCCGTTGGCTTGATCCCACAGTTGCAAGCCGGGTTCTTTCAACGTCGATTGTTGCGTCAACACTATGTGTGCCTATGTCGCAAAGATCACCCGGCCACCCAAGAGCCTCTCACCCTGGAGCGATTTTGCGCGTATGGGCATGTGCGCGTCGTCGCTGCCAATACCGGTCATGGTGAAGCGGATGCCCTAATGACGCGGCTGGGTATTCGGCGCTCCATTCGCCTGGAGGTCCCGCATTTTGCGGCGATCGGACATATCCTTCAGCATACGGATTTGCTCGCCACTGTTCCGGAGCGCTTCGCTACCTCCAGCCAGGATCACTTTGGCCTGGCAGCGCTGCCTCACCCCGTGGCCATCCCAGAGTTCACCGTGAACATGCTGTGGCATGCCCGGTATCACCGCGACCCGGCCAGTCGCTGGCTGCGACAATTGATGTTCGACCTGTTTTCTGAAACCTGACGGGGCAAGGGAAAGCCGCGGTCAGGATGATTCTGCAAGCGACTGGCGCAGCGCGGCAGCTACCATTTCTCGGAACCATTTGTTCTGGGGATCGCGATGGAAGCGGTCATGCCAGTAAAGAGCTACATCGAACTCGGGTAGGGCGAGTGGCACGGGCTTCATCAAAAGCGGAAAGAATCGCGCCATTGTCTTGCCTAGAACGCTGGGGACGACCCACAGCATGTCAGATTCAAGCAGTAGATGAGGGGCCGAAAGGTATTGAGGGATGCGAACGCCGATGTTGTGGCGTGCACCTGCTTCTACCAATGCACGTTCAAGCGCCACGTGCCCGGTTCCACCTGTCTCCACCAGCAGGTGCTGCTGCGAAAGAAAGCGCTCCAGCGTAAGTTCGGCATCCGCCAGTGGGTGACCCTCGCGAAGGGCGCAGACATAGTGTTGTGAGGACACGATTGTCCTATGAATGTCGGTCTTCAAGGTGGGTAGGTAACCAATCGCCAAGTCGATGCGCCCCGTGGAGAGTCCGCTCAAGGTGTCATCGACAGTGCCGGCCACGGTATGCACGCGGCTCATGGGGGACTGGGTCCGCAACACCTTCAGAATCGTCGGCAAACAGACGGCTTCGCCGATATCGCGTGTTCGCACGGTAAAGGTCTTGCGGCAGTGCTGCGGATCAAAATCGACCGCTCGGTTTTGCGCCTCACGGACCAGTTCTAGAGCCTCAAGCAGCGTAGGCGCGATCTGTATCGCGAACGGAGTGGGCTCCATACGCCGACCCACCACCGTAAATAACCTGTCGCCATAGTCCTGACGCATGCGCTTGAGTGATCCGCTGACGGCGCCCTGGGTAACCCCCAGATTTTCTGCTGCAATTGACACTGAGTGGTCACGCCAGAGCGCTTCGAATGTAAACAGCAGGTTCAAATCCTTCATTGCAGCGCCTCATATCATCGTGATTACTACTTATAAACAACTCAGGCTATTTGTTCTCGGCATCCGCCGCGCCTAAGTTAGCGCCCATGACGCCCTAGGGTGTACATAATAAAAAATAACAATGAGAGTGGATAATAATGAGCTCTATTACTATTGGCATGGTGGGCCTCGGTCAACTCGGCCTGCCTATCGCTACCAACCTACTCAAAGCAGGCTTTCGAGTGGTTGGTTACCGTCGCCGCGACCGTGAAGCGTTCACTCAACTTGGCGGCATCGCCGTATCGAGCCCTGCTGAGGTCGCCGCTGAGGCGGACTTCATTGTCCTGTGTCTACCCGGCGAAGCCGCCCAGCTGGAGGTTTTGGATGGGCCTAACGGCTTGTTCAATGCGCTGCGTCCGGAACATACGCTGATCGAAACGGGCACCTACAAGCGTTCTTTCAAAGAAGAGTTAGCCAAGCGTATCGAGAGCAAAGGCGCCGAAATCCTCGAAGCAGAGATCAGCGGTTCTCCTCCCATGGTTCTGGCACGCAAGGCCTCGATATTTCTCGGCGGCGATGAGCAACTGATTGAACACTGCCAGCCTGTGCTCAGCGCTATTGCAGACATTCAATTCCGCATCGGTGATTTCGGTAGCGCAGTTGCGATGAAACTGATCGCCAACTATCTATTGACCATTCACACGCTGGCTGCGGCTGAGGCGCTCAATCTCGGTGTGCGAGCGGGCTTTAGTGCCGACAAAGTCGTCGAGGTTATCCGCCAGAGCGCGGGGGGGTCGACGATGTTCTCGATCCGAGCACCGATGATGGCCAGTCGTACGTTCAAGCCAGCCCCCGGCGCACTGGTGACCCTCGAAAAATACCTGCAGATGGCCGGCGAATTGTCCGATGAACTGGGCTGCGCATCTCCGCTGTTCAGTGTCGCCGAATCGTACTTCCACCGTGCACTAGATATGGGCATGGGTGAAGAAGACATTGCTGCCGTAATCAGGCTCATCGAATCCGATTCCAGCGTACTCCCCCAAGAAGAGTGAGCAACATGCTAATTGAACAACGCACCTATCAGCTCAAGCCTGGTTCCCTGCATGAATTTCTTCGCATTTATGAGGGAGAAGGTCTGAAGTTGCAAAGTGAGGCACTGGGTAACCTTATTGCCTATTTCAAGCCGGAAACAGGCGATGTTAACCGTGTTATCCACATCTGGGGCTTCGACAGCTATGAAGACCGAGCGGCACGTCGCGCTGCGCTGTCGAGCAATCTGAAGTGGCGCGAATTCCTCAGTAAAGCGGGGCATTTAGTCGTAGCGCAACACGTTGAGTTGCTGACAGGCGCCTCGTTTTCCCCAATCCAATAATAAGGAGATATCGTCATGATCCGTTTTCTACACCATGTGGGGCTGTCTGTTCCGGACCTGGAAGTGGGACGCGCATTTTATGAGGCCTACGGTCTCGAAGCGCGAGTGTCGGGCGAGCATCTGGCCTTCCGCTGTAAAGGACGAGCTCAAGATCAAGTTCGTCTGATGCCAGGCAACCCTAAGCGTCTGAGCTATGTGGCCTTCGGTACTGACGCGGCGGGGTTGGAGCAGGTTCGCAACAATCTCCAGAAGCACAATATTCCGCTGGAGGATGCGCCCTTCAATATTGATACCAAGGGGCTGTGGTTCCGTGACCCAAGCAACGATTGGGTTCATGTGTGCGAGGCTGTTGAACAACCGTCCGCCCCTACCTCAATCCCTGAGATCAATACCCCTGGACGTTACCGCCGTATTGGTAAACGCGCCTGTGATCTCACGTCTTCGTCACGCACTGCTACACCGCTGCGCCTGGGGCACCTGATCAAGTTTGATCTGGATGTCGACAAATCCATCCAGTTCTATACCGACGTGCTTGGCATGAAAGTGTCTGATCAAGCTGACGGCATTCTCGCATTTCTGCGTTTCGGCTGCGGTGGCGATCATCACGCATTAGGCTTAGCCAAAAGCTCTCACACTGGTTTGCATCACTTGAGTTTCGAAGTGATGGACATCGACGAAATTGAAATCGGTGCCCAGAACCTGATTGCCAAGGGGTACACCGATGCCTATGGCCTGGGCCGGCATGTGGGTGGTTCCAATTATTTCCACTACATCCGCGATCCTTGGAACAGCCTGGTGGAATATTTCTGGGACATCGACTTGATTCCGGAAGACAGCGACTGGGTACCTTTGAGCGTGTCCGGTCCTCATGAGCTGCAATCGGTTTGGGCGGTGAGTCCTGCTTCGGAGAGCTTTGCTCAGAACTTCGAGGTTCCCCACGCGGAGGCTCCATCTGAAGCCCTCACTGAGGCGCTAGCAAATGGCTGATTTGACCGCAGAGCAGACTTTGCTGGCTGGGATGCTGAACAAGCCATTGTTCGTGGTACTACGCACCCCGCAAGATCTCACTCGTATGTCGGAGTTGCTCGGTGCCCACCTGCAGTGGACCATCGCTGCCCAGAATCGTGGGGAGCTCTTCGCTTCCGGTCCTTTTGTATCAGATCAGCACGCTCCTGGTCAGGCGGGAGGCATGAGCATCCTTAGGGCTGCTGACTTGGCCGAGGCAGAACGCCTGGTTCGAGCTGATCCATTCATCGCCAATGGGGTGTTCAGCGTTGAAATCCGCAAATGGATGCTCATGGAAGGGGGGCTTACAGTGCACGTGACCTTCTCCGATAAACGCGCTTCGCTTCTTTGACGGTGGTTTTATGAAATACCAATTGTTCGCTTACCAGTCCGACACCGCCACGCCCTCGACGGGTTTGCTGCTGGGCGATCGGGCTTATGACCTAGGTCGAGCGGCAAACGCTGTCTTTCTTGATCTGCCGTCGATCACTATCGATGGGTTGCTGGAGGACTGGAAACTTTCCAACGAGCAACTTCAGAGGCTGGCTAATGAGATCGCCGATAATCCGGCGAACTTCAAAGCTCAACTGCTCGACTTGGGTGCTGTAGAGTTCGCATCGCCTTTACAGCGCCCCGGGACAATTTATGCAGCTGGCGCGAACTACAGGGATCACGTGGAGGCAATGGGCCGTGCCTTCAACATGAATCTGTCCCTGGACCCGCGAAGCGACGGCATAGCTCCTTGGCATTTCGTCAAGGCTGGCCGGGGTAGTCTTGCTGCACACAAGCAGATTGTAGGGATCCCCGAGGGCACAAAAAAACTCGACTGGGAAGCTGAACTGGCCGTAGTGATCGGTCGTCGAGCCTATCGTGTCAGCGCGGACAACGCGTTGGATTATGTGGCGGGTTACTCCTGTGCCAACGACCTGTCCGCCCGAGACAGTTTGGTCCGCGACAAAGTTGATGCCAGCTCTCCGTTTCGCTTTGATTGGATCGGCCACAAGGTTTTCAACGGAGCGTGTCCATTGGGGCCTTTCTTGACACCGAGTCAGTTCGTCGACGATCCGGAAAACCTGGGTATCAAGTTGTGGCGAAATGGTCAATTGGAGCAAGACTCCAATACGTCCAACCATTTGTACGGAATTGCTGACCAAATCGAATACCTGAGTCAGCGAATTGAACTTTTTCCAGGTGATGTTTTGTTGACTGGAACACCCGCAGGCGTAGGGATGGAAAAGGGAATATTTCTCGATCGTGGCGACGTACTGAAAGTCTGGATCGATGGGCTCGGTGAACTAGAGACCATTATCGCTTGATGTAATTTTGGAGTTTCCGGTTTATCTCTAACCGGAAATACCAATCCCATGCCCATAAGACTCCGAAAGTTGGAGATGGGTTTCGCTTTGCCTTAAAAACAGCAAAGTTAAAAAGTAGCATGCGCTAAAAATAACAAAAAGGTATGTGAGCAAATGAAAGTTATAGACCGTAGTCGCTGTGTGGGAAATCAATTTTTAGTTGCTGCTCTTTGTGCTGGGGCGCTACTTCCTGTTTCACTGGTTCAGGCAACTGAAGGCGGTGGCAGTGGATATCCAGTGGGCGTAAATACAGTATTGTCTGGGAAAATGCCGCCACCAGGGCTGACCGGATTTCTGTATCTAAGTGACTATAAGGCTGATGAAACAAAGGATAGCAGCGGTCATAATAAGTCGAACATCCACAATTTCGATCTGGAAGTTCACGCAATATCGCTTCGAGTGGACTATGTCTATACGGATTTTACGTTATTTGGAGCGAAGGTGGAAAGCAGGTTTGCACTTCCAGCGATCGACGGTAAAGTCAGCTTTGACGTAGATACCCCCCGGGGACGTGTACATCAGACTGATCGCCAGAGTGGTGTAGGCGATCTTACGCTTGTACCGTTGATCCTTGGTTGGAGCGCTCCTCGCTTTCAACAACTGGTCGGCGTAGATATCGTTGCCCCCACTGGATCCTACGACGAAGATCGTCTCTTAAATCCTGGCCGTAATACGTGGTCATATGGGCCTTGGTATGCGTTCACGGCGTATCCTTTTGAGAAGCTGGAGGTCAGTTCGAAGATTATCTATCTTATGAATGAAAAAAATAACGCGACCGATTACAAGTCCGGCTCCGAGTTTAATGCCGACTACAACATTGGCTACAACATAACGAAGGAGTTTCAAGTTGGTGTTAACGGATATATCTATAAGCAGCTTACGGATGACGAGCAGAACGGAAATACGTTTGGGGATGGTAATAGAGGTCAGGTGTTAGCGGTCGGCCCGTCTATCAAGTACCAAACACCTGAATGGGGTTTTGTCATGAAGTGGCAACATGAAACAGAGGTGGAGAATAAATCTAAAGGTGACCGTTTTTGGCTGCAGACAGTGTTTCGGTTTTAAGTTGCTCTCTCGATCAGTTGCTTGATAACTCAACGATTGTCATATGTGCCAGCAGAAATTCAGCGTTGGCATTGTTGATGCTGATGAAGTTGTTTTCCTGATGATGGTCGGATTAATTCGATTTGTGGTTGTCGCTTTGATATTGAGGTGAATGTGCTGGCATCCACAAATTGAGTTCTGCAATTCGAGAAGCCTGGCTTGAGGTGGTGATTGGCGTTCAATTGCCAGCTTAAGCTCGCTAACCAAAACGCATGGATGAAGGCGCCAAATAATGAAACTAGCTATCCGCACTAAATTTGTTTTGCTATGCATTGTGCCACTCCTAATACTAGCATGCCTGATTGCCGGTATGACTGGCGTTATGCTGCAACGTGCCACCGATGAACGGGTTCGTGATACGCGCGAAATGCTAATCAGCGGGCGTAAGTCAGAGCTTCAGCAAACACTGGAGATGGCACAAAGCGCTGTTGCACAAATCTACGCCGCTTCGGGCAATAACGATATGATCGCCCGAGATAAAGCGGTGGCAATACTGAAACAACTCCATTATGGAGCGGATGGTTATTTTTTTGGTTATGATGGTGACAGTGTCAGGGTGTTTTGGTCTGATAAGGACGTTAAAGTTGGAGAGAGTTTTAAAGATTTTCGCGATGCATCAGGAGTGTTGGTTATCAATGAATTGGTGCGCGTCGCAAAAGATGGCACTCACTATCAAAATTATGATTTTGCCGTGCCGAACAGCGATAAAGTGATACAGAAGCTTGGTTATGCAGTGTACTTTGAAAAGTGGGACCTGATTGTAGGTTCTGCCGTTAATTATGACGATATCGAGCCGCAAGTCGCAGAAGTCACCCACAAAATGAAACTTCATGCCGATAGGTTGATCAGTTTTATCCTCGCATTTGCTGTGGTTGCAGCGGTGTTACTCTCATTTATCGTCAAATGGCTTGTCGTGCGGGTCATGTCACCGCTTCGCCAAATCAGGATTCAGTTGAGCGAGGTGGCTGAGGGTGATGGTGATCTTACGCGCCGATTGCCCGTTCTCGGAAAAGATGAACTTGCCCAGCTAGCCATTTCTTTTAATCGCTTTGTAGACCGAATCCACTCCTTGGTTCGAGACATTGCGGCCATGACCCGGCAGCTTAACGGCTTGGCCACAGATGTCGCCGCGCAAGCTAATCGGTCGGAGAAAGCCATGCACCTTCAGCGCCAGGAAACAGATCAAGTAGCTGCCGCTATCAACCAAATGTCCGCCGCTGCACTTCAAGTTGCCCGAAGTGCACAAGAGGCCGCCGAGTCGGCGGGGCAAGCCGAAAAGGAAGGCCTTTCTGCTGGCCAGATCGTCTCAACCAGCGTTGAGAATATATTCGCGCTCGTCAGTGATCTCAAAGCCAGTGGCGCATCACTCGACCATTTACAGGAGGACGTTCAATCGATCGTCGGTGTGCTAGTGGTCATTCGTTCGATTGCTGAACAAACCAATTTGCTTGCGCTCAACGCTGCGATTGAAGCTGCGCGCGCGGGGGAGGCCGGTCGAGGATTTGCGGTGGTGGCCGACGAGGTGCGCGCACTTGCCGGTCGTACGCAAACCAGCACCCAGGAAATACAAGCAATGATCGAAAGGCTTAAGCAGGGTACTGCTGACTCCGTCGATGCCATGAAGCAATCGAGTGATGCCGGTAGCCGAACGAGTGAGCAAGCTGCTCACGCTACTGAGTCGTTACGTGTTATTGCAACTCAAATTGGCACCATCAATGCTATGAACACCCAGATTGCAAGTGCTGCCGATCAGCAGACGATGGTCTCCGAAGAAGTGAATCGAAGTATTCAGCAGATTGCGACAGCAGTGGAAAGTGTCGCGCAGGAAATCCAGCAAGGCGCCGAGACTGCACGTAACCTGGCGCAATTAAGTGAAAACTTGAATGCAGCCGTTAATCAATTCCGGGTGTGATCGGAGCCGAGCAACAGCGTCGATGACGTTGGTTGTCGTCCACGGTGGCATCGTAGCTGTTGGCCAGGTCAACTTAAGATAGAGTGGCGATTCGTCGTCAGAGTGTTTTAGAAGGCGTTTCCAAGGCCGACATTTTTAGAGTGCGTTAACTTCGCTCCTTTTGCTCTAGGAAAGTAGTTTGGAGGCCTTCTAGTTTCACCATCGCTTATACCCCTCCAACCTATGTTGCCCCATGGAGCCTCCAGTACGACGATAAAGATTTATTCAAGAAGCTCTCCCTGTAAATGGGCAACCGCCTCGTCCAGAAATGTTCTAACTGCCAGTGGGATGTGGTTTCGGCTAGGGTACACAATGAATAAATCATTGTTTTGTTGGTCATAATCGGCCAGCACTTCGACGAGGGCGCCACCTTTCAAACTCGAGCGCAAAATGGGCTCGGGCAGGAAACAAATACCTAGCCCGTTAATTGCTGCCTTCAATTGAGCTTGGGCGGTGCTTGCGCTGAATCGTCCCGAAATCACTATTTGTGCCGCACCGAGTGGGCCGTCCAAATGCCAAGTGGATTGGCCTGAAACATTTGGGGCTAAAATGCAGAGGTGGTGGGTTAGCGCATAAATATCAATTGGGATGCCGTACGTGTCTAGATACGTTTGGCTGGCGGCGAGAATCCGGCGACCTGTATTGATTTTACGAGCCACTAAGCTCGAATCTGGCATTATTCCCGCCCGAAAGGCTAAATCCATACCCTCGGCAATGAGGTCAACTCGTTGATCACTCAAAGCAAAGTCTAAATGAATCTTTGGGTATCGAGAAAGAAAATCGGCAACAAAGTCCATTTGAAAAATTTCAAAAAAATCGGAGGGCGCCGCAATCCGTATTCTGCCGGTAGGTTCTCCACTGCCTGCCAATAACTGGCGGCTGACTTCCGACAATGTATTTATCTGAGTCGCACTCTGCCCATACAGCGAATGACCAGCATCGGTGAGTGATAGCTTGCGAGTCGATCGATGAAAGAGCCGAGCGCCCATATATTGCTCTAGCTGCTTTATACGTCTACTTAATGTGTTGGCAGGTACGCCCATGCGACGTGCTGCGCCTGCAAAGCTACCGGCGTCCACGATCTGGATAAAGATCGCAATGTCGTTCAAGTCGAACATTGGGTTATGCCATCAATGGATGAAGGTTATCGCATTGTAGCCGTTAATCGGCGTGATGCTGATCCTGTATGCGCAGAGCACAGGATGGATCACCATAAGGAGACTGTACTGCTTGCGAGCATTCCTAGTTTAGAAGAAGAGGCGGTGGCCTCTGATCGTTACTCAACTCTGTCAGTAACCGTCGCGGGTAGGCGCGCATAACTCTCTTTATTATGCTGATGCATAAAAATCGTTGGCCTGCATTATTAAATAAACCAATACACATGTATTTTTACAAATAATTTTTTAGGCCTGTCGGAGATCGAAAGTTCTACTACTATGACTTGGTTCGCCAGCATGCAAAAGAAACGACGTTTCACCAATGGGCGGCAAGAGTTCACGCTCTTTCACGGAGAGATAAATCTCCACGGTGCATCGCTGGCTTTTTTATTTTCGATGTAGAAAGGAAAATGACTGCCTCTGCCTATCTGTCGTTCAAAAGGTATGTCCGAACCCCTTCGAAAGAGTTCCACCGGCCCAATAACGGGCACAGTTACTCATCGCTACCATGCCGGGAGAAAAATAAATGACGAAAGTACTGGTTCTTTACTATTCGATGTATGGTCACATTGAGACGTTGGCCCAAGCCGTTGCTGAAGGCGCTCTCAAAGTACCGGGTGTAGAAGTCACCATCAAGCGCGTTCCGGAAACCATGGATCCGGAAGCGTTCAAGGCGGCTCATGGCAAGACAGATCAGCCTGCTGCTATTGCTTCTCCGAATGAACTGGCGGACTACGACGCGATCATCTTCGGTACTCCAACTCGTTTCGGCAATATGGCAGGACAACTACGTACTTTTCTGGATCAGACCGGGGGGCTGTGGGCGAAAGGCGCGTTGGTCGGCAAGGCCGCCAGTGTATTCACTTCAACAGGTACCGGCGGCGGCCAAGAGTTGACGATCACATCCACCTGGACAACGCTGGCGCATCACGGATTGGTCATCGTACCTATCGGCTACAGTGACCCTTCGCTTTTTGATATTTCTCAAGGCGGTGGCGGTACTCCTTATGGTGCATCAACCATCGCCGGCGGGGACGGTTCGCGTCAACCGGATGCCCGCGAATTGGGTATTGCTCGCCATCAAGGTGAGTACGTTGCGAAAATCGCCGTCAAACTCGCTGCGGCCTGATCGCTGATCAGCTGAGACGGTCATTCATTCTGTTGAACACCGCCCCTTAATTGGGGCGTTTTTATTCATGCCATATCGTTTGAAGGTCGCTTGGTGCGTTCAGGACGACCACACTCTTGATGGTAGGCCAGCCCCGGTCAACCGTCGTGTAGCATCGGTCTATCCGCCACTGGTCGAGATGAATTAGGTGAGGGCCACCATCAGACACCTGCGCGTCAACCGACTCTGTCTAGGAGGCGTATCCCTGGCTGATTCTTTCAAGCTCATCCTTGACTGATAAATATCCTGCTTCACTGTCGGTGAGCCCCATCGGCGTAGCGCCTCCAAATACCGCTTTGGGCTGATTCAGCCAGCCATCTGCTTTAGCTTTGTTGCCAAAGACCTTCTCGGCTTGCTGTTGAATCAACTGGCGGTAAGTCATAGCTGGTCCCTAAGTGCACGCTGTTACTCCGCAGCAAAGCGTTGTGTTAACGAATTTCGGACGTGATTAAGGGGGTCTTGGCGCAATATTCGCGAAACGCCTTCACGCCTCGAGTAGTGCCCAATATTGGCTTAATCATGTAGCGATAGCAGACGAATAAATTGAGTGCGAGCCAGCCCAGTTGATAGGACGATCCTTGAAAGCTTCTGTGGTTAGGGCTGTTTTGCCAAAAACCATACGCAACGAAAATCGTAAAAATGGCGACCGCTAAGGGGAGGATACCGAGTCGCCCTATGGACACCGCGATGAAGGGGATGTTGACCACTGAGCGAACTGGCTCACCTTCGATCTGTATGGCCCATATTCTGTTGACGTTATCTTTGCCAGGCTGGTAGGTCGCTCGAATAGGTTTTCCGACGTCGATATGTGCGTCCAACGTGTCGGGAATCTCAAGCGCCTCAAGCTTTTTGCCATCTATTTTCCAATAGTGGTAGCTGACCATATCGCCACCCAGACCTCGCGATTTTTCGTTAAGCCGTCCATCTATGATTTGCATGTCCCTCATAACTCAAGCCCTCTCCTAGAAATCTTGGAATGTGATGTCAATACGACGTCATCGATTAAATCCTAAGTAAGTCTTAGTATATTGTCCACGTAAATCTAAGAATCTCTTAGCCTTTCGGCGACGAGAAATGACTACGTTTTCCAAGCGGTTGAAAGAGGCACGACAGGCAGCAGGGTTTTCACAGGAGCGGCTGGGTATGGAGGCTGGGATCGAAGCCGCGTCCGCCTCAGCGAGGATGAATCAATATGAGAAGGGCGTGCATCAGCCAGGAGAAAGCACCGTTCGGAGCATCGCAGCAGTACTGAATCTACCCATGGCTTACTTTTATTGTGAGGACGATGACACTGCGCATTTGGTGCAGTGCTTTCACTGCGTGAAGAAGGGCGATCGAAAACAAGTCCTCGATCTGGCAGAGCGGCTGGCTTTTGTGCGCTGACACCTTGGACAAGCGTGTTTTTAGAAGCAGAGTCCTCGTCTGATGTTCAGTGTGCGTTTTTGGGCGCCTGCGACCACCAGGCGACGTTGTCGAGAAGCTCGATGATTGCAGGGGCCAGAAGTGGGTAATCGTTGAACGTCTTTCCCTGTTGCCGGATGCCGTGGAATTCAGCAATGCCTATGCGCACGGCAGTGCACACTGGCATCATCTGCAATCCTATAGCGATCCTCCGCAGCTGCCCTATGGCACTGCCGAGACCGCCATAACCGATGAAGCCGATCGGCTTGCGTGCGAGTTGCTGGCTCGCGTGGCGGAAGGCTTTTTCCAGTCCAGTACTTGCACCGTGTCCGTACTCCCGTATGACCACAATCACGCCATCCAGTGGCGAGAGCCTATCGACCCATCGTTGCGTGGCCTGTGTTTTCGTCTCTGTCGAGACCGCTGAATGTCGGTCATCGAGGAGCGGCTGGTTATGGTCACGCAGGTCAATCAACTCGATCTCGAGATTTGTACGTCGGCTAGCAATCTCATAGATCCATCTCTCATGCTCATCGCCGAAGTGACCTTCCCGCAGAGTCCCGATAATGATGCCTACTCGTGGAATTGGTGAGGGCATTAGTTGACCCCGCAAACTGGGCGAAGAGCATCTAAGACGCTGAAGGATCAGCGCGCTGAGTTGAATGGCAATGCAGGGCGCAGTTGCCAGGCGACGAAGGCAGACATCAAGGCCAACATCAACGCTGGGACAGGGTTGCCACCGATGACGAAAAGATGTGTTGCCACGCCACAGACCATGGTCGTTGCCAACAGCAACCCGCCGAAGAAACTAGCGGCATTTCTAAGCAGCAATACGGCGCCGATTATTTCGACGGTGCCGGTCACAAAGCGAAACCATTGGCCGATGCCGATGCCATCAAATACTTGAACCATCTGTGGAGCACCGGCTAGCTTGGCGATGCCCGCTGCGGCAAATGCGAGTATCAAGAGCACGCGAACGCCCAAAACGACACGACGCAGAGTTGGGGAAAGAACAGTTGCGGTTGAAGTAGTCATGAAGAACGATGTCCTTGCTTGTGATGCTCAGTGGAGGGGCCACTGCAGCGATGGAAGAAGGATATGCGCTACTTCATTCGATAATTAGACGGAAGAACTGGATTGAACTGATCCATTTAAAGCGGTAGTCACGACGAAAGACTTGGCTCGCGCAAGATTGCGCGTTACCGCAAATGGAAAATCAAGCAAGGGTCGAACAAGTGGCCGAGGAACGCAGTTCTGTTGGAGGATTTGGGTCTTCACGTCGCCGCTGCAGAACAACGCGATCGTCAACAAACCGCATAAAACAGAAATGGCAGCGCCGGCGAAGGAGGAAGGTGCCTGGGCGGTGAGATTGGTGGCAAGGTAAGGGGGCATCAACAACGTACAGTTGAATCGAATGGATCGAGTTCAATGTGCGATTCATCTAGGCGTAAACCGACGATGTGCGTGTATCGCTATGGGACAACGACGGCGTGCGAGCCACGAGCGTGATGGGGGTGAGAGACGTCGATTTGTCTCTGTTGTGGCGACGTAGGGGGGAAAGTTCCCCCTATCTCTACCGCTCGGCAATCAGGTCATTGCGTCTAGTGCGTGAGAACAACGCTCGCTCTCCACCAGTCTCTTTCGCATTGCCTGATGTAAAAACGAGGGAGAGCTAAAGTGGCCCTTAGGCGTGTGTAGCGCTTGCTGTTTTGGGAAGAGGAAGGTCATTTTCGTCCGCGCGCTTCTCGGCCCATTCCAGCATGCTATCCATCACGGGGCATAATTTTTGCCCCCATGGTGTGAGCCGATAATCAACCCTGGGTGGCACCTCTTCGTAGTCGGTCCGCAGGACCAGTCCCTCTCGTTCGAAGCTTCGCAGTTGTTGTGCAAGCATTTTCTGCGAGATTCCACTGACTCGACGCTCCAGATCTGAAAACCGTTGGACCTTTCCATCGAACAGGTGGAATAGGATCAAGAGTTTCCATCTCCCTCGCAGAAGCCTGAATACAGCTTCGACATCCGCGGCGGCAGTGTCCGCTGTGTACACCTTTCTCTGCTTCAAAGGGGCACTAACTATTTTGTGCGTTCTTGTCAATTCCACCCTGGCACCTGATTATCTTATGTGACCAACGTTGAAGGCGAGTAACGATGAATCTCACCTTGCATCCCTAATTGAAGCATATGTTCGAAGTAAATTCGGCATCGCGAGTACATCCACGGGAGTGCGATCCGAGGCTCATCCGCGGAGGAACTGATCGGCGAAGCGGTGACTATGGGACCTTACTGACGGCGATGCGCACGAGAGCGGCTTTACCGTCATCGCCAAGTAACCGTTAGTTACGCCAAACACGCCTACTCGAAGGATCAGATCTGCACGTTCACATCGCGCCCGGCGCTGGGCGGATATCACTACTCATCATCGTCCGGGCAAGCACAGCTGAATTGCGAAGCCACGTCGCGAACGATACTCACCTATGCGACGGGTCATATAACAACCTTGGCTAGGGAGATACCAATGTTTGCAGTCTACGCATCACACGCCAATATTGACGATCCGCTAGAAGCACTCACCCTCGGTGAGCGACCGGATCCCATCATTCCCGATGGATGGGTACGCATAAAAATCACCCACGCCAGCCTCAACCGGCACGATATATTCACGCTCAGAGGCATTACGGGGCAACCGCAGCCGCTTGTGTTTCCATTGATTTTGGGTAACGACGGAGCGGGCACACTCGACGATGGAACGCCGGTTGTCATCTACCCGTTGATGGGCACGGATGACTGGCATGGCGACGAGACGCTTGATCCAGGTTGGCATATTTTCAGTGAGCTTGAGCAAGGTACGATGGCTGACTACGTGGCCGTTCCGCGTAGAAATGCAATCCCATTACCTGAAGGTCTGTCAGCGCTCGACGCTTCGCTGTTGGGCACTGCCTGGCTGACCGCCTACCGAGCCCTGTTTACCAAAGCAAAACTCAGTCCCGGACAAACTTTACTGGTTCAGGGCGCCACTGGCGGGATGTCAACAGCTCTCATCAAGATGGGGCTCGCTGCCGGAATTGATGTTTGGGTTACCACGAGGAACGACGACGGTGCGAAGCTTGCGGTGTCGCTAGGCGTCAAGCGAGTCTTCCGCACAGGCGAGGATCTTCCGCGTCGGGTTGATGCAGTTATCGATAACGTGGGTGCGGCATCGATAACACATTCACTGCGCTCCGTGCGCAGAGGTGGCGTCCTCGTCATCAACGGGGTCACCACGGGGCACTTACCCGAAATCGACTTGCTGCGGATCATCGTCGAGCAGATTAATGTGCGAGGTACGATCATGGGCACGCTTGATGAGATGAAGGCCATGATGAATTACATCGTCACCAACGAGATCAAGCCCGTCATAGGGCAGATCGTGCCGATGACAGATGCCCGTAATGCGTTCTCCGAGATGATTGACGGACGCACGCATGGCAAAACCGTATTCACACGTTGATATTAGACAAACAACATTTAGGCTTCATTGCTCCGTCCTGCTGCAAGACAGACGTGTTGCATGTGCCGCTGGCGGATGGTCAAGCAAACGGACGCGTTGCGCGCTTCAATTAATGGGTGCCTGCCGAAGCAGACACGGTCGAGCATGATGGCGGGTTAGTAGAATTAAAGGTTGTCGATGCCGAGGCATTGTTGCGATTCCGGAGGACCTTCGTAGGTGCGCGACCGACAGCGTGGTCTGCCCTGTGATGAGTGTCGGTCCTAGTTCGAAGCATCAGCCCAGCCTGTTCACGGGCACATAGCTGTTTGCGCCAGCTTTTTTTGGGATGAACTGCACAAGACACTCCAGATTTGAAAGCGCTGCATTCACCGTTGAAAACGGAAGAGCAAGATCAACAGATTCCGCATGCCACGCAGCAGTGCAAGATCAGCACTGTGAGCAGCGGAAATCAGGGGATTAGATTTACAGTTTACCCATGATAGTTGCCACTTACTTTTTCGTGCGTTCTTGTCGAGTCAAGCTGTACCCCTGATCATGAGTGCCTGGCTTTTCTATCCAGGAGACATTCAATGGGCATCACTCGGCATCCCGCTATTAAAGCGTATTTCGCTGCTGAATCCGACGCCGGTATTGGCAGCGTCGATAGCCTGTTTACACCTGACGCGTCCGTTACCGACGAGGGAACAACCATCGTCGGGATTGACTCGATCACTGCCTGGAAACAGGCCGCGAAAAAAAAGTATCAGTACACGGCCGAGCCTCTTGAAAGCGAAGAGAGCGACACTCGTTCGGTCATGCAGGTGCGGCTATCCGGCAATTTTCCAGGTAGCCCTGTGACAGTCAGGTACACCTTCATTTTGCAGGATGACAAGATTACAGCTCTGGAGATTAAATGATGAGTATCAGTCACGGACTTAAAGGTTGTCGTGCCCTCGTAACAGGAGGTTCTGAGGGCATAGGCAAGGCGGTCGTTCAGACATTGCAGGCCGAAGGCGCCGAGGTATTGGCAATCTCCAGGCATCGTCCTGACTGGATCTCGAAGGACGATTTTTTTGCGGCAGACCTAAGCACGATTGAGGGCTGCGAAGCTGTGGTGAAACAAGTGCTGCAACGTTGGGATAGCATCGACTTTGTCGTGCATGTGCTAGGAGGCTCAGCGGCCCCGGGTGGTGGGTTTCAAGCCTTGACAGATGAGCACTGGCGCGATGCATTTGACCTGAATTTCTATCCCGCGGTACGAATTGATCGCAGGTTGGCACCGCTGATGCTGCTACGAAAATCGGGTGTCATCATTCATGTAACATCGATACAGAACCAGTTACCGCTTCCCGAAGCAACAACCGCTTATGCGGCTGCGAAGGCGGCGCTTTCGAATTACAGCAAATCCTTGTCCAAAGAGCTGAGCCCGCGGGGGGTGAGGGTGGTGCGGGTATCTCCGGGATGGGTAGAGACTGAGGCGGCAACCAGGCTTGTCACACGGATTGCAGAGTCTGGTGGAATTAGTGAAGACGCCGCAAAGCAATCAATCATGGATTCATTGGGTGGGATTCCTCTGGGACGCCCCAATCGACCACAGGAAGTCGCTGACCTCATCAGCTTTTTAGTGTCCTCTAAAGCAAGCGCAATAACAGGTGTCGAGTACGTGATAGATGGCGGCACAGTTCCCACGGTTTAATTGTTGAGCATGGGGCGATTTTCGTTACGGCAACTCCTCCAGGACAATGAGCCTGCCTTGCAGCGAGCAAAGCTCGAAAACGCGGGTGCTGTCGCGAAAGCGTCTGGATTTGTAAGCGTCAGCGTTGTAAGGGGCTCTGCTTGGCCGCACACACGTGATGACTCAAACGAGGCGTTCCTTAGCGAACAGTTTTCATGCGCCGGCAAGAGGCATGTCTCGCTAAGAGACTCTTCTTGGGTGTAGGCCATAACGGAAAATGCTCCATACCTTTCGGTACGGAGCATTTCTTTTAGCATTACGCAGGTTGCTAGGTTTTCACACAATCAGGAGAACCTATTTTGTCGTTACACCTCCTGAAATCTAGGTGAGTTGGGCGTTGATCGCTAAAGAAACTTGGTCGGATAATTGATGATAAGACGGTTCTCATCGATGTCGTAATTACTGAAATCTCGGCGTAGCGATGAATTGCGCCAGCGTACTGAAATGTTCTTCAATGGGCCGCTTTGAATGACGTAGGCCAGCTCGGATTCCCGTCCCCACTCCTTTCCATGTTCAGTGTTGTTGGTTTGAACATGGTCACCGCTGAGGTACCGATTCATCATCGTCAGTCCGGGCAGTCCTAGCGCTGCGAAGTCAAAGTCGTGACGCAGTTGCCAAGAGCGTTCCCGGGCGCTGTCATAACTTGAAGTAAAGGTATCGTTTGCTAGCGGGTAGCCGGCCGTGCCGTTTACTCGCATCCAGCCGGTTTCCCCATACACCCGCTGCAAACCCAGATAAAACGTATGAGCGCCTGTTTTGGCTGAAAGCATCAGCGAAGCCGTTTTATTATCCATCTGGCCTGCTTTTGCAGATCCGTCTTCGTCGCCAAGAAATAGACCCAGATTTGCTCCCAATTTCCATGAGCCAACACCTTGGTTATGGATCACATTCAAGTATTGCTGTTGGTAGATGTCTTCGAGCTGGGCGTACCAAAGGCCCATCTGTGTGGCCTTGTCGTTGAACTGGTACTCGCCCCCGGCGAAGTTGAATCGATCCGAGGTCGCTCCTGGGCGCCCAGTCATGAACATGTCATCCATGCTGGCATCATTACGAGGGCTGTTGCCCCGGAACTGGCCGGTGTAGAGCGTAAGGTTTTCCACTTCCCGTGACGTAACTTGTGCACCCCGAAAGGTCTGCGGTAGTGAGCGGCCATCATCTGAGCGCAAGATAGGGAGCAGGGACACCCATTCACCTATTTTAAGCTCGGTGGCGGAGTATCTGGCTTTCACCGCTACACCCAGGCGACCGAAGTCGTCTGCCGGCCTGCCGCTATCGTGCACAGGAAGAAGTTGAGTACCTGCTGTACCTCGCCCACCGTCGAGCTTGATTGAGTAGAGCCCCAACAGGTCGACTCCAAGGCCCACCGCGCCAGTTGTGTAGCCTGAGCGCACATCTAAAATGAAACTTTGAGTCCATTCTTCGGCCTTTCCCTGAGGATAGGAAGGGTCTACAAAGTTTCGGTTTTGATAAAAGTTGCGCAAATTAAGAGAACCCGTTGTGTCATCTACGAAGCCTGCCGCCGATACCCCGATTGACGCGGTAGAACTTACAACGCCTACTGCTATCGGCCGCAAAAGGGTCGAAAGCCTCGGTGATTTACTGCACGAAAGGATTTTCATTATTCTTATTTCCTTTTTTTGGGGCGCAGTCTTCCCGCACAGTGAATGACTGCAAAAAAATTACGGTTTTGGATATGCCTGGCGGAGAAGGATGTCTGCGCCAAAGTTTTATTGGGTGAAAAAGCTAAACGCTGACTCCGTAGAGCACAGCTTGAGCACCAGGTCAGTTATGCGAATAGAGTTTCAATGCCTTGGCAAAGCCTTGGGCTCTGAAAATGGCACTGCCTTCGCCTAGGTCTCCGTCGCTGGCGACAAGGTAAACCTCGTTTGTATCTGGCTTGAGCGCCATGCTGGTCGAACGCAGGAAGTGGCCGTTTTCGCGTCCCGGGATCAGAATCTGGCCAATGGGAAGACCGCTCGGGTTGAGTACCAGGACACGTCCTTGGCTGTACATCGCCACGTATAAGTTGCCGTCCTGATCGACGCGCATCGAATCGGGGGAGGGGCCATTGAATCGATAGACTATCGCCTCGCCAAAAGGCGCTATGGTCTGAGCGTCCTTGAGTTCAATTCGATGAAGCAGGCCGGTGGCAAACTCCGTGACCCACAAAGTTTTTCCGTCGGGGGAGAGGGCGATACCGTTGGCGATTGCCAGCTTGGGCAGGATCGGAACGATAGACTGACCGTCCGCGGGCACATAATAAACGCCACCCGTTGGCTCGGTGGACGTGCCCTTGAAGTCGGTGAAGTAAAAGCCTCCGCTGCTGTCGAACACCAGATCGTCGACCAGATAGTTTTTGTTACCCGCAATGAGTTCTTTCTTCCCCGAACCGTCCGATTGGTAGACCGTCAGATTACCGGTGTCCTTGAAGTTTCCAAGACCGGCGACGAACAGGCGTCCGTCCTTATGTATGGCCAATCCTGCCGAACCCAACGCGTTTTTCTGCACCACAACACTGAGCTTTCCTTGCGGGTCGGCTTTAAGCACTTGGCCACCGAATACCTCCACAAAGAGCAAATTACCTGCTCGGTCGAACGACGGGCCTTCCAGTTGCATTCCATTGTCCGAGACTTTGATCCAGCGCTGTGCAGTAACCGTCTGAAGGTCTTTTTCTGAGGCCGCAATGGCATGCAGCTGTTTGTCGCCTGCGGGATAAGCGAGGGCTGGAATTGACTCAGCAGCCTGCGCAATGAACGCAGTCGTGCTCATCCATAACAGCAGGGAAGCGAGGACATTTTTATGCATGATGGTTACCTGGATATTGTTGTTATTTGCAAGAAGTCATGCGTGTATCAGGGCGACGAGGGCCGGAACCGTGAGTACGGCGGTGTAATAGCCCATGAACTGCACGCCGATGTTGAAGCCCAAAAAGCGTGAGAGAAATCCGCCCAGCAGTCCGATGGTGATGATCACCAGCAAACCCAAGAGGCCGCCTTCCCAGATGCCAATCACCAGGATCAGGCCAACAAACGTCGAGATCACGGCTTCGTGGCTGATTTTGCGCGACACATAGGATGCCGCTCTGTGCGCGTAATTCATGGTGAATGGGTAAGCAATCAGAATGGCAATGACCACTGCCAACATGCCATACCCCAGAAACTCCCAAGTGCTGAGCAGCGAGTGCAAGTTGTGCACCTGCCCCGTCGCTGTGTCGACGCTGAAGCGCGGAGGCGCATTGAAGAGTGGCGCTGCCGGGCCTGCTGCAACGGGGCTGAGTGGCAGACCAAATGCGATCAGCGGAATCAATGCTTCGGCGAGGTAGGTTGATTCGGTAACCCCGTTTCGAGCGGTTATGACGGTGGTCAAGCGATGGTATACGTGCTTGACCCTTGAACCGACGACCTCGCCCATGATGACGGTCATGGCCACCGGGCTGAACACAAAGGTGGCGCTGGAGACGACGGCGGTGACGGCCGTCCACATGCTCTGTTTGCTATCCAATACCTTGAGTGGATTAGGGAAAAATCCGCCCCAGCTTTTGACGTCAGGAGATAAGGAAAAAGTGCGCACCTCTTGGCGTCGCATTGTTTCTCGCTCGGCAGGTGCGAGCATGGAGAACAGTGCGGCGATCAGCGGACCGATGGCGATGCCGAGGAAGTAACTGACACTGAGCTTGACCCCATATTGGGCGGTGATGCTTTGCAGGCCGACAATCACCATGACGAAAGGGATCAGCGTCAGCACAGCGGCCAGGCGGCCTTTGGAGAACCATGCGATAGCGACCGCTGCAAACAGGAAAACCCAAGGGGCAGCACGCTTGATCATGTCACCGAATGGCGCGAGCATCACGGCGAACAGGACGGCCATCGGAACAGCAATCAACGCGGCAATGACTGCCCCCGAGATCATCTTGCGCAGGGCAATATGCGGAACGCCTAGATTGCGCAAGAAATTGGCTTCGCGCATGAGTGGCGTCGCCATGGTGTCGCCCGGAATACCCAATAAAGCCGTCGGTACGGCATGGGTCATATGTTTGGCCACGGCGCCTGCCAGGAAGAATGTCAGCACACCTGCGGCAGGAACGCCCAGCAGAACGACCAACAAAGTCAGCGGGGCGAGCGTAGTAGTTTCATCGCTACCTGAGATGAGTCCGATCCCGGCAAAAATAACCGCCCCCAGGATACCCATGCCCAACGCAATCAGGATCTGATCCAGCAGTGGTGCGATCATGACCGGCCCCCATTGATGCTTACCGCTCTGACAGCGACGGCGGGGAATGCATCGAAAGTTTTCGCAGAAGTGTTTAAGCCTTTCTCGTAATCCGCGAACAGATCATAAAGATCCATTTCACGCAGTTCCGCGATCGTGGCTGGCGGCAGGTCAGTCAGACTGCCGAGGGGACCGTATTCATTCTCCAACTCGATCAGGATTTTCGAGCGCCATGCCGGATCCGCCAGATGCTCTACGACATTGCGCTTGGGTTTGAACAGCGCCGCACTGATGGCGCCTCCTGCCAGGCAGCCGACAATACCCACCAGCATCGCGTATGCACGCGCCATTTGCAAAGAATCGACCCAGCCGACAAGCAGGTACTGCGCCAGGAAGAAAGCGCCGAGGCTGACGATTGCGCCAATGGCAATGGAGTAGATCAAGTGGCGACCGTCTATCGTGTCGCCCCAGACTTCAAACAGTTCGGGTTTCATAAAGGTTCTCCCACCGCCCCTGCGGGCTTTTATTGTTATGAACGTGAAGAGATGCGGCTTAATTGGTTTCTACAAGACCACGTTTCGCGAGAAGGGCACGGGCTACTCTGGAGGCAGTTTCCCGTCCGAGCTCGGCATTGATGAACTTACCGATTTCGATCAATGCATTCAGATCAACGCCATGGTTCATGCCCAGAGCGTTCAGCAGGTAAACCACATCTTCGGTGGCAACATTGCCAGTGGCCCCGGGCGAATACGGGCAGCCGCCCAGCCCGGATACTGAACTGTCGAAGACCCGTACACCGGCTTCCAACGCCTCATGGATATTGGCGATAGCCATGCCATAAGTGTCATGAAAATGTCCGGCGAGCGCGCTGACGGGAACAACCTGGCGACAGGCATCGATCAACGTTTTCGTGGCCGCCGGTGTACCCGCACCAATGGTGTCGCCCAGGCTGACCTCATAACACCCCATTGCGAAGAGCGAAGCGCTGACGGCGGCGACTGCCTCGGGTTTGACGTGGCCGGTGAAGGGGCAACCCATGACACACGAGACGTAGCCTCTGACCCTGACTCCGGCATCGCGCGCATGCACCATCACTTCCTGATAGCGGCGCAGGCTTTGCGCAATGGAACAGTTGATATTCTTTTGTGAGAAAGCTTCAGAGGCCGCAGCGAATACAGCGACCTCTCGGCAACCCGCTGCTATTGCTGCTTCCAGACCTTTCACGTTGGGCACCAACGCTGTCCAGGTTACGCTGGCGCGCGGTGTGAGCGCTTTGAGTACGTCGTCAGATCCGGACATCTGCGGTACCCAGCGTGACGAAACAAATGCGCCGGCTTCCAGGGTGCGCAAGCCCGCATCCGCCAGCAATTCCAGCAACTGCACTCTGATCTGAGGCGGGAGGGTGCGCTTTTCATTCTGCAAGCCGTCTCTTGCACCTACCTCAACCAACCGGACGTGATCGTCGGCCATGATCATTACTGCGCACGCTTTTGCTTGAGGAGTTCAGCGGCTTTGTCTGAACGCACATCACGAGCCTCGACCATCTGCTTGACCAGCCAGTTGACCTCTTCACCTTTGGCGCCAGCGGAAAGCGCAATGTTGCGCGCATGCAAAGCCATGTGGCCGCGTTGTATTCCTTCAGTCGATAGTGCGCGCAGCGCGCCCAGGTTTTGTGCCAGACCGACTGCCACAGCGATTTCTGCAAGTTCCTGCGCCGTCTTCACCCCCAGGATACGCAGCGACAGTTGTGCCAGTGGGTGAGTCTTGGTGGCACCGCCGACTAGGCCGACAGGCATGGGCATTTCCAGGGTCCCTACCAGATGACCTTTGCCATCTTTTTCCCACGTGGTCAGCGAACCGTAATGTCCGTTACGGCAGGCATAGGCGTGTGCACCGGCTTCCACCGCGCGCCAGTCATTACCGGTGGCGACGATAAGAGGGTCGATGCCATTCATGATGCCCTTGTTGTGAGTGGCTGCTCGATAGGGATCGACGACGGCAAAGTTGTAAGCATCGAGGATCCCTTCAATGACGTCTTCACCTTTGTAGGCTGCGGTCGTGAGCAGCTCTGGGGCAATTCGGATCTGGGCTCTGGCGAGACGCAGATCAGCCAGGTTGGACAGAATGCGCAGTCGAACCTTGCCTCCGGTAATTTCTTCCATCAGCGGGGCAACCGCTTCAGCCATAGTGTTCACGGTATTGGCTCCCATGGCGTCGCGCACGTCCACGATCAGGTGGGCCACCAGCATTGGGCCGCGAGGGCTCTGGGCAAAGGTGTGCACTTCAATGTCGCGACAACCTCCGCCCAACTTATTAAGCAGTTGATCCTTGCGATTTGCGAGTTCGATGATTTCGTCTTTGCGGCGCAAAAGGCTCAGACGAGCATTGAAGGGATCGTCGATGTCGACGATTTGCACCTGGGCGCGCATCAGCGGCAGAGAGCTTGAGGTCTGGAAACCACCTGCATCGCGCGCCAGTTTCGCCATGAACGAAGCGGCTGCGACCACTGAAGGCTCTTCAACCACCAACGGCACGATGACGTCACGACCATTGATCTGGAAGTTGCTCGCTACGGCGTAGGGTAATTCAAATTTGCCAATCACGTTCTCGATCATGCCGTCGGCGATTTCCAGAGGCAGGGCGCCGGCATCGCGTAGCAGGGCAACATCAGCTTCTGGAAGCTCAAGCAGCTCTTGCAGATGACCTAGGCGTTCGGCGGGTGACATGCTGCGGAACATAGGGAGGCGGGAGTCGATACTCATGGGATGAGTCCTGATGCAGTTATTGTTGTTAAGTGGCATCACCCTATTCGGATGTGTCTGAGTAAAAAAGGTACAGTTTGGACAGACAGTACCTAAGCTGTACCCTCTGCGATTATTCATTCAGGGAAACTTTGCGATGGCGCGGCTGACACTTGCCCAAGAACTTACGGCGTCATTAGTCGAGCAGATCGGGAATGGTACCTACCGAGTCGGTGACCGATTGCCATCCCTGCGTGAGTGCATGCGCTTGTTTGGTCATTCGAAAAATACAGTGATCAACGCTTATGAATCGCTAGCCTCCCAAGGACTTGTTGAAGCGCGCCAGGGGCAAGGTTTTTTCGTCAAACAAGGAGCTCCCAGCAGCAACGAACCGGAAGAGGCGTTACCTTTCACCCGGGCGATGGACACTATCTGGCTTATGCGGCAGCAGTTTGTCCGTGAGCCTGGTCACTCGCCGCTCGGTGAAGGTTTTCCGCCAGTCGAGTGGCTAATGGATTTACGATTGGACAAGTTCACACGGCAGATCATGCGTATGGGTGTCACGACGCTTTTCCGGTACGGCAACCGGCTAGGGAATGCCGCTCTTCGTCAGCACTTGGTACAAAAACTGGCTACTTATTCAATCACTGCGAGCCCTCGCCAGATCGTAACGACCCATGGGGCCAATCACGCACTGGATCTGATCATCCGTCGTTTTATTGCCCCAGGGGATTACGTGTTTGTCGAGGATCCAGGCTATTACCCATTATTTGGCAAGCTGCAATTGCAAGGTGCCCGGATGCTGTCCGTACCCAGATTGCCGGACGGACCGGACATGGAGGTGCTTGAGCAGCATCTCCTTGTGCATAAGCCAAAGTTATTTTTCATGCAGTCTGCCGGGCACAACCCGACGGGCTCGGATATTTCACCCAGCAAAGCCCATCGGTTGGTTCAGTTAGCGCAAGAGCACAACTTCATCCTGGTGGACGACGACGCTTTGGCAGATTTCAAACCTGCATCGGCAATCAAGGTGTCTGCTCTGGATCAGTTGAAACGCTCACTGTACGTGGGCAGCTTTTCCAAATCTGTTTCTGCAGCGTTGAGGGTCGGGTTTATCGCAGGTAGTAAAGACGTCATAGATGAACTGGGTGACCTGAAAATGCTGCTACACACCAGCACATCAGAGCTTTGTGAGCGAACGGTTGATGTCATTCTGATGGAGGGGCATTTCCTGCGTCATTTGATCCGCCTTCAAGAACGGTTGAAAACTGCCACCGCAGTAGGCTTGCAGATGTTGGATGAGATAGGGGCCGAGGTATTTGTTCGTCCAGAGCAAAGTCTTTATCTATGGGTCAGGTTTCCTCACATTGACGATGCCAGGGAGCTGACGCGACAACTGCTTCCAAAGGGTTTCATGATCGCGCCAGGACACATTTTTTCCCCGGAGCAATCGCGTATAAATCCGTGGACGAGAATGAATGTCGCGTACCTGAATGATCCGTTACTCAAAGCAGTATTGAGCGGTTGAGATAGCCGCGCTTTGCCTCGCGGGTTGTCACGCCCCTGTAGCTAGTACGCTGGATAGGAACGGAACGCATTGGCTCGGTCTGCGTGTGCTTGTAGAAAGAGGCAACAGCGTACCGATCGCCCATCAGGTTCTAGGCGCGTTTCATCTCTTAAGCATAGTCATGCTGCCGGTAGTGCGTCTCTCCTGAGAACCGGCCAGTACGTGGTTTAGGCAGCGATCGATATCGTCCAGCTCGCGCCTAGGGGTTGCGGGCATCGCACAGCCTTTTACGTGGCATACGCAAGCATCGATGGGGAGGGCGCGGTGGTGCATTGCGAATTGCCCCTGCATGTCCACTAACCCGTATGAGTTCCTAGAATCGCGCAGCTCCCGGGGTCGGGATTACAAGCTTCAAGTGATGAGCGCTTATATGCCTGACTAAGCGCATTCGCAGGATGGTGCTGCGCCGTCAGCGCAGCACTCTTCCGACAAATGTTGTGCAGGGGATATTCGCACCTCAAGATTTGATGAATATCTCCGCCGCATTACTCCCAAGCCCCTCAGCCCCAATGAAGAACCGGTTAACCCGCTTGTCATAAACAATCGGATTCACCAGTGTCGAAATCCCCAGGTCCGGCAAGTCCTCGATGATGGTTTTCTGAAACTCGGAGAACAGCGCGAAACGCTTCTGCACGTCGGTTTCGACCGCGGCGGCTTCGAGTAGTCGATCGACGTTCGGGTTGCTGTAATGCGCGCCATTGGAGAACGGCACGCCAGGCTGGAAGTTTTTCGACCAGTACAGGCGTTGAACGCCCACGGTCGGGTCGAACAGGTTGCTCATGCCGTTGAGGGTGAAATCGAAATCCCGGTCGGTGTAGACGCGTTTGACGTAGGTGGCGAAGTCTTGGGAGCGCAACGTGACCTGGATGCCGATCTTCGCCAGCGCCTGTTTGATGTAGTCTGCGATGCGGCGGTAGGTTTCCGGGCCGGGCAGTGGATCAAGTGTCAGCTTGAAGCGCACGCCGTTGCTGTCGCGGGGCAAGCCCGCGTCGTCGAGCAGCTGGTTGGCCTTGGCAACATCGAAGGCGTAGCGCGGCAAGTCTGGCGCGTAGAAGTTTTTCATGTCAGGGCTGATCGGACCGTACAGCGGTTGTCCGTAGCCGAGGAAGATGGTCTTGCGGATGAATTCAAGGTTGATCGCGTGGGCGATGGCGCTGCGTACCGCATGTTGCTGCAGGTACGGGTTGTCGAAGTTGAACTCCACACGGGTGATGCCATTAATGTACGGCTCGCCGCGGTCTTCGATGCTCAAACGCGGATTGGTCTTGATTCGCTCAATGTCACTGAGGGGCACGCCACCGGTGGAAATGTCGATTTCCCCGGCCTCCAGCGCGGCGACCGTTGCCGCCGAGTCAGCGATGAAACGCACGATGATCCGGTCCAGGTAAGGCTTGGGCGCGTCCCAGTAATTGGGGTTGCGTTCAAGGATCACATGGCTGCCGCGCACCCACTCCTTGAACACAAACGGCCCGGTGCCAATCGGTGCCGTGGCGTTGGGGTGGGTCTCCGGGCGGGCTTCCTTGTACACGTGTCTGGCGACGATGGGCGACTCGCAGGCCGCCAGGGCGGTCAGCAGGTACGGTGCTGGCTTGCTTAACTTGACCTGCACCAGGTGCGGGTTGATCGCGGTCACGCTGGCGACGTTGGCGAAGGTCGCACGGCCGCGGGGGTTGGAAGCCTTCAGCGTTTGCAGCGAATACACGACGTCATCGGCAGTGAAATCCTGGCCGTCATGCCATTTGACGCCCTGACGCAGGCTGAAGGTGTATTCCAGGCCATCGTCACTGACGGTCCAGGCCGTGGCCAGTTGTGGCAAGGGTTTGAGGTCGAGGTCGTAGGTCAACAAACCTTCGGTGACCTTGCCGGTGATGTACACCGCCGCGCCGGCGGTATGGGTCAGGTTGACCAGGATTGGCGGCTCGATGGCAATGTGCAGTTTCAACGTACCGCCGCGCACCGGGGTGTCGTCGGCGAAGGAGAAACGCGGGGTCAGTTGCAGCAGGGTAGTCGTGGCGCTGGCGTAAACCAGCAACTGGCGTCGGGTCAGGGTCATGATGGCGTCCGGTACGGCTCGGGTCCGTTCAGCGAACCCGGCCTGTGTGAAAGAAAATCAGCGCGGGGTGCGGCCTTCGACTGGGTGCCCGGGGTCGGTAAAGCCCAGCGTCGAGGTGTGGCCGGGGCTGACCAGTTGATCGACGAAGGCCTCGTCTTCAGTGCTGATCTTCACGTGCAGCGCACGCTGGTACTGATCCCACTGCGCTTCGGTGCGCGGACCGGCGATGGCCGAGGTGACCTGGCGGTTGTTGAGTACCCAGGCCAGGGCGAAATCCGCCGGGGTCACGTCACGGCCACTCAGGTGTTCCTGAATGCGTTGGGCTACGGTCAAGGACTCTGGCCGCCATTCGGTTTCCAGCACGCGCTTGTCGCTGCGACCGACCCGTGAATCGGCGTCGGGTTGCACGTCCGGCCGATATTTGCCGGTCAATACACCGCGTGCCAACGGGCTGTAGGTCACCACACCGAGGCCGAAGTGATTGGCTGCCGGAATCTGCTCGGCTTCAGCGGTGCGGTTGACGATGTTGTACAGCGGCTGGCTGGCCACCGGGCGGTCGATACCGAGCTCGTCCGCCAGTTGCGCCACTTCGGCGATGCGCCAGCCACGGAAGTTCGACACGCCGAAGTGACGCAGTTTGCCTTGCTTGATCAGGTCGGCGATGGCACGTACGCCTTCACCCAATGGCGCGTCGAAGGTGGCGTGATGAAAATACAGAATGTCGATGTAGTCGGTGCCCAGGCGGCGCAGGCTGTCTTCCACCGACTGAATGATCCACTTGCGCGATTGTCCGCCGACATTGGGCCGCCCGGCCCGGGAATAGCCGAACTTGGTGGCCAGTACCCAATGTTGACGAGTGTCGTGGATCGCGCGGCCGACCACACATTCCGACTGGCCGTCGTGGTAGACGTCGGCGGTGTCGATAAAGTTGATGCCTTGGTCGAAGGCCTTGGCAATGATGCGGTGCGAGGTCGCTTCATCGGTGGGGCCGCCAAACATCATGCTGCCCAACGTCAGCGGTGAAACCTTGAGGGCGCTGCGGCCGAGATAGCGGTATTCCATGGGATAAACTCCTGGGTCAGTGGCGGCCTTGGGCCTGGGTGGGGTTGAAGGCGTCGGTCAGGCCGTCGCCGATCAGGTTGAATGCGAGCACGGTGAGAAAGATCGCCAGCCCCGGGATGGCGGTCAGATACCAGGCGGTGCGGATCTGTTCACGGCCGCTGCCGATCATGCTGCCCCAGCTCACCTGATTCGGATCGCCCAGGCCCATGAACGACAAGGCCGATTCCATCAACACCGCCGACGCGACCATGATCGAGGTGGTGACGATCAGTGTCGGCAGGATGTTCGGCAGCACTTCGAGGACGATAATGCGCAGGTGGCTGTAGCCGACGCTGCGGGCGGCAAGGATGTATTCACGCTCGCGAATCGAGCGCACTTCGGCGCGCACCAGCCGCGCGACCGTCGGCCAGGAGATGATGCCGATGGCGAAGACCAGCGTCGGCACCGACGGCTGGGCGATGGCGACCAGCGCCACCAGCAGGACGAAACTTGGCATGGTCTGGAAGATTTCGATCAGCCGTTGCAGGCCATAATCGATACGGCCGCCAAAATAGCCGGCCAGCGCGCCGATGCTCAGGCCCAGCAACACGCCGAACAGACTGGCGAGCATCCCCACTTGCAGCGACACCCGGCCGCCATGAACGATCCCCGCCAGCACGTCACGCCCCAGTGCGTCGGTGCCCAGTGGATAGTGCCAATCCTGGCCCGGCCACAGCAGGGCATCCGCCTCCATCGCCAGCGGATCTCCGGGGTAGAGCAATGGCGCAAACAACGCCAGCAGGGTGATTGCCAGAAGGAAAAGCAGCCCGCCAAACGCCGTCGGATTACGCACAAAGCGTCCGAGCGCAGCACTGCGCGGCGCGCTCATCGTTGGCTCCGGATACGCGGGTCGAGCCAGGTTTGCAGCAGGTCGACCAGGACATTGGTGATGATCACCAACAGCGACGACACCAGCAAAATCCCCAGTAGCACGTTGTAGTCACGGGCCATCACTGCGTCATACGCCAGCCGCCCGAGGCCTGGCAGACTGAACACGGTTTCGATCACCACGGCACCGCCGAGCATGCCGCCCAGATGCAGACCTGCCATGGTGGTGATCGGCAGCAAGGCATTGCGTAATACGTGCTTGAAAGTGATGACCCAGGGGGACAGGCCTTTGGCGGTGGCGGTACGCACATAGTCCTGGGCGCCGGCTTCAAGCATCGAAGCACGGGTAAGGCGGGCGTAGATGGCGATATAGATCAGCGCCAGGGAGCAGGCCGGCAGCGCCATATAACGCAAGGTGTCGAGGAGTGCCGCCCAGCCATGCAGATCGGCGCCAATGGTGCCGGCGCCTCCGGTTGGCAGCCAGCCGAGCTTGACCGAAAACACCACGATCAGCATCAGGCCAATCCAAAAACCCGGCACCGAATAGAAAAACTGCGAGCACACCGACAGCACGCGATCCGGCCAGCGCCCGTGCCAGTTAGCCATGAGCATGCCCAAGGCAATCCCCAGCAACAGCGAGAAGAACAGCGCCAACAGCATCAGGGTCAGGGTGGTACCCAGCCGCTGCGAAATCAGCGCCTCGACCGATGAACCATAACGCGGCGAATAACCGAGGTTGAGGTGGGCCAGGTTATTCAGGTAGTTCCATAACTGAACGCTGATCGACTGGTCCAGGCCAAACTGGCTGCGCAACGCCGCCAGACTTTCTTGGGTCGCCGAGCCGGATTCCCCGGCCATCACATCCGCGGCATCGCCGGGCGCCAGTTGCAGTAATAGAAAGTTGATCAACAGAATACCGAGCATGGTCGGCAGGGTATGCAGCAACGCGCGCCAGAGTGCGTTGCCTAATGTCAGCAAAATCTTCATTGAATGATTCCATCAAGTGCGCCGCTATTAACCGTTCGCTTATAACCTTTGTCAATGAAGGAAAAAGTTCTATCGATATGCTCTTGCACTTATCTAAGCATAGATAAAAAAGATATACGTCCACCAAGTACCAATGATTGACGGCTCTCTGGAGGATGATTACTGTCGGCCACAACCAAATAACTACGGTTGTGGCAAAACAGGTTTATTCCGGAAAGTTATAGGGTCTGCCCATCACGGGCAGAGCATATTTATTTGTTCGTTAGATGAGGCAAGTGTGACGCTCAATCATTCTATTGATGTCAGCTCGACCCGGTCCGGAAACTCTTCTCCCGATGTTTTACGCACTTTGTTGGGGCGTGTTCCAGCGTTGGTGGAAGAGATTGCGAAGGAGGCGTCGAAGCGTGATCTGGAACGTGAGTTGCCGTTCGAAGCCTTTCGCCTGATACGCGAGGCCGGTCTCGGCGCCTTGCGCGTGCCGAAGGAACTGGGCGGGGCGGGCGGCAGCGTCAGTGACTACATCGAACTGATCGCCGCTCTGGCAAGCGCGGACCCGAATGTGGCCCACGCGCTGCGCTCGCATTTCAACTTCACTGAAGCGGTGATCCACAGCCCGGACAGCGCCGAAAAGCGCGACTACCTCAGCAAAATCCTCGACGGTAAGTTGTTTGCCGGGGCCCATACCGAGGTCGGCGCGCCGCTGGGCACCATCCTGACGCGGCTGAGCCGGGTCGGAGACAGCTATCGCTTGAACGGCAAGAAATGGTACGCCACCGGTTCTGCCTACTCGGATTTCCTGTCGTTTTCCGCCACCAATGACGAGGGGCAAATGATTTCGGTGCTGCTGCCCGCTGACCGTCCGGGCATCAATGTGCTCGACGACTGGGACGGCATGGGGCAACGGTTGACCGCCAGCGGTGGAGTGTCGCTGGACAACGTCGAGGTGTTCGCCGCGGAACTCAAGACCCGCGGTCACAACGCCGACGTCGGCCGCCATTGCTCTACCTTGCGCCAGTTGCACCTGGCCGCTTGCACCGCCGGCGTGGTGCGCAACATCCGCGAAGATGCCGTGAATTATGTGCGTAAACAGGCCCGGGCGGCGATGCACAGCCCGGCGGATATCGCCCGGGACGATCAGTTCGTGCAACAGGTAGTCGGTGAAATTGCCGCCAACGCTTATGCGGTGGATGCCTTGATCGCCAACACCGCACGTATCCTCGAAGAAAGTTCACAAGCCTTGTTCAGTAACGATGCGGCACTGGACCAGCAATTAATTGACGCTTCGATCAGTAATGCGCAAATGCAAGTGGTGGTTGCCAAACTTGCGCTGCGTTCTGCAGAAGTCTTATTTGAAGTCGGCGGCGGTTCCGCCACTTCGCGAAAGTATAATTTCGACCGTCACTGGCGAAATATCCGTACCGTGTTAAATCACAATCCGTTGTTACACAAGGCTCGGGTAGTCGGTGATTTTTACTTGAATGAAACCACCACCCACCTTCGGGAGGGCCTGGTTTTCTAAGTTGTGCTGCATGGACGCTGCAAGTTTCATCCCTCGTGTTCGCTTTACCCTATAACGCGCAAGACCCCACCAGGTACCGCATCTCCTAATCCTTGTTAGATGGCCAGGAACGTCCACCACGCCAGCAATAAATTGATTTTTTGCAGGTAGTCCATGAATGTTCGTTTAAATACCCCACGTTCGCCCCTCGGATTGATGGTGTCGATTGGCGTGATGTCCCTGTGTGGCAGCGCTGCCGTCCTCGCCGATGATGCCAGCAGCGGACGCAGCGCTGAGCACGCGGCCAAAGGGGACAAAGCGCTGGAGACCGTGGTCGTCACCGGCTCACGGACCGAGTCGCGCACGGTTGCGCAAAGCCTTGTGCCCATCGATGTGATCACCGCTGATGACCTGGCCCGTTCCGGCAAGCAGAACTTGCGTGACGCCCTGGCGGCGCAAGTACCGTCGTACACCAATGATGCCGGCTTCACCGGCGCCACCGGGATCGCGGTCAAATCCGCCACCCTGCGTGGCCTCGGCGGCAATGCGGTGCTGGTGCTGGTCAACGGCAAGCGCCGTCACAACACCGCGCAGATCTTCCACCAATCATCGTCGACCTCCAACGGCCAGTCGCCGGTGGACCTTGACCTGATCCCGGTCAGCGCTGTTGATCACATTGAAGTGCTGCGCGACGGCGCCGCCGCGCAATACGGTTCCGATGCCATTGCCGGGGTGATCAACATCATCCTCAAGCGCAATAAAAGTGGCGGCCAGGCGACCGCGCTCTACGGCCAGTATGGCCAGCGCGAAGGGCACAAGGGTAACTTCGGCGCCACCGGCGAGAGCCTGATCAACCAGGGCTTCGAACTGCCTAACGACGGCTTCTTCAACCTCAGTGGCGACATCAAGATCCAGGAAACCAGCAACGTCGCCGGCGCCGTACCGGACCGCACCAAAATCTACTCCGGCAACGACCCGCGCGAGTTCGGCGAAAGCCGCAACCGGCAGATTATGGGCCAGCCCCGCGCGCAGACCTACAACTTCGCCTACAACGCCGAATTGCCGCTGAACGACGCGCTGGATTTCTACTCGTTCTCGACCTTCAGCCATCGTGACTCCACTGGTTTCGGCACCTACCGCACGGCCAACTCGGCGCAAAACATTCCAGAGATCTATCCGGACGGTTTCCTGCCCAAGTTCCGCTCGGTCGAGGACGACCTGCAAGGTGTATTCGGCATCAAGGGCAAGGACGTGCTCGGCTGGGACTGGGACCTTTCGACCAGTTATGGCCGCAACGATGTGAACTACCACAACGACGATTCGCTGAACGCCTCGTTCGGCCCGGCAAGCCCCACCGACATCGACAACGGCGAAGCGATTTTCAGCCAGTGGACCAACAACCTCGACATCAACCGTTCATTCGACACCGGGTGGTTCGAAAACCCGCTGCACGTGGCCGGCGGCATCGAGTACCGGGTCGACGGTTATCAGATTCGCAAAGGCGAATTTGCCTCGTATGCCGATGGCGGCTACATCTATCCGGTCGGTTCACCCAACGCCGGCAAACGGCCGAGTTCGGGTTCGGCGGGGTGGGGCGGTTTCAGCCCCGAGGCCGAAGGCAGTTGGGATCGCAGCAACACCGCTGGCTACGTCGATTTCACCCAGAAGCTGACCAACGACTGGGAACTGAGCCTGGCCGGGCGTTTCGAGCACTACAGCGACGTTGGCGACACCACCAGCGGCAAGCTATCGACCCGTTATCAACTGACCCCGACCTTTGCCGTGCGCGGCGCGATCAACAATGGTTTCCGCGCGCCGTCGCTGCAACAACAGTATTTCTCGTCCAGTACCTCGGCCTGGAGCGCCAACCCGGTTACCGGGGTGCTCAGCCAGACCGTCACCACCTACGCACAGCCGGGTTCGGCCACGGCGGCGGCATTGGGTTCCAAAGAGCTCAAGCCGGAGAAGTCGCGTAACTACAGCGTCGGCTTCGTGGCGACACCGACGAAAAACCTCGACGTCACCGTCGACTTCTACCAGATCGACATCAAGGACCGCATCCTCCAGACCAGCGCTCTGAGCGGGGTCAACGACGCGAACATCGCCGCGTTGCTGGCGGGTGCCGGCCTGAACACCAACCAGAGTGTCGCTTACTACGGCAACCTCGCCGATACCCGCACCCGTGGCATCGACCTGGTAGCCGATTACCGTACCAACTACGGCGCTTACGGCCGTGGCAAGTGGACGTTGACCAGCACCCAGAGCCTGCAGGAAATCCGCAGTATCAACGAGCCCGACTCGTTGGCCGGCACCGGCGTGCAAGTGCTCGGCCGCGACAAGCAAGGCAACCTGACCAGCGCTTTCCCGAAGAACAAGACGGCGTTGTCGCACACCTGGTTCATCGACGACTTTGAAGTGGCGCTCAAGGAAACCCGCTATTCGCCGGTGACCGGCAAGAGCTACTTCAACCCCAATCGCGACGAAAAGGTCAAATCGGCGTTCATCACTGACCTGGATGTTGCCTACAACGTCAGCGACCAGCTCAGGGTGTCGGTGGGTGGCTTGAACATCTTCAACGAACGGCCGGAACAAATCAGCGAACAAGCCAAGCTTTACTACTTCATGCCAGTCGATAACCCGGCTTACAGCTGGTATTCGCCCTACGGCGTGGACGGTGGCTACTACTACGCACGACTCGACTATTTCTGGTAATCGCGGTGACACGCCGGCGCATGTGCCGCCGGTGTGTCCCAGCCTTTCATTCGCCTAAAAAAGGACATCGAAATGGCTCAGCCCCACGTCAATGAATCGTTTGCACGCGCGGCGTTTCCGGCACCCCTGGACTTCGCCGACAGCCCCTTGAGCAAGGCCCTCAAGCAACCGTTGTTGCTGGGGGTGTTTCTCAACATGCAGGACATTCACCTGACCAATCACCCGACGTCCAACACCTGGACCTTCGACTACAACGCCAAAATCGTCCAGCAGGCCGAAGCCCTGGGTTTCGAACTGGCCTTCAGTCGCACCCAGTGGCTACCCAAGGGCGGATACGACGGCGAGGCGTCGCTTGATTCTTTCATCGCCCTCGGGGCGATGGCGGCGATCACCCACAGCATCATGCTGGTCTCGACCATTCATGTGCTGTACGGCCCGTTGCATCCGCTGCACATCGCCAAGTACGGCGCGACACTGGACCACATCGCTAAGGGGCGCTGGGGCATCAACATCGTCACCGGCCATCGTCCGATCGAACATGAGATGTTCGGTCGCCCGCAGATCGAGCATGACCAGCGTTATCAACTGGCCGGCGAACTGTTCGACGTGCTCAACACCCTGTGGAGCAGCACCGAGAACTTCACCTATGAAGGCCAGCACGGCTGGAAGATCAAGGATGGCTACATCACGCCCAAGCCGCAATTCGGGCGTCCGGTGCTGGTCACAGCCACAGGCTCCGAGGCGGGTATCGATTTCGCCGCCAGCCAGTCCGACTTGGTGTTCATCACCAACTCCTCCGGCGCCGGCATTCGCGAAACCCTCGAAGACATTCCGGCCCACGTGCAGAACATCAAGGCCCGCGCCCGGCAGTTTGGTCGCGAGGTGCGCACCATCATCAACCCGATCATTGTCAGTCGCGATACGGAAGAGGAAACCCGTGAGTACCTAGAGGCGATCATCGGCAACAAAGTCCCCGGTGCCTTCGGCAACCACAAGGCCTACGCCAGCGACGCGCATGCCTGGCGCGGCCGCGCTGAAGGTTCGCGCAACACCGGGTTGGGCCTGGGCGGCAACATTGAAATCGTCGGTACCCCGGATCAAGTGGTCGAGCAACTTGTGGCGCTGAAAGCCGCCGGCATCGATGGCGTGCAGCTCAACTTCCACGATTTCGCCGTCGACCTGGCACATTTCGGCGGGCGCATTTTACCGCTGCTCAAGCAGGCAGGGCTGCGCCTGTAACCGCTCGACCACCCTCATCAGGAGCACATCATGAGTCTCGAATTCATCGGTCATACCAGTAACCGCGCTGGCGCGGAAACCATCGAGGCCAGTGGCCCGATCATCGACAAGGCCTACATCAAACACATGGCGCACACCGCCGAGGCCAACGGCTTTGATCGCCTGTTGATCGGCAGCTTTGCCACCTGGCCGGACAACAATCAGATTGCCGCGTACGTGTTGCACAACACCGAGCGCCTGGGGGTGATGCTTGCGCACCGTCCCGGTTTCGTCGCGCCGACCGTTGCGGCCCGGCAACTGGCGACCCTGGACCAGTTCAGCGAAGGACGGCTGGCGGTACACGTGATCAGTGGCGGCACCGACGAAGACCAGCAGCGCGACGGTGATTTTCTTGCCCACGACGAGCGTTATGCACGCACCGCCGAGTACCTGTCGGTGGTGAAGAAGGTCTGGAGCAGCGATCAGCCGTTCGATCATCAGGGCGATTACTACCGGGTCAAAGGTGCGCTGTCCTCGGTCAAACCGTGGCAAAAATCCGGTGTGCCGATCTTCTTCGGCGGCTCATCGGCCGCTGCGTTCGAAGTGGCGGGACAGCACGCCGAGGTCTACGCACTGTGGGGAGAATCCTTGGCGCAAACCGCCGAGACCATCGCCAATGTGCGCAAGGCGGCCGCCCGCTACGGGCGGGAGAACGAGATCAAATTCCTTCTGGCCTTTCGGCCCTTGGTGGCCGACACCGAAGACGCCGCGTGGGCCCGCAGTCGCGAATTGCTCGCCGCCGCCAAAGCCAAATACCCGGCGGCGCCAGCGCTGCATCAGAACGTCGGTTCCCAGCGCCTGCGCGATGCCGCGGCGCAGGGCGCGGTGCTCGACCAGCGGCTATGGACCGAGTTCGCGGCGGTGACCGGGGCTCATGGCAATTCCACGGCGCTGGTCGGTACGCCGCAGCAAGTGGCGGATGCGTTGCTGGAGTACCACAGGATCGGCGTCGACAAATTCCTGATTCGGGGCTTTGACCCGGTGCCGGACACCCTGGTTTTTGGTCGCGACGTGATCCCGCTGGTACGTGCCGCCGTGGCCCGTCGTGGCTGAAGTGAGTCTGCTCGGTCAGTTGTTTGGCGCGGCGGGGCTTGGCGCTGACGGTGCGACGTGGCCGTCGACGATCCGTGTCGATCATGGTCCGCTGGAGCGGTTGCCGCCGGTGCTCCGCCAACCGCTGTTGCACAGCGTTGAAGCCTTGGCCGATCGTTATCGCGGACCGCTCTCGTTCGGTCGCGGCTTGCGTTCGCCGCAGACCTTCGACAGCCAGGCCAACGCCGCGAGCCTGTTGCAGTTGGGGCTCACGGTGTTTCTGCAAGACCTCAGCCGGGTTTTACCCGGCGCCCCCGACTTCTTGCGTGCGCTCGAGCGCGAGCTGGGTGTGCCGGCCGGCAGTGCGCGCTTGAGCGCGTTTGCTTCGGCGGGGGATGACGGGGTGTCCTGTCATTACGACGCCGAGGAAGTGATCTCCATTCAGTTGCTGGGGCGCAAGACCTTTCACGTTGCGCCGATGACCGAGATCGAGTTGCCGTATGGCGCGCAGTTCGGCCCCGGGATGGTGGCGGTGGAGAATCTCTACGAACAGGCCCGCGAAGGGTTTCCCGATCCATCGCACGTGGAGTTTGCCCGGCACGAGATGCAACCCGGTTCGGTGCTGTATTTACCGCGCGGCACCTGGCATCGGACCGAGGCGCTGGAGCTTTCGTTGTCCTTGAGCATTGTTATCCGCCCGCCGGTGTTGGCCGATGCGCTGTTGAACTGGTTGCGGCCATGCTTGCTGGGCGATGCGCGCTGGCGGTTGCCGTTGTATGGAGCGGCGGGTGCCGCCGGGTTGCCGACCTTGCTTGATGAACTGGCCGCGCGTTTGAAGGACGACGCTGTGCAACCGATTCTCGCCTGGCATTCGACTCCAGCGGTGGACAGCGGCGAGTTGCTGCGGGTGCCGGGTTCGCGGTTGAGGGTGACCCAGGCTGTGCCAGGGCGTGCACAGTTGCAGGTGAAGGTGCTCGATCAGGACTGGCGGCCACGGGTGACCTTCGACAGTGAAATTCCCGCCGCGCTGGTGGTGGCTGTGGAGTGGTTGCGGCCGCGTACTTCAGCGTTTGAACTGGCTCGTCTGAGTCAGCAATTGCCACACATCGCCTTGGGGGATCTGCGGCAGCTGCTGGAATTGTTGGTCAAGGCCAACGCCCTGCGCCAACTGGTGCCGCGCTAGCCCTGAGCGTTATCCGATCCAACGGATGAATTGCATTCTGTCACTTGTGGGAGCGAGCCTACTCGCGAAGAGTGTTCAGACAACACGGTTCACTCAGACCGCACGCGCTATCGTTGACGTATTTCGCGAGCAGGCTCGCTCCCACAGGGGGAGGGGATAACCCTAGCCCAACCGCACATTACTCAAATTGCCGATAAACCCACCCCCGGTTGAGTCGGTCAGGTTCTGCACCGTGCTTCTTGCCAGCAAGGCATCCTCACTGGAAATAATCGGAATCCTCGGCAAATCTTCCAGCACCTTTTTCTGCACCTGGTCGTACAGGTCCCAGCGGCGTTTAGGGTCGTTGTCGACCTGGGCCTGTTCCAGCAGCGCATCGACCTGGGCGTTCGAATAATGTGTGGCGTTGGAGTACGCGACACCCGACTGAATGTTCCGGGTCCAGTAAAACCGTTGCAGCCCGATGGCCGGGTCGGGTGCGGTGGAGGCGGGGGACAGGTTGGTGTCGAAGTCGTAGCGGCCGTAGATCCGGTCGATGAATTGCGCGTAGTCCTGATTGCGGATTTCCAGCTTCACGCCGATTTTGGCGAAACTGCTGCGCAGGAAATTCGCGGTTTGCTGGTACACCGCTGAAGGGCTCGGGTCGTTTTTGATCCGCAGGCGAACACCGTCCTTGTCGCGCTTCAAGCCGACCTCTTCGAGCAGGTCCTCGGCGCGTTTCAGGTCGAACGGGTATTGCGGCACATCGGCGCTGTAGAACTGCGGGAAGTTCTTCGGGATCGGCGAATCCGCGGTGGTGCCCTGACCGAGCAAAATATTCTTCAGGATGAATTCCTTGTCGATCGCATGGGCGAACGCCTGCCGCACCCGCACGTCCTGGAACTCCGGGCGTTGCAGGTTGAATTCGAACGCCATGATGCCGGTGCCGCCGTAGGTATTGAGGTGATCGTGGACGGTCAGGGCCGGGTTGTTTTTCAGCCGTTTGATTTCGCTGTTGGACAGGGTGTCGGCATACGCCACATGCACCGCGCCGGTCTCCAGCGCCGCCGACACTGACGACGGGTCGGCGATAAAACGGTAGATCACCTGGTCCAGCAACGGCTTGCCGGACTGCCAATAGCTCGGGTTGCGCTCCAGCGTCAGGTAGTTGCCGCGCACCCATTCCTTGACCCGGAACGGCCCGGTGCCGATTGGTGCGGTGTTGGCGGGGTTGTTGAGGATGTCGGTGCCGGCGTACAGGTGTTTGGGCAAGACCTGCGAGTCCCGGGCATTCAGGGCGCTGAGCAGATAAGGCGTGGGGAGTGACAGGTTCCACACCGCGGTCAGCGGGTCCGGGGTGTCGACGCTTTGCACATTGGGAAAGGCCGAGCGTCCGCGGGAGCTGTATTTCTTCCACACGTCCATCACCGAAAACGCCACGTCCGCCGAGGTGAAGGGCTGGCCGTCATGCCACAACACGCCGGGTCGCAACTTGAAGGTGACCTGCAAGCCATCGGCGCTGAAGCTCCAGCTTTCGGCCAGTTGTGGTTGCGGGCCGTTGGTGGGACTGAGGTAAAGCAGGCCGTCGAAAATTTTTGGGGAAATCAGCTGGGTGGCGGGGGCGGTAGTCAGGCCGGTGGTCAGCACCGTGGGTTCGGGGTTCTGCGCGATGATCAAGGTGCCGCCGGGGACGTCGGCAAAGCCGAGGCGCTGGCCGAGCAAACCGACCGCCGCCGTGGAGGCCAGCGAATAGCCGAGAAACGTGCGTCGCGTAACCATGGAAAAGGACCTTTCAGGTAAGGGCTCCCCGTGTGGAGGAGCCGGGTGGCGGAGAATTACCAGTCGTAACTCAGGCGCGCGTAGTAGAACCCGCCACCAATCCCGTACGGGGTGTTGCGGTTGGCGTAGGGGTCTTCGTGGTTGATGGTCGAGGCGAGGCTGTCGGGCTGGTCCGGCGGGTGTTTGTTGAACAGGTTGTTGGCGCCGAGGGTGGCCTTCAGGTTATCGGTCACCAGGTAGCTGAGCGCCGCATCGGTGATAAACGAGTCGCTGGTGGTCGAGTCCTGGGCGCGGTTGAGCACGTTGTTCACCGCGCGGGTTTTCGAGTAGTAGTGCTCGGTCAGTTGCACCTGGAATTTGCCCAGTTGCCAGTCGAGGGAACCGCGTACGATGTTCTGCGGCAAGGCTTCTTCGAGCAGGGTGATGCGTTCGCGATCGAGCAGGCTGAGTCCGGCGTTGGTCAGCACGGCCGGGTCATCGACGCTTTTGACCTCGGTGCGGTTGCGGGCATAACTCAGGCCCCAATGGGCGCGGCCGAAGCGATCGTAGTCGGCGTCGTAATCGAGTTTGAACTCGATACCGCGGGTCTGGGTGTCGCCGAAGTTGGTGAAGTAGCGCACCTGCTGCTGGCTGGTCAACCCGGCGCTTGTCAGGGCCTGGGCCACGGCGGCGTTGTTGAAACCGTTGAACGCCCCGGTGAGGAAGATCCGGTCGCGAATGTCGATCTGGTACACGTCCACCGACGCCGAGAGGCGATCGGTCGGGGTGAACACCAGGCCGAAACTGACGTTGGTCGACTTCTCCGGCTTGAGCTTTTTCGCACCAAGGGCCTGGGCCGCTGGCGAATCCGGACGCAGGGTGTCGTAGTAATAGGAAATGTACGAGGTGTTGGTGATCGGGTCGTTGACCGGTTGCACCGTCGCGCTCTGGTAGTTCTGCTCGGCCAGGGAAGGCGCGCGGAAACCGTTGCTCAAGGTGCCACGCGCTGCCAGTTGCTCGGTGAACTGGTAGCGGTTGGAAAACTTGCCCGCCACCGCCGAACCGAAGTCCGAGTAATCCTCGTAGCGCACCGCCAGGCCACTGTCCCACTTGTCTGTGATCTTCTGCGCGAAGTCGACGTAGAACGCGGTGTTGTGCCGCGACTCGTCGAATTCGAACTGTGGGCTGAAGCCCGTCAGAAACGCGGAGCCGGCCCCGGCCAGTCTGCCACGCAGGTTCACCGCCGGATAATCGTTGGGGTAGCGATAGCCGCCACCCGCGTAGGAGTAATACTCGCCCGCGCCCAGTTCCAGGCTGTTGTAGCGATATTCGGTGCCCACCGTGACGTTTAACGGATGCTCGAACAGCCCGGTGTCGAAGGCGCGCTGGGCCGACAGCGAGGCGATGGTTTCAGCGAAGGTCAGGTCGCCGGCGTGCATGTTCTGCAACGGCAACAATGCCCCGAAGGACGGGTTGGTGGTGTTGAGAATATTGATGTCGGCACGGTTCTGGCCGTAGCTGATACCGGCGTCCCAGGCCCAGCCGAGAATGCTTTCTGCTTTGATCCCGAGGTTGAGCTGCAGGTCGTCTTCCTTAGTTTGCAGGCGCGAGCTGTAGCCACCGGGGGTAGTGATGACGTTGGACGTGGCGTTGGTCTCGGAGCGGAACGAGCCCTTGGCTTCCGAGGTGCGCGGGCTGTAGGTGGCGAAGGAATACAGCGACAGATTGTCGTCCAGTGGCAACCCGAGGTTGTAGGCGAAACTGGTGCTTTCCTGGATGGGCACCACCTCGTAGTTTTCCGGCACGTTACGGTCGGCGCTGGCCTCGCGCGGGTCGTTCGGCGCGGCGTAGATCTGCCAGATCGCCTGCGTCGGCTGCTTCCACGGCCCGACCGTGTGGCTGTCGCCTGTCTTCAGGTACGACAGACTGAGGTTGGCGAAGCCGCCGTTTTCACCGAGGGCGAATCCCGAGTTGAGGCCGCCGGTGTAGGTCGCGCCGGCGTCGCCAAGGTTGCCGACCTTGGACACGTCATGGTTGTACTCACCATAGGACAGGTCAGCGGAACCGCCGGACGCCGACGACTTGAGGATCACGTTGATCACCCCGGCAATCGCGTCCGAGCCGTACTGCGCCGCCGCGCCATCGGTCAGCACTTCGACCCGTTCCACGGCGGAAATCGGGATCAGCCCGAGGTCGGCGGCGGAGGAACCGAGGGTCGCGCCACCGCTATTGTTGATCATCGAAGTGCCGTGGCGGCGTTTGCCATTGACCAGCACCAGCACCTGGTTACCCGACAAGCCGCGCAGCGACGAGCCGCCGACGTTCTTCGACAGGGCTCCGCCGTTGCTGTTGATGTTGATGTAGGACGGCGCCACCAGTGACAGCGCGCGACGCAGGTCGCTGGCACCGGTGGAGCGTAGTGCCTCGCCCTTGATCAGTTGCACCGGGGCTAGGGCCTTGAGCGCGGTGGTCTCGACTCGGGAGCCGGTGACCACCACGGTTTCGAGTCGGTCTTTCTCGTAATCGGTTTCAGCTTTGGCTGTTTCTATGGGGGCGAGACTGGCGGCGCCCATGGAGAAAACTACACCAAGGGTATGACGTCGGGACTGAAGTGAAGACATGTGAGTGTGCCTGGTATTGCCTCTGCATTTTTCGGAGTGTGTGCAGTAGTGAGTCGACGCTGGCTGGTTCGAGCCTGGCAGGTAGATGGTGCAGTCCGTTGGTGATGCCGTCCCTGTGATGCGCGCAAGAAATTGCTGTCGGTGTCGTCTGCCTCCTATGGTTTGAGTGAATGGGGTTCAGCGTTGATTGAGCAGGTGATATTTGCCGATCAGGTTGAATTTCCATGCCACCGGATCGTGGACCGTGTGGGTGCGGGCGTTGCGCCAATGGCGGTCGAAGCCGTATTCAAGCCGCGTAGAACTGGCGCCGCCGAGCTGGAACAGTTTGTTGCTGGCCAGCAGCGCCGCTTCGGTGGTCAGAATCTTGGCCGCTGCCAACGCCGAGGACACCTTCGCCGAAGGGCCGGGGCCTTGCTCGGCGGTGACCTGGTCAAATAGTTCGGCGGCCCGCTCAAGCACCACTTCGCCGGCATGGATGCGGGTGTGCAGGTCGCCGAGAATTTCCAGCACGTACGGGTCTTCTTCGACGTTTTCAACACCGGTGCGGGCGTACGGGCGGGCGTGTTCACGCACATAATTCAAGGTGTCGCTGAACGCGGCACGGGCGATGCCCAGGTCCAGGGCACTGTGGAACAGGTCGGGAATGCCGTAGGTATTAGCGGTGGCCTTGCCCTGTTCCGAGTCCAGCACGTGGCTGTGTTCGACCCGCACGTTGTCCAGCAACAAGGTGCCGCTGGCTGTGGTGCGTTGGCCGAAACCGTCCCAGTCGTCGATGATGGTCAGGCCCGGTGCGTGACGGTCGAGCACGGCGGTTTTCGACAGGCCGTCATCGTCGACACAGCCGATGGAAATTAACTGGGAAAACAGCGCACCGGTGGAGTAGGCCTTGGCACCGTTGACCCGGTAGTGATCGCCTTCGCGGGTGATGCGGGTGCGTGTGGTACCCGCCGGCAGGCTGCCACCCTCGGCATGACCGTTGCCCCAGCGGTAGCCCTGGAGAATCTTGCCGAAGAACAGGCGTTTCTGTTCCTCGCGGCCCACCGCTTCGATGACGCTGGAGGCGAGGATGATGCTCAGCAGCAGTTGCCCGATGGAGGCGTCGGCCTCGCCGATGGCCGCCACGACGCGGGTCAAGGTCAGGTACGACACGTGGGCGCCGCCGTACTCCTTGGGCACGCGAATCGCCAGCAGGCCGCTGCGGGCGGCATCTTCCAGTTCCGCCCAGGGTAATTGGCGGTCGACGTCACGCTGTTGCGCGCTGAGCTTGAATTGCACCGCTAGGCGCTCCGCCACCTCTACGGCCTCTTCGTCGCTGCGAATGATATGGGCCGGTCTGGTGGGCGGAGCGACCGTAAAGGTCTGGGTGGCGCGAAGTGCTTCGGTCATGATGAATTGGTTCCTTTGCGGTGGTGAACCCTGTGGGAGTGGGTTGGCTTGCGGGCGCTAAGCCTGATAACTCGCATCGGCGAAGTTGCCGTACAGCGCTTCCGATGAGTTGAAGAAGTTTTTCAGCTGTTTCTGTGTGACCACCACCACGGTGGGCGAGACGATGGGGATTTTCGGCAGATCGGTGAGCACGATCTGCTGGAACTCGGCGTACCACGCCTTGCGTTTGACCGGGTCCACTTCGCGCTGGCCAAGGTCGAGCAGTTGATCGACCCGTGGGTTGGCGTAGCGCGCGCCATTGGAGAAGGCGATGCCGGGTTTGAAATTGGTCGAGTGATAGAAACGCTGCGTACCCATGACCGGATCGGGCCCGGCGGTGGCGGTGATCAGCGTGGTGTCGAAGTCGCGACGGGTGTAGACGCGGTTGACGTACTCGGGGAAATCCTGATTACGGATCACCAGCTTCACGCCGATCTTCGCCAGGTTGCTGCGCAGGTAATGAGCGATTTGCAGTGTTTCGTTGGTCGGGTTGGGGTCGTTGTAGATCGTCAGCCGGACCCCGTCGGCGCCTTTTTTCAATCCGGCTTCTTCGAGCAGGGTTTCGGCCTTTTCCAGGTCGAAGGGGTAACGCGGCACGCTGTCGTCGTAGAAGTCGCTCATGCCCGGGGGGATTGTGCTGTAGGCCGGTTGAGCAAAGCCGAAGTAGATGTTCTTGACCACGAAGTCGCGGTCAATGGCGTGGGCGAATGCCTGACGCACACGCACGTCCTGGAACACCGGTTTTTCCAGGTTGAACTCAAAACCGACCAGGCCGGGGGAGTAGGGCGCGCTGATTTCGCTGACCTGCAACTGGTTGATGCCGCGCAGGCGCTTGACGTTGCTCAGGGCCACCGGGGCCAACTGCACCGCCTCGGTTTCCAGGGCCGCGGAGGCGGCGGCGAGGTCAGGGATGATGCGGAAAATCAGTGCGTCCAGGTGCGGCTTGCCGCTGTCCCAATATTGCTCGTTGCGCACCAGATTGATCGACACGCCACGGTCCCAACGCTCGAACTTGAACGGGCCGGTGCCGATCGGTTTGATGTTGAAGGGGTTGGTCTGCGGGTTGCCGCTGTCGTACAGATGCTTGGGCAGGACCTGAGCGTCGGTGGATGATAGTGCGCTGAGCAAGTACGGCGCCGGGGTCGACAGGGTCAGCACCACCTGCAACGGCGTCGGTGTTTCGACTTTGCTCACCGGGGCGAATGTGGTGATGCCCCTTGAGTTGAATTTGCGCCAGATGCTTTCCAGCGAGAAGGCCACGTCTTGTGCGCCGAACGGTTGGCCGTCATGCCAGGTCACCCCGGGGCGCAAGTTGAAGGTGTAGACCAGGCCGTCGGCACTGACCTGCCAATCGGTGGCCAGCCTTGGTACCGGTTGGCGCTGGGCGTCGTAGGACAGCAAGCCGTCGAACAGCTTGCTGGTCACGGTGTAGATGGTGCCATCGGTGGTCAGGGCGTTGGTCAGCACCGTGGGTTCGGGAAATTGCGACACCACCAGGGTCTGCTTGCCATCCACCACCGCGAATACCCCGCTGGCCTGACTCAACAAGCCGCTTCCCGCCGCCAGGATCATGGAGTCTTTGATAAATGTCCTTCTGGATAACGACATGCTGCACCTTTCGCAAAATAAGTAATAAGAGTGCGCGCTGAATCCGGTTCTATGGTTAGAACCAAAGCGGCGTTTTATTAAATAGGGCGGTGAGTCGTTGTTCTGTTGGGAATCAGAACAGAGCCGCGAGCCTAGCGGAATTTTTCAGGGTTATTCAAGTCTCGTAGTTATAACGTTAAACGCAGTTTCAATACCCTCGTTGATAATAAGTTTAGAACTTTTTGCTCAGTGTTCGGCTTTAAAAATTGCTGTATTAATGTTGGCCGTTGAAACAGTCCCCGCTCAATTCGATTGTTTGCAGAGAACTCAATGCCGTCCAGCACTTATTATCGACCTGTCTCGCAGTTTTTTCGTTCGGGTGTACAGGGGCCGATCGTTCGGGCCATCCCGACCGCCATCGGCGTGATTATTCTCAACTTCATTCTGCTGCAGATGGTCCCCGGCGATGCGGTGGACGCGCTGGTCGCCGAAGCCGGCTCGGCCACCGCGGAAACCACCCAGTTGCTGCGCCAACAATATGGCCTGGATAAATCGTCGCTGGCGCAGTTCGGTGACTACATCGGTCAGCTGTCACAACTGAGCCTCGGCGATTCGCCGCGTTATGGCATTCCGGTGCTCGACGTCATCAGTCAGCGCTTGCCCAACACCTTGCTGCTGATGGGTCTGGCGCTGCTGATTTCCCTGATGCTGGGTGTCAGCCTCGGCGTGGTGATGGCGCTGTGGGCGGGTAAGTGGCCGGATCGCGTGCTGTCATCCGTGGCGTTCGTGCTGTATTCGACGCCAGGGTTCTGGATCGGCTTAATGGCCATCGTGCTGTTCGCGGTCAAGCTTGAATGGTTGCCCGCCGGCGGTGACGGCACCATCGGCGCCGGGCTGACCGGCCTCGACAAGTTCGTCGACAAACTGCAATACGCGCTCTTGCCGGCGCTGACCCTAGCCAGTTTCTTCGTCGCCATCTATGCACGGCTGACCCGCGCTTCGGTGCTGGAAGTCTTGACTCAGGATTACGTGCGCACCGCGCGGGCCAAAGGGTTGTCGCCTTGGCGCATCACTTGGCGCCATGTGCTGCGCAACGCGTTGCTGCCGTTGACCACCGTGGCGGGTGCGCATCTGGGCGGGTTGCTCGGCGGCGCGGCAGTGGCCGAGACGGTGTTCGGCTGGCCGGGCATCGGCCGCCTGACCCTCGAAGCGGTACAGGCCCGGGAATACAAGGTGCTGCTGGGCATTTTGCTGATGTCGTCGTTCATCGTGATCGTCGCTAATATTCTGGTGGACTGGCTGCACACCCGGCTCGACCCGCGCATCGCCGCGCGGCTGCGGGGCGCTGAAGCATGAGCCTCGATAATCAAAATCCGATCCTGGAGTGCCCGGCCATCAATGGCTGGCGCCAGCAACTCAGCGCCTCACTGCTGGGGCGGCTGGTGCCACGCCCGGCGGTGCTCGCCGAGGATGTCCCGCCTGAACAGCTTGACCATCGCAGCCGCTGGCCAGTGACTCGCGCGTTGCTGGGTTCGCCGGGCGCCGTGGCCGGCCTGACGATCCTGCTGTTGATCGTGCTCGTGGCGCTGGCCGCGGGCCAGTTGTACCCCGGCGATCCGCTCGACATGGTGGCGCAACCGCTGCTGCCGCCGGGCGAAGACTGGCAGTTTCCCCTCGGCACCGACGCGCTGGGCCGCGACCTCGCGGCTGGCCTGGCGCATGGCGCACGGGTGTCATTGCTGGTGGGCGTCACGGCGGCGCTGGTCAGTGTGTTGATCGGCACCCTGGTCGGCGCGCTGGCCGGTTATTTCGGCGGCCGTGTCGATCGGGTGCTGACATGGCTGATCGAGATTTTCCAGACCACCCCGTCGTTCTTGCTGGTGGTGGTCGTGGTTTCGATTACTCAGTCGACGGTGAGCATCATTGCCGTGGTGATTGGTCTCACTTCCTGGGACACCGTGGCGCGGCTGGTGCGCGCCGAGTTCCGCGCCTTGCTCAGCGCCGACTTCGTGCTCGCCGCCCGCAGCGTCGGCTACAGCACGCGCTGGATCATTTTCCGCGAAGTCCTGCCCAACGCCTTGCCGCCGATCATCATCACCGCTTCGGTGATCGTCGCCTCGGCGATCCTCACCGAATCCTCGCTGTCGTTCCTCGGCGTCGGCGACCCGAACAAGGTCAGCTGGGGCAGCATGATCGGCACCGGCCGCGACATGCTGCGCAGCGCGCTGTACCTCACCGCGATCCCCGGCCTGACCCTGGTCATCACTGTTTTTAGCCTGAACCTGGTAGGTGATGCCCTGATCAGCGCCCTGAATCCACGCCTGCGCGGGAGAACCGCATGAACGCTGTAGCCCCATTCCACAACCATAGCCACAACCAGAGCACTGCCTTGCTGGACGTTACCGATTTGCGCGTCAACTATGGCGATTACCAGGCCGTCAAAGGGGTGAGTTTCCAGGTGGCGCGGGGCGAAACCCTGGCGTTGGTAGGGGAGTCGGGGTGCGGCAAATCGACCACGGCGATGGCGATCATGCGCTTGCTCGGCGGGCGCGCCGAACTCAGCGGTAGTGTGGGTTTCGATGGGCTCGACCTGTCGGCGATCAGTGATCTACACATGCGAGGGCTACGCGGCAACGAGATTTCCATGGTGTTCCAGGACCCGATGACCTCGCTGAACCCGGTGCTAAGCATCGGCGAGCAGATCGGCGAAGTATTGCGTCGGCATCGCGGCCTGTCGCGCAAGGACGCCCGTGCCGAGTCGCTGGCCTTGCTGAAGAAAGTGCGCATTCCCAATGCGGCGGCGCGCCTGGATGACTATGCGCACAACCTTTCCGGTGGCCAGCGCCAGCGGGTGATGATCGCGATTGCCGTGGCCTGCAACCCGCGGCTGTTGATCGCCGATGAACCGACCACCGCGCTGGACGTCACGGTACAGGCGCACATCCTGCAATTGCTCAAGGAGTTGAGCGAAGAGTACGCCATGGGGTTGCTGCTGATTACCCATGACCTTGGGGTCGTGGGGCAGTGGGCCGACCGGGTGGCGGTGATGTACGACGGTTTGATCGTTGAAACCGGCAGCACCGAGGCGATTTTCACCGCGGCGCAACACCCTTACACCAAAGGCTTGCTTGGGGCTTCGTTGCGCCTCGACAGCGGTTCTCACTACGCCAGTGCCTCGCTGCCGGAAATCAATGTGAGCCCGGGCGCGGACGGCGTGATCCAGTTCGACCTGAACAATCATCCGCGCTACCTCACGGCTCGCGACTCCCTGGCGGATGAGGCTGAACAGCCGATTCTCGACGTGCGCAACCTGCGCACCGACTACAAGACCCGCCAGGGCCTGGTCACTGCCGTGGATGACGTGTCGTTTCAGATCCGCCCTGGCGAAACCCTTGGCCTGGTCGGTGAGTCCGGATGCGGCAAATCGACGCTGAGCAAAACCATTCTCGGGCTGATTCGTTCCAGCTCCGGCGAGATCCTGCTCAATGGCAGCGATATCGCCCGGCTCGATGAAAAGCAGCTGCGCGCGCACCGGCCCTTCGTGCAGATGGTGTTCCAGGACCCTTACGGCTCGTTGAATCCCAAGCACAACGTATACCGCATTCTCGAAGGGGTGCTGAAGAATCACGGGGTGAAACAGGCGCAGGAGCGCAGTCGGCGGATCCTCGAAATCATTCAGCGGGTCGGCCTGCCGCCCTCGGCGGTGTGGAAATACCCCCATGAATTTTCCGGCGGCCAGCGCCAACGCATCGGTGTGGCCCGGGCTTTGATCCTGCGCCCGTCCCTGGTGATTCTCGATGAGGCCGTGTCGTCGCTGGACGTCTCGGTGCGGGCGCAGATTCTTAATTTGCTGGCGGATCTCAAGGAAGAGTTCGGCCTGTCCTACCTGTTTATTTCCCACGATCTGTCGGTGGTCAAGTACATGGCTGACCGCGTGCTGGTGATGCACGGCGGCAAGATCGTCGAAGAGGGCGCCCATGACGGGATCTGGAAAAACGCCCGACATGACTACACCAAAAAACTCATCGGCTCGGTGCCGGTGCCGCGTTATCCGGTGGCCGACGACGAGTCGGTCCCGTACACCGATTCGGCCTGGCAGGACTTGCCGGTGGCCATGCTGTTGTCGCGTTTTGCGATCTAGTTGTTTTCAATCCATTCAGGAAAGACCATTAGGGGAGTGAACATGAGCGCTATCGAGTACCGCAACCTGGGCCGCAACGGGATCAAGGTGTCGCCCATCACTCTGGGCACCATGATGTTCGGCGGGCAGACCGACGATGCCGTGGCCAAGCGCATCGTCGACAAGGCCTACGAGCAAGGCATCAACTTCATCGACACCGCCAACGGCTACAACGGCGGCGCGTCCGAGGAGACGGTGGGCCGCTTGATCGCCGAGCGCCGTTCGCAGTGGGTGCTGTCGACCAAGTTCGTCAACCCGAATCCGGGGGCGCTGGGCCCGAACGATCGCGGCGCCTCGCGGCACAACGTGATCCAGTCGGTGGATGCCAGCCTCAAACGCTTGAACACCGATTACATCGACCTGTTTTACTTGCATCGCGAAGACCACACGACGCCGGTGGAAGAAACCCTGCGCGCGCTGTCCGACCTGATCCGCGCCGGAAAGATTCGCTCCTATGGCCTGTCTAACCACCGTGGCTGGAAACTCGCCGAATTCAGCCGCACCGCTGACCTGCTGGGCATCGAACGCCCGGCCGCCAGCCAGCCGCTGTACAACCTGGCCAACCGACAGATCGAAAACGAACACCTGCCGGCCGCCGAGTATTACGGGATTGGCGTGGTTTCCTACAGTCCGCTGGCCCGTGGCGTGCTGACCGCCAAATACGATCCCTCCCAGCCGCCGTCCGAAGGCACCCGTGCCGGTCGCAACGACAAACGCCTGCACCAGACCGAATGGCGCCCCGAATCGCTGAACCTGGCGCAGCGGGTCAAGGATCACGCCGAGGCACGTGGCATCACGCCCGGGCAGTTCGCCCTGGCTTGGGTGCTCAACAACAAACTGATCACTTCTGCGATTGCCGGGCCGCGCACCGAAGAACAATGGAATGATTATGTGCCGGCGCTTAACTACGCGTTTACCGCTGAAGACGAAGCCTTTATCGACGACCTGGTGATCACCGGCCATTCCTCGACACCGGGCTACAACGACCCGAGCCACCCGTTTGCCGGGCGTAAATCCCGCGTTTAACGCCAAGACACTGTAGGAGCGAGCAAGCTCGCTCCTACAAAGGGATTTGTGTTTGATTGAATGACTCAGTTTTTTGCCAGGTTCCAGTTGCGCCATTGCGACTGTGCCAAAAGCAGGCTGGCAATCGTGACTGCCACCAGACCCCACAAGGCAATGGTGGTGGCCACTCCCAGGCGATCGGCCATGTAGCCGGCGACCAGCGTGGCAAGGGGCTGCAAGCCGAAGCCGATGATGCTGAACAAACCCATCAGGCGCCCGCGCATGGCGGTGGGTGAGAGAATTTGCACCATGCTGGTACAGGTCACCATCGCCTGAGAAGTGGCGAGCCCGAACATGAACAGCGCGATCAATTGCACGGCCAGCAGGCTGGTCAGCGCAGACACCACCAGCCATCCCCCCATCCAGATCAACGTCAGTGACAGCGTCAGGCCCATGCGCCGGATGTGGCTGATCACCGGTGACAGGAAAAACGCATAGATCAACGAGCCGGCCGCGGCGGCCCCAAGCAGCAGCCCGGTGCGTTGCGGATCGCCGTGGGCCACCGCCGGCAGCAGCGCCAGGGTGCCGAGGCCGAACATGGTCAGGGCAGCGCAGCAGATGTAGATGTTGCGCAGGGTCAGGGTCTGTCGAATGTGCGCTACCGCTTCGCCGAGGGACACTTTTTCGCCGGCATTCGGTCGACCTTGCCGCACGCTGTGCAGCGACAACAGCGAGAAAATCACCACCCAGTACGATAAGCCATTGGCCCAGAAGGCTGCCGACATCCCGACCTGCGCCACCAGGTAGCCGGCCAGGGTGGGCCCGAGGGTGCGGCAGACGTTGAGGATCATCGAGTTGATGCTGATCAGTTTGCGGATGTTGTCCAGTCCCGCCAGGTCGAACAGGAACGCTTGCTGAGTCGGGAAGTACACTGAGTTCACGCAGCCCATCAGGAACGCAAAAAAGAAGATGTGCGCCAGTTGCACCTGTTCCGCCTGGATCATCGCGCCAACCACGAAGGTCAAGGCGATCTCCACAAAATGACAGCCGATCAGCAGCTTGCGTCGGTCGTAACGGTCGGCGAGGGCGCCGGTGAACATGCTGAACATCAGGATCGGCAGGCTCGAACACAGGGCGCTGACCCCGAGCGCAAAGGCCTGGCCGCCCGATAGCTGGTAAACCAAAAGCGCCATGGCGGTTTGCTGCAGCCAGATGCCGATCATCGACACCGCCTGGCCTGACAGATAGGTTCGAGTGTGCGCGGAGTGCAACGGGGTAAAGTTATTCAGCCACAACGTAAGAGCAGACATAAGTGGGCTATATCCAGGAAAAGTGCAGGAGCGGGGAGTGGGGCTGAAAGCGCGGTGTAATTTGCGCAATGGGTCCGTTACTGTCAATTGAATCGCAGTCATAAACTCAGAACTTAACGATCTATGTGACATGAATAAGTTTGAATTACACTCGCTTCACCTCGCACGGGGCGTTTGATAATTCAGTGCTTCAAAACAATTATTCAATGTCGTGCGACAACGTCCGCCATTATTTTTTATTGTTTCAGGTGGTCGCCGTAGTTGCGGCTGACTGTCCACTTATTAATGGCGAACGCGATGACTGATTTGAGTCTCTGGTATACCCGCTGCCCGACACCCACCCCGCTTGGCCTCGCAGTAAAACTCGGTTACCTACAATCGGCGTTGACGGCAAAGTCCGTGGGCCTGCAATCGTTGCAAAGCTCGCCGGACGAGAAAGTCCGCGCCAGCCATTTCGATCATTCGCAGCCCTGGTCTTTTCGCCAGGGCGGCAACATCCCACCGATCCATGCCCGTGCCAGCGGCCGGGATACGCGGCTGATCGGCATCACATGGATCGATGAATTCCAGGCTGTCATCACCTTGCCTTCGACCGGTATCCGCGACGTGGCCGAGTTGCGCGGCAAGCGCCTGGGCCTGCCGCGCCAGCCTCCGGGCATTATCGATTTCCAGCGTGCCACCGCGCTCAAAGGCCTGCTCTCGACCCTGCAAGTTGCGAGGATTACCCGCGATGAGGTGCAGTTTGTCGATATCGCCACCCGCACGCCGCAGTTGGGCAACGCCACGCCGGGTTATCCGCAGCAGCTGTTGCGACGCTTGCCTTACGCCAATGAACTCACCCAATTGATCAAAGGCGAGATCGACGCATTTTTCGTCAAAGGCGCCGAGGGATTGAGCATCGCCCATCAGTTTGAGGCGCTGATTCTCAGCGAAACCGGAGCCCATGCCGACCCGGCGATCCGCATCAACAACGGCACGCCTCGTTTGCTCACGGTAGATGGCCAACTCGCTCGGGAGCGTCCGGATCTGGTGCAGTCGTTGTTGGACTCGGTGCGTGAAGCAGGTGAGTGGGCGGCGCACAACCCCGATGCTACCCAGCGTTTTGTCGCCCAGGAAATCGGCGTCTCTGAAGAGGCGGTGCAAGCGGCGTTCGGCCCTGAACTGCACTTGAAATTCAGCACCACCCTTGATGCGCCGGGGTTGCAGGCGATCAATTCGTTCAAGGCTTTCTTGCTTGCCGAAGGTTTTATCGACGCCGACTTCGCCATTGAGGAGTGGGTGTATGTCTGAGCCGGCGGTGACGTGGGACGTCATCGTGCTGGGCGGCGGCGCGGCGGGTCTGGTCGCGGCGTTTCATGCCCGTCAGGCCGGGGCTTCGGTGTTGGTGGTGAACAAGGGATTGGTCGGTCGCAGCGGTGCGACCATCACCTCCGGCGGTGGCGTGTCGATTGCCGGTGAGAGTCTGGTAGCGATCGGTCTGGAGGCCGATGCCCGCGATACCGAGGAGCGCTTTCTGCAAGACACGATTGCCGCCGGCTCGTGGCTCAACGATCAACAGTTGGTGCAAAGCATGGTCACCGGGATCGGTGCCGAGATGCAGCGCTTGATCGAGTGGGGCATCAAGTTCAGCGTCAACCGTCGTGCCCCGGGGCACAGCAGCGGGCGCGGCGTGCACATCAGCGGCATCGATATGCAACGGGCATTGACCCGTATCGCCCAACAGGCTGGCGTGAGTTTTCGCGAGGACTTTCAATCGACCCAATTGCTGCGCCGTGAAGGCGCAGTGGTGGGCGTGCTCGGGCTCGACCGACGCACCGGCAGCGTCGACAGTATTCATGGCCACAGCACGGTGCTGGCCACCGGTGGCGCCACCTCGAACTGGAGTTTGCGCACCGCGCCCGAAGAGTTGTCCGGGGAAGGCCAGCGCATGGCGGTGGAGGCGGGCGCAACGCTGATCGACATGGAAATGATGCAATTCTTGCCCTGCTGCCTGGCCGCTCCGGCGATCTGGCGCGGCTTGCAGTTCCCGTGGATTCTCGGCCCGCAAAGCGGTGTGCATGCCTGGTTGATGAACCGCTTCGGTGAACGCTTCATGGCGCGCTGGGACCCGGTGCGCATGGAGCTGGCAACCCGCGACATGGTGTCGGCGGCCTGTGCCACGGAAGTGTATGAAGGGCGCGGCAGCCCCAACGGCGGGGTGTATTTGTCATGGAAGCATTTGCCGAATGACATCATCGATAACTTCCCGGCGACCTCGCGCTCGATCAGCGCTGATTGGCAGTGGGAAGGTTTTGACATGACGCCGCTGGTGCAGCGGATCAAGCAGGGCTATGCCATCGAAGTGGCACCGGCCGCGCATTTTTCCCTCGGCGGGGTGCGGGTCGATGCCGGCGCCGCCACAGGCGTACCGGGGCTGTTTGCCTGCGGCGAAGTGACCGGCGCCATGCACGGCGCCAATCGCTTGTCCGGCAATGCGGGTGCGCAAGTGTTGGTGCAGGGCCGGGTGGCCGGTCAAGCGGCGGCGGTCGATGCGCTTGAGCGCCGCGCGCTTGATCGCCGGGCGCAAAACCAGGACGAGGCGGTGGCGGTGACCATCGCACCGTTCGATCGCACCAGCGGAGTCGCGCCGTTCGAACTCAAGGAAAGCCTCTCGCAATTGGCCGAGCGCGCGCTGGGTCCGGTGCGCACGGCGAAGGCCCTGGAGGAAGGGCTGGCGCAACTGGTCGACCTCAGAAGCAATGCGCTGCCGCAGCTGGCTTGCCGCACCCGTGACCTGATGTGGAACCGCGACTGGAGCGATGCGCTGGAGTGCCAGGCGGCGTTCACGGTGATCGAGTCGGCGTTACTCGGTGCCGCTGGGCGTGAGCATTCGATTGGCGCGCATCAGCGTCACGACAACAAACAGGCCGACCGTGGTGTGCTCAGTCATTCACTGGTCAATTTCAACGGCGCGGCGCTGGTGCGTGATACCACGCCGGTGGCTTTTTCGCTGGTGGCGCGGCCATGAATCGTTGCAGTCCGAGGAGTTCTGAATGCTGATGCACCTGACGCTATTCCGTGACGGCGAACTGCGCCAACTGGATATCCAGCTGCCACCACCGGCCGGCCTCGGTCTGGGCATCGACACCTGGGAAGGCGCCTCGGTGAGCACGGCGTTGCAGTACGCCCAGCGGGTGTTCGAGCCCAACCTTGGTTACTCGCTTTCGTGCCGTCGCGGGCTCTGCAAACTGTGCGCGATGCGCATCGACGGTGAAGTCAAACTCGCCTGCACGGTGGCGCTGCATGAGGGGATTCGCATCGAACCGGCCAAGCCAAAACTCGCCCTGCACGACACAGTGGTTGAACTCAGCCTCGTCAGGATCAAACCCGAGCGCGCCGCCAAAGCGGTCGCTGAACAACGTATTCCAACAACCACCTGACTGCCTGTCGGACTTGCATGCTTATCGCCCGGCACTGTCGCCGGGCGCCCCCTCTCAGGAGTTGAACCATGTCTGAAGCACTGCGTAAAGATTCGCCCGACACCGTAACCAACGCGCAGCCGACCGCGATTTGGTACACCCGTTGCCCGGTGCCGACCACGTCCGGTATTGCCCAGCACAAGCGCTGGTTGCAAAACGAGTTCGCTCGTCACGGGATCAAGCTCGACTCGATCCGCGCCTCCGAGGATCGTGCGGTACGTGAATCACATTTCCGCCACAGCCTGACCGGTAGTTTTCGCGAAGGCGGCAACGTGCCGCCGATTTGGGCGCGCGCCCTGGGCCAGGACACCGTGGTGGTAGGCATCACTTGGGTCGACGAAGAGCAGCAGGTTTTCGTGCGGGGCGACAGCGACATCCAGACCGTTGCCGACCTGCGCGGGCGCAAGCTTGGTGTGGTGCGCAAGGCTGCCAGTGACTTGGTGGACGTCGGTCGCGCCGAAGGTTTGCGCGGCTTGTTGACCGCGTTGCAGTTGGGTGGCGTGCCACGGGACAGCGTCGAATTCGTCGATATCGCCGCACCGGAATGGGATCTTAAGGAAGTCTCCAGGACGCGCGAGGATCATCACGCCATCCCGACCCTGGCGCTGCTCAATGGCACGGTCGACGCCATCTTCATCAAAGGCGCCGGCAGCGCGCGGGCGCTGGCCCAAGGCTTGCGGCCGATCATCAACATCAATGAGCAGGAAGACCCTTTGCTGCGCCTGAGCGCCGGCTCGCCGCGACCGATTACTGTCGACCGCCAGACCTTGATCGATTCTCCGGACATCGTCGTGCGTTACCTCGCCGTGTTGCTCAAGACCTACGAATGGGCCAAGGAGCATCCGCAGGAAGTGGTGACCACCATCGCCGCCGAAACCGCCACCGACGAAGCCAGCGTATTGCTGGCATTCGGCAAAAAGCTGCACTTGGCGTTCGAGCCGAAACTGTCGGAGGTCTACATCGAAGGATTGCGTCGGCAGAAAGACTTCCTGCTGGCCGAAGGCTTCATCGACAAGGATTTCAGCGTCGATAGCTGGATCGACCCGACTCCGTTGCAGCGGGCCTGGGCAATCAAGGACGAGATCGTGCTTGATTGAGACAGGCGGCACTGATTCGCCGGACTGGGGGCCGGCGTTTTTCCTCCATACCATTGAAGACTGACAGGATAAAAAATGGGCAATGTCCAGAGCGCCACCCATGCCTTAAAGGTGTTGCGGCATCCGGTACCTAACGGCGAGCTGCTCGACCTTGGCCGGGTCTTCCGGCAACCCTTGGCACTGTCGCGGCTGCACAGCACACCCAATCGGGTGCTGAGTCGCCGCGAAGGCGTCCTGCTCGGGGTGTTCGCGCTGGTACTGCATGGCGCAGTGATCGTCTGGGTCAACCAGAACCCGCCGCCGGCATTGCCGGTGGTGCCGCCGGAAATTCCGCCGATGACCATCGAGTTCTCGCAGCCGGCCCCCCCGTTGGTGGTGCCTCCACCGCCCGAGCCGATTGCGCAGCCCGTGGTCGAACCTCCGCCACCGGTTGAAGATGAGTTGGCGGTCAAGCCACCGCCACCCAAACCGATTCCAAAACCCAAGCCCGTGGTCAAGCCGGTGCCCAAACCCGTGGCCAAGCCAGTGGAGCAGCCACCGGCACCGTCCGCGCTGCCACAACCGGTCGCCGCGCCAGCTCCTCCGGCACTGCCCGCACCCAAACCGGTGACCCCGGCGTCGGCCAGCGCCGGTTACCTGAAAAACCCGGCGCCGGAATATCCATCGCTGGCGCTGCGTCGCGGCTGGGAAGGCACGGTACTGCTGCGCGTGCACGTCCTGGCCAGCGGCAAACCCAGTGAGATCCAGATCCAGAAAAGCAGTGGCCGCGATCAACTCGACGACGCCGCGCTGGCTGCAGTGAAGCGCTGGAGCTTTGTCCCGGCCAAGCAGGGCGATGTCGCCCAGGACGGCTGGGTCAACGTGCCCATCGACTTCAAAATCAAGTAACGCAACCTGTCGACATACACCGCGGGCCACCTGACAAAAGGCGCATCGCTACAACCGATTCAATGCCTTGTTGGAGAGCCTGACCATGAACCTGATTGCATCCCCCTTCGAATCCGTCGAACACACCGTCATCTGGCTGTTGATCCTGTTTTCCGTAGCCACCTGGGGTCTCGCCCTGCTCAAAGGCGTGCAGTTCACCCGCCTGAAGACCCAGGACCGCAAATTCCACAAACACTTCTGGGCCGCGTCCAGTCTCGATTCCGCCGCTGAACTGGCCCATAGCCAACCGGGCGCAGCCGCGCGCGTCGCCCTGGCCGGTTACGCCGCGATCCAGGTACCGGAAGACGCGCAAGCCGCCGACCTGAGCCAGGCAATCAACCACCAGGACCGCCTCGAACGTGCCCTGCGCCAGCAGATCGTGCGCGAACGACGCTCGCTGGAAAGCGGCCTGGCCATCCTCGCCAGTATCGGCAGCACCTCGCCCTTCATCGGCCTGTTCGGCACCGTCTGGGGCATCATGTCCGCCTTGAAAGGTATTAGTGCCGCGGGCTCGGCGAGCCTGGAAACCGTGGCCGGGCCGATCGGCGCCGCCCTCGTAGCCACCGGCGTTGGCATCGCCGTCGCCGTGCCGGCGGTGCTGGTCTACAACTACTTCCTGCGTCGCCTGAAACTGACCGCCGCCGACCTCGATGACTTCGCCCACGACTTCTATAGCCTCGCGCAGAAAAACGCGTTCCGCGTGCTCCTGCATCCGGCATTGAGCAAGCCCGGCGCAACCGTCGCCGGGCAGAAAGTCAAGGAGGCGTCCTGATATGGCGTTCTCTACACAAGACAGCGATGAAGTGCTCAGCGAGATCAACGTCACGCCTCTGGTGGACGTCATGCTGGTGCTGCTGGTGGTGTTCATCGTCACCGCGCCACTGCTGACCAACGCGATCCCGATCAACCTGCCGAAGACCGAATCGGTCGCACCGGTGGACCAGAAAGACCCGCTGGTGGTCAGCATCGACGACAAGGGTAAGGTGTTCATCAACAAGGACGAAATCCAGGCCGACCTGCTCGAGTTCAACCTGCAAGCCGCCAAGGCGAAAAACCCCGACGTGCGTGTGCAGCTGCAGGCGGACAACGGGGTGAATTATGGCGAAGTGGCCCGGGCGATGGCTTCGATCGAACGGGCGGGGATTACCAAGTTGTCGGTGATTACAGCAAAGTAAAAAGCGTTAGAGAGTGGAGTGGCATTAAGACTACTCGGGTAGAGATTGGCCGAGCCAATGAAAAAAATCAGGTGCCAGAGCCGGGGGCTGCCCCGGCCCTGGGCAGTCGCTGCACATAAATCTTCGGCGAACACCCGGTCCGCTGCTTGAAGCACCGATGAAAAGTCGACAGTGAGTTAAACCCCGCAGCACCCGCAATCTCATCAACTCGTGACGCATGCCGTTGCGCATTCAAGCGTTCGAGCGCCTCATCAAGTCGCAACTGATTGAGAAACGCATAAAACGTCTGCCCCCGAACCTGGTTGAGAACAAACGAAATCTGGTTGCGCGTGTAACCTGTCGATGCCGCCACCTGAGACAGGTCCAATCGTGGATCAAGATAAGGTTTCGACTGCTCAAAGTACTGCTGCAAATCATTGGAAAGCGCCCCGACCTGGCGGGCAGACAATCCCAGTCGGCTCACGGCATCGGCACTGTATGCCGGACGAATCACAGTGGGCGCCTGGCTGACCAACACCGCATGTTCGTTGACCTTGACGATCAATCCATCCTTCACTTACAGCGCCTCGACAGTGCGAAATGAAACCAGGCCCTCGCTGCCATTGAGTGTCACCCGGTATTGCAGGAACGCGGTTTCGCCGTCGATGCGCAAGCGATCGGTGTAGGTCTGCAACTCTTCAGATCCTAGCGGCATGCTCGCCGCGAGATAGTCGCGCAGCTGCGAGTATTCGATGGTCCGGTTCTGGAAAAAATCGTTGTACTCGATCGCCGGGTGATAGAGCGCCATCACGCTGTCCAGGTCGCGTCGTTTCCAGGCCTGGTGGTAGCGCAAGGCAACTTCATGAGTCTGCACACTCGAAGGGTCCGCCAGGAAGGTGGGGGTGGTGTGTAAATCGGGTGCTTCCACGACGAGCTCCATGGTGCAGATCAGGGCGAAGCCACGAGTATTCCAGAAGCCGTGGTTTTCCGCCCGTGTCCGCTGCGAGGTTTGCCGCATCGTTGTGCCTGTGAAAGCACCGGCGATTGCTTTAGCGTCAGCCCATGATTTTTCCGGAGCATGCGTGCATGACGTTTCACACCGCGATCCGATCCCTGGCAGAGGCCCGGCCTTATCAAAGCATAGCTAAACAGCTGCTTAACCGTCCTGACGCGTTGCAGTAGAAGCCTGTGTGCGTAATTAAACAGGCAGCATGGCACCTCTAGATAAAATATAGGGCTCCTTTGGGTCGTCATTGACACATAAATGGCATAGCGTTATATCACCACCGAGTCCTCAGGCTACAACGACTATTTTGTGCATAGCTAGCATTGAATGTTCATCATAATTCAAGCCTCTTCGCGCGGTGCAATCGTATGGCTTATGCATCCCTGGGAATTAAACCTTCTGTAAAGATGGAGATCGCTTCGGTGATCAGATGCTCGCTTTCTGCCTGCGAAGGCAACTCCCGTAGTCCTAGCAAGCAGCGCAACTGCAGATCACCAGTCAGGGCATCGAGAAATATCACTGCTCGGGTATGAGCGTTGCCTGGCGATACCAGCCCAGCGCCTTCTGCCCAAGTAAAATACCCGGCCAAGCAGTTGTAAGCGGTAGAGGGGGCCGCTTCAAAGAATGACCGGGCCGCCTTCGGCGTACGCAATGCCTCAGCAACAATCAAACGGTGTAGAGCGATGGTCCGTGGGGATAGGACAACGTCCAGAAAGATCCGAGCGATTGTTTCTAACGCTTCCTGCAGGGGGCTGTGCTTCAGATCAATATGGGTCAGAGGGCTCACGTTCTCTTCGCAGAGCTGTTCGATCATGGCGGTGAACAACCCTTCTTTGTCGCCAAAATAACTATAGATCGTTCGCTTCGATCCGCCGATGGCTGCAATGATGCCGTCAACGCTGACGCCGGAGTATCCCTCGGCGAGGAACATTTCAGTCGCTACTTTTAGAATGCTTTGACGCTTTGCTACCTGCCGGGGGCTTTCCATGTGACTCGGGTATTCCTGAAAAAAATACGATAAGAATTTCGCCACAGCGTACCCCGCTCTGGATATGCCTTCCAGCTGCGTCGCCTGCCAAGCGCATTTGTAGCCCGATAATTTTTTTTAAAAAAACGCAATGAGCACTCTTGACGCGCTTTGGGTTTCGGCGCAAGTTTCTCATAGCGGTACGGTAACGTACCGTACCTTTTGTAAAAACAAAAACAATAGAGGGACTGATCATGCGTTTTGTACATTTCGTAGAAGGGACTTCCAAAGGACTGGGTGTCGAACAAGCGGGTATCCTGAGAGGTCTGACTGAAAAGGATCACGGCTATCCGGGCTCTCTACTGGATCTTCTCAATGCTGGTGCTGATGCCCTCAAAGCAGCACACGATCGACTGAGTGATGCACCCCTGATTGACCTATCCAAGGTACGTTATCTGCCGCCTATCGAGCGCCCGGGGAAAATAGTCTGCGTAGGCTTGAACTATGCCGAGCACACCAAGGAAAGTCCGTACGAGCAGCCGTCCTATCCGTCCTTTTTCCCCCGTTTCTCCTCGACCCTTGTCGGGCATGGCGAGCCGATCATTCGTCCCCGTGTCTCCGAGGAACTGGATTTCGAAGGTGAACTGGTCGTCATTATTGGTACCGGTGGCCGGCATATTTCCAAAGAGCGCGCTTTGGAACATGTTGCGGGTTACGCAATATTCAATGAAGCCTCAGTACGCGATTATCAATTCAAATCGCCGCAATGGACCATTGGGAAGAATTTCGATGCCACTGGTGCATTCGGCCCTACCTTCGTCACTGCTGACGAGCTACCACCCGGTGCATCTGGCCTGAAACTGGTAACTCGCCTCAATGGTGCGATCGTGCAGCAGGGCAACACCGCCGACATGATCTTTAATGTCGTCGATCTGATTTCTATCCTCAGCGAAGCAGTGACGCTGGAGCCCGGCGACCTCATCGTCACCGGTACGCCTGCGGGCATCGGCTGGGCTCGTACTCCGAAGCTGTTCATGAAGCCGGGCGATCTTTGCACTGTCGAGATCGAGGGGCTTGGCACGCTAAGCAATCTGATTGCCGACGAAAATCCACCAGCCTGATTCTGCTGGGTTGCCGGTTTGAAGCTGTCGCCTGTTTAGCGAACTGCACCGCAGTATCGCGTATGACTGCTTTAGCGTTAGCCGGCTTGCTTTCTGCCCATTGAATGGTGTCCCCGCTAGACCCTTACAGGTTTGGCTAGGTTGCCTTGCCCATTTGTTAATGGCTGCCCGTGGAGCGACTGCTCCGGGCATGGCTGAGGAAGAACAATCGTGCTGCAGATTAAAGACATCAATCATGTCGTCTACCACCATCCCGATCTTTCTGCAATTGAACGGTTCCTGACCGACTTTGGACTGGTCGTCGCGCACCGCACTGAGCAGCGGATCTACCTGCGCGGGGCGTGCTCTCTGCCTTATATCTACATTGCCGAGAAGTCAGAGCAGGCTAGGTTTGGCGCTATCGCTTTCGCCGTCGAAAGCTTTGACAACCTACAGGAGGCGACCCTGCTGCCTGGCGCGTCGCCCATTCAAAATCTGGAAGGGCCTGGAGGCGGACAATGCGTGGTGTTGCATGATCCGTCCGGACGTCGAATTGAGCTGGTACATGGCATCGAGCCGTTAGAGGCATTGCCCCTGCGCGCCCCGCTGGCCCTCAACTCGGCGCAACAGAAACAGCGCTTTGGACAATCGCAGCGTCCTGATAAAGGTGCCGCAAAAGTCCTGCGGCTAGGACATGCCGCTATCGGAGTGACTGACATCGGGGCGTTGCTGAAGTGGTACAGAGAGACGCTCGGGATGTTGCCGTCTGATCTGGTGATCAAAGAAAACGAACCTGACTTCCCGATAGCTGCATTCCTGCGGCTGAATCGCGGTAGTGCGTGGACCGATCATCACAGTATTGCGCTATTTGAGGCAGACAAAGACTTTGTTCACCACGCCTCTTTTGAGGTGCAGGATTTTGATGCGCAGTGCCTGGGGCACGAATGGATGCATAAACAAGGCTGGTCCCCGTTTTGGGGCGTTGGCCGGCATGTGTTGGGTAGTCAGATCTTCGACTACTGGGCCGATCCATCGGGCAACCTCATTGAGCACTTCACAGATGGGGATTTGTTCAACGAAGGCTCCCCATTTGGCTACACGGTTGCCAGCGACGCCAGCCTATACCAGTGGGGTCCAAAAATGTCGGTGAAGTATTTCCTCGACGGTAAATGCGAAGTCGAACAGACCCATTCTCGGCCAGAAGAGTCTCGCCAGCGGCACGTCGGATGAATCCCCCCGATTAGATGCCAGAAGTGAGGCCTGGCAGGGCGGGGCTAAATTTCCATTTTGCCAGGTTTCAAGCTGTCGACTGGTTGAACCAACCAATAAACGGCGACTGACTCAACATACTGCGGAATATGCTGAGTGAGGGGCAATCAGTGCCAGCAGTTACCGGGAATTGAGCTCTGAAGAATCCTTCTCAACATGTTAAAGCACTCGATCAGGCAGCAACAATATAAGTAAGGCCTCGAGTGATACATCCAATTGACTGCGAACGAAGAGAAAAATAAATGTCGGATCAAGACGTAAAAAATATTGTTACAGCACTCGAGACGCTTCGCCGGCGGGCAATGATTGAGCAAGATATGGATTATCTAGAGCGCATCTATTCCAGCGATCTCACCTATAGCCACTCGGATGGAAAAAGTGATGGCAAGATCTCATACCTTCAAGGCATGCGCAGAAGTGTTTGGATTTATAAAAGCCTCCAGAGCGAAGATGATCATGTCCGTATTCTGGGTGACTGCGCCGTTTTTAACGGGCTAATCGAGATGGATGTCATTATCCGAGGTGAGCCTATGATTTTAAACTCGCGATACATTAGCGTATGGAGGAATGGCGACTTGGGGTGGCAAATGATTGCTTGGCAGTCCACTCGATACTCGAAAGTGTAAAGCGGTTCATTGTGCGGGGTGAATACCCGAAATTTTTGAGCCGTTACTTCTCAACCGTAATGAGACCATTGATGCTCCGGGTTTTGGGGAGAATTACTTGCAATCAGCATGGGAGGTCTGAGTTGTGGCGCCATTGCTAAGTCAACGTGATACACCCCACTCTTTTTATCTTCAAATCCCTGCACGAAGGCGCGTGGATTTTCCCAATGGTCTCCCGCACGGGCGATGGGCGCTCACTCGCTTTTAGGCTGTGAGCGTGACATCTCCTAGTGGGGAAGCTTTTTAGAGGGGGAAGGTTGGTATGACAGAAAGCCACTCACCGACCTCTACTTTTCCTCTGCTTTTCTGTGGCGGATGTTGATATTCTGCGGCCTGGGGCTGCGGTGTAGAACAAAATTCACATTGAGATTAAAAATGGAAATTGATCTAGCGGTTTCTCATGATAGCTATTTTGATGAAGGTGGTGCTCCGCTGAGGCTTTGCTTTGATAAACGCTCATTCCAGTGCTCTGGAGTGAAAGTAGTGCTCAATCAGCTGCCCTACTTGTTCAATGACGCTACAGGTGAGGTGTTCTTTCCTACGACTTCTGTGGCCATAATCGAAGAAACGGTGGCGCGTGCCAAAAGAAGTAACAAAGATGTCGTAACGATCAACCAAGTAGGTAGGTTCAGTCGCGGCAAACTACCCATAGCGCAAGGAACCAGCTTCAAGTATTCAGCGATAGATCACTTTTTTATTCCTGGGTTGCTGAGGAATATTCCTTCGGATGGATATTTGACGCCGATCTATTTCAATAAAGATGTTTTGTTGAAGTACGAGCACAGCGAAAGTTGTAGCCTGGATCAGGCTACGTCGAGCGCTGGATCGATACAGATGAAAGGGGGGCAGTCTGTTCCGTATGGAATTAATCAGCGCGGCAGCGTGATAATGTGGTTAGGCGACATCGTCGGCCTTCCCGAGCAAGAAAAAATGTACCTGTACTCCGAGAATATCGATCCGCAGCACGATCTGCATTCAGATTTCTATAACAACCAAATATTAGGCGAGTGGCTTGGTGACATCTAGAGGTTGAGTGATTTGCGTCACTATTATTCAGTGGGTTGTACGGGGAAGACGCGCTAGCTCTGATATCTCGGTAGTTTTTACTTCGAAATCACTTGCTCTAAGTTTCAAGCCGTTCAGCTCCACCGGCAAAAATTTTGAAATAATCTTGTTGTGATAGACCGCTAGCCACAATAATTTATCGAGATATCCTTTGGTTTGTTCGCTGGTCGAATAGCGGCTGGTAATCAGATGTTTATGTGCTTGGAGGAGGGTGGGAAAGTGATCAGGGTTGTCAAGCTGCCTGCACATGCTGGCCAGGTAATTGATATACCAAAGTCCGTTGTCTCCCCGAGCTACCAGGTTTCGAATTTCTTTTATTTCATCAGTGCCACTGTGCCCATCTCTTCGCAGCGTAGCATCCTTGCGCACCTCATTTAGTACCTTAGGGTCGATCACAATCCGTGGGTAGATGGCGAGCTTGCTTTCAAGTTCGTAAGCCATAACCATCGCGGGGCCAAATATTATCCCTTGATTCAGGTATATTTCTCCGATGGTCAAAGCGCCTCGTAGGATAATATTTTCCGACACTAATTCTCCTTGTATTAGGCTCAGATCGTTGATCTCACTAAGCACATGTCCTATCGGATACCGTAAATTGTCTCCGTCTAAAAAGCGCACTCGTACGATGCTGTCGGAGAAGGCTACGGAGCAGATTGCCGGCTCTTCATTATCCATTTGATCGTGGCTTTCGGGAATCGCATATTTCCTCACGGCAGAAAGAACGTGTTCGACTTTGTCCGCGTCTCCACTTTTCACCAGGCTGGCAAATCCAAGAATATCTAAAAACGTGACGACTGCCCGACGATAGCGCACAGGTTCTTTCGCAGTCTCAAATTTAGGGGGGATTTGTGTTTTTTTGCTCACTAGTTGCTCCTAGTAAAATCAGAACACTTATTCGAACAGACTAGCAGAGCTCAACGTGGCAATTGCGAGGGGGGCAATTCACACCTGTATAGAGCTTGGGTTCCAGAGGCAGGTCTGATGCGCGGGTGCGGGCGGTTGTTCGCAATGAATGGCTTGGGTGTCATCAGTTTCAACCGGAACGGCCATTGCTGGTTATGATCTGTCCGGCGACGCTGCGGCAGCACGTTGCAGCCAGTCTGATTGCCCTCCCCAAAACATCGCATTTAGTTTCGGAGGGGGGACAGTTGACCGGCGGCAAGGTCAATGAGCGTGTCAGTCGATGGTGGTTTCCAGCTCGCCGAGCCCATCAATCCATACTTTTAGTACATCACCCCGCGCAAGGAACACCCCCTTTTCCATCCCCACGCCTGCAGGCGTCCCGGTCAGCAACACATCGCCAGGAAACAACTCGATTCGCTGGGTGAGGTAAGCAATTTGCTCTGCAACGCCGTAAAGATGGTTAGAGGTGTTGGAGTTCTGCTCCAGTTGGCCGTTTCGCCAGAGTTTGATGGCAAGATTTTCCGGTGTTTCTACAAACTCAGCCGGAGTCAGAAACGGTCCTATTGGGCAGGCTCCGTTAAAACACTTGTGAGCTGTCCAGTCATAATAGAACGGACTGCTCGGATCTACTTGGCCTCGGCGCACATGGTCTCGCGAGGACAGGTCATTGGCGCACGTATAACCGGCCACGTACTCCAATGCCTCATCCTCCCTCACTCGGTACGCCCGGCGACCGATGACCACAGCCAGCTCGGCTTCCCAGTCGAGTTTATGTGTTCCTTCGGGAATTTTGACGACCTGCTTATGTGCGGCCAAGCTCCCTCTGCCGGCCTTGATGAAATGCCAAGGTGGAATGCCCTCACTGCGCGGGTCCACAGGTGGCTTGATGTTGATAGCCCGCGCCATTGCCTCCACGTGGTCCTTGTAGTTAGCGCCGGCGGCGTAGACGGTACCGGGGTGCTGTAAGGGGGGGGCAAATTTCAATGTGTTCAAGTCGAGCAAGAGAGCCTGGTACTCAGACGGATGTTCCGCGACCTGGTTAGCCAGTGTCTGAAGCTGTACGTTGGAGAGTTTCCAGTCTGCCAGCAAGCCATCAATTGTGGTTACTGGGAGATCAAGTGAGGCTGCCTTTGCCGCTCGGCTCAGGTCGTAAGCTCGATCTCCAAGCAGTAAGCCTGTTGCGGGAGTAGCAGCGTCAGACTGGTATGCGAAAAGTTGGTATTTCATAATCCACCATCAAATTAACGCGCGTTTTCGGAAAAGGTGGCCTGCACCGTGAGTACCTTCCTCTTCTGGATGGGCACGGGAGTCGGTTTCAATAAGTTTGATGACGGCTGAGATGTCGTCGTTTTCCATGCCATTGTCAGAGGCGCGGAGAAAATAGGACTGTGCGACGCTGAACAGCGGTGAGGCACAGCCCAACTCTTCAACGAGTTCACTCGCCATACGAAGGGATTTGTCGAAAGTAACGAGCGCGCCAGGCGCAGGTTGGAACTTACGACTGGCCATGATGGGCGCTCGGCTGGCAAACATGGTGGAACCTCCAGCGCTCTGCCGAATCATCTCTATTATTTTGTCGGCGCTAAAGCCGGCTTTGACGCCTAAATTTAAAGCCTCGGCCGCAGCCACCGTGTGGATCGTCAAGAGGTAATTTGCAATCAGCTTCATCGTAACCGCGCTTCCAAACTCGCCAATACGGAACTGAACGCTCGTGATTGCATCGAGAACAGGCTTGCAATGCTCGATCAGTTGTTCGTCACCGCCGAGGAATAACGAGGCTTTGCGTTGAAGTACGGCGAGAGGTGAGCCACTCACTTCCGCCTCCAGGATCCTGGCCCCGCGATACTCAATACGCTCTGCCATACGCAGCTTGAAGCATCGACGATAGGTCCCGGTTTCAATCAGCGTGTGGCCGGGCTGCAAGGCGTTAAGAAGTCCTTGGCGTCCATCCATGACCTCGATCTGAGCGGCTTCGTTCGGTAGGCACGTGAGGATATAATTCGACGCATCGGCCACTTGTGCGGGACTCGCCAAGGCGATGCCGCCGAGTTCAACAAATGCTTCTGGGTTCGAACGACGATAGCCAGCTACACGAAATCCGGCGGCGAGCAGATTCTTCGCAATTGGTAGACCGATTTGGCCTAGTCCCACGATGCCAATAGTGATAGAACGCATCGATTGCTTCTCTAATTATTGTTGTTGCGATCTTGGCTGCTAACCTAGGCGTAGAACAATTAGAGAACAAATCGCGAGGGTTATTCATATGTAGTAATGGCAGTTATAGTTGTATGGCGATTACGACTTAAACCTGCGCAAACGTTGGGAACACGCGGTCTTGACCAATGCGCGTTAAGGCGCCGCTTAAATTTAATGTCCCATGCAGGGGGAGCAGCAGTTTGTTGGTCAGGAGTAGGGCGGAAAATATCTGCGTTGGTTCGAACATCGGCAAACGATTTGGGCAAATTAATCGCTGCTCGCATGTCGCACGCCCGGGGATACCCTGCGAGCACTGCCAGCCATTACGTCCGCTTCGTGCAGGCAGCATGGATGCCTGCTAACCACTCCAGGACAGGCCGGTCAAACCTCTGACAACACTTTGAATATTAGTTTGCGCAACCAGCTGTTCGCTGGATCCCTATGATACCTGCCATGCCAGAGCACATTGACGGTGAACTCGGGTAAGGCAACCGGATGAGAAAGGGCAGTCAAGCCAAAAGGCTCCCTGCAGAAGGAGGCGAAATGCTCGGGCACCGTCGCGAGTAAGTCGGTGTGTTGGAGGATGTGACCGATCGCCGCAAAGTGCGGAACCTCTAGCCGAATGGAGCGTTGAATACCTTGGCGCGTCATCAAGGCATCCGCTTCACCATGACCGGTATTCGCTGCGATCACTCTTACATGTCCGTAAGAGCAAAAACGTTCTAGGGTGAGCGCTTCCTGTGTGGCTGGATGGCCCTCACGGCACATGCAGACGTAGCGTTGCTGGAGTAATCGGCGCTGGTAGAAACCCGTTTGCAGATGCGGTATTAGGCCGATGGCCAAATCCACTGTGCCATTTTGCAGATCCTCGTTGAGGCTCATCGCATTGTCACGGACGGTGCTGATTACGCACCCCGGCGCGAGACTTGCCAAAGCATCCATCAACCTCGGCATCACATAGATCTCACCGATGTCCGTCATCGCCACTGTGAAAGTTCTTACAGTGCTACCCGGGTCGAATACATTCTGCTGGCTCAAGGCGTCCCGAAGGGTAAGTAGGGCTTGCGTCACCGGCTCAGCTAATAGCTCGGCGAAAGGGGTCGGGACCATACCCTGATAGGTACGAACGAAAAGATCATCCTGAAGCGCTGCACGCAAGCGCTTGAGCGCATTGCTGACCGCGGGCTGGGTCAGGCCCAGGTTTTGCGCAGCAGTTGATACCCGTCGATCCAGCAGCAGCTGATTGAAGACCACGAGTAAGTTCAGATCCAGATCCTGCAGGTCCACTGTCCACCGCCTGAAGTTGGAGTCACGGACAGCGTGCTCCCTAGAGATATTCACATGAGAAATGAACTCTATACAAATTCGTGCGTTTATCAATATTGGTGCAGGGCGCAGAATGGACGAGCCAAATCGTGAAGCCTGCAATGAAGAGTCTTGTGGCAGTTTTCGCAAAGGCTTACTAAGAGCGTTACGCAGTTGGATGCTCAGGGATAAGCCCACTCAGCAGCAGGGACGACGCAGGTCTCCGAATCGTAAGCTGCCTTTCCCTGGATATCAGTTCGCTTTCAATATTCTGTCAGCAGTGCATGGGTTTTCATCGATGCGTCCTCGACGCAAGGGTGTCGTCTTATTTAATTACCTCACTTCCCTTTGGAGGCCTCCCATGACAGCAAATGCTTACTTGAAACTAGCCGCCCGCTACGGCGCACCAGATGTTTCGCCGCTCAAACCTTGGAACGACACGATCGACCAGTTGCTCGACCACCGCAGTGTTCGAACCTTCACTGGCCAACCTCTGCCCGAGGGCACGATCGAGACCTTGATCGCTGCCGCACAGTCGGCTTCTACGTCCTCTAACCTCCAGGTCTGGAGTGTCGTCGCCGTTCAAGATGCTGATCGAAAGAGTCGTCTGTCGGCGTTAGCTGGTAACCAGCCCTACATCCACCAGGCGCCACTGTTTTTTGTCTGGCTTGCCGACATGTCCAGGGTATCGCGGGTTGCACAGCAGCAAGCAGTGGAGCTGGAGGCACTGCCTTACTTGGAAAGCTTGCTGCTTGGGACAATCGACGCGGCGCTGGCGGCGCAAAATGCTGTCGTCGCTCTGGAGTCGCTGGGACTTGGGAGTGTGTACATCGGTGGCATCCGTAACGACATTGAGGGAGTTGCCAAAGAGCTCGGACTACCCCCGCACGTCTATCCAGTCTTCGGTCTTTGCGTTGGGTACCCGTCAACTGATCGACCCGCCAAGGTAAAACCACGACTGCCCCAGCGTGCTGTCCTTCACTATGAAGCATACTCGGCTGCCGGCGAGCAGGAAGTGATTGCTCAATATGATGAGCGCCTGGGTGCATTTTACGAGCGCGAGGGACTCAAGGCTTCAGGGTGGTCAGAGCAGGTGGTCAACAGGCTGCGGCGCGCTGCAAACCTGCACGGGCGTGAGGAGCTTCTTGGTGAGCTGACTCGGATGGGGTTCGGGCTGCGCTGATCATTGAGTTCTAGGTGTGACATATCTGCGCGGACTGTTCCTCTTAAGCTTATCGTTTCATTTCAAAGGGCCTTTCGATCTCGGCGAGTCACCCCCAAATAAGTATTCAACAAATTGAAGAATCAATTTGTCTACAAAACAGCGGCTGGAAGTTTCCCGATGAGCAGGCTCAAACGCTTATTGCGCCTGAATATTTTGCCCGTTGTCATGATGATAGTGGGAGGTTTCTAGCAGGAATTCGTCTGGGAACGGCGCAGGCCGAATGTTAATCAGTGTCCAGGTTTTGCGCGATATGTCTCACGAGCTCAAGTGGGCTTTGGCTGCTAATCACGTTGTAAATGAGGTCGCGTTTGCTGCGAGGTAATTTCTTGACAACACTTTTGGCAGCCGTTCGTACGCCTTCGTCAGTGCCGTGAATTCGTGCTGCAAGCAGCAATACCAATGTGGCGTCGGTGAGATTCATGTGCTGGCCCTGATAAAAATTGCGAACGAGTGTACTGGCTTTTTTCGGCAGCGCGTAAGGCCATAGCAAGCTTCCAATTCGACTTGGTGGGTAGGAGGTTTTGGAGTTGGCGACGAATTCACGTGTCGCGGGATGTCAGTGGGTATGCTCGCTCGCCGCCGTTCAACACTCCTAGCAGCTGAATCATGGGCCCGAGGTATAAGGGGCGATGAAATTCCTATTTATCAGGGCTTGCTGGGCAAATATTCAGTTGCTAGGATATTCGCACCTGTGGATTCGCCGCATCCCTCAAGGCCACCTGGCTAGCGCGTTTATGAGCTCCCGTCGTCCTCTCTCGACCGGAAGGCTCTGAACCCTTTTGTCCAGAACTTGAAGGAACCACGCATGAATCTCAGCCCCCGCATCGTTAGCGTTGAAATATCAAAAAGCGCGTATAAACGCCTCAAATACCTCAGTGAATCGAGTCTTCCCCAGTTCGAGTTCCTGAACCTTTTCAGTAGAGCACTCGGGGAGAGAGACCGATCCGCGGGCTCCAAAACATCCAATTTTGCTGCAAAAACCCTAACCGCAGTGGCCATCGGTGCCGAGACCTTCAACGCGATTCAGGCGTTGGGGCTCATTGTGGATGATGATGTGATGGTTGATGTGGTGAAGGCCCGTCAGGACGCTCAGGCAGGGCGCTTGCTTGACTACATCTCTACGCATGCACCTGTGTTAGGGCTTAGCCTTCCTCCACGACTCGACCGGTACTGCGCAACGATCATCGATCTTTGGCAACCTACGATGATCAATCCAAACCATTTTCCCGAGATGCTGGCCAAAGTCGATGAGGCGATGGAGGACCACTCAATCGGCCAGCTGTTCTTCGACACTCATGCGACGTTCAACCGTCTCAGTGCCGCAGATGAGAGGCCGGAAAACAAGCTGTTGATGTTAGGCCTGGCGCTCGTTGTTCGGTTAAATGGGCAGCTTTTTGGGGCGATGCCAGAAGAACAGCTCCTATTTGATATCAAGCGTTTGATTGGCTTGCATGCTGTCGACCTCGCGAACTCCGGGGAGTCAGCGAAATGCGGTCGGGCCGCTTTGATCTTGGAAGTACTCTGGCACGATGGTTTTCTTCAGGCCGGTATAGATTTAGCCCGTATGTACGACGATCTGTTGAGCCCTCTCAGGCAAAGCAGCAGCTATGCGCGGCTCGTCATGGATGAAGTGCTTGATCACTACATGCGTAACCCAACTGGGTCATTTACAGACCCCGACAGCGCTACGCTGATGTTTGCTTTTCATGCCCATTTGCAAGTTAAAGGCATTCTCGAGGATGCCGGCAATGGCCAGCAGATGCTGCGCTTCACTGTCGATTTGCTCAAAGGTCTGATGTGCGCCGTCAGTCAGAAAATTGAGGGTGCGAGTTTGGCTGCCATCAGTTTTCTCGACCCTGGCAAAGCCGATCCAAGCGACGATCACGCTGTTTACTATGTAGCGGCTCGTCGGGTCGTCAGCCAGTACCCTAAGGCTGAAGCATATTGCATTGCGACAAACGAGCTGGCACTGACAGCTCACTCAAGGTGTCACGGCTGATACATCCTCAAGTACTGTCCTCGCCCTCCAAGCGTAGATTGAACGGGTGGTTGTATAAAGTGTGCCAGCCAGCGGGAGGGTGAGTGATTTTTAGAATGATCACTCACGGAATTAAAATCATGAATGCTTGTATTTGCCCTACGTGCCACGGTCGCGGTGAAGATGTCGAGGTTGACTGCTCCAACTGTCATGGATCGGGCTATGACCCAAACGAAGACAATTGCTTTGCTCAGTGCCACGACTGCTACGGTGAAACCACAGTGGTCCTGGATGTCTGTCCGCGATGCGGTGGCAGTGGGGAAATTACCTCAAATGACCTTGATTCTGATGGGGAAGTAGAGGCTGACGAGCACGGTCGTTTAGAAGGTAACGATGCACCGTACTGTTAAGACTGATAGACACCCTCCCAAGCCATCAGTTGGCTTGGGGCGTTTTTTCACTGGCCCAGCCTTCGTCAATGCCGTGGAAATGAGCGGGGTGATGACCAAGTAAGCACCGGTATTCGGTCTTCCTTGGCTTTCACTTTAATTGTGACTTAGTGGCGAAACACGATGCGCACCTTGTGCCGTCTTACTCTCATCAGCCTGTTTCTAGCGAGTGGCGGCTGCTTTGCCTGGTTTGCCTTCCTGCAGCTAAAAATACTGGTACCCATACTTACCTGAATTGCTGATCAGCAAACCCGCAGGGTGGGCTGCAGAGACGAACGCTCACTCCCAGATCAAGCGACAGGCAGTGAGCCTGCTGCAACACGCGCCCAAGCAATAATCTGATTCAGGCATGAGGGGAGGTTGAGGTGGACGGTTTGGCAGGCTCCGCCTCACTAGCCCGAGTCTGTCCACTCCGTGTTTTATCAATGCCCCATACTGCCTTCGCGACCTCCTCAATTTTCGCCACGAACTTGTCGACGTTGAAGCCGGCTATGAAGGCCAGTGCGAAAAATCCAATTTCACTTGCTCCGGCGTTCGCGGTCGACTCCAGTACTAACAAGCCAGCTTTCAAGAAAAGGTAGCTCACCGCACCGGCGATTGTGCTGGTGATGGGGCGGATGAAATACCAGACGTGCCAGTCCGGATCCCAGCGCTTGTGGACGCACTTGTTGAGGTAGATCGCACGGAAGCAGTACAGGGCACCGCCAACGTAAGCGATCGCGCCACACATCAACGGCACTCTCAGAGGTCTATAGGGCTCAGAAAGCCAACCCAGAGCCATAGCACCGATGGAGTAGGTCGCGAAGACTAGAAGTGCCAGCAGATAGATGATGATGACGATCGTCAGATCTGTCTTTGGCTTGGCTGGAGTGGTTTCACTCATCTGCTGCTGACTCCTTGTGAGCATTCTCAATCCGAAGCATCACAATTTGCTGATGCTCACTGACCGGGTCGCCTGGCTTCACATTCAGGTTCAGCCGGCGATTTAGGTAATACAACTGTGGCTTGCGAGCCCTAAGCCGAGCTTCGCCATTCACCATCTGGTAATCGTGCTCGATTGCTTTTTGCTTTTGTGGCGGGTAGCTCGGATTCGGGCCGATCACCACATCGATGAAGGTCTCCCATTCAACGTCCTCTGGCACCTCTGAAGGAGGGGCGAACGAAGCCTTCAGGGCATTGATGCGACCTAAAACGAAGTCCTTGAATATCCCTGACTTGAAGCAAAAGGCGCGGGTGTGCCAACGAAAGCCGTCATGGGCGAACGATGTGGGGAAGATCGTCCGAACAGCTGGCTCGTCGAAATTGGTCATTGATCGATAGTCGACGTCCACTGCCTCGCCTGCCTGGAGCGCCCTGATCAGCTTGATCAGAATCTGTTGATCGACCTGCCTCATGGGGGACGGTAGGCTCGCCACTGGGGGCGCCCAACCGATGAAACTATCCGTTGGGGCGATATTGCCAATGCCACGCTGCTGTAGCTCATTTAGATAGTGCGCTGGATCCGGGTTGGTCAGGACGGGTTTGAAGTCAGGGCCTGCCACGTACGCTTTCAGCGTTCGGTCATAGGCCATGTTGTCAGGGGCGAGTTCCTGATAGGTCGCGAAATCCAATGACGCTTGAGGAACAGAAATCCCAAAAAAAATGGTCAGGTCTGAGCGATTGAGTTTTCGCTCCCACAGCAGCCGAAAGTCAATAAATTCGAGGCGGCGTTCCTGGCCCCAGCGTCCGGTACGAGTAGCGGTAGCAGTCATCTGAAATCAGCCTGGTCGGTGATTAGTATAAAAAATATTCGCATAGTATCTAGACGGGTTGAGTTTCTATACGTATCTTACCGTATCTGTAGCGTTTCTCAAAGATGCCCAGTGCCCGGGGAGGGATATATGGCTGCCAAGGTGACGTTTTTCCAAGTGGGTACCGGTGATATGACGTTGATTCGGTTGGCCGATACGTTGGTCACCACCATTCTGATTGACTCGCGGATCCGCCAGACCGCAGACAATCCGGACGATGACACTCCTGACGTGGGCAGGGCACTGCGGGAGCGGCTGCAGTGGGATGCCAAAGACCGCCCATTCGTCAACGCCTTCCTGCTGAGTCACCCTGACCAAGACCATTGTGCTGGTCTGAGAAATCACTTCTGGCTTGGCGATCCTGCGGACTACCCTGACGATGCCAAGGATCGTTGGGAGAGGCGGATTTTGATCCGTGAAATGTGGTCGTCGCCTCTGGTATTCCGTCGGAGTTCGAAGAACCACATCCTCTGTGACGACGCGAAGGCATTCGATAAAGAAGCGCGGCGGCGAGTGACCTACTGGCGCAATTATCGCATTGCAGGTGATGGGAACCGAATTCGCATCATGGGCGAAGACAACCAAGGGAAGACTGACGACCTTGGCCCAATCCTGGTTAAAGCCGGCCAGACTTTCAGCCAGATCGCGGGTGAAAACCTTCCGCAGTTTTTCACTTCGCACCTGCTTGCACCGGCACCGCATGAAGATGATGCGGATCTTGAAGAAGACCTGACGAAAAACGAGTCGAGCGTGATCATGAATATTCAGATCTCACCGTCTGCTTACTCGCAAACAAAAACCAAATTCCTTGTCGGCGGTGACGCTGAGGTATTGATTTGGGAACGGATGTGGAGTCATTACGAGTCCACGCCCGAGGTGCTTGAATATGATCTGCTCCTGGCTCCGCATCACTGTTCCTGGCACACGCTTTCGTGGGACAGCTGGTCGGGCAAGGGTGAGAACGCCAAGGTTAGTTGGGATGCCCGTCAAGCCCTGAGTCAGGCGCGCAATGGTGCAACAATCGTTTCCAGCAGTGTTGAGATTCTCGACGATGATTGCGATCCGCCCTGCATCCGGGCGAAGCGTGAATATCAAGACATCCTGGACGAAGTTGATGGTTGGTTCTCTTGCACTGGGGATCTCGGGGAGAAGGCTTGCATGGACTTCGAGGTTCGGTCGGATGGTAAGGTCAAACTGCTGGCCGTTGCTGCAGCGCTTGCCGGAGCGGTACCGAGTTCCGTAGCGGCGTCGATTCCGCCACGCGCCGGCAAGTACAAATGATCGATTACTACGAACTCGGTGAGGCGTGGGCCGGGGCCGGGGCAGGGGCAGGGGCAGGGGCAGGGGCAGGGGAGGATCACCTCTATCCCCAGACCCAGGCACTACTCAAAGCCTTAAGGGCTTGCCCCTACACCGATGTTCGAGAAATCAGGAAGGATAAACCAGGGACGATAATCAGCGAATACATCGTCATCGATGCCGGGGACGGCACAGTGGATTCGGGCAATCTCGGGGGAGTCAGGCGACGCGAGCGATTGGCGGTCGGTGTAAACCCCGACTACCGCGTGCCGGTAGTGGTCTACACACTGCGCAAAGACTTCCCTGTGCTGTCGCACCAGCATCCACCGTCCCCAGGCGGGGCTAGGGTACTTTGTCTGTACGACAGCAATTGGTCGACGGTCGAGCGAACCTGGACGCCGGAGCGTTTCATCGCTCGGATGTTCTGGTGGCTGCGAGAGTCTGCGCTGTTGAAGCTGCACCGGGGAGATCAGCCGCTTGAGCAGCTTTTTTACATGAGCCCTTACCAGCTGATCCTGCCTTCCAACTATACCGATTACGCAAAATCAGAAAGCAACACGTTGACCATCTGCAAAGTGGATGTAGGTGATTCGATCATATTGAGGGCAGATCCCACTCAGCCTGGCGACCAGTCGAAGATGGTCAGGATGGTCTCAATGGTGGTCAATCCGGTGGGATCGCCAACGTTGGCTTGCTATCCAGAGACATTGGGTGATCTGCACGATCAACTCGTCTGCTGGGGCAGCGACCTATATGAGTCACTTTATGCGAACGTTTATAACGCCGTCGAAGGCGGTGTTTCTGCTGCGCCCGCCCAAGGCCAGGGAATCCTCATCACTGTCTGGATTCCGCGCATACGGGACGGTGAGGCCGAACGGTTTGACGTATCTGGGTACATGCTGGACGTCTCTCTGTTTGACCTCTCATCGGCTCTGGATATGTTGGGGCCGCCCGATTCGAAAGGATTGAGTCACCGCAGCGTAGTCCTCGGTGGAACAGCCGGTTCTGCCTGGCGATTGATCCCGCTCTTGTCGGTAGAAGTTCGGAGAGCTCTCACAGCGAAAGCCGCTCGTGATCTATCGGGCACCCCTGAGGAGAACTGCGATATCCAAGGCGTCCTGGCCGGGGTAGGGGCCTTAGGTAGCGTGTTAGCTGATCTATGGGTTCGTCAAGGCTGGGGCAGGTGGACGTTCATAGATCCTGATCGGGTGCTGCCTCACAACCTATGCCGCCATGTGGCGTTTGATTCATTCGTTGGCCTGCCAAAGGCCAACGTCGTGAGGGATCTGGCTGCCGCGACCTATCCGAACTGGGATCCACCCAAGGCGATTGCAAAAGGCATACTTGAGGATGCCGAGGAGATCGCCTCGTCATTGAGAACTGCTCAAATCGTGGTGGATGTGACGACCACGTTAGAGGTACCACGTGAGCTTGCCCGGAGGCCGGAAGCTCCTCGTACAGTGAGCTTGTTCGTTACGCCTTCAGGGCTCTCAAGTGTAATGATTCTCGAAGATCAGGACAGGCTTCAGCGCATCGATGGTCTGGAGGGGCAGTACTACCGAGCGATACTGGAAAGCGAATGGGGTCATGAGCACTTGGCCCAGCCTCTGGGAGATCGCTGGGTGGGCGGGGGTTGCCGTGACATTTCGGTAAGGATGTCGGGTGAGTCCATTCATGGTCACGCTGGGATTCTCTCCAGGCAACTTCGACAGTCGGTGGCCAAGCCGCAGGCCAGGATATGTGTCTGGGAATCGGATGACCAATCAGGGTCAGTTGCCGCTCATGAGATCGACATCGCGCAAGTGCATACGACGGAATCATCTGGTTGGACGGTGAAGTACGACGAGTCACTGGCTCAGAAATTATACGCCGCTCGGCAGAAAGCCCTACCCAACGAAACGGGTGGCGCGATCCTCGGCGTAACGGATCTGAAAACGAAGACAATTATCATTGTTGACGTTCTGCCGGCACCGCCAGATAGCGAGGCCAGTCCGAGCCATTTCATCAGAGGGCAAGAGGGCCAGGCAGAAGCCCTGGAGGTGGTGCACGAGCGTACTGCTGGCATGGTGGATTATGTGGGCGAATGGCATTCGCATCCAGATGAGTGTCCTGCTCGTCCGAGTTCGCTCGACAAGAGTTTGCTGAATACCCTGCATCGACAAATGAGCGTTGAAGGATTGCCAGCGCTCATGGTGATCGCTGCCAAAGGTGCAGTAGGGATCTTTGTGCGTTGATTCAAGCGCATGCGCTTTGACTTTGGGTGAGGATGCCTGGTGGGTCTTCGTGGCTCAGGTCTGACCGGGCGAAGCTCAACTACAGGGTCTAAACATGCTGTTAGAATCGTCCGTGTTATGTAACGCCTCCTGAGAAATGGTATGAATACAAAATTAACGGAAGAAGAGATGCGCTGTGCGCTATTCGGTGATACTGAGCCCCTTGTGCCGGCAACAAGCTTACATTTGCAAAACATCGTCCCCGATGTGGTGATTGTGCAACCGGTTGCTGCAGAGAAGAAAAAGAAAGTCTCTAAAGGCTTCACGCCCAGACTGAGAGTCACGCTGCAAGTGGGTAACGAATTTGAAGGAAAAATGCACGAGATGATTCATGAGGCCGACACACTGAGCTCCCTTGTCGCAGAGCAAGAGGCCACTAAGATCGCCAAAAAGAAATTTAGATTTGTCAAAGTGGTTTCGGTTAAGTCGATGTAAGTCGATGTAAGTCGATGCTGTTACTGTCTCGCTAGCCTGCATTGAACGGTATTTGGTTACCCAATTGTTACAGTGAACGCTACCGTTACAGGTCGATTCCGGCCTCTGACAGATAGTCGCGGGTGCGGCTTCTGATCCAAATAGTTCGATTGCATCAGCTGATGCTGATAGCCACCCCTTCACTGAAAGCCCCTGAAACGAGATGTTCGGATTGAGCGTTTACATGCCCCCGAAAAAGGGTGTGCTGAAGAAGGCTTGCCCGAGAAAGGAGGAAGGGTGTAACGGACTCGGTACAACCGCACATAGCACGTCCTTCTGGCTGTCTCAAAGCGATCGCCACGCAGCGTGAATGTCGAATTCCAGTACCGGTGGTGCATAGAAGCCACGAGTATGCATAATGATGGCCAACAGCCTCTATCACATAACTGCACTAAATAATTCCCTGTCGAAAGGACTCGAATGAACCATTCCGAACTATGCCTCAAACCGATCCATGAGCTGCTCATTGATGAACATGGAAACTCTAAACAGTTTTGGATTCCTGCCTATCAACGCGGATACCGGTGGAAGCCTCTGCAAGTCACTCAGTTGCTGGAGGACATCCGCGAATTTATCCACCGCCGCAACGCCCAACCCGATGATTTTTACTGCTTGCAACCCTTGGTGATCAAAGAAACAGAGCGGGGCCCGTTCGAGGTAGTTGATGGTCAGCAACGGCTCACCACACTGCTTTTGCTCTTGCGGCACTTCAATGAGCGCTCGGCCGAGAAATGGCGACAGAAACTTTTCACGCTTGATTATGAAACTCGGCCGAATTTGCTGGACTTTCTTGCGGCCCCTGACAAGTCTGCTGCAGACAGTAATGTCGATTTTTTCCACCTGTTCAACGCAATTACCACCATTGAAGACTGGTTCAGTACCCGGGCCCACGAAGTGGATGACATCAAGTCTGCATTGCTAAATAAAACCCGAGTCATCTGGTTCGAGCTAGCATCTCAGGACAACGCGGTCGATGCTTTCACCCGCCTGAACGTGGGTAAGATTGCACTGACCGACGACGAACTGATCCGTGCGCTATTCCTAAAACGCGGGGACGGCAACGATCCGCAAACAGCGGCCCGGCAATTAAAGATTGCCCATGAATGGGACCAATTGGAGAAGGCCCTGCAGGCCGACGATTTTTGGTATTTCCTAAGCAACGAGCAAGGTCGACCTCAGAATCGCATTGGCCTGCTATTTGAGCTCGTTGCCAAAGCAGATGGGCTGCAGGAGGGGTTTAAGCAAGACGAGCACGGCATTTTTCATGTTTACAGCAGAAAGCTTAAGGATCCCGATTCGATCCCCAAAGAATGGTTGCGTATCAAGCAGACATTTATGATGCTCGAAGAGTGGTTCGAGGACCGCACTCTCTATCACATGGTCGGTTTCTTGATTCACCAAGGTATGGACGTCGCGGACATTTGCAAATTGTCGCTACACACCACCAAAAGTGCATTCGAACAGAAACTGCGCAGAGCAGTATTTGCCAGCGCCATCGGGGGGGAAGATCTCGGCACCCTCACACTAGAACCACTTCGCCAGCGCATCAGCGAACGCCTTGACGACCTGGAGTATGGCCGCCACCCGTCAATCATTCGTTCATTGCTATTGCTGTTCAACCTGGCCACGCTTCTGGACAGCCCACGCTCAAACTTGCGCTTCCAGTTCGACAGCTTCAAGAACGGGGAGTGGGACATTGAGCATGTACGCTCTATTGCTTCCAGCCGTCCAATGCGACCACACGATCAATTGAACTGGTTAAGCCTGTGCGCGGGCTATCTAGACGCTCAAAACCTGCAAGATCAAGCAGTGGCCAAAAAGCTGTTAAATGGCATTCATACTTTCATCGCGCAATCGAAGAAAAAACATTCGGATGTGGCTTTTGAGAAGCTGTACGTACAGTTGCTGGCCTTTTTCCAGGAAAACGACGAAGCGCCAACCGATCATGGCATTTGCAACCTGACTCTCTTGGATAGAAGCACCAACCGCAGTTATAAAAACGCGGTATTCGCGGTTAAACGCAAAGCACTTTTGAGCTTGGATCAGTCGGGTATTTTCGTGCCGCTGTGCACCCGTAATGTGTTCCTGAAATGCTACAGCCCGCAGGCGGACAACATGATGTTCTGGAGCAAGAGCGACCGCGACGCCTACCAGGCCGAAATCACCCGGGCCCTTGTGGGCTTCTTCAGTTCAATCCAGGAGATCACACCGTGAACGAGTCCGGCAGCCAGATCACGTTGAAACAACTGCTGGGCTACCAGCGTATCCAGATTCCAATGATCCAGCGCGACTATGCGCAAGGACGCGCTGCAGCCGAAGTCATACGCGAAGAGTTCCTCGGGACCATACTGCAGGCGTTCCTCCTGCCTCGTGGTAATGACGCTTTGCCCCTGAACCTTGACTTTATTTATGGCAGCGTTGAGACAGAGGGTTCTTCCCGGTTCCTTCCCCTTGATGGGCAACAGCGACTTACGACACTTTTTCTGCTGCATTGGTACCTTGCTTGGCGCGACGAGCAACAGACTGAATTCCGCGAGATCTTCTGTGACGGGGTATCTTCAAGATTTGCCTATAGCGTAAGACCCAGCAGTTCCGAGTTCTTCGATGAGTTGGTGAACTTCTGGCCGGAGCGAGGGGCAGCGGACGGCGCGTCTCTGGCCAAGCTGATTAAGAACCAGGCCTGGTATTTCCGTAACTGGCGCCTGGATCCCACCATCCAATCGTGTTTGACCATGCTCGATGCCATTCATAAGAGTTTTGCCGGCGCCCGCGGTGTTTTTGCACGATTGGTTGACGATCAGCACCCTGTGATCACCTTTCAACTGCTTAACCTCGACCATTTTGGCTTGTCCGACGACCTGTATATCAAGATGAATGCTCGGGGCAAACCGCTGACTGCGTTCGAGACCTTCAAAGCTCGCTATGAGCACGAGCTTAAAGGGCAGTTCTCTGATGAGACTCGCGACTTCGGCGGTCAGACTTTCAGCGTTGCTGATTTCTTCGCTCGTCGCATGGATACACGCTGGGCCGATTTTTTCTGGGCATATAGAGATAAGGAAACGCATCTTTACGATGACGCGATCATGAATTTCCTCCATGCGGTTGCATTCATCTGTCGCAATCCAGAATCACCCGCTTACTTAGAGGAGATCAGCATTTTCAGGGGCAGCCCTTTGAAATCCTCCTACGCGCTGTATCACAAGACCGGATGGTTGGAGCGCGATTTCTCGGTCACCTTGATGCTGCTCCTAGAAACCTGGAGTGCCCAGAACAATCAGTTCACGCCGCTTCTGCCAGTAAACCCATACTTCAATGAAGCCGCGGTGTTCCAACGCTTGGTGAGTGAGCCTGCGACACTGGCATACACCGAAATCGTGCAAGTGTTTGCCTACGTTGCCTTTCTTCGCGAGGCTGGCGATCAGATCGAACCGCAGGCGCTACTCGACTGGATGCGGGTGATTTACAACCTGTCGATCAACACCAGCTACGAACGCCCTGCCGACATGCAGAGAAGTCTCCTGGCGGTCCAGAGCCTATTGCCACACTCGCCCCATATCCTTGACTACTTCGCCAGTAACGAGAAACCGACAACGGGCTTCTATCAGCAACAGATCAATGAAGAACAGTCCAAGGCAGAGCTGTTACTCGCCCACAATGGCTGGGGCGCATTGGTCGAGCGTGCAGAGAAACACGGTTATTTCAAAGGTCAGATCGAGTTTTTATTGGACTTCAGCGGGGTATTGGCCAAACGGCTCAAATCTTCAATGGGTCAATGGATGCCGAGTGAGCATGTTGTGCTGCAGCAACGCTTTTCCGGATACCTCGACAAAGTGGAAAGGATGTTCAGTGCTCGTGGCCTAAATAGCGTGGCAGATTTCCGTTGGGAGCGGGCTCTGCTTTCACTTGGGGATTACTTTTTGGTCAGTGGATCGAACTACTCCTTCCTAGTGAATTCTGCATCTGAGCAGGCCAGTTGGAAACGACTCCTACGCGGGGGCGCTGGGCATAACGAGAAAGAGGCACGTTTGCTTCTGCACGAGCTCCTGGATCATATCGATACCGAGATCCCACTTGAAACTCAGTTGGATGAACTGATTTCCAATGCTACCGATCTGGAACCATGGCGTCAGATCATGGTGAACACGCCAGCGGTATTCCAGTATTGCGGTGAACATGCAATGCGATGGGATGGTGATGATGTATATCTGCTGAGGAAGAGCCGCATGAGCGGTATGCATGCCGAATTGTTCAGCTATCACCTGTTTCACGAGCTTAAAACAGAGAGTCTTCAGAAAAATCTTTCACCATTGCGGGCGGATGATTATGAGGCTGTCAGTGGGGCAGAGTTCGAACCACGCTTTTTCCTTACCTGCACAACTCAAGGCGTTGATCTGCATTTTTGGATCTATTCATCTTCCGGTGCGTTTAGGCTTCAGGCAAACAGAAAAGACTTGAAAGCCGTATCTAACCTAGAAAAAATGCTAGTCGCTACCTTTGGCTTTGAGGTGGAAAAGGAAGAAATCACCCTCGATATCGCGCGCGACCACGTGCATACCAGGCTTCGGGCTATCGCTCGAGCTATCAAGGCCAAGGATGCGTAAAGCGGCTTACACAGAGACTACTGGACACAGTTTGAGGTCTGTAGGTCAGACACCATCGAGCAAGTGATATCGATCTGGGGAGAGGAGGCGGTAGCTGCGCTGCCCTCTACCCGAAAATGGCTTGTCTGAGAGTCGAAAAACAAAAGGCTCACCCGAAACGGGGCCTAGCGCCGCGAATGAATATGACTTTGGGATGGGGGAAAGCAAGGGACGTGGCTGACAACCAGCACCGTCAGTCCTTTAATCTTTACTTTTTTCGTAAAATCAGCTGGCGCTGGACAGCGCTAAGGAAGCAGCTTGTCGGTCATCAATATTAATGATTTTCCCGCCTTCTTTCGTGCCTATAACTGGTCGAACGCGAACCATAAGGCCCGAGGCTATCCGGGCGACAAATATCCCTCCTTTCCTTGGATCAAGTCATTAGAAGAGCGGGGCGGTTGGCTGGTTGAGCAGTCATTGTTGACGGCTGCACCGACGGACTATATTCGTGAACTTCTCGCGTGGGGAGCGGGAAAGAACGACCCCCGGATGAGATTTGAGATAGGCCTAGGCAACGTGTCACTGCTGCAAATCTTCGCGCCAGTGGTGGCCAACATTGATAGTCCCCAAAAAGCAATCACTGCGGCGCTTCAGATCCCAGGTTGCGGGCTGACCTACGCGTCGAAACTGTTGCGGTTTCTGCAACCAGACATGCACGCAAGCCTTGATGGGCGCATACGCGAAGCAATGCTTAACGCCGGTTTGTTGAGCAGGATCTACGACAGTAATGAAAACTCGATGGTGCGAGGCTATGTCGCATTCCAGGCTTTTTGCGCTGAGTTGGTTGCGCAACTAGATGCGGCGAAGATTGCCCGGCCAGAATGCAGTCTGCCGGCAGCGCCAACACCGACAGGCTGGCGAGTCGCAGACGTAGAAATGGCGATGTTTGCTTGGGCCGACCGCTCGGGTTCAGGATCGGACGTCGAGAGCCAGACAACTACCGTTGATTAAAAGCGCGGCCCGTACCTGGGCCGCCATCAGGGTGTCGCTCGCTCAAGGTCGTTTAGTGCTTAAAATACCCGCACCGCGCCGGCGGCAGTGGGCAGGAAAATCCATCCTTGTGTCACCGGTTTGCCCGACGCCATATGGATGGCTCTGGCATATGCCTCTAGTTGGCCGATGTGTTCCTCGGCCAATTCATCCCAGCGTGCGGCCGGTGACGGGTTCGATTTATGATCGATCAGTACCCAGCCTTCATGGGTATCGAGCAGCAGGTCGATACGCCCATTCAGGACTTGTCCATTCTCTAACACTTGTTGTACCGGATATTCTGCCATCGCCCGCGACGCCGGCCATCGAGATCCAATCCAGTCGTGGAATGCACCGACTTGATCGTAGAGCTGCTGCGCATTCACCTGTTCGAGAAGGTCATGGGACGTCAGCAAACGACGAATGTCGTCCAGGACGATCGGCTGAGCCTTGTCGGCGAATGATAGACAAAGACTAGCGTGGATCGCTGCACCCAAGACGCTCATCGTTGGGCTGCCCTGTAGTGCGATACGTGTCCCTATCTGGCATTTATCGCGGGGCGCTGAAAGAGTGCGAGATTCGCTATTGGAGGGCCGGAAGATCAGTGGCAGTTTCGGTTCGCTGGCCGGACTCGGTGCAAACCAGTGAAGCGCCTCATCATTGATAGTATCCGGAATCGTTAAACTCCCAGCTGCAAATTTCTGAGCGTTTGCGAGCAGCGTTGAACCGCTGGGTAACGTCAATTGATGTTCGCCATCCGCAAGTATTAACCAAGGCGCCTTGACGCAGTTGAACCACGGACCGCTTATTTTTTTTGCGGGAGACGCGATAACGAGCAGGTCGCGGGCACGTGTCATGCTGACGTAGAGCAGGCGCTTGGCCTCTTCTGTAGCCTCGTGCTTGAACATGATTCCTGCTTCAGAGCTCGCAATTTTCTCGGCTATCGGCACTTTTTGCTGTTTGCCAAGCGGCCATGGCCAATAGCGGATGAACCGATCATTCAAGGGCCTGTGCGGGTCGAAAACGCTGTTTGAACGCGCAGAGACAGACCATAAGCGATCCCCGAAATCACGTGCCAAATCCATCAAGATGACCACGGGCCATTCCAGCCCTTTGCTGGCGTGATGGGTCATCACCTGCACAGCATCCAGAGCCGGCACCGGTAGTGCGTCATTTTGGCTCCTCCCGATTTCGCCTAGCCAAAGAATCAATCCAGAAATAGAGGCCGCGCCCAGTCCGTTCAGACAAAGCTGTTCATACTCCTGGGCGAGATCGAGTACTGCATCAAGGTTAGCCAGGCGTTGGTGTGCTTGAGCAGCAGAGGAGGACCAAGCCGTGACGAGGGAAAGGAGGTCGCATTCTGCGATGAGGCGTTGCAATGCTTCCTTGGGCGTTGTCAGCGCCAGGTCAGCACGCAACAACGCAATGGAGGCGATCACCGGATGGGCGGCATGGCCTTCGAAATCCTGTTCGCGCCACTGTGTCTGCGGATGCTCTGCATCCAGGTAACTCAGTCGTTCAGAGACCCAGGTTTCTGGCTCCTCGGTACCGGTAAGTGAAACGATCTGGGCAGTGGCCAATGTATCGGCAGGATCATTCAAGCGACGCAAACATGCCAGAGCCAGGGTCGCCTCAGCGCTGGCCAAAAGCCCTGGTTGGGCTGTAGTGCAAGGGAGTCCGGCCTGGGCGAGGGCACTGGCAACTTTGGACACGTTGCTATTGGAGTAGCAAAGGACCGTGATGTCGCCGCGGCGGACATTTCGAATGGTTTTGCTGGCGTTATCAAATACGGGGTGACCTTGATCGATCAGGTGTTGGATACCTACCGCTAATGCCTCCATGTGCTGAACGACATTGCTACCGTCCAGGTTCCAGTTCGCGAACGCGGTTCCGGGTAGACAGTCCTTGCGAGTGGCTGAAAGCCTCACTTCGGGTGCAGACAGATTGGGCTCGAACGCAGGTGCAAAAACGTCGTTGACCAGATCAACCAGTTCAGGCCGAGAACGCCAGGATTGAGTCAGGACTTCTTTTTCCCCTCCGAGTTGTGGAAGCGAGTTGAGGATGGCCTGCATCAAGGTGCTGTCACTGCCGCGAAAGCCATAAATGGCCTGTTTGATATCACCCACCCAGTAAACCCGTTTAGCCAACTGCGATAACTTCAGGAAAATCGCCAGTTGCATCGGACTGGTGTCCTGGAATTCATCGACCATGACCAGATCCAGTTCTTCCTTCAGTACCTGGACCACTGCAGGGTTATCCAGCAATTTAAGCAGTTCATGCTCCTGGTCTGCGAAATCGAGGACACCCAGCTCACGCTTGGCGTCGCCGTAGACCTTCACCACATGGATTGCCAGGCTAAACACCTGCTCCAGATAGTCTCGGATGTCGTTGTGCAGAAATCGACTCTCGGCGAAGCGCGCTGCGGTTTCACCTATACGCTCGACCAATGGCTTGAGCTTTGCCTGAGGTTCGGTCTTCGACAGCTTTGCCCAATCACTCCAACGAGCGCTGTCCTGGCGCAGTGACCGCTGGAAATCCTTGAGCAAAGAAATATAGGTGCGTGTGGTGCCAATGTCGCTATCGGCAGCTATGAGTTGAGCGAGCACATCGGGAATGGAGGAGAGCAGTTCATCCTTTAAGTCTGAGGATGTAGGTGCCGGGAAATGGGCAAGCAGTTCATCGGCATTGCGCTGAGCAAACCCCTTGGCTGATTCGAGGTCGATGTCATTGGTGCGTAGTTGGCCAAGTATCTGGCGCAGGTCGTCGAGCCAGTTGTGTGTTTTAAACTCTCCCGTTTGTTCGTTGATTTCCAGTCCCATACGACGAGCAACAGCGAGGAAGCCGTCCAGCATTTCGCCGTTGAGCACTCGATCGATGGCCTGATTCAGCAGCACTTTTGCCTGGCTGTCTTCCAACACACGCTGTTGAGGCGGCATACCGGCTTCGAATGCAAACCTCTCCAGTAGCTGGCCGCAGAGGCTATTCACTGTGCCGATACGAGCCAGGCCCATTGCCGTGGCCAGGCCCGTGTTACCTTGCTTGAGCAGATGACCACGAACCCGCTCGCGCAACTCCGCTGCCGCCTTTCGGGTGAACGTGGTGGCGATGATGCCTGCCGGGGCGACATCGCCACTGAGCAGTTCCTGATGAAGAATCTCAGTGAGTCGGTGGGTCTTGCCACTGCCTGCGCCAGCGCTGATGAAGGTGATACGGGGTGGGCTCAACATGGTCATTGCTCCCATCCGGCCAGCGTCAGGTAAGGGTTATACGATTCTTTGAGGTATTCCATCGACATTGCTCCAGCGGGCGGGGCGGATAATTCGTCCGCTTCGATATCCTTTAAGGCCACTTCAAATACCCCACCTGCAATCTGCGCCTGGCGCCATGCCCAGGTTTCTATAAAGCTTTGCCATAGCTCGCGCGTGGTGCCGGGTGGGTTTGCGGGAATACACTCGGAGTCCGCGAATGCTCGGTCATCCGGTGTCAGAAGGAGGGCCGAGTCGAGTATGAAATACCCCACTGAAGGCATCGATCCAGTGGCCTGGCGCAGCAGCTCAGCGTAGATCGCCAGTTGAAGATGACGATTGGCCCTCAGTTGATCAGGATAGGTTTTGCCTCCCGCCCACTTCATGTCGACGACCGCCTGATGGCCGTCCGTTTTGGTGATGATCAGATCGGCCGATCCGGCCAGTACACCCCCTGCAAACTGTCCTTCAAGCAGCGTTTCACAGATGACGCTTTGCACTGACGCAGCCGAAAAATGAGTCCGCAGTTGCTCCAGTGCCCGTCGCACACGGTGGCGAAAGGACGCCAGGTCAGCGCCACGGCCATCCATCAGCAGCAGCGCGCCTTCCTCTCTGATCACCTGGTCGAAGTGCACTGTGAACCAGGCTGCAAAATCGCTATCACTCTTGTTCAAGGCATCTTGTGAAACGAAAAAGCGCTCAGCTATTCGATGAGCCAACTTTCCCTTCAGTTGAAAGCTGTCGCCCAAGGTGAGGCTTTGCGAAGGACGAATGCGCGCTCCGTAATGCAACAGCCATTGGTAAGGATTGAACAGAAGCAGATTCAAACTCGAGAAAGACGCTTTTTCCACCGCTGACAATGGCGTTCGGTCAGGCAACTTCCACCAGCGCTTGCGCAACGGCAGAGCGGCTAGCCGATGAGGCTGGAACAAGGGGCCAGGGGCAATCAACAGATCTTCGAGTGCCTTGACCTTGGGATGATCGACCAGCGTTTCCACCATCTGCCATAAAGGGTGGGGTTCTTCGCTCTGTCGCCCAAGTACCAGCACCAACTGGCGGTCCGCAGCCATGAACGGGCGCAGCCAGTCATGAGTCGCTTGGGCAAGCAATGTTGTGCCCGTTGGCACGGCCAAACCCATTTGCTCAAGTTGCTTGAGCTCTGCGTTCGACCATACCGAATGGCCAGGAAGAGCCGGCATCGTCATGTTCCACCACACCACGGTGTCGGCGTGCTCGATAGCCGCTGCGGGTCGTGAGATCGCCAGTTGCGCACCCACTTGCGCCGCCATTAAAGGGTTATCGTCTCCAGACTCAGTAGCTTGTTCCACCATTTGCTGCAACTGGCGTGGGCGCATTTGATGGACGCTCTGGGCGACTAAGGTTTCAAGCGCCTGCTCGACGGCTGCGCACTGTGCGTGACCTGCACGAGCCGCGAGCTGGTGTGGCCCTTGCGCGTGCCCCATTCGCCCTTGGAAGAAGTTGCTGAGTCGTTGGACTCTCCGCAGCACGTCTTCCAAGGGGGCGCCCTCGTCTTTGCTGTAGGTGGGGCACTGTATCCAGGCGGTAATGGACTCCAAAACCTGCGGGCCTTCTTCAACATAGTGCTGACCGATGCTGTCCAGGACGTCTGCCCAGAGCACGCCCTCAACCCCAGGTGACGCGGCAATCTTGACCGCCAGTTTGCGGCGTGCATGAGTGCGAATTGGACATATTGGGTGCGTGAGAAACTGCAGTAGGGCAGGGTAGTTCAGGGGCGCCCAAAGGAGTTCCAGTACCAGTGGCAACACCTGGAGCGCAGGACGCAAGGCGCTTGCGCTATCGAGCCCCTGACGAGCCCGGTTGGCGCCAACCATATGTGCATCAAGGCAATTGCCTTCCTGGCCCGAGACCAGCAGCAATGATTCAACGTCCTTGAACGAGCGGCTGAGCCAACTGGCCGCGAGGGAGCGGCTTTGTGCTTGTACAACGTGAACTGTGCCGTCGTCCTGCCAGATAAGCGGTTCAACCTGCTCGCCTGCAACACATCGTTGAAGCTGTGCCTGCAACTGCCCTAAAAAGCCTTTCGCGCGACCTGCAGGTCGGTCGACGACCGCATGAGGAAGACATTGGAGTGCCGCTTGCCAGGCGCGCGGATACGTTTGCCAGTCATCCATCAGCAGGATTTTTTCAATCGGCGTGCGACGCGTCTGCAACGCTGACGTTATGCGTCGCAGTCGTTCGCCAACAGAGGGCGCGACACAGTGTTGGGCTCGCTGTTCAACATCGGCGAGATCACTGATGCGTGCACTTGCATGGGGGGAGGTGTTGCCATCCCAGCCGTGCAGATATAAATCGTCACGCCACGCTAGAAGCTCGGCGGCCACGCCCAGTTCATCAGCCAGGAAACTGGCAGAATAGAAGCGTTTTTTATCGCCACCTTGCGCAAGGCAATCTCGATACGTGGCTGCTCGTTGGACGGAACAAGGTTGTAGCGCAACCAGCCCAAGCTGTGTTTCGAGAATTTCCAGCAACCCCTGCGGACCTACCGTGACAGATCCAAGTCGATTACCAGGGCGCATCGAACGCTGGCCATCGAGTTGCATACCAAATGTAATCTGCATTCCAGACACGTTTACGCTCCCTGTTGATTTTTAATCTAGAAGCCCCGTGAAATATGAGTTCGCGTCCATGTGTGCCGACAATCTATGCAAGCGAAATCCTGCGTCACCTCATGATCGGTGACAGTCACCTGTCGCGATTTGCGCTTGCCCGTCAGCCGATCATTCACAATCTGCTCCACGGATCGCACTTGATAGACATTTTCTCGGTAGCCGGTGAGCTTTATCGCACGATGGTGGCAGCGTGGGCACTCTTTGTTTTTCTGCTGTTCAATCCAGAGAATTTGCACATGCGGTACAACCCAGATCAATGAGCTCAGCAGTGCGACAATGAATGCCAGATCGGTCGCGCTGCTGGATAAACTCACTTTCGACACCACTGGAATCAGGCATAAGCCGCTCAGGATCCCGAGCCACACCAGGCCCCAGATGAGTCGTTGGCTGCACAACGACCGGTAACGCTTCTCGCGGTGGGCGATGTGCTCGGCGAAGGTCTCATTCTCCGTTCGTGGGGAATTTGCGCAGACCGCTTCCGTGTACTGGGTCTGATCAAACGCATTGTTATAAAACTGCCGGGCCTGCCGCTGTAGCTTGGCGCAAAACTGCTCGGGTAGCAGCATGTGCTCATTTTTTTCGGTTGAGTACAGTTTGAGTTTCAGCGACGCCGCATCACACAGCGTACGCAACGTGCGAGGCGCAGGGTCCAGGAAAAAAAGACCGATTTCATACAGGTCACCGCGGCGGTACTCGCAGGTCTTGTTGGGGAAATAGTCCAGTTCGATTCGCTGTTCATCTGCTAGTACGACCAGTTGCGAAGGCAGCCAGCCACCCGAGCGGGCCGACTTTATTTCAAGGTCCAGAATCATGCGGTCTGAGGTCCGGCGAATGCTACGACGCCAGGACAGTGTCAGTTCATTCGCACCTGCGCGATGCCGGCAATGGCGCAGGTGTTCAATAGTGGTCAGGCCCTCGAACTCATCTTGTTCAACGACTACGTAGTCACCCTTGATGCTCATCACTGTCCCTCTGGAAATGGGTTGTACGGACTGAAAGCGTCGCTCGAGTATTCAGTTTGACGAGTCCGAATCAGTGCCTTGTGCCTGGGCGATCATGACGTCCAGTTCTGCAAGAAAATCATCTACGTCGATCTCGACGAACTCCCCGCAGGACGCTGCAATGATCGTTTCGGCAAATTCGGCGCTGTATTCGAGGGGTTGATAATCCGGGTGGGTCTTATCGAGTACTTTAAAAAACCACTCTCCCTCGTTTTCCTCACCCACCAGGCAATCAAGTTCCTGCAGACCCAACAGCGCCGATTGGTATAACGCATCCTCCAGTTGCGGAAATTTGCGGGCGACGGCGCGCTTCAGGTCAATGGCGCGCACGCTCTCTGTGGCCAGCTCAACGATCAGGGCCTGTATCGGAGTCATTTCTTTCATTGTTCACCTCGATGATTCCACGTTGCTGGAGCGAAGGCAGGTTGCTTGGTACTCAGGCGGCAACAGCCATGTGTTGCTGTCCGAGGTCATAACCGATCATGAACAGCGCAGCTTCAAGAGCACGCAACGGATTGTGCGGTGCTGCGACCGAGTGGAAAGGACTGTCTTTCGCCGCCGGATGTGCCAGCACGGCGCTCAACACCCAGTTCGTGCGCAGATTCCACAGTGCGTGATGAGCGCCCGAGCGCAGCCCTTTGAATTGAAGACTGCCGACACCTGGATTTCGCTGTTTTGGGGCAGCTGCGTTGGGCGCTTCCTTTGCCGCGGCCCAAGGGAAGCACAGTGCTTGCGGAACGTTCGAGAGGCCCTGGGATTGACAGAACTTCACGATCAGCCAGCCAAGGGCCGCGGCGACGCGGCTGTCATAGATGACGAAGTCCTTGCAGAGCAGCGAGTAAACTTTGGTCATTCCAGAGTTGAAGCGCAGGTGTTTTGAGCGAAGAGCGGGAGCATGCTCATCGCCCGCATCCATTGCTGCCTGAACCGACTCCAGCAGGCTCGCCAGGCCTACCTTGTTCGCCTTGAGCCAGGCCGCGTTGCCCGCCGTCACGCCACCCCAGCTCATCACGTCAAGGGCGGCATCAAGAGCGCGACTGTCATTGCCATTAAGGTTGTCGAGGTCTTTGCGCAGTGCCGCCAGAGCAAAGCCATTGCTCGTGGAGCAATTACCCGGATTGAAGGCCAAACGCGAGTTTCCTGGATGATTCCAATGGTAGTGAGCGAAGGCGTCGAACAAGCTGTTGCACGACCATTGCACACCGGTTCGACGATCAACATACTCATGGGTGAATTGCGACTCAGAGTCGAGTTCTACCGCGAGCCAGTCGGTGAACTGAGACACATGGGGGAGGGTGAGGTAGGTTTGGCGATTCATGAATACTCCTGTGGGCTGACTTTACGATTAGTGAGATTGACTGCCAGCCAGAGCATCAAAACATCGGATAGGGACAGATCGTGTCCGCAATAGGATGACTGTGGAAAATAAAGTGGATTTGTTTGATCGACGGGATTGCCTACGCAAAATTTTGCTCGAGTACAAGGAGCCGCAATCGACCACAGTGCTGCATGAGCGTCTCTGTGCCGAGCTGGCGCTTGAGAACCATATTCTCAAAACTACGCAACGGGATCTTGATGCACTGGAACGCATCGGGGATGCCAGGCAGGTCAAGCGGGACTCTGACCTCAGAGCCAATTTCTGGGAATGGGCTGGGCCGGGTCTTGATCTGACGCTCCTGCCTACGGAGGCCATGACGGTATCGGCCATCATCGATCATGCGGCTCGTTTCGGGCTTCAGGCGCCACCTGAAATGTTGGGAAAACTGCGTAAATACGTTGATGGCGTGATGAGGAAGGGCCCGCTGCGAAAGCTGGAATGGGCCAAGCGCATCACCACGGGTACACGCTTCACGGTGCTGCATCCAGGGCGATCCGATCCCGCTCATGTGGCCAGGATTCAAGATGCTCTTCGATACAACGAGCCGCTGAAGGTCACGTACTTGCCCAGGGATGCCGGGGGAGTCGAATGTGTTTACCACCTCAAACCGCTAGCACTCTCCTATCAGGATTCGAACATCTACCTGTCTGCCTATGTCCTGACAGAAGAGTGGCCGAAAGGCTGTGCACCCAAGCCCGGGACAACACGCGGTAAGTACAGCAGCAATGGTCCAAATTCACAGTGTGCGCTCATGCTCCATCGAGTGGTGGCAGTTGGCGAAAGCGGCTGGGAGATCCCTGAGCCCGAGGACTTTGACGTCAACTCGCTCGAAGCACAAAAACACCTCATGACCATTTACGGCGATGAGCGTGTTGAACTCAGACTTCGGCTGGGTGCCAACTTGCACAACCGGCTCACGGAAAATCCGCTGACCGCTGAACAGATTGTGGAGCAATCATCCGATGGAAAATGGGATCTGAGTTGCACGCTACTCGATACTCAGGGTTTGAGGTTGTTCCTGCTCAGCAACGCGGACGACATTGAAGTGCTTGCTCCTTCGGTTATCCGCGCACACGTGCGAGATGCGCTGCGTCGCGCAGTGAGTCTCTATGCCAATGACTGATCTTGTGTGCTCAGCAAGAGGTGCACCTCATCAGCGATACAACGCGAGCGAGCTGGGTAGACGAAAGCAGACTGTAGGTTTCGGGAACGAGTCCGAGGTTCAGTTTGGGCCTGGTGTGGATGCAAACGAATAGAAGAAGTGGGCTGCTGAGTATCAGGGGTATGCGTGGCCGCGTTTCTAATGTCGGGGCCGCTGAGTTGTCGTATTAGGTTTGAGTCGGGGCGCAGTTGAATTTTACAGGAAATGCATTCAGGCGCCCCATCAGGGGCGCCCGAATTGACGCGTGGGGGATAAACCATTGAGAAGCCCACCCTCAATTCTTGAACTCAACCTGTGCAAGAACTGAACGCGTGGGGGATGGCGGGATGCTCAGTTCACTTGAATACTGGTACGTAGGTCGACTGCTTTGGCTTTTGCAGGTACTCACGTAATCGAACGCCGATTTCCGCTATCTTGGCCTCTCCGGCCTGCAGCGCGGCTGGGTTTGTGTGCACAGAGTAGTTTCCTAGTGCCAGATCATACGGGTGAGGTGCTGCCGAACCTAGTACGAAGACCGTCTCTTTCTGGTCTGCCGTCAGCGTGATCGAATCGTTTCCTGGCTGAAAGATAGCCATCTCACCCGCCGTGACTAAATTGGGCGCAACAAGGGATCCGCGACTGACCGTCAACCACAACGACTCATGCCCTTTGGGTGGAACATACGTCCAAGACTCCCCAGGTTTGAGGGTGACCAGAAGATAATTCACTCCAGTAGGCGCGCGGACAGGGCTTTGTATGCCTTGGTATTCACCAAGCACCACACGTGCGGGGCCGACTTGAGGTATTGCGTTTGATTCAATGTACTGGCTATCAACAGTCGCGTTTTCCAGCTCCGGCGGCAGTGCGATCCAGAGTTGAAAGCCCTGAATCCTCTTCGATGTGCCCGCTGACATTTCCTTCCCGTGCCAGACTCCGCCCCCGGCGCGCATCCACTCGACACCACCGTAATCAATGGTTCCAGTACCCGATTCAGCGTCTTCGAAACGCAAATTACCTTCGGTGATGACTGTTACCGTTGCGATGCCCGAGTGTGGGTGCAACTGCATGCCACCAACAAACGAACTTTCACCTTCGAACAGATCAAGAAAAACGAAAGGCTTGATCAGGTGGCCTAGATCCGAGGGACTCATCAGTCGAACGATGGGGCCATGCCCCCTTCCTGTGGTGCGATAGCTAATTTGACGGTGGAAAGTGGTTTCTTCAAGAGTTGCAGTAAGCATGTCTTTTTCCTCTAACGTGAAGTCCCCATCGAGCGTGTAAAGTGGGCTTCTTCGGCGATTGATGAGGTCATGCTAGGGTAAGGCGATTGATTTGATTAGTAGCTATAGTTGGTTTTCACTGATCCATTTTTGGCGCGATTGTTCGAATTCTTTTGGCTAATCGTCATCGCCGCCAGAAGACGAGAATTTAAAGATTGCTACGATGATCTCATCTAGGGTGTCGCCGTCTCACTCTTCGACTGACGTCAACTCGAGTTTGGGGTGTTCGTCTCGCCCGCTGCACCCCCGTCAGTTCGTCCCTGCGAAATTGGCGAGACGCGCCTTGCGATCATCTTCAACCAATCCCGAGCGGGTAGCTGTTGGGCCCATTGAAGGACAGACCGCTTGATCATGGATTAACGTAAAGGCCTCAACTCACTCAGCGCTACCTCTTGGCGAAATTGCATCAGACGCTCTACTGCGCGATCGCTTGCCTCTTCCATTTCACCCCTGAGCTTTGTAACGCCAATGGGGAAAATCGCCTCTAGCCACGTTTCGGGAATTTCCTGTAATTGTCCTAACCAGGTGAGCTCGTCTTTAAAGACTTGGTGAATGATATTGTCCGGCTCATAGGTGGAGTCTTTGTCGTGCTTCAGCCGCGGAATAGAGACAGCGCAAATTCTTCCCTTTGAGTGGGTTATCTGCTTGTATCCGTCAATGACCGATCCCCCGCCATAACGGGTGCTGTATTGAGTATCTTGGAAGGGGAGTCGCCACAACATCTCCTTAGTGGGTGATGGGGATGCGCAGGCCAATACGAGGTGTGAGCCAAAGCGACCGTGACAAATGCCTACAACGTTTCGCTCTTGTCGGTGATGCTCAAGCTCCTCGACAAGCTTGGGCCGGATCAAACGAAGGCTCTGCCCTAGTTCAGCCATTTGCGCTCGGTGTAAGGCGAGATGAGCTTCTTGACGCTCGACGCGACGGGCTTCCTTTTCGCTCTTCCACTGCTCTCGGGCAAGAGCAGCCTCTGAAGGCTGCGTCAGTTTTTTTAAGACCAACCCCAATGACTCACCATCGATTATTTCGTGTGGATGCAGGTCGTGATTATCTTCTAGATAACGAAGCAGGCGCGGCCAGCAACTGATGGCAAACCATTCGCTTGCCCCGTCCGCGTTGCCTCCACCGGCGATTACTTCATCGGCGCTCAAACGTGCGTGTCGGAATGTTCGGTGCAGGATTTTTTCTAACGTGTACGCGTCCATCTCCGAGGGCACTGAAATACCGAATGAGTTCGAGAAGTCGATGGTGTCCCAACGAAAATTACGCGCGCGAGAAATGATGTCATTGGCTTTGCCAATCTTAAAGCGGGGCTGTTGGATATGGCGCAAAATGTATACGTGTGACATTAAGGGTAGATCCTTCCAAACGTCGATCAATCGTCGAAATTGTAGGCATTCTGGCGATGGCGGGTACGTAGATTGCCTATCCATCGTAAGCGTCTAAACGCGGGCGAACCCGAAGAAATTGCGGCTCACCGGCCATGCCCCTAACATGCCGTCAACTAAAAAGACGCTTGCTGTGAAAGTCTTCTTCGATAATCTCGCAGAGCTGGTCAACCAGGTAGATGATCCGCAGCGTTGAGGGATGCTGATTAATATGTCCCCGACCTAGTTCAACCAACGTCTCGGCATCAACCGGCAGATTTATAACGCCCTGACTATGGGTCTCGAAATGAGAGTTGGCGAATTTTGAAGCACGCAGACGCACCAGCGGCACCCAGCCAGATTCCCCGACCGTATCGTCCAGCTGTTGCGTTGTCTCGTTGTAATTCGATGAAACGCGGGTGCCCCGCCATTTGTGCGAGGTGTAGCGACCATCGTCCGCCAGTTCTAGAAAGAGTAAGGGCGCAATGGTGTAAATGAGGTTATTCACGAGCTCCCATTCCTGTTCATGAATGTAGCCAGGAATCTTGAGAATCAGATCAGCGAACTCAGCATTATCCTTCTCCGGGTAGTGAACAGGGTAGCCCGCAGCAATTGCGCTAGCGAATAAGGAGTGGAGCTCATTCGATCGACTGTACCCCATGGCTTTGCTTAGGGCCCCTTTGTAATCGTCATGCCCGTAGGTGACCCGTTCTTCCTCCCAGGTATGCGCCATTTCCAGGCCGAGACTGTGGTAGATGCAAAAGGCTTCGAACCTTCCGCTGTCCCCGCCCATGAGGTTCGCTACCGCGTCCGAAATATCCTCATCGTCGCGAGGAGTGACGCCTGCCTCATAGAAGTTTTGAAGCAAGGACGAAGAATTCTGGAAATGGTTAATCCACAGTCTTGCGTAACGGTAGTCAGCGTCAGTGGAGCGCAAGTCATTCCATACGAGGTCGAGCAGTTTGAGCGACTCATTTAACTGCCCGCGCACGAAGTCTGGATGAACGATGCCAAACCGCCGCTGCAGCAATGGGTTGATCAGCTTGTCCAGTTTGTACCAGGCTGCTACTTGGGGAATGGCGTTGCCGACCGCTGTCCAGTCGAACTCGTCGGCTCTGGACAAGATCCATTGGATGATCACTTTCAGTAATGCTGGATGGAATAGACCACGAGTGAGGCGGGTGGCCTGCAGTGCACCGCACTGCTCCGCGAGTATTGCCGTCGCAGTGTTAAGGGCACGTCCAACGATCGGGTAGTGGGCTTCAGATAGATCGCCAGTCTCCAGCGAGCGAGTGAATTCGGCGAATTCAGCCTGTCCCATATTCAGCTCCGCTTCGTTTAGCTGAATTCGGAATACCAATTGCGTCAGGTAGAGGCCAGCGATAATAGTGTTTTGTAATTCCTGCATGTGAATGCTCCCAGGATGGTCGTGGAATTTGGTATCAAATGCCTCGTTCGAAACTTGGCGAGGCTGGAGTTTTAGGTAAGTCGGGCGGGCCGGCCGTTTAGAATTGGCGAGTGCGACTTGCCCCTTTGCTAATAGTGGCGCGGAAAGGGAGTTGCCGCGGGCAATGCCGGACTAAACGGTGTCTTCGCCAGGGAAAGGGCAAAAGCCTAGCTGAAACGTGTCACGAGGGTAATACCTTAGTTCTATCAGGGAGGCATCTAATCAGCAATGGGTCGTTCATTAGCCTCCAGATATTGAGGTGGCTTCAATGAGTTATTGGCTTGCAAGCAATGTATGATCGATATTAATTGTTATATATTAATAAAAGTAATTTAAATAAGGGCATGATCCAACCCTTCACGGTTAGCACCTAACCCGTTGTGTCGAAAAACGTTCGCTTCAACCGTGAAAGTGGAAGTCGATTTCTAAAAATATTGCGATGCAACTCTCGTTACCAGTTAAGATCGCCCGCGTCGCGAACTCTCAGAAGTCGAAGTGCACGTAGCATGACTAATCAAGCAGGCTCCAAACCCACTGCAAACCGTCCAGTTTTCCTAGCGCTTCAGGGCGGAGGAGCACGAGGAATCGTTCATATCGGCGGGTTGATAGCCATCAATGACCTTGAATTGGACATTCTCGGCGTCTCCGGTACCTCAGCAGGTTCAATGATCGCAGCGCTTGTCGCGGTGGGGTACAAAGGGCTTGATCTCGTAGATCCGGATGCGTCAGATCACATTTTCAGTAAACAGCTCAAACACTCACCCTTTAAATCGCCAAGAGACCTCTTCTCCAAGGGTGGCTGGCGGTTGTTGCGCTACATGAGGTGGGCGACAGACCTGCCTGGCTGGATTCGCTCATTGTTTGATCCTAAAAAGCATCGCCTTTCAGTGCGAATTTTTTTTCGCGCGCTTGCAGCACTGCTTAGAACCTATGGGCTACTGGCAATAGCTGCAGTGATGCTTGCAAGCTACGCGTTCCTTGAGAGGCATCCCGGGTTAGCTTTTTTGTCTGCTTTCGCCGCGGTGGTACTGGGTGGACTAGCCTCGCAATGGCTAGTAATGCGCGTGCTAGCTGGATTGACAACGGTCGACAAGGTGCATGATTTCATCGATTTTGCGTTGAAGTCCAAACTCGAGGAAAAGGTTGATGGGGGAACTTACACCAAACCGGTCACCTTCAAGGATCTTCATGACGCGAAGTGCATCTCGTTGAAAATCATCGCAACCAATGCGACGACCGAGAGCCTTGAGCTGTTTTGTTATGAGAAAACACCCGATGTCCCTGTTGCACAGGCCGTAGCGGCTTCGATTTGTCTCCCTGTTATCTTTAAGCCGCGCGAATTTGAATTTGAGCGCAAAACGATTCATCGATCTGAAAAAGTGTTCGGTAAATTTCTGGACGGCGGCCTTGTATCGAACTTGCCGGCATGGCCATTCGACGAGGAGAGGTTGCTTCACCCCGATGTGCCAACGATCGCTTTCAATCTTGCGCCAGGGGAACACGATTCCAACAAACATTGGATTCCAGCGGTGCTAGGGGCTGTTGTCAATGGGACTGGGGAAATCGACACGCGTGCGACAGGGAAAATCATCAAGGTTTCGATCCCAACGAGCCTGAAGATGCTGGATTTCCATGTCAGTGCAGAAACTGTTTATGGGGAAGTCGCGGAGCCGGTTGTCCAGATTAGCGATAAGTTGCTTGAAGAGCTCCACGACGCACCGAAAGCACTGCGCGCGGCGGCCCACGAACTCAGCGTGATGATTACCGACTTGCTGAAAGCATACGACGGTGAATTGCACTTGGGCTTACGCAGTGACCATAGAGTTCGGGTCGCAATCGCGGTTCAGCGAGGAGATTCCATGCGATCGATATCCACCGTTTCTTTTGCGGGCTATGAGGCGGCCGATCCGGACTACGATCTCACGACTCCTCTTGATTCGCGCTACGCAGGACTCGCTTGGGTCAATGGCGCGTCGTTCGATTTGAGGACTGAACCTGCGGGGAGGCCTGCGTTTGGGCCTGGTGTCTTCGCGGGCGAAAAGGTGTGGACAGAGCTACAGTGGTTACTGTGCCAGCCGGTCAAATGTGCACCAGAACCCGGTAACTGGTTGAGGCCTTGTGTGGTGATTGTCGATTCCAATATTCCGTTTGAGCATGGCAATCCTGAAATAACATCGGTTTTAGACGATTTCGTCACTGGCGTTTCTGAGATGATCCAAGACTATAATAGTCGTAACGGTATCGCGCGTTTTGTGCAGGGGGCCAACACATGGCTATAACGATTCGATTAGGGGATGGTAAAGCCCGAAAAGTTACTCCGTCTCAGGGCGCCGCCTCTGCCCAGAGGAAAGCACGAGTCCAAAAAATTCTAAAAGAACATTCGGAAAAGGGTGAGGACAGTGTGTCCAAGACCTTGAGCAACCGATTCGAGCGTACACGTTTGCTGAAACAGCTACGCGAAGTCGGGATGCGCGAGTGGGTGAGAAATGGCAGCAAGGCTCAATTCGATCAACTGGTGAAGCAAGCTGCCAGCACGCCATTTGATGGTTATTTGACCGACTATGGTCAGTGGGAAAAAAAGTACGGTAATACCAGCAAGCAGGCGGGTGACGAAGTAAAATCCTCTTTGGTGGCTGAAGCAGGCACTGAACAGGACGGTCTGGATGATCCCTTGATTGTAAATCCCGAAATTTTGCGCGTCGGTGCATATTTAGCTGAACGAGCTCGTAAGCTTAATGAATGGGGACCTGTCTTTACAATACGCTCCAATGTGCCTAAAAAAGAGCGCGGGAACTATATTCCTTATCGGGGCGTTGCAGAGCGAAGAGGTAATCAGGAATTTGTCATCGTTGTTCATGCAAAAAACTCAGAGGCTGAAAAGTCTAAAGGAGAAGATGGCACATCTTTGACTTACATCGACAATGCAGGCGGACTCTCTTGCTGACGCCGCTACTGGCTTAGTCCGGCTGCCAAGTATGTTTGCTTGTTGCAGTCGCAAGTAGCTTGTGAGTGCCAAGGTGCCCGATCTGTCGAGCAATCCTGCGTAGGGTGAATTCACAATTAAGCGGTGCCTCAGAAGGGCGCTGTAATTGTGCATTGACCCAATCCCCAGCTTTAATGGAAAGCTTTCGTCAAGTCCTCCATTTTCAGGTTTACTGTTAAAAATTCCACAACGCGCCTCGGCAAGCCATCAATTAATGGATCTGACCTAAGAACAAAGTCAAGGCAGCAAGCACGCTGACGATCACGATGATTGCCCCGCCCCTCGTACTGACAAACCAAGCAGCCCCCCACCATTGCCTTGATCCAACCGTCAGTTCCGGACGGTAGTCGAAACGAACTCAGGCGGGGTGCACTTCAACACTATCCTTCATGCCAGTGACATAAAGTACATGTTTGCCGCCTTCCCGGATCACCTTGGCCTGGGGCATGTACGCGTAGTGATAACTATATTTATACGTCGCTTGGCGCCATTTTCGACCACCGTAAAACTCGAAAATGGTGTCCTGGTCATTAAAACCTTTAAATTCACCGCTCAGTTGCCCGTTGCTTATAATCATGGCTTTCTCACTGTTGAGTTTTCACAATATTCAAAAAGGAAGGGGCGCACGCCTCGTTAATAGTCAACGTAGGAGACTTGTGTAGAGCTCATTGTAGCGCGCTATAGTGTAGTTACGGAACTCGCTCAGTATGCTCAAGGAGCCAAAACATGGCTTTGAAAATAAAATTTTTGGACGGTGCCTCGGAAGAGTTTACCGATGATGAAATGGCCTCTATCAACAACCGGCTTGATCAGGTGCTGACCCCAAATTTTGGAAAGGGCAGGGTCAGCCGAATGGTAGCGGACAGTATTGAACTGAGCCGTTTGGGTGAAGCGCTTCATCGGGGAACATTCACCCTTGCAGAAAAGAAGTCCGCTGAGCACAACTTTTATGCCTTGACGAAGAAAATTCGTGAAGACAGTCAGTCCTTTTGGCGTGAAAAAAAGCTGGTCGCCGCGGCCCACAGTGCTGGCGAGTGACAGGTTGACCAAGACTTCGTTAAGGTCGATCGTCGTGCATATGCCGTCGGCTAGTTGAAGAAGTCTTGTTTGTGAAATTCATCTTTGATGATCTTCTGCGCAGGTCAAACAGGTCGGTGTCCCGCACCGTCGAAGGAGGGAGATTGGTATTGACCTGAGCGAATTCAATCATCGTCCTTCATTTCTGCGCTAGCTATCAGAGACAACGGGGCGTGCGAGCCCGAACACATGTCACTGCATTCTGCAGCAAGATTGCGGTCGAGGCTTTTTTTTGAACAAAAGCCTTTCGCCTTTCCTGGCGATTGATTGAGCAGTGTTTAACGATTAAGGCAGTCCGAAAAGAAACTCTTCATCTGGAGAGTTTTGAGACAGCTTGAGTAATATCGTATTGAACGTGTCAAACCCTGGCCAGTAGTTGACCCAGTCCTCGTCGTCATAATGATAACTCAGCGCTTGTTGTCGCTCTTGAGGGCTCAAAGTTGGCCAAGCAAGATTGAATTGCTCGCGCCAATTCTCTGCTCGAACGAGCTGACTGGAAATTTCTTCATCTACCGATGCAAGCTCTATGAGCGCTATTCGGATATTGCCTTTCTGGCCAACTTGCTCCGATTCATCGGCGAGGGCGTTCACCTTTTCGTAAATGTGTAGAATCCATCCGATGGTTTGAAACCGACATTCCCTCACGGATTTGGGTGTGTCGAGTAGATGATTAATTTCCGCAAATATCCCCTTTTCGTCGTGATAATGCCGGACGTGAATGACGTAGGAATCCATTGTGCACCTATTTTTATTGTTGTTTTAAAAAGTCTAGCATGATGTATTGATGCGATACTATTTTAATCTGTTTGGCGAAATTCAATGTTTCGTTATACAAGAAATTCGAGGTGGGCGATTTTCCTCTTGTTGTTTTTTGACGCTTGCTCCACTCATGCAATATAAGGTACGTGCTGAGTTACATTAGTGCCCTATACGAGCAACCATATACCTCGCGGGAGGCAGATGGCAGTAATTACCCTTGTGATGTGGATTTCGCCTTCCCGACCCTTCCGGCCCGTAAAGCAGGGATGTCTAATACGACAGCCTGAATATGGGTGCTATCCATGGTTTTTTTGCGGTGAATGCCCGAATCGATAATAGTAAGGCTATTGATCAATGGGTCTGTCGAAAGAACCAAGCAAGAGCGGCGAGCACGCCGACGAGCGCAATGAATGCACCGATCTTCGTGCTTGCAAACCAAGCGGCTAAAACACCAACAACCATTGCCGTGATCCAGCTTTCAGATCGGGACAACATCCAGCCAGCCCCAGCAAAGAAAGCGAGTGCCGATAATGTTCGGTTGACGTCTATTCCGCGTTCGCGGCTGTCCATCGGCCCGTGGTACCCACACCGACATGAGCCAACTGCATTAGGGTAGTGCTGCTGACAGCGGGGACATTGAAAAATCATGGAATACTCCATGAGAACCTGTGGATATGAGAGTAGTCGCCGCCACTAAGGCTGCATTTCAGTCTGATGCGCGGTGCAGACTCACCTCGCAACTGCTGGCTAGCCTCGCAGCCCCTGCAATAGTTCATCCGTTAGTCCGCTACTACCGTTTCAGGCTTGCCATGGAGCAGCGGCGCAGTCATGATTTCGCCACGCTAGTGGCAATTTGACACAGTTGCGGGTCACGGACGATGAGCCTTCATGAACCTACCCCCTAAAACGATAAAAACGGCAATTTATGCTGCGTAGATTACTCGCGCATAGAAATGTCATAAGCCGTTGATTGACAACGAGTATGGATGTTTTTAATGCATTTTCTGAAACGGTTTTTTGCTTTTATTGCTTCTCTTTTTTCGAGCCAGGAAACAGAGGATAGCGAGCCGCTCATCCCGAAAATCGATCCTGAGAAACTCAAGAAAAAACTCGATCTTCAAAAAATCGCCAGAGAACACGGTGCTAAGGGCATCCCCAGGAGCAGTGATACGCAATTGACCGCTGCCGAACACGCCGTCCGTGCAGAGCTTGGCCGGATGCGAGAGCAAACGGTGAAATACGGTGAGCAGCGTATCAAGCAAATTCAGAACCGCCTGGACTCGATCGATATCACGTTGGAAATGAACCGCGCCGTTGAGCTAGGAAACGAGTTTGTTCGTACCTCCGACCATCACCTTACGCGTGAGGACGGGCGTCTGAAGGATTTTGCCGCTGATACGAAAACCAAGTTTCAGATTCTCAGCGATTTTCGTAGCGAAAACCGCCTGCCAAACATTCCGGCGAAATGCCCCACTGGCGGTAGCCAATTTCTCAAGCTGATGGTTGTGCTTGGCTGTTGTGTAATTGAGGGAGCGCTTAACGCCACATTCTTCGGCTCAGGTCTGGAGGGCGGTTTATTGAGCGGCTTTGCGATGGCTTTCATGTTGTCGTTTATCAACGTGCTCATGTGCTTTATCGCGGGGTTTGGCTTCAGGAATAAGAACCATGTTGAAGGGGCACGCCGGTTTTTGGGCTGGATTTCTTTCGCTTTGGCTGTGGCCGTTATGGTGGGGTTGGGGGCGTTGATCTCCTATTTTCGCTATGTGTTGACCGTATATGAGGACGGGAGTCAGCACACTTTAGCCCTGGCCTGGCAAAGCTTTCTTTCCGGCGTATTCCCTATCCAGGATTTCGAATCGTTGATTCTGTTCTTCGGGACGATTTTGTTTGGGTGTGTGGGGATGTGGGAGGGCTACAACTTCACGGATCGATATCCGGGGTACGCCCGCATATGGAGTCAATATGCTGAGGCCCACCGCGGCTACATCGAACTCATAGAAGGGCTGCGAGACAAGCTTGAAGGCGAGAAAGTCGACGTTCTAAGGAAAATCGATAACGGTGTACAGGTGGCTGAAAAGGCGATCAAGACCTTTAAATTCAACATGAACCAGAAGTCGGTAGTGAAAAAACAGGTGACCGAGACATTGGTCATGGCCGATGAGACCTTGCAGAGCCTGACCCGGTACTACCAGAACGAAAACATGATGGCACGTCCCAATGACGCTCCACCGCCTCCTTACTTCGACCATCCGGTGACATTCGCTGCGTTGGATATGCCGGACTTCGGCATTCAGAAAGACGAGTTGCGATTGGACGCGCAAGAGCAACTATTGCGGGAAATGGTCACCCAGGTTGAGCCAATCCGAGCGAGAGTCCAGTCGTCCTTCAATCAACAATACAACCAGCTTCAGCCGCTGCAGGACTTGGTCTAAGGGGATCATTGATGTCGGTTTATGCCAAGCGTGAAAGTAGCGTAGGGAAGTGGGTCTGGGGAGGCGTGATCGGGCTTGCAGTAGCCTTGGCGCTCGGCGGTATGGCCTATTACAAAATGACTCATGAAGCGTTGGACAAGGAAACCCTTTGTCCCAGCAGCGGCCCAATAGGTCAGTATGTCGTGTTGATTGACAACACCTCGCCGTTCCCATTCACCCAGAAGGCTGCATTGTCCCAACGGCTAAAGACTATGGTGCTCAACGACGTACCTGAAGGACATCTGCTGTCCGTATTTCTGCTCGGGGAAAACTTTGAGCAAAACGAAAAACCCATCTTCGAGCGCTGCAACCCTGGTCAGTGGAGTAATCGCAATCAGCTCACCGCGACCAAAAAGTTCGTCGACAGAGATTTCAACGAAAAATTTGCCAAGCCGCTTGATGCCGTAGTGCGTCATATCCCGCTCGACGAGCACAGCAAACTGTCGCCCATTTTCCAGATGCTCCAATTAGTAGGCATCAATGGTTTCGACCATGCGAACGTCAAGGGAGATCGCAAGCTCGTCATTTACTCGGATATGTTGGCCAACATGCCTGACTTCTCGATGTACAAGGGGGCGCCGCCCAGTTATGCAGATTTCGCAAAATCGCCGTACGGTCGCAACGCACAGGCCCCCGGGTTAAATGGAGCCGTTGTGGTCATCAATTTGCTGGCAAACGAGAAGAAAACTTTGCAAACCAACCGACTTGGGGACTTCTGGGCGAATTATTTCGAAGCCAATGGGGCGTCGGTTGAAGCAATTGCTGCCATGGAGGGGTTGTAAATGGAGCCCAACAAACTCGCTTTGCGCGTTAAGACTTATTTCTTTGCTGCCGTAGTGCTCAAGGTGGCTTTCGCCGTTGCCAGTCTCCAGCTAAACGACCCTAAGTGGCTGGGCTTCGTACTCCCGCTGTCGGTGATGTGCATCTACTGGATTGTGGGTTACCGCGTGCGGGAGAAATGGAACACACAGCTCACCCTCGCAAAGTTTGCAGACTCGGTGTACTACTTGGGCTTTCTGTTCACCGTTGGCAGCATCATTGTCTGCCTGATCGACATCAAATCCATTGGCGATAACCTCAATGGCATGGCTGTTCGGTTCGGCGCCGCAATGGTGAGCACTGCCATTGGCATGGCGGCGAGGGTGTTGCACACGGGCTTCAGAGTAGACACCAATGACGCGGTCAAGGGGGTAGAGGAACGCGCTATTCAATCGGCTGAAAACCTGTCCATGTCCTTTGATGCGGCGAGTCAGCAGCTTGAGGTCTTCAGGGATCAGGTGATGGCCGCTTCCAAGGAAGCCGTGCAGAGCGTCCACGAACAAATCACCGCGATCGCTCAACACAGTACAAATGCTATGGATGCGTTTTTCGCCAGCGCTACCCGTCAAAGCAATGAAGCTTTTGAGCGCATCCTCAAGCAAGCCAACGATGCGAGCGCGGATTTGCTCACCACCATCAACGGCCTTTCCGAGAAAAGCGAGCAAACACTCAATCGCATGGAATCTCATGCCCTCGACTTCGGTAAAAAAGCTCAGGATCGGCTCGATCAGACGCTGTTCCCGGATGATCTGTTTGCTCAAAAACTCAACCCCGCTATTGAAACGTTGTCCGGAACCACCGACAGCCTAAACGAAGGGGTCTCGACACTGGCCCTCGACGTGAAGTCCGCCGCTCGGATGGTGGGCACTGCGATTCGCAGTTTGAATACCAAAACAGAAGCGATAGGGCAGGCCGTAACCGCAGTAGGATCAATCGTTGAAAGCCAGGAACGATTGGTGGAATCGATGAAGTCTCAGGGCAATGAAGCCCTGGACCGAGCGGAGCGAATTCAAAAGGATTACCTGAACTCACTGGATGATCAGCGGGAGGACTTCATGGAGGACATGAAGGCCAGCCAGCACGTGTTCGCCAAGATTGTCGAGAAGCTTGAAGAGCTGCGCACCGTCGTCAGAGATGACAATGCAGTAGAGCGCATTACCCAGGAAGTAGCGGGTGCGCTGAACGCCATTAATCACGCTGGCGTCAAAAGTGACGAGGCACTCGCTGAGAATCTGCGTGCGACGCTGATGCCCTTGGTAGAGGCGGTCGTGGCCAGTAATGATATGCACAAGACCCTGGCTGCCAGTATTGAATCGAGCAACCGCCGCATCGAGACGGCGCATGCTCAGTTGGTGGAGGAATTGGTGGGCAAGATTGAACTCATCAGCAATCCGCAAATGCTTCCACTACCTATTGGTTCAGAGGTTTCGGGGCCATCGCTTGAATCGATTGCCGATGCAACCTTAGCGCTCGACATCGTGCCCGCGGCCGATGCGAGAACCGCCTGATGAGCTCTAAAAATGATCAGGTGTTTCAGCTGTCGCTCACCGAAATCTGGATCATTCTGTGCTTCATTTTGCTGCTGTTGATGGGCTACAAGGTGTGGGAGCTCACCCATAAGAATATGGAGATGGCGAACAAAATCTCCGCCTATCAAAATCTCGATGAGCGTGAGCAGGCTATCAAGCTTGCGAGTGATGAACTCAAGGCCCGAATGGTCTCCCTGGGGGTGAAAAAACCAGACGAGATCATTTCGAAGCTAATCGACGCATCCAAGGCAAAAGAGGAAGCCGGGCGCCTCAAGGTGTTGCTGACTCAGAAAGATGAACAGCTCTCCGCGCTAGTAGCGATTGATAAGGCCTTGCAGGAGGCGGGCAGTACTAATAAGGGCGAAGATGCCAAGCGACTGATTCTTGAAACGATGATGTCCTATGACCAACTCAAAAAGTTGGTCGTCGATCCTGACGAAGCAAAGGACGCTCAGCCCACGGACGTTATAAAACGAGTCGGTGCTCTCAAAGAAACCGAGCAATTGGTAAAGGCTGCATTAGGGAAAGAAGATACCCCAACATCGGAGCAGATTTCCGAGCTGGTGAAGAACGCTGAGGCTTACGCACAAGCCGAGAAGCAAGGAGCGAATCCGGCAACGCTGCAGAAGCTCAACGGTGATTTGAAAGGGCAGGTTCAGTTTCTGCAAAACAAGCTGAACAAGGGCAAGGGAGGTGATCTCCCGCCTTGTTGGGCGAATGAAGCCGGCAAGGCCGAGATGTTCCTCACCGTGTACCTGAAAGAGGACTCCCTGAGCTTTGAGCCAGCCTGGCCGCCGACGCGCAAGGCAGATGCCGAAGCACTGCCCAATTTCGCCGCACTGATGGCAAACACCAATCGAACATACGACGATTTTCTTCAGGCTGCACGCCCCATATCGGATTTAGCCAATCAACGAGAATGTAAATTTTACGTGCGATTAGCGAGTCAAATTCAGGGGGCAGTGATGTCAGATCGGCGTCGCTTGATGATTGAAAATCTGTTCTACAAGGTTGAAGTCAGACGCTAAAACCCTACTGCGTCGGCGGCCGACAATCAGGTTTTATCCTGGTCAGCCGCTCGCGCGGTGACGATAACGAGCAGGCGAGACCTATGCCTATTTGATGTGCGTGCTGATGCGGCTACCGACGCAACGGACAGTTGCTGCCGCATCTGTGGGCGCCCGCCTGGTCTGCCAGGCATGCCCCCAACGCCTTATCTTACTTCTTCTTTTCGAAGGCTTTAAAGTTACCGCGAAGGGTGTCCCAGTTATCGTTTATCCATTTGAGTACGGTGCCACGCCCCGGGGACGTCGACTCGAAATGCTCTTTGAGCATCCACTCAATCTGGAGCCGCGCCTCCACCTTTAGATCGTCTCCACCTCCGTAAACAAATTCAGTCTTATCGGATGACATCCCAAGCTTGTTCAAAAAGAGGATTATTTCATAACCCTCTTTTCGGCTAAGGTGGCGTGCGTCCTCATGGATCAGCTTCGGATTATCGCCATTGCTGGCGGTCCACTCGTACTTGTATTGCAGGTCTTCACGGGTCAACTCGGGCATGATCAATTGCTCACTCTTACCCCAAAATTAGGGCATTAGATAACTGGTGACAGCTCGGTTGTTTTACAACCCGTAGCGTAAAAAAATCATAACAAATCCATGTATTAATATAGTTGCTTTATATTTATTAATTAAAATAATTGCATTCGGTTTGTCGATCATAGCTCAGGGCGGGAGTGAAATACGCCGCAGTGGCACAACTCGCGTGTTATTGCCGCCCGCTTAACTCGATCTCTACAGGTATTGCAACGGCAGCCCATCGGATTTGCTAAGCCCTAGATATCTTCCTGTCGATTGGTTGGGGTGGGGTGGGCTGGGTTTGCTTGGCTTGTGTAAAAAGTATCGTAATGAGTTCCGTACGATAGATCACAGAGGGTGCTGTGAATTTATCTTGAGGATGTACTCAAATTTATCCCCATAAATGGAGCTCACAATGAGTGTGAAATCTAGGTGATCTGCAAACGCCGCTCTCATTTTCAGCTCTGTGAGTGAGCATATCGCAGGAGCGTTTTTGCTCAATTCGATCAAGGCCATTTCCTCCCCAGCCTTGAATGAATCGTTCGGGCGAGGCCCTCGGATAGTCAAGCACCTCGCATTCAAGCCAAGAGGGGCTAGTGCAGTCCCGAGTTTCCAAGCGTCTCCATCTGGCATGACTTTTCCATCAACCCTAACTTCAAAGCGCTCAACAAAAGCCGGCCCCATCCCATTATTAATGACATAAATACCCTCCTGTGCCGCCTTTGCGTCATTGCTGTAGTAGGCATTTATTCGAGGTTCCAGTGATACATGGTTATGCGTACGCTGGATAATCCCTTTCCAGATAGAAAACCCTAAGGCAAAAAAACGATAGCAACGGTGGCCAGGTTTGCGGTGCGTTGTTTCATATGGGTGATTTAATGTTCAGTATTCAGAGCCTGTTAAATCGGTTCACTGTAAGAATTCTTGAGCGGCAAACGCATTAGATATATTGATTTTTTTAATGCGTGAAGGAGTGATGCGAATACCCGCGATTTTAAGCATGAGGCAGTTATCTCGCGATTTACAGGGGCACCGCAGATCATTTGCCGCCGACGATAATGAGCGGTTCGACTGGTTGTGATCTGCGTGTGGTTAATGAGTTTAAATGGCAAGTGAGCTGAATGTAGGCGCCGGTAAAGGAAGCGTCTGTCCGGGGTAGGGGGAGGGATTGGAATTCCAGATGAGACTGTAGGCATCGAAATCAGGCCAGAAATTATCGTAGTAACGAAAATCCATGATTTTCGCCGTTTCACGTTCGTTTTCTCCAATGATGTCCCACACGTATTGAAAACGATCACTCAGAGTCGTAAGTGAAAGCAATCGGGTTGCTTGATCAGGTGAAAGCACAGCCACACGCTCGAGCGCTTCCTGATCATATCCAGGGTTCACAAGTCCATCATATCGGTCAGCCAGACGCTGAGCATGGTCAAATATACCTAAGAGCCAACCGATACATTGGAATTGGGATATTTTGACTGACCGGAATTCTTCGCTTCGTCCCGTTATTGTGACGGAGACCAAGGTTTCTCTTTCAAGATGGCTTACATTGATGCAATAGGACATGGTATTTCCGCTTCTTGTTTTATAGTGGATAGAGTAATGATTCACGAACTGCACTTAATTTGCAAGTAAAAAATCATTGCCATTTTGGCAACTAAAACATGCGTGGTAGTAATGCTTTGGTATGCAGCTTGAATCAAGTTCTAGTTTTGTTAAATGTTGTCCGACACTAACCGCGATATTTGAATAGTTCGTGTGAGTGAGTGTCTAGTTCGTGGGTTCAGCTTCCTATAACGCAGGTTTGGATATTCACGTCATGTGTTCACGTCAAAAGGAAGGCACTCAAACCTCCGGCTGTAAATCCTAATCAAAGCTAGGCCCAGTTTTCGTAGACGCTATGGAAGTTGACCACAACCCCAGGGTTGCGCGAGCGAGGAGGTGCTCTAGAGGTAGACGCATGGATCATGTTGGCGGATGGCAAGCGGGCAGATAGATCCATCCAATTTGCCCATTTCCACCGGCCGGGTATCACGATCAGGCCGGCAGCATGATTTCAACCGTCGTTTTTGACGTATTTGGCACATTGCTAAACATCAAGCATAAGCTCCACCCCTTTAAGCAATTGCTGAAGGAGGGAAGTGTTTCCGGGCGCCGTCCCAGTTCAGAAGATGTTCGATTGGTCATGACCAACCCTTGGACCCTCGCTGAAGCAGCAGATCATCTCGGTATCGCCATTTCCCCACGCCGCCTTCAGCGACCATCGTCGTTCGCCTGCCACGAATGGATTACAATACCCCATTACGCCTGCGATGCGTCGGTCGCGCTCTTCCTCCCATGACGAAACCGGATACTGCTTGTCCCAAGCCATCAGTAGCTGTTGCTGCTGACGAGACATTGTCAGATTGTATCGGTCAAACATGTAAAAGGTTGTCCTGGCGACCAAACCCTTAACCTCGTTACGCGGTTCCGCAGCGCGTTGATCGAAATCAACCCGTGTCATGCACTGGCCATACTGCGGTGCTACCCCGGTGACCATGCCGTAATTGAATTACTACGGTCGCCGTTTACCTCTCCAACAGATGGGTAGAGGTTAAACAGGTCTGCTTCCATTGCTCGAAAGACCGGGTCATCGTCTACGCAATTCTCTCGACCACCGTTCTTCCAGCATTGGCGTTGGTTGCCAAATGTCCAGGCTGGAACGATGTGTTCCCACTCAGTCCGCTCTGCGCGGTTCTCCTGCTTCCTGGCTTTAAGGCCGCATGACTCAGCATCGATACGACCACCTGATTTTCCAACCCACGTCCATTTGCACCCGCAATACAACTCCCCCACAGAGCCTGATCTTGGTAGATTTTCTGTTTGGCTATGACTTTGGCTTCGGAAAAGGTCGAGGGAGGGCTGGAGAAGGCGGGGGTAATTATGGAAAGGGCCAGTGCTACTACGGAAAACAGTTTTTTCATCGGACAGCTTAAGTTATTGAGAGAAAACGCATTATACGCACGACCTCACGCTTGCCCATGGAGGACGTGGCCTGATGAGACGTCACAAAGCCGGCCTCACGAACTAGGGGAGGGGGCAGCAGCAATGGAGACAATTTGTAAACGCATCGCCACCCGGGCGTCGTCTAAAAAATATTTTCTCAGCACCCTTGAATTCAAAAAATAATCGAAGCCTTATTTGATAACAAAACAGAATCAGAGAACTTGGAGTCTTCGCTCAATCCTAGCGTCCATCAACTCAGTTCAGTGGCTCGATTGATTTCTAATGCTTTTACCTATGATCCAGCTACCTGGTGCTAAATGATGAAGACCTAAGTGAACGGATACTTGGACTCGTCGATGGAAAGGACAGATCGCTCGTTCGCGACGTGAGTCGCGGCTAGCTTTTTAAGCCACTTGAAAAAGGCCAAACCATTCGACTGCCCCACAATTCCGGGGGGCTATTCGTGGGTACGACTAACACTGACGCTGCATGGCCGAGATGGCAGACGACTTACAGGAAGAAGCGAATGACCAATAAATGACATTCAGAGGTAGGTTTCATTGGCGCTTGAATCTGACTCAAGAAGGTTGACTTTGGGAGGCAGCTAGGTCACATCTTGGCGCTGTTGAACTTCAACTTATGCTTCAACAGTTGGTCGATTTCACGCGCCGTCTGTTGGAACCGCATCAGTCCATACTTAAGATGGTCGTGATTGCCATCTGCATACGGTATTACCGCTAGGAGTAGCGCCTATTCAGCGAAGCAGAATTCGACTTGCTGGTACTTCGTAGCTGAGCGATGACTTGCTGGCCTAGAAGAAGGGCGTGGTACTAGCAACTCATCACCCGTCGAAATCGCCAGGCTTTTGAGAACTCCCTCGTGGGCTAGATCCGCCAGTTCCTCTTGGGTTCGACGCAGCAAGGCGTTAACGGGCTGCCCCGACTCGGCGCAAAGTGTAATGGCTACTAGAGTCAAAGGATTCACATTTAGTGGGCCACTCAGAGCAGTGATCATCTCTAGCGTGGGGCTCGACTGGGCTCGCTCCAGTTTCGAGACGTATGTTCGACTGCTGACTTCGGCAAGGGTTCTCTGAGTCAATCCTCTACCGGCGCGCATCGCTTTAAGCACAGCAGCAAAAGCAATTTTGAGCGACATAACACATTCCTGAAGGAGCCAATCCCGTTGAGCGTGGATACGCGGGAAGGGGACATTCTAGGCATATGGAAGCCAATCACGCCATGCCTGGGTTCCCTGCTCGAGTGGCCACAGAGAATAAGCATTCAGCTTGTAATAGATAAGTGAGCAAGGATATCTGCGAGACAAGCATGTCTACGTTCCGACTTGGCAAATGGCCTAATGGGGGCTTGCTGAACTTCATTGCGCGCTGCAATGCCAATCGTTCCTTCGGGCCTGCTGGGCAGGCTAAAGGCGCCAACGTGACGGAGTAAGGCTCACTGTCGTTTCGGTTTAGGTCAAAAATGATCATGCAGATCCTCAGGCGTTGAAAGGTGGGTAATCGCGTTCAGAAGGAGTAACCATGGCTGATTCTCTCCAACACATCGCTGACATCTCGATACCCAGCTTCGCTGTGTGCGTGCTCCAGCACAGTAGATCCACTGAACTCTCTTTTCGGTTGATTCAGCCAAATATCCGCTTTCGCCTTGTTGCCAAACACCTGCTCGGCTTGACGCTGAATCAGCTCTACAAAATTCATGTTCTTCTCTTGTGAAATGGGCTGTTGATGACTGCGGCGCCCTACGGCTTCAACTTGCTTCCGCGGTAGCTGCTGAGGCTAAACGCGTGGAGCTGTCATCAGCGGCATAAATTACCCTACGGTCATCAGACTATTCTGAAGGGGCTTCACTGGGCCTTGCATGAGCCATCATTTTTCGGGGTTGCTCCAATCGGTGGTGTCAGAATTTCAAAGCCTAATAGCAATTAGTGCTAGTGAATATTTTTTTATATATCCAACGCGAGTGACTTACATGCCATTTAAAGGAAAGTGGGATGTCATAAAAAATTGATGGCGCCGGCTTGAACATGCTAATTTCGCCGCTATGCTACCAGTAAGCAGCTGTCCCATAAGGCTTGAGAAGCGTGCAATTTGGTTTTAGTGGCGATGGATGTCAGTTCAGGGGTGTTTGACACCTGATGTATTCGATACTCATATAATTTTAATTCCAGTAATTTGGCTGGAGTGGATATGAGAGAATTTATTTTTTCAGCTATATGCTTGTTCGCTATAGGTGATGTAAGGGCTTCGATAGAATGGGAGGTAGAAAGTCCGTTTCGATTAGTTGATTATGGCGGCGAAGGGGCTGGATTCAATATTAAAAAAGGTCAAACGGCGCTTGATTTCGTAGTCGAGCGCTTTGGACAAGGCAGCCGCACAACGCCCCCACCCATTTATAATCTGAGAATTAAAAAAAATTCTGACTCCAGCTTCAACTTTTCTAACGAGTACGTTTTTCCTAAGGTGGAAAAAGTAGTTGCACGATTATCAAATCCACCTATGGGTGACTGTAAATGGGTTTATCAGGACGTAAGTGCCGTAAAGCCTTGTAGGAGTGACTTCAAATTTCCTGCGTTAACGCAATTTGGTACTGGAAACACGATACTGCATGTAAGTTCGGCCACTTCTGGATTTGAGGATAAGACATCAGTCGTTATTCGTGATCGTCTGATACTCGGGATGGGAGATTCGTTTGCGTCAGGAGAAGGAAACCCAGACATTCCTACTGTTGTGGATCGCAATGGACTAGAGTCGTTTTATCAGAGCAATAATGATGCGTTCAAAAATGGCCGCTGGATGTTATTCACCCACCACTGGGTGGCTAAAAAAGCAGAATGGTTCAACGGGCAGTGCCACAGGTCAATGTTAAGTCAGCAAGTTCTCGCCGCGCTCCGACTTGCGGGAGATGACAAACATTCAAGCATAACATTGATGCCGTTGGCTTGCTCTGGAGCAGAAGTGCTTGATGGCGTGCTTACCCCCCAACAAAATCCCCCAGGAGGCGGAAAGACGGTTATTGACTCCCAAATCAATATGGCAGTTACCGGTCTGTGTAAGGACGGTATGTTGAAGGAAAGCGATATGACAATTTATCGCGGGCATACCGGGTCGAAGGATATGGTTAAAACCGTTACACCTATAAAAAAATGCGTGGGCGAGATTCGAGTGCCAGATGCAATACTGCTGAGCATCGGAGGTAATGACGTGGCTTTCGCCCCCTCGATAGCATGGGCAACAATTCCTGCGGACAGCAGGAATTTTGCCGGTGCACGAGCAGTGAATATTACAAACAATCAAATAGAACCCGTATGCCCCAAAGAGACCGATCAACGTATTTGCGAAAAAAATAAGCCGGTGGGCAGGGATAGAATTAAATATTGGCTGCCAACCTATTATAGTTATATGCAGCAACAGCTTATCTCGACAGGGTTGGCGAAAGAAGGGAACGGCACTGTTTATCTTACCGCCTATCCAAATCCGAGTTACCTCGAGGACGGTAAAACGCTTTGCGGTGTCGACAGGAGTGCCGATGTGGTTGAACAGGCTCGGTACAGTATCCCTGTTTTTTTTAGGCCTTCGGTATGGCAGCTGCGGTTTACCAAAGATGAAATGAAAGTTATGAATGACGGGCTGATAAAACCTCTATACCAGCAAATGAAGGATAGCGCGCACAAATATGGATGGACATTGGTTGATGGGTACCTTGATACGGTTAAGATGCACGGAATATGCGCGGGATTTGAGCGTAAAGACTCTCAAGAAGGCAATGTGAAATCAAAACTCATCCCATTGTATCCACATGTTGTCGGTGGTAAATGGTACCCCATTGCTCCGTGGGATGATTGGGCGTATGACACCTCTAAGGTTCGTTGGTTTAGAAATACAAATGATTCAGTGCTGTACCAGAATGATGACACGCCTTCGATAATGAACGGTGCGTTTCATCCTGACTTTAGAGTTCACGCTACAATTGCTGATTATATATATGAGTCGGTGAGTATGGCGTGGCGCGCGAAGGAGGGGAGAGACAGCGTTAACTTAAAGCAATCTTCAGCAGGGCTTTGAGTATTACTGAGTTTTTTGTAGTGGTCGCCAATTTTTCGCTGTTTCAATTGTAACTCGGAGACAATATGAAAACACTAGTGATCTGTGCTACACTTTTAGCGTCTGGTTGTGCCACATCAAACGCATATCTTGACATTCAAGGTGCGGCGTGGCGTAAAACTGAAGCGTTCTCTGCCACCCAGTTTGCAATAGGGGTTATTGAGACGTCTGGACGCAATCGATTTGATCCTAAAGGAACGATCAAGGTTGTAGATTTTCCGGTGGTAGCACAAACAACATATTACTCCGATGAAACTGCAAGAGCTGCAATCCAGGCAGAGGGCAAGTTCAAGCCAGGCGTTGTTGATGTGGACGCGGCCATTGAATCAGAAATTCAGAGGCGTCAGAAATCTCGATATGTAATATTCAGAACGCTAGACCCATTTAAATTGGTAGACAGGATGAATGCACCTGAAAATTTAACGACGTTAACCTTGCTCAAAGGTCAGAAAAACCCGGTTATAGTGACTGGAACAGCAGTCTCGTTTGAAAATGAGCTGTATAAAAAGGTCGACTCCGGGGTTAAGGCCAATGCATCAATCAGTTCGGGTGCCGCTTCACCTCAATTTACGCTGGGGGGAGACTATAGCTCTGAGATAAAAGCCAGTTTTAGTGATGGGACAGTGTTTGCATATGAGTATTCTGCCATCGAATGGGATAGCAGTTCTCCGACGGCTAAAGTAAAGGGCTTGTCAATAGATAGACCTATGAATCCTTGGTACTGAGGGTTGTCAGGGTTGAGGTAAGGGTGCCAATTCTGGTGAACAAGGTGGTTGAGCGCACTATTTTTTTCACAGCATGGCTATCGAGGTAATGCCTGCGTATCCAAAGTCACGCTGGCCGCGTCCTTGGTGCCCATCTCAACGTGATGTTTGTCGCGGATACCGAACTCCAGCATTAAGGGCGATGGTGTCCGCGTATTTTAAGCGGACGCGATGCCCCTTATCATCAGGACTCTCATAATCCAACAGAGCTTTTCTCCGAAACCGTTCAAGGCCCAAGTCGTTCAGGAAAGGTCAGCGAAAATGGGTAACTGCTGCCGCATCAGTGGATTCCGGCCTAACCTATCGATCATGCGCGGAAATCAGCTGCGGCGGGCTATCCGGACTTTACCGCGGATGACCCTGCGACCTTCGTTGCGGATTTTCTCATTTAAAAGGAGAGGGAGGGCATGAGTCTTGACCATGCGCTTCAGGCACTGATTGCATTCAAGCGCATTCGGAGGTCAAGAGATTTCAACCAGGCTCTATGGGCTACTATCTGATGCCGACCCAGTTAATCTGGGCTGTTCATCCCTTCTTCTACCTGTAACTCCCAACCCTTAGCGCAGAAATCAAGTGTTTGCCAATAGTCCTCGAGCTTTCCATAGTCTAGTTTTAACGCCTCTGCCCTTGATTTTTTGTCGATAACAATCCAAGGGCAATACATTCTCTCTTCCCAGCTGTCAGCGTTGAGCTAAACATCGCCTATATCAAGCTTTCCTCCTAACCCGTACAGTCGAGAATTGAAAAACTCAACTCCAACGTGAGCATAGTTTGGTTGGCGGAGGGCAATTGCGTAGGCCATGTTATAGAGCAAGCCGATGCCTTGAAAATCGAACGTGTGATCGACTCTTTTTTTCTGTGGTGTGCTCTGTTTCTAACACACGTCCAGCATTAGTTTGTAATAGACGAACATCGATGGAAAAGGTAGGCATGATCAGATCCTCATTTATTAGCAGTTCGCTTCGGTGCATGCTTTCCTACGATTCCGGAGTGGGGATTTCCGAATAAAATCGTGAAACATCATGTTGAACGAGTCGAAGCCAGGCCAATAATTTTTATTTTCGTCGTCGTCATAGTCATACCCGAGTGCAAGTATTTGGTCTTGATAGCTCAATAGCGGCCAAATAAGGCTGAAACGCTCCCGCCAGGTTTCAGCTCGCACAAGCGCACGCGCAGTCTCCCAGTCCAATGACGCCAGATTTATCAACGCATCGGAAACGTTGCTTTCATAGACAATTTCGTCCCACTCGTCTACGAGCGCCCGCATTTTGTCGAACACATATAATATCCATCCGATCGTTTGGAATTTGCACTCGCGCACTGACTGCGGAACTTCACCTAAGTCATTAAAGATCACAAAAGCCATTTTGGTATTTTCTGAATGTTCAACGTGAATGGAGTAAGACTCCATTGCATAACTCCTTTTTTATTGTTATATGAACAAGCTAGCATGGTTAATTTTTACTTTGCAAGAGACTTTCGCTTGACAAGCATCAAGTGTTATATATACAAGCAGCCACTTAAGTCCTGCGCGTTAGCGAGAGGCTGCTTGAATGACGCGGATTGACTTAACCCTGGTAAACCTGATTTTTAGTTGAGTGATAAGAATGCCCTATGACCTAGAAAACCGCTTGGTAATAGGCGTGGCTTCCAGCGCCGTGTTCGACTTAGTGGCGTCGGATGCCGTGTTTCAGAGCCAGGGAGAGGAGGAGTACCGCAAATTTCAGCAAGAAAACCTCCACGTCCCGCTTCCTAATGGGATTGCGTTCCCCTTCATCAAGCGTTTGCTGTCGGTGAATGACTTGAGCGTTGATCCTGAGGATCCGCTAGTAGAGGTCATTCTTCTTTCGCGAAATGATCCTGACACCGGGCTGCGCGTACTGAAGACTATCGAGCACTACGGACTCGGAATGACCCGGGCGATTTTCATGCAAGGAAAATCTCCCTACGAGTACATACCGGCACTGAATATCGCTTTGTTTTTGTCTGGCGACAAAAAAGACGTGGAAGCCGCTATTAAAGCCGGGTATCCGGCGGGCCAAGTGCTCGACTCGAAATTCGAAGACGACGAAGCCGACAAAACCCTGCGCATCGCATTCGACTTTGACGGCGTACTCGCCGGCGACGAATCTGAAACAATCATGCAAGCCTCTGGCTTGTCAGTGTTTCATGCCCATGAAGTGAAGAACGTCATGGAGCCGCATAATCCTGGGCCGCTGAAGGAGTTCATGGTGCGCATTTCCAAGATCCAATCGGTCGAGGAGAAGCACAAAAAGGAAAATCCGAAGTACGAAAACCGCATCCGCGTCTCGATTGTGACGGCACGTAATGCTCCGTCTCATGAGCGTGCGATGAACACGCTCAAGAGTTGGGGGGTCATGGCCAACGACGCTTTCTTTCTGGGGGGCATCGAGAAAGGCAAAATTCTGGCCGTGTTGAAACCGCACATTTTCTTCGATGACCAATCCGGGCATCTTAAATCGACCAGCGCGGTTGCTCCGTCTGTGCACATTCCTTTCGGCATTACCAACAATGCGACAACGGAGGACGCGATAGCGACTGAGGCTGATCAGGTAGTGGTGTAGGGCTACGACCTGATGTTTATTTGCGGCTTCTCTGACGAGGCGACACCCAGCGTCTAGCGATCGCAACTCGGATTAACCGATGAGGTTAGGAGACTTCTGAATGTTTTGGTTGGGGCCGTTTGAGTACAAATCAAAAAAAGAGCTGCTGGATCTACTCAAAGACTATCTGCAAAACGCACCAATAGGCGTGATCACCAACGAGCTAGCAGTCAAAAAAATGCGCCGGCTAATAGCACTGCATCCGGAGGCGAGCAGAAAAATTGGTGTTGGGATCGACCACTTCAAGATCGT